>Ga0181520_10001497_pt1 | contig 47199 bp, 34 predicted proteins | sample PEATcosm2014_Bin_29_FD_132451 | JGI IMG/M metagenome (GOLD analysis project Ga0181520, IMG submission 132451) | Peatland microbial communities from MTU Mesocosm Facility, Houghton, MI, USA - PEATcosm2014_Bin02_30_metaG | ecosystem: Environmental > Terrestrial > Soil > Wetlands > Peat | place... | reverse complement strand
ACCCCACGATTGCCCCCTGTTTTGCTGCCGTCAATTTCAAATCGAAAAATGAGAGTTATAACCTATCGCGTGTAATATGTGACGGTTACAGCGATCTCCTCGATTTTAGCCGGACACTACTGTATGGATCTATTCCAGGTCTCTTCATCCGGGAGATAAGGGTTGTGCGGCTGATCCCCATGCGTGCCGCAGCGCCCTCGGGACCTCCGACCGGGCCTTTGCGCTCGATTAGGACGCGAACGATCTCCTCATACTGCTCTTTGGAGTGCTCGCCAGCAAGAAGACGCGCAAGGGCGACTTCGAGGAAGTGAACAGGCGTAGGATGCATAACGCCCAACACCTGGTCATCCACAGCTTTCCGGTCGTCTCGAGTGAGGAAGGCGTCGTAAAGAACCCGCTCCCGATCCGGTGCGCCGGGACGCATGCCAAGTGTCCCTCTTGCACCACCTCGCGTTCTATCAATGAGATCATCCAATCGTCTTGCAAAGGGAATCAGGCACCATGCCGCCCTTTACCGACACTTGTGCCGACCGCACCGGATCTCTTCATTGCCACCGAAAGACTCCATCTTGCCCTGTGCAACCGCGACTTGGCACTTCCGGGGTGCATTCCCAGCGAGTGTGCAACTTCCTTGATTGAGCAACCATCGAGATCGCACACTTTCAACATGAATCGATACTTTGGTTGCAGTTTCAAGGCTTCGCGCCGCAACAGACCGCGAAGCTCACGGTGAGAGCAGTCCTCTTCAGGATTCAGGCGCGCGTCGCGGAGGTTTTTCGAACAGAATCGAGTCTCCTCTTCTCCTTCTTCGTCAATGGCTACCCAGCGAACGTGCTTTTCTCTCCTTTTGTTGGAGATTGCTTTGTTGATAACGATGGAAGTCAGCCAGGTAAAGAAGCGAGACTCTCTGCGGAACGTTCCAATATTTCTGATGGCGCGCAACATCGCTTCCTGAACCAGATCGTGAGCTTCATCTGCATTGGCGGTATAACGGCGCGCGAAGCAGTGAAGCATCTTCTGGTGGCGGGCAAGCAGTTCGCCCAGAGCGCTTGAATCTCCGTTCTGGGCTGCGATGACGAGTTCTTCATCGCTATGCTGCTTGCCGTCACCTTCTCTGTCCTGGAGCAAAGTTCCAGGACTCATTTCGCTCGCGAGCGTCAGCTCCGCATTGCATTCCAAATGCATCGAATCCTCCTCATGCGCGCGGAATCGGCGCAATAACGACCGTCATGCAGAACAGATTGTCGTTGTCCCGCATTGTTCTTTTACCGTCGAGCGCTACACAGCCCGGCGCGCACGTTCCTTCTTTTGGCTGCTACCGACGTTTCGATGATTCTCAACAATTCCTCAATCGCGATTTCCCTGCTCGTCTTGTCATCGTAGAGAGGGTCATCCAATTGCATCGCGTGCTCGCCGATCACAAGAATTACTGCATCGGGCCAGCGCCGGCGAATGTACTCGGCGGCGTAACGCAAGTCGTGCTGGGCAAAGGAGTGGTGAAATACGGCGATATCCACTGACACAGCTTGCGGAAGAGAACATAGATCCCAACAATTCTTCACTCCCCACAAGTTGTTCCGCTGCCTAGAGGGCAGGGCCTGGCGGATTGCATTCCTCCACTCATCGAGACCCAGTGATAGTACCTTTATGGTCATTCTCATGTCGGCGTTCCTGCTGCCCTATCGCTACTCGGTATTGAGATATGGCAATAAGGATGCCAAAACCGCGATGGCCTTATCCCTTTTGTTCTCAGCGCAACTTCCCACTAAAGATCCGCAGTGTCGAAACTGTCGTCGTCATTTTCGAATTTTCCCCGACACTATCGCTTGACCACTGGCTGAGCGTCGACCTTGCTCTGTGCGCTGTCGTCCTTCAGCCAAACATTGCCGCCTGTTGAGAAATGGATGAAATGTATTTGCCTCTGCCGGCGCAAGTCCTTGCGTTCGGTAAAGATCGAGCAAGCATGAGGCAAATGTGTATGCACGTGCTCGGCAATGATTGTTGCCGAATGATTGAGCCGGAGGACAATGGCTCTTCAGTTTGGCACTTCTCTTGCTTGAGTCAAATCGGAAAGACGCACAGGGAAGAGCGCGAGAAACAGCAGTTTCGGCGGAGATCACGCCATCCCTTCGCGCCGGAATGAAGAATCGGCGCCGGACGGCATAGTCCCCAATCAGTCAGGATGAGTCTAGTTAGAACCCCTGGAGGTTTAGAGATGAAAACCGAGATGATTCTCGCGGGCACACAGTTCGTGGCTATGGTGCTATCCTTCACGCTTCTTCTCGGTGCCCGGCGGCTCTCTGTCGGGCTATGGTCACAAGACCTTCTGACCAGCGACTATCCGCGCGGTGCGACGTGGAGCAAGCTGCAGAATTCTACCGGAACCTCAGAGCGCAAGAAAGGCAGATTGAGCAATGCCAAGCACTGCAACACAAGCGGCATTTGATCGCGGATGGTGTGCACGTACACCGCATCTTGTATCGAACAACAGCGATTTTCGGTCCTGGGCAACGAACACCACCCTGGGGACGCTGCCGGCAGAGGCCTTGCGGGAGCTCGAATCAATCATGTCCATTGCGAACTACGATGCCGGCGGCATCCTATTTCTGGAGCAAGAGTCACTCAACCGAGTCTTCGTCGTCCTGACGGGAGACGTGAGACTGTCGCTGCAAGACATCGGCGGCAAGAGGCTAACCCTTCGAATTGCAGGCCGCGGCGCAGTCTTGGGCATGTCCGAAGCATTCTCCGGAAGTCTCTCCGAGTGGTCGGCGGATACTCTCCACCCGTCCAGAATTGCCTCAATCAAGCGCAACGACTTTATTCGATTTGCCGAGCGGCACGCTGAAGTATATCGTCTTGCGACGATGGAGCTTATCCGGACATGCAGCTACACTTGCAAGACGCTTCGCATCCTTGGACTCACAGATCGCGTCCGGAAGAAGCTCGGCGGGCAACTGTTGGCCTGGGCAGAGCAAAACACCGGAGCGTGCGATCGATCACGGTACCGGTTGGCGATGAGTCATGCGCAGATTGCGGAATTCATCGGTACGACTCGTGAGAGTGTTAGCCGCACGTTGGCGGACTTCAAACGGAGGGAACTGGTGGAGTCTAGAGGTTCAATGGTGTCCATTCCAAGCATGGCTGCCCTCAGAGAATATGTTGAGCGCCGTTAGATGGATGCAGAGTCTTGCGGAATCGCGCCCTGGGCTGTGGGTGCAGACAGTTCGCGCGGAATTCTCATCCAATGGTGGCGTGACCTAGCCTCCGATATCTCGACAGCCGGATTCAAGAGCCCGGCGTCTTGATTGAGCCGCTCCTACAGCCCAGTCTTGGCAATCCCTTGATCCAACCCGCCATTGATGCCTTGACCGCCGTCCTGCAAGATCTCATCGACACACGCAGCGCTCCTCGCAGAGCCGAACTGCGGAACATCGTCCGTTGCAGATACTTCGACTGCTCGATTTCCCCGGTTCCCCACACGACTGAGTCAAGGGACACACTGCTTTCGAGGTTATCGATGAGGCCCGGAGAAGCCTCTTTCATTGCGCCTTGGCCGTCAACACCTGAGATCCTCGGATTGCCTCCGCAGGCATCGACGACAAATCTCTCAATTGTCGTCGACAGTTTCGACAGACCTGGCGATTGGCGAAAACCCCCTACTGAAAACAAGGAAGTTACTCCCTCAGAGATTTGGCATACCCATTGCATTTCCTCTATGGCGTGAGGAAAGTAATGATGCTAAGGAAATGCCTGCTTTTGATTTGCTTAACAACGGTACTGCCAGCCATGGCGGAAGATATCTCAGCTTCCGATCCGCAATTGGGGGACATTGGCGGTACCGTACTTGATGTAAATGGCGATCTCGTTCCCGAGGCACTCGTTACGCTTGAATGCGCATCTCCATGCGAAAACAGGACGCAAACAGCAAACGACACCGCGGCTTTCGAATTTCGCGATCTCAAGCTCGGAGTTCCGTACCAGGTGCACATATCTGTCAATGGTTTTGAGGATTGGACCTCTCCCGCCATTGTCCTCACGCCGGATCGCTCCGTTTTCTACGTGACGGGAACCAAGCTCAAAATTGCAGACGCATCGACAACGGTTACTGTTTATGCTTCCACCGATCAAATCGCCGTCGAACAGGTCCACATTCAAGAGCAACAGAGGGTTTTGGGGTTCATTCCCAATTTCTACACCGTGTACGACGCCGAAAATGCTGTACCACTCACCGCAAAGCTGAAGTTTCAGCTCGCGATGAGGGTCTCGTTCGATCCGGTTACCTTCGCGGGGGTGGGATTCATGGCCGGCGTCAAACAGACCGCGCACACCCCAGACTATGTATTAGGCGCCAAAGGATATGGCCAGCGTTTCGGCGCCGAAACTGCAGCCGGCTTTAGCGACATTCTGATCGGTGGCGCTGTCCTGCCGTCTCTTCTACACCAGGATCCACGCTACTTCTATCAGGGCACAGGAGCGGCAAGATCGCGTCTGCGGCATGCCTTGGCCAGCCCGTTTGTGTGCAAGGGAGACAACGGCAGGTGGCAGCCGAACTACTCGAGTGTCGGAGGCGATCTGGCGTCGAGCGCTCTATTGAACACTTACTATCCGCAATCGAACCGCGGAGCAGGAATGTTCGCATCGGATTTTCTCATTACTACAGCGGAGCGAGAATTCAGCGCGGTGGTGCAGGAATTCGTTTTGCGCAAACTTACTCCCCACGCCCAGAAGGCGAAGTAGTATGAACTGGCGGAATAAAGAATGAAGAGGGGATCACGAGGAACATGAAGTTACAAAGAAGGTCACAGCTTGACATGAGATGGCGTTCCATTGCTGCGGTGGACCAGCTGAAACGTCCGTGCCTGCAACTTGCGATGAAATGGGTATCCAACGCTTACAGCACTTGCGACTAGACATTTGAGGAATCGGACATGAATTACCGTAATGCATTTCCTGCCACTGATGGCTGTAGGAAGAAGAGCACAGCACGTGACACCGCTCGCCGGGTGCCCGCTGCGGATCGGACCAGGCTATATCTTCTCGCCTTTCTGCTAACAGCAGATTGCGCAAAGGCAGAACGGTGTTTTGTGCCTGGTCTTGACCTGGCTGCTGAGGACAACGCAGCGCTTCGGGATTGGACGCATTCGTGGGCGCGGCGCATCGTCATTGGCAATGCATTCCGGCTCATCGCGCCGCACCCTGGCACGGAAAGGCAGTGCGCTGACTCCAGAAGGCCAGGATAACGTTGCCGCAGATTATGTCGGAGTTCTGACGAGCAATGTGTTCTTGCTTGCTCGTCCACAACACACTTACAGAGGAGGATCACTTATGCGCTTCAGATCATTCATACGCAGGGAGATCAACGACGATCGGATCGAATCGTTTCAATTCGGACCGGAGCATTACAGAAAGGCCGGTCTTCCTTATTCGCCGTTTGGCGGCATGCCGGTCCTTGAAGCTTACGAAATCGTGAACGACTTGAACCAGAACCAGGCGGAACATCAATTCGTTTACTATCTGGCGGCATAGTGTATGGGTACATTCACTTGTAAGCATGCATTTGATGAACGCTGGCTTCGTGCGGCGGAAAACGGAAGTTTGCCAAGACTTGCATCTCAGGATTCGCGGTTCTCGGCAATTCTTGCGCTTCCAGACTTCGAACGCTTTGTGTATGTCTTAACGGTTCTCGAAGGTTGCACGGATCAGCAGTGTGCAACGTTGTTGGGTGTTCCACGGCAGCAGATCGAGGAGACGCGACTTCGTGCACTACGGCATTTTTGGAGACGCGGCTGAAGGGGGCGCCCCGGCACGGCGGCTTTCGCAGGCCAAGATCCTGTAATCCGGATATAGACCAACATTGACGCCTTGAGAACCAAGGCGGCGCGAATTGCAACAAAGCTCAAGGAGAATAAGATGAACCCCGAAGCGAATGCTTCTTCTGGCAACCCCGTGGTGGACTCCCTCACGGAATTGGCGCTGAATCTGGACTGGTCATGGAGCCATGCCGCGGACGATCTCTGGAAACAGCTCGACCCTGAGTTTTGGGGATTGACGCATAATCCATGGGCGCTCTTGCAAACAGTCTCCCCAGAGAGGCTACAGGCCGTCAGTTCGACTCCGCAGTTCCGGCGCACCCTCGAGGAGGTTCTAGAAACAAGGACCATGCGCGAACAGGCGGCCAACTGGTTTCAACGCTCTGTGCGGGAAACTCCGCTCAGCGGCATTGCATACTTCTGCATGGAGTTCATGCTGAGTGACGCGCTGCCGATCTATTCCGGCGGACTCGGCAATGTAGCCGGTGACCAGTTGAAGGCAGCCAGTGACCTGGGCCTCCCAGTGACGGGCATAGGCCTGCTTTATCAGAGGGGATACTTTCGCCAGAACATCAATGCGGAAGGCATGCAGGAAGCGGTCTATCCTTTCAACGAACCTGGACAATTGCCGATCCGGCCCGTGCGGCAGCCTAACGGGGAGTGGTTGCGCATTGCCGTCAACTTACCCGGTGTTCGTGTGTGGCTTCGCACTTGGGAGGTCCGGGTTGGACGCGCGCATCTATATCTACTCGACACCAATGACCCGGCAAACCCGCCAGCCTATCGCGGCATTACAAGTGAGCTCTACGGCGGCGGTCCAGAGATGCGAATGGCCCAGGAGATCGTGCTGGGAGTCGGAGGATGGCGACTGCTACGCGCGCTCGGCAAGCAGCCCGAGATTTGCCATCTCAATGAAGGCCACGCTGCATTCGCCGTACTCGAAAGAGCACGGGATTTCATGGAGAGTCATGGAGTACTGTTTGACGTTGCGCTCGCGGCCACTCGCGCGGGCAATCTCTTTACCACGCACACTCCTGTGGAGGCGGGATTTGATCGCTTCTCGCCGCAAGTCATGGATGTATTCTTCCGGAGTTACGCTGCCGATGTTCTGAACATACCTATGAACAGACTGCTCGCTCTCGGCCGTCACAACCCGCAGGACAGCTCGGAGCCTTTCAACATGGCGTTGCTGGCCATGCGGGGCAGCGGCGCAGTCAACGGTGTGAGCCGTCTGCATGGACAGGTGAGTCGGAAGATGTTTCACCACATCTTTCCCAACCGGCCTGAAGCGGAGGTGCCCATTGACCATGTAACGAACGGTGTTCACGCTCCTATGTGGGGTTCTGCCCAAGCGGACGAGTTGTGGACGGAAGTGTGTGGAAAGCGTCCATGGACGACGCATCTCAAGCCAGATGACTTGGTCAGAGAGCTGGGCGAAAATGTCCGGCAGGTTTCGGACGTCCGCCTTTGGCAGATGCGTTCGGCTTCGCGAAAAGTCCTGGTCGACTACATCCGCAGACAACTGGCGCGTCAAATTGCGGGTCAGGGCGGACAGCCCGAAGACATTGCCGATGCCCAGAGGATCTTTGCCCCGGATACACTCACGATCGGTTTCGCGCGTCGCTTTGCCACCTATAAGCGGCCGAATCTGTTGCTGCACGACCCGGAACGATTGTTGGCTATTCTCAAGAACAAAGAGAAGCCGGTGCAGTTGGTGATTGCCGGCAAGGCTCACCCTCAGGATACCCCCGGGCAGGAGATGATTCAACGTTGGATCGAGTTCGTCCGCCGTGGCCCGGCACGCTCACACGTAGTGTTCCTCGCCGACTATGACATGCGAATGGCCGAGCACCTGGTGCAGGGCGTCGATCTCTGGCTTAATACACCGCGCCGCCCGTGGGAAGCCTGCGGCACCAGCGGGATGAAGGTGCTGGTCAACGGCGGTCTCAATTTGTCCGAACTCGATGGCTGGTGGGCCGAGGCGTACTCCCAGGATGTGGGCTGGGCGCTCGGGGATGGTCTCGAGCATGGAGACGACCCAAGCTGGGACGCCAAACAGGCAGAGCAGCTGTATACCCTGCTCGAACAGGAGGTCATCCCGGAGTTTTACGAGCGAGACAATTCGGGTATTCCAGCCGGCTGGATCGCTCGGGTGCGGGAAAGCATGGCTCGACTGACGCCAATGTACTCTGCCACTCGATGCGTGTTGGAGTACACGGAAAAGTACTATCTTCCCTTAGCCGCCGCGTATCTGCGCAGAGCCAGCAACAGTGGCAAGTGTGCGGAGAGCCTGCTGAATTGGAAGCGTCATCTCGCCGATCATTGGTCCAGGCTGCGATTCGGCTCCATGCATATCGAAAGCACAGGCGAGCATCATCATTTTGACATTCAGGTCCATCTGGGAGAAATGGATCCTGGCGCTATTCAGGTCGAACTCTACGCCAACGGGGCCAATGACGGCGAACCCATTCGGCAGGTCACTGCTCGCGGCGAGTCCTTGGTCGGACAGAATGTCTGGCGCTACACCGCGTCGGTTCCCGCCAATCGCCCGGCAGAGGATTTTACGCCCAGGCTCGTTCCTTTTCACCCCGGAGCATGTATTCCCTTGGAGGCGCCTGAGATCCTCTGGTACCGGTGATGCTCAAATCGAATTCCCTTGGCTTCGAGATTCATACAAGGTGCAAGGACCCATGTTGAAAATATCCATCGTCGACAGTGGCGCTGAACGCCGCCTCGTTCTTGAAGGTGCTCTGATTTCTTCTTCGGTAATGGACCTCAGGACTGCCTGGCTGAGGGCCCGCGCGGGAAGGCAAGGACGGAGAATCGTTCTCGTATTCAGAAATGTCACTGACATCAGCGCAGAGGGAGAAGCGGCCCTTTGGGAAATGATGAATCGCGGAGTCAGATTCTCGTCGGGAGAGGTACCGACCAAGCACGCTCTTCAGCAACTCATGAGGAAGAACGGTCCCAAGAATTCGGCGTGCCTTTTGCCGTCAATCGCAAAGGGAGAGCTATGAGCACTCGCACATGTGTGACGGAAGGAGAACATCCTGACTAAATCCGGTCTTGCTCTTCCTGCTAACCGCACCGCGGCCATGGCCTGTCTTTGGTTCATCGCCGCGAACCCTGCCCATCCGCCTTCACGCAGATAGATCGTGTGGGAGATCCGTGATGCCGGCCAGGACCTTCATGCATTGGCCGTCCGCATTTTTGGGACAAATGCGTCTGAATCTGAACACAATTGAGGAGAATCATGAACAATATTGCAGTGCTGACCAGTGGAGGAGATGCCCCGGGGATGAATGCCGCTATTCGAGCAGCCGTTCGCACAGGGCACTCGCGAGGAGTGCACACCTGGGGGGTGATGCATGGGTATTCAGGCCTGATTGCGGGAGATTTCAAACGTATGGGCCCGCGAGATGTGGGCAGCATTATCCAACGCGGCGGGACGATCCTCGGCTCGGCGCGCTGTCCGGAGTTCCGAACCGAAGAGGGCGTAGAACTGGCAGTCCGGCGCCTGCGCGGCGCAGGGATCGATGGATTGGTGGTTATCGGGGGTAACGGTTCGCAGACCGGCGCCAATGCGCTGAGCAAGATCGGATTTCCGGTGATCGGTGTGGCCTCGACCATCGATAACGACCTGTACGGTTCGGAGGTCACGATCGGCGTCGACACGGCAGTAAACGTAGCGCTGAATGCGATTGACAACCTGAAGGTCACTGCAAGTTCGCATCAACGTGTACTGCTTGTGGAAGTAATGGGACGCAATTGCGGTTTCTTGGCTCTGATGGCAGGAGTGGCTGGAGGTGCGGAAGCAATCGTCATTCCAGAAGTGGATCTCGCTCCAGAACAGCTGGCCGAGCGCATCCAGGACGCGTTCGATCGCGGAAAGCCGCACGCTATCGTGGTTGTGGCAGAGGGTGCGCGATATAACGCCGAAGGCCTGTGCCGCTATTTTGAAGAACACAGACTCCTGCGGGGAATCGAGTTCCGTTCCACGGTCCTGGGCTACGTGCAGCGCGGAGCGGCACCGACATGCAGGGATCGATTGCTCGGCACCCGGCTCGGGGGCGAGGCGGCCGACCGCATCATTGCGGGCGAAAACGGAATCCTGGTCGGTGAACAGAAGAACTCGATCATCACTACGCCGCTCGAAGAGGTGGTCGCGGGCAAGAAGCCGCTGGACCCTTGGTTCCTCAAAGCGGCCGAGGTCATGGCGCAATAGTCATTCGATTCCTGCGTGCCGATACGTTGCGGGCACGCAGGAATCGAATGTGACAAAGATCCGACATGGGTGATCTGCTGGCTGCCGCCAGCTTCTCCGACCGCTCGACAAAACCTTCAATTGGCCCTGAATACCCGATGACGGAAATCGTAGGGTTCGGGTGGAACAAATCGCGCAATTCTTCCCGCCGGTCCTGGTCGCGAGATGCGAATCTGGCTACATTCTGTGTTATATCGAAAACATCATTCAAGTGGTTCGTGCTCCTCTGTGAGCATTGCTCTCAGCCACTGGTGCAAAGTGTCGGACAGGTTGCTCGGGCGGCGGTCACGAAGCCTTCGCTATCGGTGCTCAAAAACTTCCGAGCGTCAGCCGGAACCGCGCTTTCCCGCTCTCGTCAAAGCCCACCTGGAATCCGGAGGCTCCAACCTTTGTTGGGAAGAAGGCACCGGCGGATGCGCTCCGATGTGTGCTCCAGCCCAGAGAGCCGTTATCAAACCGGCCCACCTCATACCAAAGCGCGATCGCAGGATGGGAGGAAACATGCCGGATGGGCCGCGCATGCAAAATCATGCCGGAGCCCGCGGTCACCAGCGTATTTGCATGAAACTCCTGGTAACGGAAGGCGGCCATGTTGGTTTGATCGCCCGCAATGTACTGATCGAAATAGTTCAATTTTCGGCCAAAGCTGGTGCCGGTATGGCTGTTCATAAAGAGAGTCGCAGTGCGATCAACAGGTTGAAATCTGCTGAACTCCGAGTGAATGAACGGGTAGTCTCCAGAACTTCGCAGGAAATATCCAGCTTCTCCTTCCGCGCGTGTGCCGCGTTCGGGCATTCCCCCCGAATCCTGGTGATTGACGATCCACCGAACCTCTGGAACAGTGAATCCTCCGCTCTTCGCTGTGACGCCGTCGACCACCACTTCACGGCTGTACCAGTCGTACCCAGCCAAGCCGCCGAGCCGAAACTGGGCATAGCGCCAGGTCCCGATACCGGCAAAGAATGATCCGCCGATCCTGTCGCGATCGTCGGTTTGGCGTTCCGACCCGCTGTAGCTGTTGAAATGCGTTCTTCCGCCAAAGATCTGCGCAGCGACAAAGTACTGGCTTCCGCCGAAGGGCTTGTAAGCCTCCGATTGCAGTGTGGGATCGTAGCCCAGATTGGCCGTGCTCATGATTTGAGTCTTGTAGGCGCTTTTGGGAATCACTGCCGCCGACAACTTCAACCCAATGCGTGTTGGTTCGCCGGGCGATTCGGCGTATTGCGCCGAGACGCGAACTAGAATTTGATCTGTGGGGCGCTCGGCAAATTTGACTTTGTAACCTCCCGGCTCTGAGCCCTCCTGCTGCCATTCATAGGCCGCCCCAGGAACCGCGGTAGCGGCGACCATACCCGACAAGGTTCTCTCCAGTTCCTTTTCCGATACGACCTTATCTCCAATGGCCCGGTGAATCTCCGTTTGCGCATTTCTTTGGAACGATGAATCTGGACTTGAAACCGCAAGCACTCTGCCCCTATCGCTCGAAGGACGCATTTTGGCTTTGCGCTGGGCCAGATGTGCATCCCAATCCTGCTGTGAGAGTTCAAACTTGGCAAGCTCGGAGCCGTGAGCCTTGGCTGCATCGTATCCGGCTTCGACGATCTCCCTCCAGCGCGGGTAGTCGGTTGGCGTGAAACGCTTTGTGTCTACCGAGATAACGAGATCTGCCTTCTTCAGCGAACGCTGCTCGTTTTTCATAACGATCAGGGAGATGGTCTGTCCCATAACATCGGGCAGGGACTTGAATTGGTCGGGCTTCACGTTGGGAGTCGCAAAAGCAACGGCAATCACCATATTCGCTCCCATGTCTCGAACCGCATCCACGGGAATATTCTCAAGCACTCCACCGTCTACAAGAACCATCCCGTTCAACTTGACCGGCGTAAAGACCCCGGGCAAAGACATTGTGGCACGCATCGCGGTTGGCAAGGAGCCCTTGCTGAACACGACCGAATCCCCGCTCACCAGGTCGGTTGCAACGCAACGGAATGGTATCGGCAGTTGATCGAAGTCGGTGACGCCGGAATAGGCCATCGTGGATCGGCTGAGTAACAGCGAAAGCGACTCTCCTGGATTGAGACCAGACGGAAGCGAGAAACCCCTTCCGAACCGCAGCGTCAAATCGCCAAATGTTCGATTCCATTTTTGCTTATCTGCAATGGGCTGGTCCGCGAATGGCGGACTCGGGTTCAAGAGAGCATTCCAGTCGGCGCTTTCAACCGTAGCTCTGATTTGCGATGAATCCATGCCGGTTGCATAGAGGCCTCCGATGAGGCCTCCCATGCTGGTTCCGCCTACCCTATCCACTGGGATGTGATGCTCCTCAAAATAGCGAAGCACACCGATATGGGCCAATCCGAGAGCGCTACCCCCGCTCAGCGCAACCCCGATGATGGGCCTCTCTGTTTCTGTTAGCTGCTGCGCTGCGGCGGCCGGGACGAAAAGGCACACCGCAGCGCCGAACATGGCAACTGCAATGAGTCGCAGCATACTGTCTCACTGGCGCCCGAGTGTGCGCTCAAGCTCAGCCTGTGCGATCACCCGGTCCTTCTCGGCATCGAAAAGCTGTGATTCCGCTTCCGCCAGGTTTGCCTCCGCATCGCGCAGCGCGGAGACATTTGCCGTGCTTGTATGCACCTGTTCCCCGGTGATGCGGAGCATTTCGGCCTTGGCTTTTACCTGCCGTTGTGCTGCGTCCAGCTCGTCCTGGGTGCGATTGACCTTCCGAAGCCCCTTTTCTATGTCGATGCGCACCTGACTTTCAGCGTGGTGGACGTTTTCTTTTGCCTCCGAGAGCTGCGCATGACGTTCCTTCACAAGTCCAATGCGCTTGCCGAATTCGGAAACCGTGAAGTCCGCTTTGAAGCCGGCGATTTCAGTGTTGTTGGGCAGAAGCGGCGTTCCATTCTGATGAATGTTCTGCACAAACCCGGTGATGTCAGGAATGTATTCTGCGCGCGCTGCGTTGAGTCCCGCATGGGCTTTTTCAAGCGTGTGACGGGCCGAAATGAGGTTCGGGTTATTCGCCAGAGCCTCGGTCTCAAGGTCCTGGGCAGACTTCCCCGTCGCTGCTGGCGTTTCCGGGTCCGAGGGCGCTTTGTCCTCTTCCGGCGCAGTGAGTGCCAAGTCAGTGTTCAGGGGCAGACCGATCAGATCGTTGAATTGAACGCTCATGTCGTCGATGGCATCTTTCACCGACCCCAGCGCATGGCGCGCTGCAGCCAATTGGGCTTCGCCTTCCAGAACCTTCGCTTCCAGCACAACTCCTGACTCCACGCCTCTCTTGGCCTCATCCAGGCCTTGCTCTCCCGCCTGGATTCGCAATTCCAGGGCGTGCTTGCGGCGCTCGGCCGAGAGAAGGTTATAGAAGAGCGCCTTCACATTCAACGCGATTTCGTCGCGAGCCTGATCGAGATCGCTGTGTGCCGAAGCCGCATCCGCGCGGGCGACGGAGACGCCCGCATGGATCTTGAACATCTGGGTGATCGGCTGCGCGGCGGTGGTTGTCGTGAGGAAACCGTCCTGCTTGCCGACCTGGATGTTCACATTGTTGTTGGGGAGCGGTCCCGTGGCTGCGTAGTTACCGAGGGCTCCCTTGGGGATCGTAAGGAATTCAGTCTGGTTAAGATGCGTTGCCATGGATTGGTTGTTGATCACCGGGAAGTAATTCGCGCGCGCCTGGATCACTCGCGCATCCGCTTCTTTGGCTTTATCGCCCGCCATCTTCAGCAGAGAGTTCTGCTTGTTGGCAAGCTGGATCGCCTCGTCGAGCGTGATGGGCCGGGATTGTGCTTGCGATGGCCTGGCGAACAAGCACAGTAGAAGAAGGGGCGTGACGATTGTCGCGTTTCGAATGCGCCTGCTTTGCACGACGACAAAAAGAACCGGAATCGCCACAAGAGTAAACACCATGGACCCAACCAGCCCAAAGGCGATGACGCTGGCCATGGGAGACCACATGCTCGATCCTGAAATGATCATCGGGACAACGCCTACCGCGGCCGCCATTGAAGTCAAAAAGATCGGACGCAGACGGCGCTCGCCGGCCTCAAGTGCGGCCTGATCAAGGGGGACTCCATCCTTCATGCGCTGGTGAATGTAATCGATCAGAATAATCGCGTTTCTGACCACCAATCCGCCCACGCTGATGAGGCCAATAAATGCTGTGAATCCGAAAGTGTTGCGCGTTAGGAAGAGCCCGAGGGCAGCTCCGGGGACCGCGAGAGGCAGTGCAGTCATGATAACGATCGGGTCCAGGAGATTACGGAACTGGACGAGAAGAATCAGGAAGATCAGCATGATGGCAGCCGCCAGCACGTATTTCATCTCGCCGAATGTCTCCTCCTGAATCTCGGATTCACCACCGTAGGCGATCGTGTAGCCGGGCGGAAGGGGCATTGCTTCGACCTGCTTGCGAGCCTGCTTCAAAATATTGCTCGCCAATTGTCCGTGGGCCGGAAAGGCTCGCACGGTAAGGGTGCGTACCCCATTCCTGCGCACGATTCTGCCCGGCTGCCACTCGGGAGTCAATGTCGCCACGGCATCGAACGGGACTCTGGCGCCCGTGACCGGCGAAGTCACGTACATGTCTTTCACCGACCGGAAGTTCTCTCTCTGCGCAGGATCCAAGCGCAGCAGAACGTCGAGGTTGCGGTCCCCTTCCCAAGCCGTGGTCGCGGGCAGGCCCTCAAACCCAGCGGCAAGTTCCCGGGAGATCATTTGATTGCTCAGGCCCAGGCGATTTGCAACTTCCTCGCGCACATGCACGCCTGCCTCAAGAACCTCTTCGTGCCAATCGGTATTGATGTAGGTAGCGCCCGGCGTATGGCGCAGCACGTCCTGCACATCGTTACCGATTGCCTGCAACGTAGCGATCTCCGGGCCCGAGATGCGGACCTCGATCGGGGACTCCATGCTGTCTCCCTGCTGACACTCTTTCACCATCACCGTTGCTTCCGGAGCAACATCCCGAAGCGTGTGCCGCAGTTGTTCGACCAGTTCCGGCGTCTTCTTCACGTTGTTCGTGTTCACCAGAATCTGAGCGTAGTTCGATGCGGGTATTTGTGGGTTGACGTTGTAGTAAAACCGGGGAAGGCTCGACCCGATATAGCTGGAGTATCCCTTTACCAGAGACTCGTGCGCAAGAACCGCTTCGATGCGGCGTGTCGTCGTGTCGGTGGTCTCGATCCGGGTCCCTTCGGGCAGCCAAACGTCGATGACGAACTGCTCTCGCTCCGCCATGGGAAACAGGTGTTGCGGCACGATGGACAAAAGACCAAGTCCAACCAAAAAGGCGAGCACGGTGCCGGCGAGAGTGCGCTTCTTGTGCTGCATCGCCCAGCCGATGAGCACGTTATAGCCCTTTTGCATGTGATCGAGGAGGGATAGCTTTTCGGGCTTGTCCGCCCCCCCGTGGCTCTCCGTCTGGAGCCCGGTCCGAATGAACCACTTCGACATCATCGGAGTCAGGAACATCGCCACCAGGTAGGAGATGGTTAGCGACAGCGCCACGGTGACCGGAAGCGCCCGGATAAACTCGCCCGTTGCTCCCGAGAGATAGAGCATCGGGGCAAAGGCCGCGATGATGGCCAGTGTGGCAGCCAAGACCGGAACGGCCATCTCGCTGGCAGCCCGTTCCGCCGCTTCGTCTGTGGGCACCCCATGATCCAGCAGATCGATATAGTTGTCGACGATGACAATGGCGTTATCGACCACCATGCCTAACACAATGATGAGCGCGGCAATCGAGACTTGTTGAATCTCCACGTGGCATAACTGGAGGGTGCTGAAGGTCATCGCAATGGAGGTGGGGATCGCAATTGCTGCAACCAGTGCCACCCGCAGAGGCAACAGAATGATCGTTACGAGGATGACGGCAACGATCGCGATGCCAAACTCCTTCATGAAGTCCTGGACGCGCTCGTGCACCATCTTGGGCTGGTTGGCGACCAGATCGAGCTTGACGTCCGGCGGAAAGCTCGCCTGAATACTTGCCAGCTTGGCGTGAAGGTCTTTGCCGAGATCGTCGATATTGTTGCCTTCGTGCATCTCAACCGAAAGCAGAATGGCAGGTTCTCCATTCATGCGCACGTAGTTGTCAGGATCCTTGTAGGTCCGGTGAACGTTTGCCAGATCCCGGATGTAGACCGGCTGACCCGTTGTATGCGAGACATCGACCATGATCTGTCGGATGTCTTCCTCGGTGTGAAGCCGGTCGCCGGACTGAATGGGGACTTTGTTGTTGCCGTCCGAGACGCGGCCTGCATACTCGATGGTGTTGCGTCCCTGGAGCGCCTGCATCACCTGCAACGGAGTGACCCCGTACTGGGAAAGTTGAGCATTGGAGGAGTCGACCTCGATTGCTTCCGGCTGATCGCCGATCCGATGGATCTTTGAGACCATGGGAAGAGTGCGAACACCGTCCTCAATCGTCCTCGCATAGTCTTTCAGTTCGCGATACCCATACGAACCACCGTGCACCGCAATCAGGACCGCAACTGTGTCGCCGAAGTCCGAATCCACCATCGGCCCCAGGACCCCGGCGGGAAGTTCCTGGGCCTTGAGCAGGGCCATGTCGAGGCGCAGCTTGGACCAGAACTGATCTGCATTCGTGACCGATTTATTCAGTTCGACGTTGATGACCACCATTCCATTGCGGGTGGTCGAGTAGGTCTTCTCGCGGCGGACCTCTTCGAAGTGAAACAGGTGTTCTTCGATCTTGCGGGTGACCTGGTTTTCAACCTCCTGGCTGGTTGCGCCCGGATACACAGCGGCAACGATACCTGTTCGGATCGTAATCTTGGGATCCTCGCGGCGCGGCATCCTCACCATGGAATAGACACCCAGGAGGAAGATCACGGCAGACAAAAACAGCGTTACCTGGGGGTAGCGTAATGCAGCACGAACCGGATTCATTGGCCACCTCCCTGGATCTTTACAATCGACCCGTCGCGGAGGTAATTCTGTCCTTCTACAACTACCTGCTCATTGCCGCTGAGTCCGCTGCGGATCTCCACTTCGTTTTCGATCATTGAACCGATCTCGACACGGCGGCTGTTGACCCGATTCTGACCTGGGACCAGGACGTAGACCTGCGATACTCCACGCGTATCCCGGACGATGGCTGAACCAGGCAAGGTGATGGCATTCACCTGGGTATCCCCGATCAAATGCGCCTCGCTGACCATACCTGCGCGCAATTGGTGTTTGGGATTCGGAACCACGATCTTCGAGACATATGTGCGTGAGGCGGGATCGGAGGCCGCGGCAATCGCTTCGACGCGCCCTTGGAACTTTTGTCCGTCAAGCGAAGGGATGGAAACCTCGGCGCTCGAGCCTTCTCGTACTTTTCCAACTTCGGACTCCGGGATTCCGACCCTCACCTTCACAGGATCCAGATCGACAACGGAGATGACCGGGACACCAGGAGCAACTGTCACTCCGACATCGATTTGTCGCATTCCGATAAAGCCCGCAATCGGCGCACGCAACTGGCAGTCCGCAAGCCGCTTTCTGGCCTCTGCCAACTGCGCGTTCGCGGCAACGTGTTGTCCTGAAGCGGCCTGTTTGTCTTCGACTCGTGTTCCACTCTGCGCCATGTCGTAGCGCTCTTTAGCCGCGTTGTATCCGGCTTCAATCTTGTTGAAGTCGTTTGCGGGCAGGCTCTTGTGCTCGTACAAGTACTTCATCCGGTTGTATTCGTCCTGCCAACGCACGAAATCGATCCGCGCCTGTTCCAGTTCCTGCTGCCTCAGGCCCGCCTTCGCCTTCGCATTCATGGCGCTGGCTGCTTCTGCTTGGCCAACTGCGGCATCGAATCCATTCCGATAATCCGTGGAGTCGAGATCGGCCAGAAGCTGGCCCTTGGTCACCCGTTGACCTTCCTCAACATAGACGTGCAATACACGGCCTCCCACCTGAAAGGCGGTTAGCGCCGTGATGTTTCCCTCGACTGATCCACTGACTGCAACCGACACGGGCTGCTGGACATGGTGGGGAAGCGCAAGTCGCACAGGTACGGGCTGATCCGCAGCGACATCCGGCTTGCTATGGCATCCAGCCAGCAGGATGACTGACGCACAGACAACCGCCAGAGACCGTTTAACGTGCGGAGACAGAGTCTCACCTGAGCAGCAGAAAACATTCATCTCATTACCTCTCACGAATTAGGAGTGTTCCGATCTTGGTCTGGCCTTGAGTGCTGGGCACTGCAATCTCGCATGCGTCTTGTGCCCCGTTGCCGTCTGGTCTGGTACTGTGGTCCTGTCCGGCTCCGTGCCAAAGCGCTTTCAACAGATCGCGGCCGACACTCCTGTATTCGCAGGTGGCATGCCAAACCGGACTGGGCCGCTAATTGCCTTAGAATCAGAGGGTGCGAAAGGCGATTTCGGGATGAAAGTTGTCGAGAGTCGCAATTGTCGATGCAAGTTCGACAGCAGGGGATGACCGCTTATTCAGGTCGCGGCCCTTGACGCCTGAGGGTTTATCACCTACGCTTACATCCGGATAAACCAGTCAAGAATGACCAGCATTCGAGCGGGTCAGGTTACGAAGAAGTTCGCTGGTCACGAGAATTCTCCGTAACTTGACCCTCGGAAGGGTAAATGTCTTTGGGCGGGGTTGCTGATGTGCTGCCGTCCGCCCCATGTAGTTTGGTCCCCAATAAGGTTCTCCGATGAGTGACCTAACCGTACAACCCGATCTGCGGCGTCAGAACGAGCGACTTCAACTGCTCCTGAATCTGACGAACAAAATCACCTCAAACCTCGACCTACGGGAGGTCGCACGGGCGATTTCAGCGAACATACGTGAGGTAATGCTGGGCGATCTGGTTTCTGTAGCACTGCTCGACGGGGCGTCGGAAAAGTTCGGAGTGTATGCTCTTGATTTTTCAGAAAATCTGGAGATTATAAGTGAGGGTATGCTGGTCAGTTTAGTAGGGGCAGGAAGAACTGCAATCGAGAGTCTCAAGCCAGCAATTGTAAGCACCTCAAGTCGAGACGAATTCCCCCCCGAATTACATGCGCAAATGGAGTTTCTTACAGAGCCGAAGACCGTTTGCCATATTCCCCTCGTGAACCGGGGTCGCGCTCTGGGTCTCTTGGCAATTGGGCGAACAGCAAGGCATCCCTACGATGCCGATGAGGTTGAATTCCTCACCCAGGTAGCCGGCCAAATTGCCATCGCAATTGAAAATGCCCTGGCCTACGAAGAGATTACGCGGCTGAAAGACAGGCTAGCCGAGGAGAAGCTCTATCTCGAGGAAGAAATCCGCAGCGAGATGGGATTCGAGCGAATCATCGGGAACAGCCCGGCGCTGAGGCATGTTTTGCAACTGGTCGACACGGTTGCGCCGAGCGATTCTACGGTGTTGCTGCTCGGTGAAACCGGCACAGGCAAAGAACTGATTGCCCGTGCCATCCACGAACGCAGCCGGCGCAAAGACAGGACGTTTGTGAAGCTGAACTGTGCCGCCATACCCACTGGGCTTCTCGAGAGCGAGCTTTTCGGGCACGAGAAGGGAGCGTTCACGGGCGCGATTAGTCAAAAGGTCGGGCGTATGGAGCTCGCTGATCAAGGCACGCTGTTCCTGGATGAAGTGGGTGACATTCCACCCGAAATCCAACCGAAGCTTCTAAGGGTTTTGCAGGAGCGCGAGTTCGAGCGGCTGGGCAGCACACATACGCGCAAGGTGAACGTGCGGCTTGTAGCGGCAACCAACCGCGACCTGGAAAAGATGGTTGCCGACCGGGAGTTCCGGAATGATCTCTACTACCGTCTAAACGTGTTTCCCATCCGAATTCCGCCCCTCAGAGATCGCAGAGAAGATATTCCGCTGCTCGTAGCCTATTTCGTACAGAAGTTAGGCAACCAAATGCAGAAGCGCATTGACGCGATTCCAGTATCCGTGATGAAGGGGCTTGTTGCCTGGGACTGGCCCGGGAACATCCGCGAACTCGAGAACTTTGTCGAGCGTGCCGTAATCCTGACGCGGGGCAAGACACTCGAGGCGCCCCTAGGGGAGCTTCGCAACTTCAAGAAGGACGACCCCGTGCGGGCTTCAGCTCCAAGATCGGAGGACGATATTGCGCGAATCGTCAGAGAGACGGTTGCTTCCTTGAAGGGTAAGAGTCCTGAGAGCGAGCACTCCAAGAAACGGCATGACGAGATCGTTCGCGTTCTGACCGAATGCAAAGGCCGGGTCGGAGGCGCCGAAGGGGCTGCGGCACGAATGGGGATCAGCCGCACAACCCTCATCTCCCGGATGAAGAGGCTTGGAATCAATCCATACGAATACGTCTGAGCCCCCATTCTCTAGCTCAACCTCGTCAAATCCACAGTCTTTAGTCCAATCCAGCCGTGTTGAGGCTCAGATCGAACAACAAATCCCTGCCGAACTGTCGTCAACATTTTCGACACTCGACAGGCTATGATCCTTTTATCTTATTGATAATAGATATGTTACTCATACATTCATTTGGCGCGATGATTGCTGTCAAATCATGGGAGATCGAATTGCTGAAGACTTCCATTCCAGATGCCTGCCGTGTGCGTGGCGGTATCTGGCTCAAGACAGTTCTCCGATGAATGACCTGACCTCACAATCCGATTTACGGCTTCAGAACGATCGGCTACAGTTCCTTCTGGACCTGACTAACAAGATCACGTCGAATCTGGACCTTCGGGAGGTGCTCCGCGCTACCTCCGCCAATGCAAGGGAACGGATGCTGAGCGACCTGGCAGGCATTGCATTGCCCGACGAGGCGTCGGGGAAATTCAGAATATACGCGATTGATCTTCCAGAGAGTCAAGGAATCTTGAGAGAGGGAACGCTGATCAGTTTCGTAGGTGCGGGAAGAACTGCATTCGAGACGCTCAGGCCTACCATCGCAAACACCTCAAATCCCGACGACTTTTCCCCCGAGGAACAGGTGCACAATGCGCTTCTCACGGAACATAAGACAGTTTGCAATATTCCGCTCGTGAGCCGTGGCCGCGCTCTGGGTATCCTCAGAGTCGGGCGGACCGCAGAACGTCCATACGATGCCGACGAGGTTGACTTTCTCCGCCTGGCTGCCGGCCAGGTTGCCATCGCAATTGAAAATGCCCTGGCCTTCGAAGAGATTACGCGGCTGAAAGACAGGCTGGCCGAGGAGAAGCTCTATCTCGAGGAGGAGTTCCGCAGCGAGATGGGTTTCGAGCAGATCATCGGGAGCAGCCCAGCTCTGAGGCACGTTTTGCAGTTGGTTGAGACGGTCGCTCCGAGCGATTCCACAGTCCTCCTGCTTGGCGAAACCGGAACCGGAAAAGAACTGATCGCGCGTGCAATCCACGAGCGCAGCCGGCGCAAAGGACGCACGTTTGTAAAGTTGAACTGCGCTGCCATCCCCACCGGCCTGCTGGAGAGCGAGCTGTTCGGGCATGAGAAGGGAGCGTTTACCGGCGCGATCAGCCAAAAGGTCGGGCGCATGGAACTCGCCGATCAGGGCACGCTGTTCCTCGATGAAGTGGGAGACATTCCGAGCGAGATCCAACCGAAATTGTTGCGCGTTCTGCAGGAGCGGGAATTCGAGCGCCTTGGCAGCACGCATACGCGCAAAGTGAACTTGCGGCTTGTAGCGGCAACCAACCGCGACCTGGAAAAGATGGTTGCCGACCGCGAGTTCCGCAATGATCTCTATTACCGCCTGAACGTGTTTCCCATCCGCATTCCACCCCTCAGAGATCGCAGAGAGGATATTCCGCTGCTGGTCGGCTATTTTGTGCAGAAGTGTGCGAAGCAAATGCAAAAGCGCATCGAAGCAGTTCCAGTATCCGTGATGAAGGGGCTTACCGCTTGGGACTGGCCCGGCAATATCCGCGAGCTTGAGAACTTCATCGAGCGTGCCGTAATCCTCACCCGCGGCAAGTCACTCGACGCTCCGCTTGGGGAGCTACGCAAGTACAAAAGGGACGAACCAGCGCGGACCTCGGCCTCAGGAACGGAGGACGATATTGCACGAATCGTCAGAGAGACCGTTGCTTCCTTGAAGGGTAAGAGCCCTGAGAGCGAGCACTCCAAGAAGCAGCATGACGAGATCGTTCGCGTTCTGACCGAATGCAAAGGCCGGGTCGGAGGGGCCGGCGGGGCCGCGTCGCGCATGGGGATCAGCCGCACAACCCTGATCTCCCGGATAAAAAGGCTAGGAATCAATCCGTACGACTACATTTGAGCCCAAATCCTCCAGCCCCCTTCGAATTCTTGGTCTTTCATCCGATGTAGCCTCGATGAGGCTCAGATCGAATCAAGAACGCACGTCGTTCTGTCGACGACACTTTCGACTCTCGCTAGGCAATAGACTAGCAAACTACTGATAATACACAACATACCAACTCCACCCGTTTGGCGTGACAATTGCCTTCAAATACGGGGGAGATTGAAATGTTGAAGATTTCCATTATCGAGAACGATCACAAGCGCCAAGTGGTCTTGGAAGGCAAGCTGGTTGCGCCCTGGACCAACGAGCTGGGAAATATTGGCTATCAAGCTGCAGTTGATCGCGACCATCGTGAGCTCGTCATCGATTTGCGGAGTGTGACCGCCATCAGCGCCGACGGCGAAGATGTGTTGCAGGCTCTGGCGGATCAAGGCGCCAGGTTCCGTGTTAGCGGAGTCTTTATGCGGCAGGTGATGAAACAAGTGTCTCGACGATCGCGGCTCGCGAAAGAGACGAGAGGAAGTGAAAAGGCATGATGCAAATCGGTGTACCGGAGAAGACGTACACGGGAGGAAAGGCATGAGAATCATCGCATGGATTCATGTTGTACTTGGATTGCTTGCAATAGGTTCCGGCGCAATTGTGCTGCGTGGAGTTCTGGGGTTTTCCGTTAGCGGTCATCGGGTGGCCAGGTTTCTAGAATGCAGCCTACTCGCAAGTTTGGTTGGCCTCCTGCCTCTAACCCGTCATCTCTTGCCAATCCAGGGAATCTGTATCCTGTCGGTCTATTTTGCGGGAGTCGTCGTCCTTGCATGGCGCAAGTTCCACCTTGATGGCCTGTGGCTCTCGGTTTTCGCATTCTCTATTGTGGCTGTCCTCTATCTGAATGTTGTTTCCGTGTCGATTCGATTGTTCACATGCTCCGCGCAGTTCGAAATGGTGTCAACGAAATACGGCCCGCTCTTTGGAATCGCACAATTCGCGTTCGCATCGGTCTTTGCCGTGCTGGCGGTGATGGCAGTAAGAAAGTGCCACACTCAGCAGACACACTCCTTCTGATCGAGGGGCTGCTTTTCGTCGGGAAACACGAACAGAGGAATCCGGCCCGCTCGCGCCTGCGACCCATCTCTCAACGTCATAGTTCGAGTTGCGCCAGGAGGGAGATCGCTTCGCCCTTCGATGTGCATCGACAATCCTGTGTCGAGCGTGTTTCGCCAGTTTCGACAATGCTTATAGGCCACAAGCAGTCCCCTAGCCCAATCAACGACTTGCACACCAATTAGTTTGGCATTCCGGATGCCTCACGTTGGGATGTGAAGGCAAGAGGACAGAGAGCAAACGTGTACGCCCTGTTCGCAAACGTGAAGGAAAAGGAATGAAAAGCGCGCCCCAGTTCCACAGCAATCAGTTCAGATTAACCGAGGAAGACACATACGCGAAAGCAGAGGATTTCCAGAAGTTATTTGCAAGGGAAATGACCGACCTCTTTCGCTTGTCGCTACTTCTCACCGCAGATGCCGAAAAGGCAGAAAGATGTCTCATCCTTGCCATGAGGGATTGCATGGCCAACGGCTCAGTTGCAAAGGGGTGGGTCTTCGTATGGGCTCGCCGGACAGTTGTCCGCAATGCAATCCGCTTGGTTCTAGAATCGGAGAACACGATACCCAGCGACATTTGTAGCGAGGCCAGACCTGACTTCCATTTGCGGCCCGGAGAGTATCGGATAGAAGAACTGAAGGACTCTCTTGCGATTCTTGAGTTGCCCGACTTAGATCGTCTGGTTTTTGTGACCTGTGTTCTTGAGCGATATTCCATCCTGGATTGTGCCCTGCTTTTAAGGAGATCGCCGAAAGAGGTCGACAGTGCGCGCGCACGCGCAATCAACCAGATCGTTTCTGCCGAAGAACGGAATCGCTGCGAGCCCGCTACAACATCACCAACTAGCCCACACGGTGCCTGGAGCAATGAAATAGGAGACCTCGATGGTTCCTGTGGATCTCTTCTTGACTAGCAGTCCTCTCGCATTGCTGGCTGTCAATATCGTCATCGAGCAGGCAGGGATACTGCGTGATTTGCCCCCGGTTTGATTGCGATGGAATCCCCAATAGACATGTCGTACGCGATTGTCTGCAGGTATTCGTCGTGATGTCGTCTCTTGCGCGAACTGCCACCCAAGCCCAGAAATCGCACCTTGTCTCTCAATACCGTTACATCTCCGCCTTTGGCCCTGATCTGTGTACCCTTGAGGTCTCACAGACTTACCCGCGCATCGCGCAGATAGCCGGTCGCCCCACACTAATTAGCCCGTCTTCGGCAGTGCAAAGACAACTTCAAACTTGCTGCGATCGCCGCGATGTTTGGCGACAAAGTACTCGAGCGGTGTGCCATTCTCCAATTGCCCAATGCTTTTGAGCAGCAGCGCAGGACTGCCCGTTCTCAACCCGAGAAGCGCCGCCTCTTCGCTATTGAGTGCGATCGCCTCGATGGTGCGCTTGCCCTGTGCAATGTTGAGGCCGAACTTCGTCGAGAGCACATGGTAAAGCGACTGTTCCGTGAGATCTTCATTCACTAGAGCGGGACAGAGTGCCTCCGGTATATAAGTGGAAACATAAACCTCCGGCGCATCATCGATAAAGCGCAGACGGTCCAGCCTGATGACGCGTTCACCAATAGACAACTGCAGAGCTTCGGCAACGCCGGCTTCGGCCTCAACCACTCTGAACTGCAACACGCGTGTTGTCAGCTTTTTGCCTTTTTGCTCCACGTCCTGGTAGAGGCCGCGCAAGGTTTGCATCAAGCCGCCCTCGTACTGAGGAAGAGCGATGATGCTGCGCTTGCCATTCTTTTTCTGGATAAGCCCCTTGCGCTTCAGCTCCGACATTGCCTGGCGGACCACCGTGCGGCTTACGCCGAGGATCTCGCACAACTCCTGCTCGCTCGGAAACAATTGCCCGGCCCGCCACTCCCGCGCATTGATCTTTGTTTCCGCGTAGGTGCAAAACTGGAAGTAGTACGGGATAGGACTCGCGTGCTGTACCACGCCTTCACGATCGATGGCCAGGACGTTTTCGGGATTGGGAGTGTACATGGGCTATTACTTTTTGAATCCGATGGATGAAGGCTTTCGTCGAAGTCTTGCCGAAGGGCGTCATTATCTCTGCCGCCCGACATGCTCTAATACTATCATTAAAGCCAGTCAGGCGCGCTTGACTGGCACTCCTGAATCAGTGCTCCAGTCCTCTCGATAGGTCGAGCTAGACGGGATTTCAACCTTACCCAGCCTCATCTTCCAGCCCCTGCAGCCAGGCTTTCCATTAGTTTTACGCCGCATGAGGTTCCCAGCCGTGTGGCTCCAGCTTCGATCATTGCCAGCGCGATCTCCAATGTGCGGATACCGCCGGCAGCCTTCACGCCCATCTTCGGACCACAGACGCTTCGCATCAATTTGACGTCTGCAACCGTGGCGCCCGCAGTGCCGAATCCCGTTGAAGTCTTCACGAAATCCACGCCAGCCTTCACCGCCAGTTCGCAGACCGTGACCTTCTCCTCTTCCGTGAGATAGCAGGTCTCCAAGATCGCTTTGCTGATCGCGCCGTGCGGTTTGCACAGCTCAGCCATCGTCGCGATCTCGCGATAAACCAGGTCGGTGTTGCCTGCCTTAAGCGCGCGCAGGTTGATCACGGTATCGATTTCGGTTGCGCCATTCTCGATCGCATCTGCGGTCTCAAATTTCTTCGCCTCCGCGGTATTCTGGCCAAGGGGAAATCCGATTGCAGCGCCAACGCGCACGTCGGTGCCGTTCAGCAATGCTGCGCACCGCTCTACCTCGCCAGGGTTCACAGCGACCATCGCGAAGCGATATTGGGCAGCTTCCTCGCACAGTTGCTCGATATCGGCGGGGGGACCGAAGGGCTTGAGAAAAGTGTGATCGATCATGGCTGCAAACACGGCGGGATTCAAGAAAACGTCAAGACTCATTGCCGAACCTCATCAGGATTTTGAGGGAATGACCAGACTGCGCGATCGAGAGTGCCTGTCGAATCTCTTCGATCGGCAGGTCGTGGGTTAGAAAATCGCGTGCGTTGAGAACACCCTCGCGAATCAATGCGCATAGCTGAGTTTGCGCCGCACGCTCACGCGAACGCGTGGGCCACTGATGCACCAGCAGATTGAAGTTGTAAGGCCCGTCGACCTTGTGCAGATCGAGCGTAGGATTGGCCAGCACGCCGTATACGCAGACCGATCCGCCAAGCTTGACCAGCGGCAACGCCGAATTGATGATCGCTTCACTGCCTACAGCATCGACCACGGCATCGAGCCGCCGGCCATGATGGTGTACGAAGTTTTTCAAATCGGCGCTGTCTGGTGCAAAGACTTCGCTTGCGCCCATTGCCAGAGCGCGCTCGCGCTTGAAGCCGATGGGGTCGACGATGCCGATGTAGCCGATGCCCAGCAGCGAACAAAAGCGCGCGAAGCTCAAGCCGACAGGGCCCGCGCCGTAAATGAGGATGTGCTGGTCAGGCTCGATGTGAAAGTCACCGATGCCGCCCAGCACTTCGCGCCAGGTGCACAGAAGAACCGCCTCCTCAAGCGGGATGTCAGCGGGAACAGGGGTTTGCGCTTCATACACCTCTACCCAGCCGTGCGCCGCGTCGGCCACGCCGTCGGCCATCATGGTTAAGTGGTCGTTCACGACGGCATACTCCGCGAATGCGCCCCAGCCGCTCTGGTACCCACTGTCGGCCAAATCCAGGTTGAGCGCGCCGATCGCCCGGTCACCGACGCGAAACTTGCGCACTTTGCCGCCAACCGCTTCAACGATCCCGGCCGATTCGTGGCCCAGAATGAGCGGGTATTCTCCCACTCCCGGGAAGTGCCCGGCAACCAGCTTGGCGTCGGTTGCATTACACAGACAACAGGCCTCGGTGCGCACCAGCGCCTGATAGGGCCCGATCGCAGGCTTCGCGATGGGAAGCTCAACCATCCGTACAGTGCCCGGTTCCATGACTGCTACCGCTCGCATTGCCGTATCCTCCCTAATTCTGAATGGACCTCTTTCAACGCTCTGTAGGCGTGCTCGAACACCGGCGTTATGGCGGCATAAAGTGCATGGCGCCCGGCATCCGGCAGGGCTCGATCCCGCACCTGCACGAAACGGTCGATGACGCCAAAGTCAGGGAAGATACCCGCGGCCACGCCGCCAATCACAGCCGCGCCCATCGACGTAGCCTCTTCCAAGTAGTTCAGGCTCTCCACCGGGCAGTCGAAGACGTCTGCATGGATCTGCCGCCAGACGCGGCTGCGCGCGCCGCCTCCGATCATGGTGATGTTTTCGATGGGCACGTGTTTGCGGAAGATATCCACAATGATGCCGAGATTGAGCGAGACGCCTTCAAGCGCCGCGCGCAGGAAATCCTCACGCTGTGTTTCCAGGCTTGCGCCAATGAACGCGGCACGGGCTTCGGGGTTCCACCAGGGTGTGCGCTCGCCCAGCAGATAGGGCAGAATGAGAAGGCCGCGCGCGCCTGCCGGAACCTGCTCAATGGCTTGATCGATCAGTTCGTAGGGGTCGCATCCGCGGCGCTCGGCCTCGGCCACCTCAACAGCGCACAGCGTCTCCTTGATCCACTTGTGTGTTGCCCCGGCGGTCTGCATCGTGCCGCTGGGATGAAGATAGCCCGGTACGCAATGTGCCCAGTTCATGGTGCGCATGAGCGGATCGACGATGGGTTCCGTTACCGTGAGTGCAATCCACGACGAGGAACCCAGATAGTTGTACGCAGTACCAGGGCGAACGCAACCGACGCCCACGCCGGCGCAACTGCCGTCGCCGCCGCCCACGGCAACTGGCGTGCCCGCAAGCAGTCCGGTGGCGCGCGCTGCCACATCGGTAATGCCGCCCAGCAGCGCGCTGGACTCGAGCGGCTCGGGGAACAGATCGGCGGATATGCCTGCCGCGTCGAGAATCTCATCGGACCACGCAAATCGATTCAGGTCGAAGGCGTTGGTTCCGGAAGCGTCAGAGAAGTCAGTGGCCATCCGGCCTGTAAGCCGGCAGTTGATATAGTCCTTTGCGCACAGAGTCTTGCCCGTGTTCGCAAACAGCGCAGGTTCATGGTCGCGCATCCACATCAGCTTTTCCAATGTGTAAGACGCGCTCACGCGATGGCCCGCGATGGCATAAAATCGCTCCATGTCGATGGCTTCAAGCAGGCGGCCGGCTTGCACGGTTGCGCGCTGGTCGCAGTAGAGCAAAGAGGGGCGCAACGCGACGCCGTCTGCGTCGACCGCCGTGCATCCCATCATCTGTCCACTCAGTGCAACCACCGCAATCTCGGCAGGCTCAACACATGCCTGGGCCAGCAGCGTGCGCGTGGAAGAACAGATGGCCCGCCACCATTCTTCCGGCTCCTGTTCCGCCCAGTTGCCGTTGAAGTAGTGCGTAGGATAGCTTGCAGTGCAACTGCCTACCAGTTGCCCGGCCGGTGAGTACAGGGTGGCCTTGTTGCCCGTGGTGCCCAGATCGTGCGCGAGTATGTAGTCCGCCATAGTGTGATCTCTTCGCCTCGATCAGTATCCGAACAGATTGGCGCCGCTCCAGCCAACCAGCCCGGTGAGCGCACCGCCGATGATGCCGCCCAGAATTGCCGCCCCTATCCGCGGAAGGCTCTCCGCAATCAGCGGCGCTCGCTGGCCGGGCGTGGCCCCTGCGAGCCCGTTAATCCACAATCCGAATCCAATGGCAGTGCCCATATCCACCCATGGCGCTGCGCCGCGAAATCCCTGGTAGATGAGCCCGAATTGCTTGATGCCGCCATCGGGATGAGCGAGCCCCTCAGGGTTTATACCGAAGCCGGGCAACTTGTGATTGAGCACCCAGAAGGTGCCAATGATGAAGCCGGCTGCCATCATGCCTCCGGCAGGACCGAAATCGACCACCAGCTTGCCCCAGCACCGAATCACCACAAACGTGACGCAGAAGGCTCCAAAGACAGTGGTCAAAATGGCGGCTGGCGTCATGCCCAGCCAGGGAACGTAATACGAAAAGAACCCGATCATGCTAGAGCGTCTCCTTCTCGCGCGCTGCCAAGTTAGTTCGCGTTTCAACCTGAGCAATTCTCGCGGCGGTCCATCCGGCAGCAGCGCCGCCCACTAGGCAACAGGCAACAACCGGTAACGCCTCCAGCAACTGGGCATGGAATCGCACCACTGACCATGCCAGCCCTGCCGAGGCAACCGCCCAGCCCTGATCGACCCAGAGCTTGCCCGGCGGGTTATCGAAGAGGCCGCTCCAATGGTTCATGTACCAGCAGATACTGATCGCAATGGCCGCTGTCAGCCAACCGCCGAGGATGCCGTAGCTCTTCCACATCTCAGGCCAGATGCCAAAGCACAGCGCCCCGCAAATGGCTCCTCCGATGATGGTTGCAAGTCTTGCCACAGTCAGAACAGTCTCACGTGATGAATGTTGAACCAGACAGTGGAACAACCGAATCTGTTGCAGCCTTTGGCGCACATACCCCTGGGAGCGGGCGGTCGGGAGCGCCCACCGGCGTGCCGCTGCCCTTGAGGCGTTCAGGGCTACATTTCACTTGAAATCTTACCATACATGCTATCATCATAGCATTTGAGAATATCAGCAAATGAAGCGTAGAGAGTTTTGCGCAACGCAGTCAACCTCACCGTTGCGGCTACCGGCGCCGCTGCCTTGGCTCCGATCGAGGCGGCAGCCGAAAAAAGCTTGACCGGCCACACTGACGCCCCAATGGTAGCGCGTGTCCGCGATGCCGCGTTCGCATTGCAACGCAAAGATTGGGAGCATGGCACACTGGCGCAGGCGTTTCTGGAGATTGGGAGATTGGCCGCGGTTGATCCTCATGGCCAAGGCGGCGCTGCGCACCAAGCTCGATAACTATGGGCCTCAGCATCGCAACATGCCGGTTGGCGTTGCGCGCGGCATTTGTCCAGGCCGCGTGGTGTGGGTGCGCGATCCCAAAGCTGCGCAGTGGAGCGGCAATCTGAATTCGACCGTCGATCATTGGTGGATGGATCGCAACACCGATCAGGCGCGCGTCGACGCGATGATGTCGGCTACTCTGCAGAAGCTTACCGGCGCCAGGACCGACGAGGAAGCATGGAAGAGAATCTTCACCTACTATAACCAGCTTGCGCGCGGCATGAAGGCGCGCGGCTATCACGACGACGAAGTGGTTGCCGTCGAGATCAATCTGAACAACAGCGCGGCAGCCGGCATAGGCAACTACGTCAATGAGTCGCCGCAGGTAACTCTGGCGATGGTGCGCCAGTTGGTTCTCCATGCCCATGTGCCGGCCTCCAAGGTGGTTGTTTACGATGCGCGGCGCATTATCTATCCCGCCCTTCTCACCAAGATCTGGGGCGAGTTCAAGGATGTCCGCTTTGTGCAGAATCAGGAGTCGCAGACGGTGCAGCCGGTTCATCCTGGCTACGGCAACTATCATGGACTGGAACCGGCGGATTGGGTGGAGGGCGTCACCTACTCGGCAAACAATTACAACGAAGCGAAGCTGATTCCGCGGCAGATCAAGGCCGCCACCTACCTTGTAAACCTAGCACTGCTCAAGGCGCACTCCTATCCCTATTCATCGGAGGAGGGCGGCGACGAAGGGCAGACCGCGATCTCGATGACCGGCAAAAACCACTTCGGCTCCATCAAGGGAACGCCCGAACTGCACGCTGCCATCAACACCGACAACGACGGGACGCCACACGCCTACTCGCCGATTGTGGATCTGGCCGCCTCGCCGAATCAGGGCGCCAAGACCATCCTCTACATGCTCGATGCCCTCTACTGCGGACGCCGGCATCAGTCGTATCCGCTGCACTTTCCGAACCCGCCTCTCAACAATCGCGTGGAGCCTTATGCCAACACCGACTGGCCCTCCAGCCTGCTGGCATCGTACGATGGTGTCTCGCTCGACTCGGTTGGCATCGACGTTCTCTACTCGCAGAGCCAGAACAACTTCGACAAGAATCAGCATCCGCGCATCCTGATCCGCGAGAATGCCGACGATTATCTGCAGGAAGAGGCCACGCCGGACAACGCCCCTTCCGGCACCAAGTACATGGAGAACGGCAAACCAACGCCGAGCCTGGGCGTCTTTGAGCACTGGGATAGCGATGCGACGCGTCAGTACTCCCGCAACAAAGACCCCAAGCATGGCCAGGGGATTGAGCTGATCTACATCGCGATGTAGTCTGATCGAGCCCAGCCGGCAGTTAGCGCTCCTGCTCCTTTTATTTCTCGCAACAGCAGGAGTGCCGCGACTGCAGTTAGCGGCCCGCAGGTCAGATGATTCATCGTTAGAGGCCGTTAGCGAAGATCCCTTCCCCACGCCTCAACTTCCGTGAGAGCGCACCAGCCAGGCTCATCGGCAGGCGCCAGATGCGAGAGCCGAACCCACGCTGTGAGATGGCGCGGAAAGCGAATCTCCTGTACTTCCGCGGTCTTCGCCAGGGAAATCTTCATCCGCGCGCCGTCCGAAAACTCGATCGTTGCTTCCTTCCAGTAACTGTCGTGGGGAAAGTCCGAGCGCACCGCGATGCGTATCTTGTCCAGTTCCACGGCGCGCCCAAATTCCACGCGCCACCACAGGCCATCTACCTTATCTGGTCCCCACGACTGATAGGGCCACCCGCCGTGATGGCCGCGCTCGATCACACCGTCGATAGCGTTTCGGGGAGCGAAGACCGGCATTTCACGATAGGTGCTGCTGGCAGTGGCATGTGGGAAGGCAGGCAACTCCTGCTCCGAGGTCTGATCGCAGGGGTTCAGGGCAAGGTTCCTGTAGCCGCTCAACTCGCGCCGGTCCAGCACACGCACGCCCACGTTGTGAGCCGAGCCTTTAAAAGCGTTTGGATCGTACGCGCCGCCCGGCTCCGTCTCGCTGTAGCCGAGGGGAATCGAGAAACTCCAAGCACCGGCGCTCTGGCGGGTGAGCATGCACTCCGGCTGGCCGCTGTCGAGTTGAACAGCGATATGCTCCGGACCGCTCACAACAACCCGGTCGCCGAGCTGGTAGCTGCGCGAAAAGCTCAATCGGACTTCGTGCTGCTTGGCTGTTATAGGGGCGCTCGCGGCGATCTGCCCACCCTGTATATCGAATACCTGGATCTTCAGCTCCGCCGCGGATTGCGCTTGCGCCGCCGCATCGGTAGCGCAGAGTGCACACCCCATCGCGATGACCAATGTGATGCGCGGAGTCAACCGAATGCCTATCCATCGATGGACCTTTTGGTTCATGTGCTCACCTCTTGGCATTCCGGTCGACGGAACCGGTCAAAGGCTCAATGCAATGGGTAATACGGGCTCTGCCACTGGACGGATGACCATTAATGGTATGATGATAGCATTAACAACTGGGGGCTCAGATCCATTGCTCCTCGCGCTTGGGGTCGTCCCATGAAAAAGCTCCTGTTTGCTTCCGCTCTTCTTGCTTGTCTTGTGCCGTTGCCGCCGGTTGCCGCGCAGACAGCAGCCAGTCTCTTTCTGAAACTGCCTTCTTTTGCAGTTACACCAGACGGCATGGCGATTGCTTCAGACGGTTCGCTGGTGGTGGCCTGTCCCAACTTCGCCAGCTACGCGCAAGGCACTAACAAGCCCGTCGTGCCGGCCTGCCTGGCAAAGATCGGCCTGGACGGCGTGGCGCACAAATGGATTGAGCTGCCGCCCATGCCCGAGACCGGGCGCATCGCCCCAATGGGGATCGAGTTCGGCCCCGATGGCGACCTCTACATGGTTGACAACCAGAACTGGCTGGCAGGCAACGGAGCCAATGGTGAGATCAACCAAGGCCGCATCCTGCGACTGGTCCTTCGGAACGATCGCCTCGAAGAGATCGCTGTGGTGGCGAAAGGAATCAGCCATCCGAACGGCATCCGCTATCACAACGGCTATCTCTATGTGACCGTATCGATGTTGCCCAAGGTGAAGCGGCCGGACGGTTTGCTGGTGAGCGCAGTCTATCGCTTCCCCGCCAACGGGCATGAGATCGAAGTAACCAACACGCTTGCCGACAAGAGTATGATCGCCAGTTTCGTTACTCACAATCGCTATACGCGATACGGGCTGGACGGAATCGTCTTTGACAGCAAGGGAAGTCTCTTCGTTGGCAACTTCGGCGACGGCACGATTCACAAACTGGTCCTCGATGCGAAAGGTAATGTGATTTCGAATACCCTGTTCGCACACACCGACTTCGATATTGCGCGCGACCCCGCAACACCGGGCTTTCTCGCCTATGCGGCAAAAACCAAACTGCGCACAACCGATGGCATCTGCGTCGATGCCGACGACAATCTCTATGTTGCTGACTTCTCGAACAACTCGATCGACAAGATAACTCCCGATGGAAAGATCTCGGTGTTGGCCCACAACGACGACAACGATGGGCAGACCGGAGAGCTGAACGAACCCGGCGAACCGATTGTGTGGGGCGGCAGGCTTATCGTTTCAAACTTCGACGCTGTCTCCGGCCCGGACAAGGTGCACACCCAGCATCACTCGCCCGCGACTCTATCGGTGATTGAGTTGTCGATAGCCGCTTCCGCCACCAGCGACTTCCGCCGCCGGTAACGCCAAAAAGGAGTGCGGCAACAAGTCGGGGGTAGCATCGGGGTGAGGCCGCCGCAATCTGGATCGATGATCGAACATGCGCCTCTCAAATGCCTGATTCTACGAGAAGTGTCCCGTTCCGTGAGTCCCACGGTGATTCGCCAGATCGCGCTCTCCAATCAAACGAGTTTGCCAGAGTTCAACGAGAAGTTCTGCGCCATCCTCGGGTCGGGTGGCAATTTGGGCTACATTTTTGGTGTCCATGCCCAGGAATTCAACAGTTTTCGGCGGAAAACATGTTCCAACACGAGGTCACTCGGCTGTGCATCGACCCGCGGAGGAAGTCCGGACAGGCTTCCGATATTTTTCAGTTGCTTGATCGCTTCTTCGCTTTGCTCCAGGGCATCGCCGCCGGCCTGCATACACTTGTCATCAATCTGTTGAGAATATTCTTGACATTGTCCGCGCCGCAGGCACGCGACATCGATCAAGCATCGTTCTTGGATCATTTCAGGTGTGAGGAAGTCCCGGCGGGAGAGATACGCGGGGTCTTGTCGCTGAGAACCACAAGGCCCCTTTGCTGGCAACCGAAAACCAGGTTGCCCTCCAGAAGATGGTTCTAAGATGCCACGCGGCGTTCTGGATCTGTCCGCCCTGTGACCGCGGGCAGCGCCCCATGTGGCCTGACTCGATGTTGGCTGAGTACATTCGACTGATGGCAGAAAAAGCTTGCTTCGGTCGGATTAGGTTGGCACACCCTCCAGCACAGCCTCACTTCTTGGGGCAAGGAGGCACTGACGATTGAGGAGACGAAGGAACTGATCAGTCATGCGAACATTCAAACCGCAGGCGACATCTACGGCGGCCTCTCGCTGGACGCCAAGCGCGCAGCGCAAACCCGCCGAGTAAAGTTCGCTCATGCGAAGGGAGCAAAGTCGGCTCAAGAGGAAAATCTGAAATCTGTCCCCAATTGTCCTTTTTGGGCGATTTGAAGATGTCTATAAGTTGTTGATTCAGTTTGGTTGCGGGCGCTGGATTTGAACCAGCGACCTTTGGGTTATGAATTATATAACATAAGCATTATCATATAGTTAACAAGCGTTGTTGGTCTCCGCTAGTAAGCCTGAGGAATCCGGAGGAATTTGCCGGAGTCCTTGGAATGGGTTGGTTTTGGGTTGAGCCATCGGCGCGACGGCGGAGATCTTCACATCAGCATCCCATGTGGAAGTGGAGTCCATTTCCCGAGTTGCAGCATTGCCCGCAACGCGTGGCATGCCAAAGCCGCAATCGGCAGCCAGGCAAGGGCTGAGTCCAGCCCAGAGCTGAAGAGGTAGAGGATATTTTTACCGCTCATGGGAAGTGCTCCCAAGAATCACTTACGTTTGGTCTCCGCCGACCGACTTGTCTGTGTATGAGTTTGCATTTTATAAAGTGACACTTCATACTCTGCACTGAAAGCAAAAGGACTCGACGGAACGTTTCTCTTTGGGGAGCGCGAGTGGCGCACAGAACGCACGACGCGGCTGAATGACCTGAGCATCTTACAGGCCAAGGTTGCCGGCCTGCCCGAGGTCGGCTGGCGCAGGCAGCCCTGCTTTGTTCTCTTTGCTTTAGGTGGCCTTCAGCAACTCGCCGCCGACCCTGCCCAACGGCTCTTCCTGGTCACGGACACGGACATGCTCAACAGTAGGCAATGAAACGAGTAGTGGTTTAAGAATTGCATACCGAAAGCACTGCTCTCAAAGGACGATTGATCTGGCCATTGTGGATTGCTATACCACCGCGGTCGTTACTCAGAGCGCCATGGCAATTGGCGGGCGAAAGATGAAAATCCTATCCTCCTCACTCAGCCACGGCGCTTGCAGACGAACCGGATCGCCGCCCACCGACAGCATCAGATCTCCTTTGCCGAGCAGATTCTGCGCCCCTGATTGATCGAGGAGCACGCCGGAATCGGTCCTATTGGCCACTTTCAGAGCGATGATTCCAGGCAGGCTTGCCTTGAGGACTCCGCTGACAACCTGGCGACTCGGGCGTTGCGTTGCCAAAATCAGATGAATGCCTGCGGCCCTACCGGTTTGCGCGATACGCACGAAGCCGCGCTCAAGGTCGTCCCGCTGCCGCTTGCCCCCAGCCAGCAGCAGATCGGCAAACTCGTCCACCGCGCAAACCACGCGCGGAAGATCCTCCCCGGTCTTCTGCCGGTAGCGCGCCAAATCGTCCGCCCCGGCTTGCTTGAAAAGCTCGTAGCGCCGCGACATCTCTTCTGCCATTGCTTCGACCAGAGAAAGACAACTTTCCCCGCCAAAATCCACAAGCGAGTCCGGACACCAGAGAAAGGGCGAGCCGGCTAACTCGGAAAAGGCATTCTTCTTGGGGTCGACCAGCACCAGGCGCAACGAGTCAGGGGTATTGGTGATCAGAAGGCTGGCAACGGCCGACCGCAGCCACTCGGATTTGCCGCTCCCCGTAGTGCCGCCCACCAGCAGGTGAGGGCAGCTGCCGGCCAGATCGATGAAGTGAACTCGACCGTTAATGTCCACACCGGCCACTGCGCTCGCGTTTCCACAGTCTGTCTTCCTGGCTTCAATCTCCGGGCGCAGGCCGCTGAATTGAACTGCCTCACGCTCCGGCCGCCGGATATCTACCGCGATCCTCCCTCCAGTCCGCTGGATGATGGGCTCCTCGTCGAGCCGCAGGCGCATTTGCAGGTTCGGTCCCTGTCTCTCGATCTTGCTTGCGGTCACGCCGCGCCCCGGTTCCAGTCGATAGCGTACAAAGGCCGGCCCTACAAGAGGCTCATCGACCGGCCGCGCCTCCGCGCCAAACTCAACCAGCGCCCTGAGCAAGTGCCTTTCAATCTCCAACTCGGCAGATGAGGCCTTCTTCGGCCACTCAGAATGCGTAGTGATTTCTCTCGTCCTCGCCGCAGCCGCATGTCCATGTTCAGTGAACGGCGTCACTCCTGCCATCGCTCCAATCAACGCCAGAAGCACCGGCAGTTCTTGCTCAATCAATGCGCCTGCCAGCAGGGTTTCCTGAGGCTTGGGTTCGCCGCCAAAGCGGATGATCGCCGCAGAACCGCCGTCTCTGCCGAGCATCTCCCGGTAGAGACAAGCCTGGGCTGCATCGGACTCGCAATGCCCGCCGCCCAGTTTGAACTCGATGACACAACACCGATACGGCGCAACTCGAATCACCTGATCCAGCCGGCCAGAAACCATGACCGGGTGAGTCCAATGCGGCTGGAAAAACTGGGTTTCAAGCTCGCACTCAGGATCAAAGAGCGATTCGCCTCCGGTCCATTGTTCGGCTTGCCCGTCATAGCGAAGTAAACCGCTCCGCACAGCCTCCGCGAGGATGCCGCAGAACCACCGGGCAAAGGACTGTACTCCGCGCCACAGCGAAAGCACCTCTTCCCCGCTTTCGCGCAGCAAGGCATGTTGCCGTGTCAGTTCTGGCCCGAGCGCGTGTTGATACAAAGCCTCAATCCATGCATCCGCATTCAATTCGCCATCGAGAACCGATCTCCAGCAGGCCGGATGTCCCTCGGTCAGCGCATTCTCCGCGACACGGTGAAACAGCCGCCCCGCTGCGCTCCCAGCACCCTGGGATGAAATGCCGGAGACCTTGAAGATCTCTTGCCGGATCGCGCTGACGGTCAGCCGCACCTGCTTAGCGTGCGTCATTCGCGTCTCCTGCCGGTGTTTGAACCACCGCCCGACAGAGTACAGGACAAGGACCCCCAAACCAACGTAGATGAAGCGGGTACGCGCGCGCATAGTCTTCCAGTTGCTCCAGGGTACACCCGGTTTCTTGAGCCGCTTCGCTGGCCGGGATGACTTTCATACTTGCTATCAGATCGAACAGCGCATCTTTGCGCGGATCAGCGGCCGCCGCTGGCGCCTCGCAAAGAACTTCCTCGGCCAGATTGGCCACTTGTGCGGGAAGATTGCGCGCAAGCCATTCGCGCACCGTCTTCGGCTCCACAGTGTCGCCGTTGCGGCTGAGGTCGCCGCTGGTGGCGGCCGAAACCAGCCGACGCATTGCGTCCAGAGCCGCCAGGGCCTCTGCCTCCACCCGAATCACGCGCCCGCCGTCGCGCACAATCTGCTTCAAACGTTCACGCGTTTTAGTCGCGCCGGGCGATATCGGAAGCCGGGCAGACCGCAGAACGCAAAGCTTCACTCCGGGGTTCGAATGGGCGAGAAGCGTTTTCAGCCAACGGGCCATTTGCCACATGTCGGTCTGATTTGCCAGCGCAACTTGGACGCGCGCATTCCCGGAGCCCGCGATCAGACCGGAGGTTGTCTCCTCGGTGTTGTGACCCAGCACATGCAGCGCCACAGGCAAACCGTGCGCCAGCACCTTATCCGCATCCGCTCCGCTGTCTACCTTTGCTCCCGCCCAAAGCCGATCGAGTTCGCCGCGAAGAAACTCCTCTATGTTGGCCGTCGGTCTTTCTTCCGCTCCTGAGGGCACAGTCTCCCTGCGCTGATGCTGCCATTCGGCAAAAAGCTGCCGCGCATGGTGGATCAACCGCCTTGGGTTACAGCTTCCATGTTGCGTCTCGAAGAACTCGCGCAGGCGGCTCTCGGGAATTGGCGTTTCCCGGGCCAGCTCCGGCACAAGCGACAGCCGCGCCGCCACCAGAGCTTTGCACTGCTCCCAGTCCAGCGCGTGCAGATGAGCCTGCTCTTTGGCAATGCGCACAAAGTCGGTGGGAGAATCGTCCTCCAGCCTCTTGAGAAATCTCGCAAGCACCGTTGAGACGACGAGCGCATTCTGAGTATCGTCCACCAGGCTGGCGCCCAAGCGGTCGAACAGGGCGAAGCTCTTCGCCTGCTGCGCGATGTCCAGCGCCTCCAGTTGGTCGAAGCAAAGCACAACCGGCAATGGCGAGCACAGCCGGATAAGCGCCAACACCACGCGGCGCGCGCTGGTTTCCGCGTAGTCTTCCTCCACATCCTCGAGGCTAGCCGGCGACAGGCCCATTGCCCGCAGATCCTCGTCCAGCAAGCCATCGCCCGCGAGCCAGGCGCGGCACAATCGGCGATGCTGCCCCAAGGCAATGTGCTCCAGAACGCGCATGAGGTTCAGGTCCAGGTCCTTCACCGGGCGTTCGTCAAACGCTGCGCCGAGGTGCCCTCCGTTATGCGCAGCAAAGCGCCGCAGCGCGCCGTCGAGAGCAGAGTCCATGCCCGCCTTCTTCGCGGTCAATTCTTCGGCCAATCGCCGCCTTAGATGCCGCCATACCTGGCTCGGCGCTGTTTCCACGCGCACAGCCACAAAAAGCGCCGGTGAAATCGAAGGCATGGCCTCCCGCTCGGCTGCCAACCAACTGCGGAAGCGCCCGAGCAGGTGCGTCTTTCCGCAGCCGGCCTCGCCGTAAAGCAGAACGGAGTGCGACTGCCCCTGCGCGGCTACACGCTCGTAGGCGCTGCGGCACGCATCGAATGCCTCGAGGTGAATCTGGGCTACGTCTGCCCCAATCGCTTGTTCGGGGCTGGCAACCACATCGCTGCTGAAAGGATTTGGAATTGCGTCCTTCATTCGTCCACTCTTTCAATGCGCGGCAGCGCTACACCGATGAACAGCTCCCCACGGTCGTCTTCTACGTATTCCCACTTTTCCTCGTCCGGCACGGGTCGCGGGCCATCGTAGCGAGCCAGAACCAATTGGCGCTTGTCAGCCAGGTGAATCACCGCCGTGTCGAAGGCCGCCCTCACTTCCGCTGCATTTCTCAGGCGATCAACCCTGACGTAGTTGCCCGCTCCCGGCTGTAGCCTTTGTATAACTGCGGGAAGCGCCCGCTCCAATGTCTCAGCTGAAAGCTCACCTGACGCTTGAGCCTTGAGCCAGGCCCAAGAAACGAAAATCGGGGACTGGCGGGTCGCGGCAAACATCAACAGTTGCTTTGAAGCAGCCAGATCCCTGCCAGCGGCCCGCACTTCCGCCAGGGCGCGCTTTTCGCCCACAAATCGCAGCGCCTTGCGCACCGCCCTGGCCGCTTTCGGGATGGCCTGCGGTTCCCGTTCAAGTGCAGCCAGCAGCGCCTCTTCTACGCAGGAGCGCAGCGGCCGGCTGCAATAGACCTGTGATGCTCCATATTTGGGCCAAGCGTAAATCCCCGAGATTGCCGGCCCGTCAGCAACCATTTTCTTGAGTTCAGTGGCAAAGCGCTTCGCTCCCGCGGCGTTTGCCCGCCCCTCGACCGCCGCTTGAAGCTGACTGGCCGTCATGGGCTTCTGGGAGAATTGGAGCGCTGCGCCAATCGCCTGTATCTCTTCAAGAGTCATCTTCTACCCGCACCCCAAAGGATCGGCTCCAGTTTACGCTCGGCAACCCGCGACGGTGACAAAATGTAGCCCTGCATGCGGCCCTCCGCATCCGCATCTTCGAATCCAAGCGACTTTCGTGGCTATTGGTGGGCCAGCGATCCATGCATAACGCGTGCCCAACGCCGGTTTGAGCCAGCCGGAAACCGCAGAAAAGCTAAAACCAGGACAGAGGGTAGACGCCACACGGAAAGTGATCCCGTCGTATGGCATCCTCTCCTCAGAGCGGGTCACTCGGCCGGAATTCGGGATGTATCCCCGCGGAGACGTTCCGCACCCCGCGCTCAGGCGCCTTTCAGCAATCTGTCCCAGAGCTTCCGGTTCCGACCCTACCCATACAACAGCGCCCTCGGCTGCGTACGATTCCCTTTCTGCTTTCTTATATCGTCTTTATCGTTCGCTATCTAAGCTTGTCCGTGAATGATTCGCGCTGTCGCACGGGTCGAAACTCACCAATAGGGCGAACCGCCTCGGGCCTCCGCAATAACATCGGCAAGAACCACACCCGCATTAGGACCATGAACGACAAGGGGGAAACTGGATGACGTATGAAAAACGGTCTTTTGCGCTTCTTGCGCTAGCTGCGACTGGGCTTTGGGGGCAGGATTCAGTCACCTCGAACCCGCAATTCCATCAGACGCCCGACCGGGATGGCGTCTACTATGTTGGTCCCGAGGTGACTCCGCCCACCTTGGTTCTAACCACCTCGGTGCCGTATCCCTACGGAGTGCCCTTGAAGGACGTTGAGGGATTTACCGGCCTGGCGATGGTCATTGAATCGAACGGCACGCCGGCGCATATTCAGCTTCTGCACTCGCACGGCGACGCATTCGATCAAGGCGCAATTGCTGCGGTGAAGCAGTCCAAATTCGAACCAGGGAAGTTGGGCGGCAAACCCGTGCCGGTCTGGATCGACGTGCGCGTCGTCTTCCACGCCAACCGCAGTCAGGCTCTCCCTCAGCTTCTGATCGCCGAGAGAGATCTACCTCCTCCAGATTCATCGCGGTTCGTAGACAAGCACCAAAAACCGTTGTCGTATGTACCACCCATCCCCATTCACATCGTAGATGCGGACTTCGCAGATCCGTTTACAAAACACCCGTTTGTGCAAGTGGCCATCATCTCCGTATTGGTGAAAGAAGACGGTTTGCCAAAGGAGGTTCGCGTGAGGCGCGGCCTGGGATTTGGGCTAGACAAGAAAGCCGAGGCCGCTGTCTGGCATTACCGTTTTCTTCCCGCCCTCCGCAAAGGCAGGCCGATTGAGGCGCGCACAGAAATCCCGGTTAGTTTCGTGAAATTCTAACTCCCAATCCTCTGAGACTAGTGAATCTCCAGCGCCATGGTGAGGAATGGCCAGCCCTGGCAGGGGTATCCAAATGGCTGCAGAGCTCCTGTCGCGTGGATCGAAGAACCAGACCAGCTGAGGTGCCTGTGGGAAGTGCTTTTTTCGTCAGCTGGCTCAAAATCGAGGAGTACCTTATCCCCAACCAGGCCAACGAGATCTTGGAAACATATTGAGAATCGGTGCTTTCAGCTTGATTCGAACCAGACTCAGTCGCGAGAACCGTCTGCGGCTTTCGAAGCTCCTCCAAATGCGCTCAATACCCCGGGCAACGCACCGGAGAGTCGTTCTTGTGTCGCCGACTCCGGCAAAGGGATCGAGAGAGCCGGGCGGTTTGTCCGGGCATCCCGTGTGAAAAGTCCGGCCAGTAACTGATCCATCCTGCTGGCAGGCGCAGCACCGGCCCTCCCATCCCTATCGCCCGACGCGATCGTCTCAAGGAATCTGAGCCCTGCCTCGACGAACGATGCGGCCGCCATTCGGATGCCACTGTGCCCCGATGCACGTCCTGGCGCGGGCGACTCGCCGATGACCGTGCGGACCGTTGCGGCTATCAGAGCAGGCGCCGGCTCCTGCCAGCTGCCGGCAATCTGCGTGGAAGCGACCGGAGCGGGGGATTGTCAATGATCGGCTTCGGCCTGCCCGGCTGCTCCGCGAAGATCCCCTTAACCGCCTGGAGAACAGCCTTGCGGCCCAGCTTGGCGAAACTGACCTCACCCGTAGGAGAATCGAACACCCCGGAGAACAGCGACTTCTTCAGACTCAGCGTCTCCCACACGCGCTCCTCGATGCTCTCGCTCGCAGCATGTGAACCACATGCACCGAGCGCGACTGACCCAGCCGGCGTACGCGTCCGATGCGCTGCTCCAGCCGAGCGGGATTCCACGGGGGCTCGAAATTAATCACCGCGAAGGCGGCCTGCAGGTTCAGGCCCACACCTCCCGCATCGGTCGAAAAGAAGACCTTGCACGCTGGATCGTTGTTGAACTTCTCGATCAGAACCCGGCGCGTCTGATACGGCGACAGCCTGGTCTTCAGAACGCCGGCCAATGGGTCCTGGCCCCGCTTGAGCTTCGCCAGCAGCTTGCGTTCCAGTTCCAGGCCCGTGGCCAACTCGTTTTCCCGGTCAATGTAATCCAGAACATCGCTATGGATCACCGCATGGCCGTCCGCCTTTCGCAAAACGTCCAACACTGCGGCGAATCGTCCATAATATGGCATGAGGCTCATCAGCATCTAGATTGCTGAAAACCGCGCGTTATCGAGTTGACGGCGCAACGATTCGCCCTGTAAGTTATTGATTATAATTGCTAAAGTGGTGGTGGCCAGAGACGGGATTGAACCGCCGACGCCGGCCTTTTCAGGGCCGCGCTCTACCACTGAGCTATCTGGCCTCAGTGCAAACTTCCCGGTTGCATTCTCCTGCGCGGAATCCGATGTTGCCGGAGGGTGCGGGCGCGCCCATTTTGGTGTGGGCTGCAACGACTTCTGTCAGTATAGCAATTCCCCTCTCCCATGCCAAACTCAACTCTCCGCTGCTTGCATCGAGTTGAAATGCGGTCGATTGGGTGCCATGCACGGCGCCGAAGCTTCGCCTGCTCTCAGATTGCCCAGAGGGGGGCGCTCGCCACCCTACAGGAACTTGCGCATAACGGCGCCAAAGCGGGTGTAAAGGAATGAGACCGCCAGCAAAGCCAGTCCCAGCACGATGAGCGTGGTGTAGCGGTCGGAAGGCGACAGCTTCCACACGTCCATGACCAGAATCTTCCCCACGCTGGCCAGCAGCAGCCCTAATCCCGCTAACCGGAAGCTGCGTTCGCCCACCGCCAGTGCAAACAGAAACACACCCAAACCGAGCAGACTCCAGGCAATGGTGATGTGACCCGAACTGAGTTTGACCGCTAAAGCCACGACCTGCAACCCGAAGGCAGCGAAGAAAAACCACTGATGCGGGTTGCGAAGAAGCAAGGCCAGGTCACCTGGCAGGGAAAAGGTGGGTTCGCCAAAGGCGCCTACACCACGAAGCCGGAAAGCAAACGGCAACGCGCCCAGTAGAAGGAGAGAAGTCACTGCCAGTTGGAAGAGCGGGCCGCGCCAGAAGCTAGCGGGACTTACGGCTGCCAGGTCAAAGAAGAGTCCACGGGCTGCCACAGCCAGCACCAGGGCCAAGGCGTGCACCAGGAAGGCTCTGCGCCGCAGGAGCGTGGCCAGCGCTGCCAGCACCAGGGCCATGCCAGCCCAGATGGCCGTGACCCACGCCTCGCCGCCCTGCACAGGAACCCACTGGGACGGGAAGCGGTAGGCAAACCAGAGGGCGATGCAGAGGGTTCCTAGCGCATCGGCTGCGAGGCCCACGGCATATTCGCGCCGCGTGCAGCGGTCGCGATTGCGGGTCCGCTCCATGAGCCAGTAGCCGATTGCCGCCAGGAGCAGGACCTCAAGCAACAGGGAGTGGACAATGCTAAAGCTGGGATCAACAGCAGGCGCTCGAAGCACAGTCTCAACAATGACGCTGACATTGAAGAGAAAATGGACAAACGCAAGCGCGACGAGCAGGAAGCCTTGCCAGCGCAGGAAACCTTTCCGACTCACGCGACCGATCTCAAAGAGGGTGAGCCCCAGCAAAGTCCAAACTGGTGCGAGGGCGAAGCCGGTCGACAAGTCGAAGACTACAAAGGCCATCAGCAGTGTCGCTGCCCAAGAGTACGCAGGGGCAACGTAATTCGGCGAGCCGGCCAGCACGGTCTTGCGCCGGATCCCTGCGTAGAGCAGAACCACCGAGGCAATCAGCGGCGCTTTGTGGTCGAACCAACCTTGTGTCCAAACGTCCCAGATAAGGAGGCTGGGCAAAGCGGCTACGGCCAGCAAATCGGCCTGCACGGCCAGAATCTCCGACCTGAGCCCATCCGCCGCGAATCCCAGAAGCAAAACCAGCGCCAGCCAGCCCACCGCTATCCACGGCGCGGGCAGCACCACCCACAGCGCCGACGCAGCAGCCGCCACCCCCAGCCAGCTTGCGGCGGGCAGCGCGAAGGTCTGCCATGCGTTCAGGTCGAATTCGGCGGTGGGGCCGAAATCGAGCTTGGAAAAGACGCGGGGACAAACTTCGGAGCGTATCCAGTAGGCCACTGCGGCGAGCGTCAGGACGGCAGTTTCCGCCGGATGGTGGCTGGGGTCGGCATTGTCCAGCCGGATGAAAAGCAGCGGCGCGACATGATGGAAGGCCAGTACAGCGGTCGAGAGCAGGATTAGCGCATCGGCTTCGACCGCCAGCAGAGCGGTTTTCAGGGGGTACGACGCGAAGCCCAGCAGCAGAAGGAGTGTCAGCCATCCTACGGGAACCCACAGATCGGGCAGCACTACCCAAAGAGCTGTTGCCGCGGCCGCCAAGCCCAACCAGCTTGCGGCAGGCAAAGCGAGAGCCTGCCAGATGTTGAATCCGGTATCTGCGGAGGGGTCGGGATCGACGCTAGGCAGCAGACGCGGATAGACCTCGGAGCGAATCCAATACGCCGCCGCGGCCAGCGCCAGGATCGTCGTCTCTTCCCAGTGACGGCTAGGGTCTAGATTGTCGAGGCGGAAGAGGAGCAGCGGTGCGAAATGATGAAACACCAAAACGGCCGCCGAGCCCAGGGTCAGTAGATCTGCCTCGACCGAGAGCTGTTTGGCTGAGAAGCGATGTGCCGCAAAACCCAACGCCAGTACCAGTGCCAACCAGCCAACCGGGAGCCACAGATCGGGCAACGCCACCCACAGTGCAGTTGCGGCGGCTGCCAGGCCCAGCCAGCTTGTGAGGCGGAGGGCGAAGGCTTCGCGCGTGTCTGCGGCGATCTGCGGCCAGCGGCGGGGATAGACCTCGGCATGTATCCAGTAGAGAATTGCCGCCAACGCCAAGCCTGTGGTCAGCGAAATATGGCGGTCAGGGTCAGGAGCGCCGAGCCGCAGGAGCAGCAGCGGGAGCACAGCGTGAAAGGCCAAGACTCCGCCAGTGAGAACGCCGGCCAGCAAGCCGAGACGCCGGAAAACTGGCTCGTCGAGACGGAGCCCGCAGACGGCCAGCACCTGTGCCTCGACCAGCCATAGCACTGGCCAACTGACGCCCTGAAACTTGAAGGGCACCGCCGCCACCAGCAGCACCGTGGCGATGGTAGTAAGCACCACAAAGGCCTGCCTCCGCCGCGCGCGCACGCGGAAGGCCAGCCCCATCTCCATCGCACCCAGCGCCATGAGCGTCCAGAAGGCCCATTCCGGGTGCACCGACTGCAGCTTGAGCAGACCCAGCACGCCGGTGGAGTTCAACACCGCCGAGAGGCTGGAGATGCTCTCCTCCTTCCGATCAAGCGGAGTGCGCTGCACGTATGCCATACGGAAGATGAGCCAATAGAAGAGGATAAGCAGCGTGGAGGGCCAGAACTGGGTAAACGCCGCGTGATTTTCGGGCAGGATGCGGCTCAGCCAGACAAAGTGGCTGAGGTAGACGGCAACCAGTCCGGTCAGTTCCAACCAAGCCCAGTGGCGCATGGTGGTGACGACGACCAGGGCTAGGGCCAGCACGGCGCTGGCGGTGAGGCTGAAGACCACCGTCCCGTCCCCCGACTCCAGGTGGCTGGTGAGCAGAGTGGCAAAACCCAACAGGAAGGCAAGCCCGGTGACCGCCTGCGAGCGGTAGCGCAGAGAGTGAACCACCATCCCCGCAGCCACCACTAGCATCAGCACCAGGTCGGTGGCCAGCGAGTGCAGCACCTGCGCGGCGGGCAAGTGGTACATGGCGAAAGTAGTAAAGAAGGCCAGCGCCCAGCCGCCACCGATACCGCCTCGGGCAAAGATGCGATAGGTGTCCTTGCGCTCCAGCCATACACCGCCGGCCAACAGCGCAAAGCTCACCGCATAGCCGCACAGGACCTTTCCCCCCGGTCCCCAGGTTTGCAGCTTGAATGCCAGAAAGAAGGCCAGCCCGATGACCAGGATGGCGATGCCCAACTTGTTCAGCCAGTTGCCGCCCAGACGCTCTTCCAGCGAAAAAGTGGAGGCCCGTGCGGCCTCTTGCGCCTCGGCCACGGCCCGTTTCGGTGCTCGGGCGGCGGGCTGCGGCGGAACAGGGATGGAAACCGGCATGGGAGGAGGCTGTACGGGCGCAGGCGCGGGAGGCGGTGGCACCGGAACCGGGGCTGGGACATGGATTTCGGCCGCCGGTTTGAATGGGGCAATCGGGGGTGGAACGGAGCGCTGCGCCGCATTCGGTGGTGCGGGCTCAAGCCGCTGAACGGGCGGAGGCGCAGTCTCAGGCGGCTTGACCAAGGGTGTTTGCGCTGGCCGCGTTGAAGCCGCCGGAGCCGCGGCGGAGCGTTGCAGCGCGGCTAACCGATCCCGCAAAGCGGCGATCTCCTGCTCCAGGCCTTGCAGTTGGTTGCGCAATTGGTCGGTTGCGTCCCGGCCGCCACGCCAGACCGCAAAAAGCACAAGCCACAGAACGAAGATGAAGAAGATTTCCATAAGGTCGTTTGGCCGGAATTATACAGAGTTTCTAGCAGTGGTTCAGAGAATGTTATTCCCTGGCCGATCCCGCCCGCCGGGTTGATTTGAATCTTCGCATAGGCAAATGCAGGTCCTTCGACTCCAATGAGCCCCGCGCGGAATGACAGGGTTCGGAGCTTT
>Ga0181520_10001495_pt1 | contig 47210 bp, 38 predicted proteins | sample PEATcosm2014_Bin_29_FD_132451 | JGI IMG/M metagenome (GOLD analysis project Ga0181520, IMG submission 132451) | Peatland microbial communities from MTU Mesocosm Facility, Houghton, MI, USA - PEATcosm2014_Bin02_30_metaG | ecosystem: Environmental > Terrestrial > Soil > Wetlands > Peat | place... | reverse complement strand
GTTTCGGTGACGGCGCGCGAGACGCGACGGGTGGACGCGTCGCTTAAACTCGGAGCACAGACCATGACCGTTGAAGTGGTCGACGAGGTCGAGAATGTTATCACAACCGATGTTTCCAATCTGGCGGAGACCAAAGTCGGAGAGGAGTTGGTAGATCTTCCTGTTGCCATCTTCTCGCGCTCGACCGGTTCAACCAGCCCCATCGACACGCTGACAACAGAGGCCGGCGTGCAGACCGATGGCGGGGGCAACCTGATGGTCATGGGCACAACACCGGCTCTCTTGAGCGTGACGATCGACGGTATCTCCAGCGTGGGCGTGGAGTACTCCGGCCCCGTGAACGAGATGTTTCCTTCATTCAATTCGATCGAAGAGATCCGCGTGAGCGAGTCGAATAACAACGCGGAGTTCAGCGGAGTTGCCGACATAACCACAGTCTCGAAGGCGGGAACAAATCACTATCACGGCGGTCTTTTTGAGAATAGTGAGAACACTGCGCTGAACGCAGGTGTTCCCACGGCATTTGCAAATGCGAAGCCGCGCATCATCATGAACGACTTTGGCGGGACGCTTGGCGGAGCGCTTAACATCCCGCATATCTACAAAGGCACTGACAGGACGTTCTTCTTTGCGAGCTTTGAGGCCTTACGTCTGCCTCGCGAGACGCCGATCCTAGTGAGTGTTCCATCTTTGGACATGCGCAGTGGAAATTTGACCGACTATCTGGCGGGGCAGGGCGTTTCATCGATTTATCAGCCGGATGGAGTAACGCCCATCGATCCTGCAAAGGTACCGGTCAGCGCTATTTCAGCCAACTTGCTGAAGTATTTGATGCCTCTGCCAAACTACGGCCCTGTGGGCTCTTACGCGAACAACTATCAGAAGAACTTTCCTTCTCCAATCTCCGCGAATCAAGGGGACTTCAGGCTCGACCAAACCATCTCGGCCAAGCAGAACGCATTTGCCCGTTTTTCTTACAAGAACCGCCAGGTGACGAGCGCACCCAACGTTACCTGTACATTCAGTTTTTGCCAGACAGCAGGCGGGCCGATGCAGGGCGGCTACAACACACCCGAGATCGACGAAGGGCTGACCTTTGCCCATAACTACATCTTTACTCCGAAGTTGCTCAACGAATTTCGAGGCGGGTTCAACGCGCAGCACACATCTGCCAACCAGAGTTTCAGCACAGCGCAATTGCTGGCGCAAGCGGGGATTACCGCTGTTCCGCAGCCAGACACAGACTGGTCAGAAGCGCCGCAGGTACTCATCAACGGCTTTGTAGCAACGGGTGGTGGTAACCCAACGATGCAGCGCGGGCAGATCATCGAGGTGTTGGATAATCTGACCTGGAGCAAACAGAAGCATAGTTTAAAATTCGGTGCGGACTTCAAGCGGCTTACCGATCACGACGACAATGTGTATGGGAACTACAGGTCCGGCTGGTATGTATTCAATAATTCGTCTGCGGTAGGGCAGGCAATTGGCGACCCGTTTACTTCGTTCCTTCTTGGCTACCCGGATGCAACGGACGTGAGCACGACGAATAAGCCAAGCATGGATGGGCTAGGTTACTCGTATGCACTCTACGGCCAGGACGACTGGAAGGTCACATCGAATCTAACTGTGAATGTGGGCCTGCGGTACGAATTGCATCCGCCGCTCAGGGATAAGGGCTACAACACGGCTTTCTTCCTTCCGGATTACAGCGCGACCACAAGCGCGGGAACGGTTCACGGTGCAGTTGTAGTTCCCAATGCGCAGGCGCTGGCCTTCGAGTCGACGCAGTTTGAGAGCGCGATTGCACCTACACCGACACTCACAGCGGCACAGGCTGGGGTTCCAGAGGGATTGCGGTACACAGGCAAGACGGATTGGGGACCGCGCATTGGTTTTGCGTGGAGACCATTCGGCAACGACAAGACAGTCGTTCGCGGGGGCTGGGGGCGGTTTATCGAGACGCCGCTTGGTTTCTCGCTGGTCTCCGGATTCGGCGTGGATGCAAGCTATGTGGGAGTCTTCAATCAGTCGTACCAAACTGACGGCGTGACGCCGCAACTCTCGTTCACCAATCCGTTCAATAGCGCGGCGGGCAACAGCACAGGCACGGCAGGCTTCTATTGGGCATTTCCGATTCACTACATCGATCCTTCGGTTCAACAGTGGAATATGACTGTGGAGAAAGACATTGGACGCGGCATCGGCGCCCGCTTGACTTACACGGGGAGCCACGGCAGCAACCTTGAGACGATGGAAGATTTGAATCAGGTCCCTGCCAACTCGATCGGCTATTCGGGTGTAGACTCCGCGCCCGCAGCCACAGGCGCCTGCATCAACGATGGAGGAACGCTGGTATCCGATCATCGCCCGTATCCATGCTGGAGCGTTGTGCAGAGCGTGGCCAACGCAGCTGTCAGCAACTACAATAGCGGCACGGCTGAACTCTCGCGACACAGCGGCAAGGGGATTACGTTTGACGCGAGTTACACCTTCACGCGCGACCTATCCGACGCCGAAGGCGCGACTCCCAACGGATTGGTGGGCGTTAGCGGCGGCGATGCAGGTGGAAGTTTTCTGACAGACCGTTTCAATCCCCGCCTGGACTACGGAAATGTGGCCTACGACCGCAGGCACCGCTTTCTGGTTACTTACATGTACGATCTGCCATTCGGCCATGGTCAGCGGTGGCTGAATAGCGGAGAGTTGCTGAACAAGGTTCTCGGAGACTGGCAGATCGGCGGGGTGACGATTGCGCAGAGCGGTCCGTTCATGACCCCGTTCGAAGCGACAAACGATCCTGCGGGCACCAACATTCTTACGACGGTTGGGCAGACACGAGCGGACATAATTCCCGGCAACAAGATCTACCCGGCGCACCGCACAGTGGGGGCTTGGCTCGACTCTCCGGCGGTCGATCCAACTCAGTCGGCCTTTTCAATCCCAGCAGCCAATCGCGGCTATTTCGGCACCGCTTCAGTTGGCAGTGTGGTGGGGCCGGGGACGACCAACTTCTCTTTATCGCTGATGAAGGGGATTAAGCTCTACGAACAGGCGAAGTTTCAGTTCAGCGTGGAAGCGGCGAATGTGCTGAATCATCGCAACTACGAACCGCCAAACATGCAAGTGGATGCCGGCGTATTCGGGACGATTCCCGGACTGCAGAGCGCAGAGGGAGCAGGTCCTCGCAGCCTGGAAGTTGCAGGGCGCCTGACTTTCTAACGGTCGTCAAGGAGCGTCCGCAGGGCGCATTGGAACCGGTCTCTTGAACTTATAATCGAATGGATTCACGGGGATGTTTGTCGACCCCAGGGGGAAAGATGGATTTTGTAAGACTTGGTAATACCGGACTCAAGGTTTCGCGCCTTTGTCTTGGATGCATGACGTACGGCGCACCGGCAACGGGGGTGCCTGGATTTGGAAGACACGCATGGACGCTGAACGAGGAACAGAGCCAACCGTTTCTTCGTCAGGCTCTCGACCTAGGCATCAACTTCTTCGACACGGCCAATGTGTATTCAAGCGGCGAAAGCGAGGAGGTGGTGGGGCGGTTCCTGAACGCCAATGCTCATCGAGAGTCTGTAGTGATTGCAACGAAAGTGCATGGGCCGATGCGAGCCGATCCGAATGGGCACGGGCTCTCGCGCAAAGCCATGTTTTATGAATTGGATCAAAGCCTGCGCCGTTTGGGCACTGATTATATCGATCTGTATCAGATCCATCGCTGGGATTACGAGACGCCGATCGAAGAGACCTTGCAGGCACTCGACGACATGGTGAAGTCCGGGAAGGTGCGCTATATCGGCGCCTCTTCTATGTACGCGTGGCAGTTCGCGAAGGCACTCTATCTAGCCGACCGTCATGGTTGGACCCGCTTTGTTACCATGCAGAATCACTACAACCTGCTTTACCGCGAAGAAGAACGGGAGATGCTCGGACTTTGCCAATCGGAATCGATCGGGGTGATTCCGTGGAGTCCGCTGGCGCGAGGGCGGTTGACCAGGCCGTGGCAGAGCGAGCAGACCAAGCGCTTCGAAACCGATATGTTCGCCAAGAGCATGTACGAGAAAAGCGAAGAAGCGGATCGTCAAGTTGTGGATCGATTGGGCGAGATCGCGGACCGGCGCGGGATTGCGCGTGCGCAGGTTGCGCTGGCATGGCTGCTCAGCAAGCCCATTGTCACGTCGCCCATTGTTGGCGCGACGAAGCCGCATCATCTGCAAGACGCAGCAGCGGCCTTGTCAGTACGCCTTACAACCGAAGAGATTACGCTGCTCGAAGAGCCGTATATTCCCCACGCTGTGTTGGGCTTTTCCTAACGAACATCACCGAACAAGCATGAAACTGAGGGCCAGTGCCAGGGTGGTCAAAACCAGGATCGCCGGCACGGCCCACAGGCCGAACAGCACCAACTGTCCGGAGCGGACTTCAACTCCGTCGCGGCGGGCAAACGCCAGGACGAGCATGGTGGCCAGCGAGCCGAACGGCGTAATCACCGGCCCCACGTCGGCGCCCACCAATGCCGCGAGAACCGTACCCGTGTGCGCATGGGAACTCAACAGCACGCTGCGCGCGATCAACGCCGCGGGAAGATTATTCACGATATTCGAGGCGATGGCTGTGGCGCAGGCAGCCGTGAGCAATTGTTGCGGCGATCCGGCGCTCATCTGGGCTAGCCAGCCGGATGAAATGCCGACGATGCCCAGGTTCTCAAGCCCCTGCACCGCAATGAAGAGCCCCATGACAAACGGGAACAAATCCCACGAGAGTTCCAACGCGGTTCGTACTTGCACTCGTCCTGCCAACAGACCGGCAATTGCCAGTACTGCACTGGCGGCGAAGGCGAATACATAGGGTTCAAGCCCCACCAGCGGCGCAATGAAATAACAGACCAGCACAGCTGCCAGAACGGCGATGCAGACCACGAAGTAAGAGCGATTGGGAATCACGGTCGCCGGATCTGGCAGGTTTTCGCCTTCAAAGCGGTTTGGCAAGTCGCGGCGAAAATGCCAGCGCAGGATCAGGTAAGTGGTGACCAGCGCGACCAGTTGGGGTGCGAGCATCCGCGCTGCGAACGCCGCGAATGTCTGTCGGAACGCATCTGCGAAGAGGAGATTGGTGAGGTTGCTGATGGGGAGCAGTAGCGAGCCCACATTGGCGACAAATGCGCACAGCACCACGTAAGGCGCCGCGGGGACTCTCAGCCTTTTTACCAGGGCGAGCAGAACCGGCGTGAGCATTACTGCTGTCGTGTCAAGCGATAACACCGCCGTGACGATGGCGCCGGCAAGGAATGCATTGTGGTAAAGGCGATGCGCATCTCCATTGGCCATGCGTCCGCATCGAATCGCCGCCCAATCGAAGAAGCCGCTTTTGCCCACCAGCAGGGAGAGCGCAAGAAGCGAAAGCAGGAACAACAAGGCACTCTTGCCTGCCACGACCGCGCCGATGGCCTGGTGCGGCGTGACCAAGCCAAGAGCCAACATGGCCGCAGCCGCGAGGGTTGTCCACCAGGCATCGTTCCACCGGCGCGGGCGAATCACCACCAGGGCAACCATTGCCGCGAAGATGGCCAGCGTGACCGCCATGCGCGTTGCGCCGGTCATGAGTTTTCCTGTATTGGGGAAATTGCAGGCATAGACAAATACAGAATAGCGAATGCGGCCAAGGCAGAGGGAGCCCCGGTGGCCGCGACTGCCGGCCGGTTAGCCTTTTGGCGGCGATTTCAAGAACGTCTATGTAACCGGCGGCGTCCCCGTCGAAATTGCCGAGAGGGACGCCAGCGGAATTCGAACTACGCTTTCATTGCTTGTTCGACAGCGACAGCAACAGCTACCGACGCGCCGACCATCGGGTTATTGCCCATGCCGATCAGGCCCATCATCTCAACGTGCGCGGGCACAGAGGACGATCCGGCGAACTGTGCATCGGAGTGCATACGGCCCATGGTGTCGGTCATGCCGTAAGAAGCAGGACCCGCGCCCATGTTGTCGGGATGAAGCGTTCTGCCCGTGCCGCCACCGGAGGCCACGGAGAAGAACTTTTTGCCTTCAAGAATCCGCTCCTTCTTGTAGATGGCCATGACCGGGTGCTGGAAGCGGGTGGGGTTGGTGGAGTTGCCGGTAATGGCCACGTCGACGCGCTCCAGGTGCATGATGGCAACACCTTCGCGCACGTCGTCGGCACCATAGCAGCGCACCGCGGCGCGCTCGCCGGTGGAATACGCCTTCTCGCGAACGATGCTCAGTTTGCCGGTGGCGTAGTCGAAATCGGTCTGCACGTAGGTGAATCCGTTGACGCGGGAGATAATCATGGCCGCATCCTTGCCCAGGCCGTTGAGAATCACGCGCAGAGGAGCTTTGCGTGCCTTGTTGGCGCTGCGGGCGAGGCCGATGGCGCCTTCGGCGGCGGCAAACGACTCGTGTCCGGCGCAAAATGCGAAGCACTCGGTCTCTTCGCGCAGGAGCATGGCGGCCAGGTTGCCGTGGCCGATGCCGACCTTGCGGTCGTCGGCAACGGAACCAGGAATGCAAAAGGCCTGGAGGCCGGTGCCCAGGGTTTCGGCAACCTCAGCGGCTACGTGCTGGTTCTTCTTGATGGCTGTGGCTGCACCAATCAGGTAGGCCCAGCCGGCGTTCTCAAAAGCGATGTTCTGGATCGATTTCACGATCTTGCGAACATCGACGTTCTTGTCCAGGCAGATCTTCTCCGCGGCTTCAAGCGATTCAATGCCCGAAGCGGCCAGAAAGGAGTCGATCTGCGCGATCCGTCTTTCATATCCTTCAAACAGTGCCATGATCTTCTCCTTTATTCCTTGCGCGGGTTGATGGTTTTGACGGCGTCGGCGAAGCGGCCGTAGGTGCCCGTTGCCTTGGTCAGCGCAGTCTGCGGATCCACGCCCTTGGCAATCGACTCCATCATCACGCCGAGACGGACGAACTTATAGCCGATGATTTCGCTGTCGGTGTCCAGGGCGAGCTCGGTCACGTAGCCTTCGGCCAACTGAAGATAGCGCGCGCCCTTTTCGCTGGTGCCGTACATGGTTCCGGTGACGCTGGTCAGGCCCTTGCCCAAATCTTCAAGGCCGGCGCCGATGGGAAGCCCACCTTCGGAAAAGGCGGTCTGGGTGCGGCCGTAGACGATCTGGAGGAAGAGTTCGCGCATGGCCACGTTGATGGCGTCGCAAACCAGATCGGTGTTGAGGGCTTCGAGGATGGTCTTGCCGGGGAGGATTTCGGCGGCCATGGCGGCGGAGTGGGTCATGCCGGTGCAGCCGATGGTTTCCACCAAGGCTTCTTCGATGATGCCCTTTTTGACGTTCAACGTCAGCTTGCAGGCTCCCTGCTGGGGGGCACACCAGCCCACACCGTGGGTCAGGCCGGAGATGTCGGTGACTTCTTTTGCCTTGGTCCAACGGCCTTCTTGTGGAATAGGCGCCGGGCCGTGGTTGGGGCCCTTGGCGACTACACACATCTGTTCGATCTCATGCGTATGCATTGGGAGTTTCGCTCCTTGTTCATTCTGTTTGGTTAAGGTAAGGACAAGCGTTTTCTCCCGCTCCAAGGCGCACAGGAACAGGGAACGATTGGACAAATCCTTCAGATTATAGGGAGGGCGAACAAGGGTGGGATGTGACCGCCGTCGCAAAGGATGGGCGGGGCAGTGCGGTGCGATGGGCGGTCGATGAAGCGGACTGCAAAGCGTTCGATATGAAGGATGTATGGGAATGTCATACTGGGATACTGATCCAGTAGCAAGGCCGGTTTCAGTGTCGTAAATTGTTGAAGAGGCGTGGGTTGGCTGACATTTACAGGCGCACAGGGCGCAATTTCTTCCTGAAGAGGGATCAGTTGGACCGGGGCGGGGCACAGGGCGGGTTCGGAGCCGGGACTGGGGGCGGCCACGGGGTACCGGCTTGGGCAGCGCGCGCGGCAGCCAAGCGGAATTGGGGGCGACCCTGGGGGTAACGTGCGGCCTTCACGGCATCGGGGAGGACCAGGAGCAGAAATCTCACCATTTCGGTAACGGTTGTATCGTAATCGGCTGCAATTTTTCGCGTCTGGCGGTAGAGTTCGGGTTCGACGGCAACGGTGATGTTTCTGACGGTTCGCATGGTCACACTCTCCCGAGGTTTAGGAAATTTCGGTCTATTGAAAGTGTGCACCAAAGGACGGTAATTCTCTGCAAAACGGTTTTTGGGCGGAAGGGTATGGTTCGGAGGGAATGTTGGGGTTCTGGATCCGGGGTCCCAAGGTGAGGTTTGCGGTTTTCCCATCCATTCCCCGATAGGGCTGCGGAATGGATGGGGCACCCGGCTTCTGTGATGGAGATGTAGTTTCCCAGGTCCGCAAATGCGAGGGACCTGGGGCACCCGCGCGCCGCGTAGCTTCAATGGGTGCGCCCGATTTGGGCCGGGTGCCCATCTTGTCGCGTTCTTTGAGGCAAGGGTGGGTCATCCGTCGCCCTTCGGAATTGAAATCTGTTGGTCCAGGATAGTGCTCTCCCAGGTCCCAAAATCGGGACCTGGGGTACCCAGGTTCATGGATGGGCACCGGTCCCAAGTCGAGATCTGAGTCTTCCCAGGTCCCTAAAAGCGAGGGACCTGATGGGCACCCGTCCGGGCCGCTCGACCGCTTTCAGCGGCTTAGCTCGCATCCCTACTTCTGGATTCGAGTCACGTCGCGGACGGCGCCACGAGCGGCACTGGTCGCCATGGCGGCATAGGCTTGCAGCGCTTGCGACACTTTACGCGCGCGAACCGACGGCTTAAAGGCGGCCGCGCCCTTGGCTTCCACGGCCTTGCGCCGATTGGCCAATTCCGCGTCCGACACGGCAACGCGGAGTACGCGTTTTGGGATGTCGATCTCGACGACGTCGCCTTCTTCGACGAGCGCCAGCGAGCCGCCCTCGGCCGCTTCGGGAGAGATATGGCCGATGCACAACCCGGAGGAGCCGCCGGAGAAGCGGCCATCGGTAATGAGGGCGCAGACCTTGCCTAAGCCCTTCGATTTGAGGTAGCTGGTGGGATAGAGCATCTCCTGCATGCCCGGGCCTCCTCTGGGGCCTTCGTAGCGAATCAGCACCACGTCGCCGGGTACGACGCGGTCGCCCAGGATGGCGTCGACAGCCGAGTCCTGGCTCTCGAAGATGCGGGCGGGGCCGGTGAAGGTAAGATGTGCCGGATCGACACCCGCGGTCTTTACGATGCAGCCGTCTTCGGCGATATTGCCAAACAGCACTGCCAGCCCGCCGTCTGTGCTGAAGGCATGGGCCTTGTTGCGGATGACGCCGGTTTCCCGATTCACATCGAGCTCGTCATAGCGCTTGCTCTGGCTGAATGCCACGGTGGTGCGCACTCCGCCGGGTGCGGCGCGATAGAACTCGTCGATCTCCGGGGCGACCGGGCGCGTGACGTCGAGCCTGTCGATGGCGTCGCCAATGGTCGCCGAATGCACGGTATGCACCCCGCGATGCAGCAGGCCGGCGCGGTCGAGTTCGGCAAGGATGGAGAAGATTCCGCCGGCGCGATGGACATCTTCAAGATGGATGGCCGGGGCTGAGGGCGCTACCTTGCAGAGGTTGGGGACGCGGCGCGAAAGGCGGTCGATGTCGGCCATGGTGAAGGGCACTTCGCCCTCCTGGGCCGCGGCCAGCAGATGCAGGACCGTATTGGTGGAGCCGCCCATGGCGATGTCCAGCGTCATGGCGTTCTCAAACGCCTCGAAGGTGGCAATGTTGCGGGGAAGCGCGGTGAGGTCGTCCTGCTCGTAATAGCGCTTGGCCAGATCGACGATGGTTCTGCCGGCCTGAAGAAAAAGCTCTTTGCGGTCGCTGTGGGTGGCAACGATGCTGCCATTTCCGGGCAGGCCGAGGCCCAAAGCCTCCATCAGGCAGTTCATGGAGTTGGCGGTGAACATGCCGGAGCAGGAGCCGCAGGTGGGACAGGCGGAGTGCTCGTACTCATCCACTTCGGCGTCGCTGACCTTGGGGTCGGCGGCCAGAATCATGGCGTCGATCAGGTCAACGGACTTGAGAGCGCCACCGTGCTGAACCTTGCCCGCTTCCATGGGCCCGCCGGAGACAAAGACGACCGGAATGTTCAGGCGTAGCGAGGCCATCAACATGCCGGGAGTGATCTTGTCGCAGTTGGAGATGCAGACCAGGGCGTCGGCGCAATGGGCGTTGACCATGTACTCGACCGAGTCGGCGATGAGGTCGCGGGAGGGCAGGCTATACAACATGCCGTCGTGGCCCATGGCGATGCCGTCGTCGATGGCGATGGTGTTGAATTCCTTGGCAACGCCGCCGGCCCGGGCGATTTCCTCGGCAACCAGTTGGCCCAGGTCTTTGAGGTGGACGTGACCGGGCACAAACTGCGTAAAAGAGTTGGCAACGGCGACGATCGGTTTGCCGAAGTCGCCGTCTTGCATTCCGGTGGCGCGCCAAAGGCTGCGCGCCCCGGCCATATTGCGTCCATGCGTTGAGGTTCGAGACCGATAAGCAGGCATAGAGGACATTTTAAGCCCAGCGAGCGAGGGCGGCCGGAAACGGTGCTGAAAGTGCGCGGAGGGTCTTGCGGGGCCGATGCATTTTGGGGGATGGAGGGGAGGGCCGGCCGTCCTGGTCGTTGAGTGTTTGATTTTCCGCTTCCAGTCCGTGCTTTCCCAGGTCCCAAACGGGCGACCTGAGGCACCCAGGATGGCTCAAATCCGTGAAGTCAGATGGCGGCGGATGGGAGTCCGTGCTGGAAGCATTGCCGGACAGGCGCGAACGGCGATGTGGAAGAGGCAAAGGAGGAACGTAATCTGAAGCAAAGTCACTGGAGACCGCCTTGCGCTGCTCTGGTTGAGGTCAGCATCTGCTTGAGTTGAGGCATCGCGCTGGCAAAGTTTGGATACAGCGCAGAGGAATAGGCAGGCAACCGCCTTCGCCTCGGTGGCGACGACACGGGTGAGACATCGGGTGAGACCTCGGCGAACGTGGGCAAGCTGGGGCCTTGTTGAATGAGGTAGGGATGAACCGCGACCCTGGCCAGGACAAACCACGGATAGCAGGTCAGTTCAATACGATCCACCTTCGCCGCATTGAAGTTTGTGCCAACCTGACGAAGAGCCAGTTTAAGCGCGCTGGCAATTGCTTCCTGCGATGTATCCCCGACCCCGCTTCTCAACAGCCCGTCGGCGATCTCGATGAAATTCCATCCACTGGTGTGAATCTTCTTTTCCAGCCTCTTTGCATGGGCGACACGGACAAAATTCCATTCATCGCGAAATTGTTCAGTTGCGATCTTGAGACTGTCAGGAAGCTCAATCCGCTCACGGAGCAGCACATCCAGTTCAGCGATCTTGCGCATGGTTTCGATCTTTCTTTCAGCTCTCATTGCAATTGGAGCTGCACCGAAGTTGTTGGCATCATTGCTCCCAATGGGACATCGAGAGAGTCCTGAGGGCCTGCGGGGACCCAGGCAGGCGCCGTGGGGTTGGCGCGGAACGGCAAGGGCCGCTTTGGTTGCGAGTGGGCTTCCACGATCTTGAGCAAAGCCAGGAAACTGCTCCCCTTTTCATAGAAGGCATCGGCGGCCACGCCTGAAGGGACCTCATTGCCGCAAAAGGAGCCGCTCATGGCGATCACACGGATCTCGGGAAACAGTTGGCGGACCACGGCCAAAAGATCGAAACCGGACATGCCGGGCATGTTGAGATCGGAGAGAAGAATGTCTGGAATCTCGCTGTGGATCTGGTTCAACGCGGCAAACCCATCTTCGGCGCAGAGCACGCGATAGCCGATCTCGGCAAATTCCAGGCCGATCGATGTTCGAATGGAAGCCTCATCGTCCACGACGAGGATCGTTGTGCGCGCATCTGTCATTTCTCGCTCCACCGGGAAAGTCGATAGGAAAACTGGAGCGAGTGTGGCATCGAACGACAGAGGAAGGCTGTTCAAATGAGCACAAACCTCGTCGAACTCACGACAAAGAGCAAGCGCCGTCCGAATGGTGGTGTTTTGGATGCATAGGGGCGGGATCGACATGTGAGCTAGATTGATCTGCCATGTGGGCCAGGGTGTGCGACTCTAAAGTAATTGCCTTTGCACGTGTTCTCCGCAGGACGGCCAGAAATCGGCCCCAGGCGGCGTGCTTCGCTTGGCAAGGCGCTGGATCAACGTCGTTGGGCCTGTTGACGCTGAATCGACCATAAGTCCTCACAGGCGAAACGATGTGCGCCGCTTAGCTCAGCGGCCAGGACAACTGAGAGGAAGGGCTTTTATGCTTGAATTCGAGAAGCCCGCATTCGATACAGAGGCATTTTTAGCCAACGCCGGACTTGGGCGCAGAATTATCAACTTAAACGAAGACCAGGCATTTTTCTCACAGGGCGAGGCGGCGGAATCGGTATTCTATCTTCAGAGTGGCCGCGCAAAGCTGACCGTTGTTTCGACACTCGGCAAGGAAGCGACCATCACACAACTGGTGGCCGGAGATTTTGTTGGGGAAGAGTCGCTTGCGAGCGTGGGCGCGCGGCACATGGCCTCGGCGACGGCCGTCACCGACTGCACGGCGCTGAAGATCGAGCGGGGAGAGATGCTGCGCGTGATGCACGAGCAGACTCCACTTTCCGAGCGATTCATGAAGTTTCTTCTGGCTCGAGGGATGCGCATTCAGACCGATCTGGTGGATCAGCTTTTCAACTCCAGCGAAAAGCGATTGGCGCGGATCCTTGTTTTGATGGCGGAGTTTGGCGATTCAGGGGTGCCCGACCGGATGATTCCGGAGGTCACGGACGAAGCGCTGGCAGAGATGATCGGCACGCCGACGGCAAGTGTCACCTTTTTCATGAACCGCTTCCGGGATCTCGGTCTTATCGATTACGACGGCCAGATTCGGGTTCACAAGGCACTGCTCAACGTGATTCTGCATGACCGGTTGCCGGGCGACAACACGGCAAAGCCCGATATTGCCGACTTCCCAGGGTGACAAGGCATGTCGGCCAAAGCTATCGGTTCAAGCACCCGATTCAACCTGCGACAACTGCCGGGCTCTTGCTGCTCCGCCGGATTTCACGATTTACATGCTGGCGCGGCGATTGTGTTCTGGAGCGGCCTCTCGGAAAGTGTTGAGGTTTCCCACCCATGCGCCAGATAAAGGGGGTGCCCAGCGGGGCGCCCAGACGGGGCATGGGGTCTCAGAGATCTACAGGCTGAAGCCGGCACGGTGTTGCGCAGCGGGATATTTAGTTCGTTCTCCGAAAGAGAGTGATCGTTCACGATGGAATACTCGAAATTCAAAACGCTGCTCCGCCGAGTGATTGTGGTGCCCATGGTGGTGACAACAGCGCTGGCCGCGTTTCTGTTTTGGGAAACATTCGACTTGAACAAATCTCTCGAGTGGGTGGATCACACCGACCGGGTACTGGACCAGTCCGGCCAACTTCTGAAGGTGCTGGTCGATATGGAATCCGCGAAGCGAGGCTATATCGCGACTGGCGACGAGTCGTTTCTTGTTCCTTATCTGGAGGGCACCAGGCGATTCGGCACCGAGTTTCAGGCATTGAATCAGCTTCTGGTCGACAATCCAGCGCAACAGCAGCAGTTGAAGCGAGTGTATGCCGAATATCAAGAGGCCGAAGAGTACGACGGCCGGATCATCGCCCTTCGCCGCGCAGGGATGGCCGACCCCACCCTGATTGAGAACCAGGTTAGAAAAAGCAAGCTGAATACGGTTCGAGGGGAGATCGCAGAACTCCAAGGCGTGGAGGAAGCACTGCGCATCGAACGAGTGGAAGCCGCGCACCGGCGGTGGATGATGACGATTACAAGCATCCTGGTTCTGGGCATTGGCTCTGGAATTTTTCTGGCGGTTTTCACGCGCTACCACGTGGAGAAGCTGGGCACCAAGCTGTTGCAGAGCGAGGAGCGGTGGACGGCCACGCTGGGAAGCATTGGCGAGGCGGTCATTGCCACCGATAGCGAGGGCCGAGTCACGTTTCTCAACTCCATCGCTGCTTATATGACAGGATGGCCGGCGCCGGAGGCGTTGAACAAGCCGATCGGAACTGTGCTCCGGCTCATCAATGAAGAGACGGGCATGACCGCGGACAACGAAGTGCTGCGGGTTCTGAAGGAGAAGAAGATTCTGGCGGTAGCCAACCACGTCGACCTGGTGACACGGGACGGTCGCGAGATTGCAGTGGAGCACAGTGCCGCGCCGATTCTTGCCGGCGAAGGAAAGGTGATTGGCGTTGTGCTGGTTTTCCGCGATGTCTCAGAGCGGCGGCAAGAGCAGATAGCCACTGCCGAACAGGCAGCGCTGCTTGAGCTGACGCAGGACTGTGTGTTTGTGATCGACATGGAGGGGGCGGTTCAGTTTTGGAGCCGCGGCGCAGAGGCCATGTTTGGCTATACCAAGGCCGAGGCCGCGGGCAAGATTGCGCATGAAATGCTCAACACCGAGTTTCCGTGCCCGTTCCCCGAGATTATTGCGGAACTGATGCAGGTGGGCCACTGGGAGGGAGACCTCATCAAGTTCGCCCAGGACGGCAGACGGGTGGTGGTGTCGGGCCGCTGGGCATTGCAATGGGGCAAGCGCGATCAGCCGCCCAGGGTGCTGGTGATCAACAGCGACATTACCGAACGCACGCGCGGGGAAGAGTCGCTGGTGCTGCAACGGGAACAGTTGCGTGCGCTGGCGGAACGCCTGCAAGTGGTGCGCGAAGAGGACCGCAAAAGAGTAGCGCGCGATTTGCACGATCAGATTGGGCAAATTCTGACGGCAATCAAGATGGATTTGACGTGGATGACGCGCCATTTGCCGCCGTCGGAAGACAAGGTTCTGGCGCGGATTGTGGAGTCGGTTCAGTCGATCAACGACGGCGTGAAGGCGGTGCGGGCCATCTGCAGCGGGCTGCGCCCCGGCGTATTGGACGATCTTGGGCTGGCGGCGGCGATTGAATGGCAAGGGGCCGAGTTTGCCTCGCGCAACGATATTCAATGCCTGGTGACGGTTCCGCCGGTGGATTTACACTTGGATGGCGACCGGGCCACGGCGACGTTCCGCATCTTCCAGGAGTGTTTGACCAACGTGATCCGTCATGCACAGGCGAAGCTGGTTCGCGTTGAGCTGTGCCAGGAAGAGGAGTATCTGCTGCTGATTGTGCAAGATGACGGAATCGGCTTCTGCGAATCGGATTTGTCGAACACGCTTGGGTCTTTGGGGCTTTTGGGTATGAAAGAGCGGGCGCAGTTCTGCGGGGGCGATGTACTGATCTCCAGTTCACCCGGTAGCGGAACGACGGTCACTGTGCGGGTTCCGGTGGACATTCCGCGCGGCGAGAGGGACGAACTATGCACATCCTGATAGCAGACGATCACGGGGTGGTGCGGCGCGGCCTGAAAGATATTCTGGCAGATGCCCTGCCCGGCACGGAGTTCTCGGAAGCCGGCAACGGGGACGAGGTGCTGAGCCACCTGGGCAAGAACAAGGTCGCGTTGCTGGTGTTGGACATCAGCATGCCGGGGCGCAGCGGGATGGACGTGCTGCGCGATGTGAAGCAGGCCTATCCGCGCTTGCCGGTGATCATCTTGAGCGTGCACCCGGAAGAGCAGTACGCCTTGCGCTGTTTGCGGGCCGGCGCGGCTGCTTACATCAATAAAGACAGCGCGCCCGAGGTGCTGGCCATTGCGACGAAGAAGATCTTGAGCGGCGGGCGCTATATCAGCCCGAGTTTGGCGGAGAAGTTGATCGCCAACCTGGACGAGCCTGTGGACAAGCCGGTGCACGAGTTGCTGTCAGACCGGGAGCACGAAGTGATGAAGATGATTGCCGCCGGGCTTCCGCTGACGGAGATTGGCGACGCGCTTCATGTGAGTGTGAAGACGGTGAGCACGTACCGGTCGCGCATCATGGAGAAGATGCAGATGAAGAGCAACGCGGAGCTGACCCGGTACGCGGTGGCGCGCGGGCTGATCGAATAGGCTCCCGGTGTAGGAAAAACCTCACAGCCAGGTCGCACAAATCTTACAAATAACACGGTAAACGCTGATATCTATCGGAATTCAAGTCGGGTATCTTGGATTCAGGTCGAAGTTGTGGACCAGTGGACAAACGATGAATATTCTGATTGCAGACGATCATGCGAACGTTCGGCGCGGCCTGAGAGAGATCCTGGTTGATGCATTCTCGGACGCTCACTTTTCCGAAGCCTCCAATGGGGATGAAGTGCTGGCCCAGTTGGTGGATTCTCAACCGGACATACTGCTGCTCGACATCAACATGCCGGGGCGCAGCGGGTTTGAAGTGCTGAAGGACGTAAAGCATATCTACTCTCATGTCCCAGTGATCATGGTCAGTGTGCAGTCCGAGAGCCAGTACGCGTTGCGCTGCCTGCGGGCGGGCGCCAGCGAATACGTGAACAAGAACAGCGCTTCGGAGGAACTGGTTCCGGCCATCAACAAGATACTGGATAGCGGTGCAAAGTTCGCGCGGAATCCGATCGCAAACTAGACAGCATGAACGGGCAATTCGCGATGGACAAGCGCGGACGAGGACGTCCACGCTACAGCCGGCCAGGAGGCCGGCGCTACAGTCCGGACCTTGGCGATTCATAAGGTCAGGGTTAGCCAAGGTTCGAGTTATCGATGTTCAAAGTGCCGACAGACTTCAACGCCCCGGGCGAAGTTTGCCGGCGCATTTTGTTTGTGCCGGAGCAAGAACGACTAACAGGAGAATGCGACGAGACATGAGCTGAAAGGCGCATGGAACCTGTCCATTTGGCCCTGCACCATGACTCCTTGGTAACTGGCCAGATCCCACTAAAGATGTAAGGTAAACCCTACACCGCCGACATGGAAAAGCTTACAGGATTAACAGTGTTCGCCGATATGAATAAACTCCCTGGCCCGGTAAGTTGGATATATCGACATCGCAGCGGATGACACCAATTCATACCTCTGCATCAACACCGCAAGACTGAAAGGTTTCAACCATGGCCACTAGCTTCGCACCAGTCAAGAGTTCAACATCCAGGCTTCCTATCGGCCGCTCGTTCCCCTTGCCTTCGGCTTCGCAGCACAGGTTGAAGATGGTTTCGAATCCAAGTCCCGCGATGCCGGCGCCGGCGCCGGTATTCGACCTTCAGCTTCCACTTAACCGGCTGATCGCCGGAAAATCGCGCCGCGACTACCTGGCCGGCGAAGCGATCTTTTCGCAAGGCGACCAGGCCAATGCGATCTACTACATTCAGAGCGGCAAGGTCAAGCTGACCGTAGTATCGATGAGCGGCAAGGAAGCCGTGATTGCGCACCTTCCCGCAGCCAGCTTTTTCGGTGAAGCGTCCCTGGCCGGTCAACCGGCGCGCATCTCCTCCGCCAACGCCCTTGAGTCCAGCTCGATCATTCGCATCGAGAAGAAGGTCATGCAGGATCTTCTGCATCGTGAGCCGGAGTTCGCCGAGCAGTTTCTGGCGCACCTGCTGAGCCGCAACATCCGTATGGAAGCCGACCTGGTGGATCACCTGTTCAATTCCAGCGAAAAGCGCCTTGCCCGGCTGCTGATGCTGATGGCCAACTTCGGCCAGGACTCGAAGCCGATTCCGGTGATCGCCAAGATCAGCCAGGAGACGCTCGCCGAGATGATTGGCACGACCCGGTCTCGCGTGAGCTTCTTCCTCAACCGGTTTCGCGATCTTGGTTACATCGACTACGACTGCGTTGGAATGCACATCAACGCCACGCTGGTTAACGTTGTCCTGCACGACTAAGCTGCATCGGAATGCCAGGGCCCATGCTCTTGAGTTGGCCTTGGATGCGCCGGTGGGAGACTGCGGGCGCCCGGAGCGGATGAGAAGTTTGAGCCGCAGCGATCTTTCATCCTGGAATCGGCAATTTGGCCGGGGCAACCGGAGCGAATTCCAACGGCATGGGAGCGACCTTTCTTTGCAATGAATTCAGCAAGTTAGCGACCGCTTCGCGGTCATCGCGAGTTCGCAAGTCAGCGTAGCCCTGGCCGGGACAGGTTTCATTCGACGTGGGTCGGCAAATGCCCTGGGCACAGGGCCGGTTTTGTCTCGGAATGTGGGCGCGGTGATGTAGAATTCTGCATGGAAGCCGATGTGCGGAAGTGGTGAAATGGCAAACACACTAGCCTTAGGAGCTAGCGCCCAAAAGGCTTAGGGGTTCAAGTCCCCTCTTCCGCACCAGATAGATTAGACATCGCTTCCCAACCAAAGCGCTGGTGGAGCGTCCTATAAAAGTCCTCTCGCGATTCGATCGCAAGAATTGGTAATTCATCATGGAGTGGCGTGGACGCGAACGTCCGCGCTCTAGAACACCCGTTACCAAACCATGCGGTCAAGAGGCTAGCAAGATCCGGTTGTGCTTGTGCCGGATGAAATTCTCTGCGGAAAAGCATGGCCTTCCGGCCAGATTCCAATCAAACTTCGCCAGGAGTCGTGCAGGCCGTGAACTGTATTCGCCGCAACACAAGAACCGGAGAGCGCCTTGCTGCGTATCTGACCAGCATGGGTTTCAGAACATTTGCGTTATTGATGTGTTTGTCGCTTTTTGCCGCAGAGGCCAGGTCGACACAAACGAGCAAGACGACGATGGCAACCGAGCAGGTGAAGACCCCGGCGCCGCCGCCGCAACAGGTGCCGCTGCTCACGGAGGGCATCAAGCTTTCGGACTTCGCGGGGATGACGCCGCGTCCGGAGCTGAAGAGCAAGCTGCTGCAAATCTCCGGATTCATCCAGAACTACCCGCGCGACGGAGAACCGGCAACGGAAAAGACCGAAGTCTGGATGGGGCACACCAAAAGCGCCCTCTATTTCGTGTTCATTTGCCACGATCGCAAGGCCGCGGAAATTCGCGGACACCTGGCGCGTCGCGAGAATGTGCTGAACGACGATAACGTCTCGGTGCTGCTGGACCCGTTTCAAGACCACCGCAAGGGCATTCTTTTTACGGTGAACCCTGTCGGTGTGCAGGCGGACGCGGCATGGACCGAAGGCATCGGCCAGGATTACAGCTACGACCAGGTCTGGGACTCCGAAGGGCAAGTGACCGCCGATGGATGGATGGCGCTGCTGGAAATCCCATTCCGCAGCCTGCGTTTCAGGCCCAACGGCGCGGATTGGGGCGTGGTGTTTGCCCGCAACTTTCCGCGCAACAGCGAGACGGACTACTGGCCGCGGATTGCAGCCAACGTCTCCGGCACTTTGACCCAGGAGGGAACGCTGCGGGGCATTGAAGGCGTGACCGGCTCGCACAACGTTCAGGTAAACCCCTACACATTGGCGCAGAACGAACGCACCCTTGAGAATGTCGATCCGCTCAACCCTTATTTCAGCGCACGCGGCCTGGAAGGCACGGGCGGCGGCGAGGTCAAAGCCATTCTGAAAGACAAGATCGTCTTCGATTTAACGGTCAATCCGGACTTCAGCGACATCGAATCGGATCAGCCGCAGTTCACCGTGAATCAGCGCTATCCGGTCTATTATCCCGAGTTGCGGCCGTTCTTCCTGGAGAATGCCAACTACTTCACCACGCCTTCGCCGCTGACGCTGCTCTACACGCGCAACATCGTGCATCCGGAATATGGCATGAGGGTGACCGGCAAGCTGGGCCACACCAACATCGGCCTGCTGGGGATCGACGACCGTGAACCGGGGGACACTGTAGGGCCGGGCGATCCGCTCTACAGGAAGCGCGCGACCATCGCCGTGGGGCGCGTCTCGCAGGATTTGGGCAAGGGTTCGAGCATCGCGGCGCTCTACACGGATGAAGAGTTCGGCCATGGCTGGAACCGCATTGGCGGGGTCGATTCGACGGTGCGCTTCAACGACAAATGGACGGCCGTGGCGCAGTGGGTGGAGAGCTCAACCAAGGGGACAGAGGATAGCGGCAATCCGCCGAGCTATTCCGCCGGGCCAACGTGGAATGTCTCCACGCAGCGGGCCGGGCATGCCTTCAACCTGCAATCGAATTTCCAGGACTACAGCACCGGGTTCGAGAGCCAGTTGGGATTCATCCAGTCGTCGAACTTTCGCGACAGCCAGACGCACGTAACCTATCAGTGGTACCCGAAACACCGGTTGATTCAGAGCTACGGGCTTGAGACCAACCAGAACATTGCCTTCAATCATCAGGGCGATCGCGTCTTCCACTACGGGTCGGGCGACCCGTTCATTCTTTTGCCGCGCAACATTGTGATTGCGCCGATCGGCGGAGAGAACTCCGACACCGTGGGACCGCCGAGCTACCCGCTGCTGACGCACTACGTGAACTTCACGGAGAACTTCGGCGGGTTGGTGGCGCGCGGCGCTCCGTTTCCGCAACTCAACTTCAATATCAATGCCTTCCGCAGCGGGAACGTGAACTACAACCCGGCCGCTGGCCATGTGCCTTCGCTGATGAACCAGCAAGACGCGCAGGTGCTGTTTACGCTGCAACCCTTGCGGCAATTGACGGCCGACAACACCTACCTGATCGACCGCGACCACTCTGTGGCCGACGGCGCACTGGTGTACGAGAGCCAGACGTTCCGCACCAAGGTGAACTATCAGTTCACCCGTGCGCTCTCTGCGCGCGTCATTGTGGAGTACGACTCGACGCTGGCCAACCCGGCTGAGACCTCGCTCTTGCGGACCAAGCAGATTGGCACCGAAGCGCTGTTCACCTGGCTCCCGCATCCGGGCACGGCCATCTATGTGGGATACAACAACGACCTGCAGAATCTGGACCGGTCGCTGTGCAACCGGCTGCCGCTGGGCGGCTGCGACCCTGACAACGGCACTCCGCCTCGCGCGCAGGATTATCTGAACGACGGACGACAGATCTTTGTGAAGGCTTCGTATCTATTTCGGTTTTGACGGCTCCGCCGTCGCCCCAGACCTGAACTGAGGAGCGACCAGCCCCTACTCCAGGTCGGTGGCCGAGTCGATAACCCTCAGAGAATGCGTTAACAGTTGAAACGCCTTGTCATGGGAAACGAGGACCGCATCCAAGGCAACGGCATGGGCGGCTATCAGCAGATCCATTTCTGCGAGGGGCTTGCCGGCCAACTTGAGTTGTGCGCGAATTCTGGCGTAAGCAGCGGCCGCTCTGGCATTCCAGTCGAGAATCTCAATGGCCTGCAGGAGCCTTTCCACAGAGGCGCGGAGCCGACTGGCCTCGGGCCTCAATTCCAGGCCGAAGAGAATCTCCGCTTCGGTCACCACCGAGATCCCAACGCGTGCATCTTCAAGGGTTTGTCTCAACATCATTCGGGCGGATGGGGAACGGCCTCTGACGATATACCCCGTGATATCGGTGTCGAGCAGATAGAGCTGCGGGGAGGTCACATCCAGTCCCTATCCACCGGCGGCGCAAGATCGCGCTCCAGTTCAAAGCCGGACGCGCCGGCAGCATCGAGTTCTCTGAAAATATCGTCGAGCGAGGGGCTGAGCGGGTTCTCCGAAAGAATGAGGGCTCCTGTCCTGGGGTCGCGCTCAATGTAGACCTCCGCGGTCGTGAACCGGTATTCGACCGGAATCCGGACGGCCTGGCTGCGGCCGTTGCGAAAGACGCGGGCTTTCCGAGCGATAGGCATGGTATCCACCGTTGGTTATCTATCATGATAGATACTCTGGTCGCTGTCAACCTTGAAGTCACCGCTCTGAGAAAAGCTCAGTTCTGAGGGGCAGATGCTCCTTTGGGAGCATCCACCCCGGTTTGTGGTTTCCAAGTTTACCTGCACTTGATTTGATTGCAGCCTGTGGCGAAAGCCTAAAGTGCCGAAAACATCCCTCGGGGGCTAAAGTCTCACTCATTCTATTGGCTTTATCGGCACGCGACCCCGACCCTGAGGGTCCCCCGGAGCCCCGGTCGTGCCCTGACGCACCGAGCCTTCGCGAAGAGTTTTTCCGCAGCCTGTAAAGCCCGATCTTTGTTTTCAGCGTCTTGCGGCACGACTCAAGTCGTGCCCTTTCAAAACTCGACTTTTACCACACGCCGATCGGTGAGGCGGTCAACGAGTGGTGGTTTGGGCTGTCTCCTTCCGCTGCGCATTTTGCGCATTTTCGGTGGTGCGCCCATTTGCTTCGGTGGTGCGCGCATTTGCATTTGCCGTTGCTGCTGCTGCGACCCCTTGCAGGGCCTGCAGGAGTTGGTTTCCGATGGGGGAGCCAAGGCCGGTACATGCATCCCAGCCGAAGGTGGCCGAATAGGCGCCGTTGTTGCCCATGGTGATGTCGTGGAACGAACTGGTTTGGGGCACATTGTAGAGCGCGGTGTTGACGAAGCCCAGGCGGCGGTTGAGCTTCTGGTTTAGCAGCACAATCAAGCCGGCCCATAGGGGCGCCACGGCGCTGGTTCCACCAATCACCATCTGCTGGCCGTCCACAAGGATGTTGTAGCCGGTGTCGGGATCGGCGTTGCCGGCTACGTCGGGTACACCGCGGTTGGTTTGCGTGTTGTCGGCGGCCTGGTAGTCTGGCCGGGCAAATTGCGCGCTATAACCGCCTCCGGTCGCGCCTCCCTGCGCGCCGTCGTTCCATACCGTTTCAGTGACGATGGCGCCGTTGGTCGACACCAGGCGAGTGCCACCGGCGGCAAGCACATGGGGGCAGGAGGCCGGGAAGTCGACATGGTTTGTGCCGTCCGCGACGCCGTCGCTTGAACCGTTGTCGCCACAGGCTGCGGTGACGGTGATTCCGAGCAAGCCCGCTTCCTGGGCAACCTGGTCGAAATTGGTCATGGATTGCACGGTCCAGTTGCTCTCGGAACTGCCCCAACTGATGGAAAGGACCGATGGTTTGTTGAGCTGGTCGTGAATGGCCGTGCTGAGGGCGTTTTGGAAGCCCTGCGCGGTATTGGGCGCGAAATAGACACAGATCTTGACACCCGGCGCTACGGCTCCGGCTACCTCGATGTCGAGCATGACTTCGCCGTCAGCGCTTTGCGCTGTGGAGGGCCGGTTGTTGCCATGGTTGACGGAGATGCTTTTGACCGCGGGAGTCTGGATTCCCAGGTTCTGGAAGTAGTCGGCGATGTCGGAGGGGCGATAGCCGCCACCCAGCTCGATGAGGCCGATGGTTTGTCCGGCGCCGGAGGCATCGGCGGGGAATGCGTAGAGCTTGGCGACCTGCGCGGGAGTGTAGGAGGTGTTGGTGGCGCGGGCGCCAAAGGCGCGGCTCGATGCGCGGGTGCGGAAATGCGGTTTGGCCACGGCGCGGTTATCGAGGCCGAAGACGCCGGTCACGAACGAGGCATATTCCTCGGGCATGTGGATGGCGCCGAGGTGGCCGCGATAACTTCCATTTTCATGCTCGAACTCGGTGAGCTCGACACCGAAGGCTTTTTCCATGTTGGCCACGGTACCGGCGAGGGTAATGGTGCGGCGCAGCACTTCGTCGCCGCGTTCCAGCATTTGCAGTTTGTTGTCCTGAGCAAACTGCCGGATCATGTCGACCTGTTTGGGGTCGGCTCCATAAGTCTGGGCGAATTCGGCGTGAGTGATATGTCTGCCCTCATTGGCCGAATTTGGCAGGGCCTGGCGGTGTTTGAGGACGATGGAGACTTCCATCAACTGATGGGGATCGCTGGGGCTGATGGCGCGCGCGCCGGGAAGGGAGGCGTGTTCGGTGCCCTCGAGGGGAATCTTCTTGGAATTCGACATGGACAACTCCTTTGGGGGTCTTGTGGTTTTGTTTTGTCGATGTGCGGCTAAAGACACAGCTCTCCGGCCACAGGCGGCATGTTCTTCCCAGGGAACGATGCGTGCGTGTGTAAACGCTGCTCCATCACGGATGGGAGCAGGCCGGGGATCCTAGACTTTTGCCGTAATTCTTGCGCTCCGGGGTTACCGGGGCCGTTCGCGAGTGGAACGGTGTGCTAGCGCGAAGCCCAAATCCTTCGCGAGCAGGACTCGGATTGTAAAAGGCGATCAATCGCACTTGCGCAATGAAAAGCCCAACCTCACAGCGACAAATGAACGACTGCAAGCACTCCCAAGCCTGCCGTTCTTACTTCGTCGCCACTTTTCATTCGAGCCGATCGTTTGCCGTGCAGCCTCGATAAATGAGCCTCAGTCAGCGGTTCGTGTGCGCACAGTCTTCGTGCTCATCGAACGCCAGGTTGCAAGGGAAGCACTTGCCATTTCACGTGTGAGGTCGTGCGGCTGGTCTCATCGGGGAAGGTGCAGAGAGAGGTGAGCCAGTCGTTGTGTTCTGTTGGCGCTGCCTCGAGCGAGCAGCGCCGATTGCCACAATATACTCCCAATCCCCTCGAATCTGTAAAGGCCGGGGCGGATTTTCATTTTGCCGCTCGGACCTGCGCACGACGAGAAAATTCCGCTTGGCGCCAAGTGGATGCGATTGAGAGATGTAGGACCTTGCCGGTTCCATAGCCGCGCTCTCCTTGACAATCTAGGAGAGCGTGGCTATGCTCTTTCCTAGAACGTCGAGGAGAGAGATTCATGGCGCAAGACAAGACCGAGAAACCGCTGGATCTGCTGCAGGGCACGTTGGATTTGCTGATCCTGAAGGCGGTTTCTCTGGGTCCGCTGCATGGATATGGGGTGCTGCTGCGCATCCAGCAGATTTCGGGCGAAGAGTTGGTGATTCAGCAGGGATCGTTGTATCCGGCGCTTTACCGGCTCGAGCATCAGGGCGCCATCGACAGCGAGTGGGGCGAGAGCGAAAACAACCGCAAGGCCAAGTATTACAAGCTGACGGAGCCAGGCCGCGAGCGGCTGGGCCAGGAGATGGAAAAGTGGAACCGCATGTCGGGGATCATCGGCACGATTCTGCAGGCGACGTAAATGCAGGGATTAGGGATTAGGCGAGTGAGGGGAAGCGGCATGAGTTTGCATTTCTTGATGGGGCGAGTTGGGGCGCGGCTGCGTTCGTGGTTGTGCGCGGTGGCGAAACGGAACCGTCTTGAGGCGGAGATGGAAGCGGAGTTGGCCTGCCATCTGGAGTTCCTGACCGCTGACCTGATGCGGGCCGGCTATGGCGCCGTCGAGGCGGGCCGCCGCGCCCGCATCGCCATGGGCGCCTCGACGGTGCACAAGGAAGAGATGCGCGCCTCGCTGGGGCTGCGCTGGTGGGACGAGTTCTGGGCCGATCTGCGCTATGGGGTGCGGATTCTGCGCAAGAGCCCGGGATTCACGGCGATTGCGGCCACTTCGCTGGCGCTGGCCATCGGGGCCAATACCACCATCTTTTCCGTGGCCAAGAGCCTGCTTTACGACCGGTTGCATGTGCCTCATGCCGAGCAACTGCGCCTGCTGCGCTGGAATGGCGATGGCCATGAAGTGGTGCACGCGATGTGGGGCGACTTCGATTCCACCCCGGAGGGCGGAACCACCAGTTCGGTATTTTCCTACCCGGTGTACCAGGATCTGCGCGACCACCATCCCGGCATGCAGCAGTTGTTTGCGTTCAAGCAGGACACCATGAACGGAACCGTCGCCGGCATTGCACAGCGGGTGGAAGTTGAGATGGTATCCGGCAACTACTATTCCGGTTTGGGCGTGAGGCCGGCACTGGGCAGGGCCCTTGAGCCAAGCGACGATTTTCCCGGCCGCAACGCTGTCGCGGTGATCGGCGACAGCCTGTGGCAGCGGGAGTTTGGGCGCTCGCCGTTGGCGCTGGGGCAGACCATTACCGTCAACCAGGCGCAACTGACCATTGTGGGCGTGAACCCGCCTGGCTTTACGGGAGCCAAGAACGTGCAAGCCTCTCCCGATCTGTTTGTGCCGTTGACGCTGCAGCCGCTGATCGACCCCAAGCGGGGCAATGTGCCCGCGCTTGCCGATCCGGAACTGTGGTGGGTCAACGTGATGGGCCGCATCGAGCCGGGCGTGCAGGAGGCCCAGGCGCGCGCCGCGCTGGATGCCGAACTGGCCGCCGTGGTGCGCGGCACCATGCACCTGGATGCCGGGGACACCATGCCACATCTGGCATTGGCCGACGGCAGCCGCGGATTGCACTACACCGACCAGATGTTTCGCAAGCCGGCTTATGTGCTGACGGCGCTCAGCGGGTTTGTGCTGCTGCTGGCGTGCGCCAATATCGCCAACCTGCTGCTGGCGCGCGGGGCGCAGCGGCAGCGGGAGATGAGCGTTCGGCTGGCCCTGGGCGCTGGACGGGGACGAGTCTTGCGCCAATTGCTCACCGAGAGCCTGTTGCTGGCGGCCATCGGCGGCATCGGCGGGCTGCTGCTGGGCTATCTGGGGCGGAATGCGATTCCGCGGCTGCTGAGCAACGCTTGGGACCAGAACGAGTTCCATGTTTCGTTCGATTGGGGCGTCTTTGGGTTCGCCGCCGGGGTCACGTTGCTGACAGGCCTGTTGTTCGGCCTGGCGCCGGCCTGGCTTGCCGCCCGAAGGGAAGTCAGCGCCAGTCTGAAAGAGGGGTCGCAGACCGCGACACGGCGCAGCCGCGGATTGGGCGGCAAAGCCATTGTGGTGTTCCAGATTGCGATTTCTACACTGCTGGTGGTGGGTGCCGGGCTGTTCCTGCGGACGCTGCTGGCCTTGAATGCGGTGGATGTTGGCTTCAATACGGAGAATCTGGTTCTGTTCCGGATGGATACGCCCAAGGCGCGCTATCCGGGCAACAAAAGCGTCGAGCTGCAGAAGCGGCTTGAGCAGGGCTTTGCTGCCTTGCCGGGTATCGAAGCGGCGTCGTCGGCCGAGTCGCCTTACCTGGCCGAAACGCTGTCCAACGCCACCTTTCTGCCGGAAGGGGAGAAGTCCGGCCCGCAGACGCATCCGGCCGAAGACGTGAACCAGGTAGGAAGCGACTTCTTTCAGGCCCTTGGGATTCCGGTGCTGGCAGGGCGCGGTTTCGGCTCGCAGGATACTGAGACCTCGCCAAGGGTCGCGGTCATCAACGAAGCCCTGGCCCGCAAGCGGTTCCCCAACCAGAACCCCATCGGCAAGAGATTTCGGATGACCGAGGACGCCAGCGGAGACTGGGTGCAGATCGTCGGCATTTGCGGCGATACCCACTACACCGACCTGCGCAACGAGGCTCCCGCACAGTTCTTTGTTCCCTATGTGCAACTGCCCGATGCATACAGCATGACCTACGTGATTCGGACCCGGCAAAGCTTGACCGCGCTGGCGCCGGGGCTGCGCCGGGTGGTGCAGTCGATTGACCGCGACCTGCCCATGATCGACATGCGCACGCAGCGGGAACAGATCGACGCAACCATGCAGATGGAGCGGATGTTTGCCGCGCTCACGACGGGCTTTGGGCTGTTGGCCCTGGCGCTGGCTTGCGTCGGTATCTACGGGGTGATGGCCTATTCGGTGGCTAGCCGCAAGAACGAGATCGGCATCCGGATGGCCCTGGGTGCGCAGCCGGCGCAGGTCCGGAGCATGATTCTGGCCGAAAGCCTGTGGCTGACTGCGGCGGGCATTGCAACCGGCGTGGCTGCGGCACTCCTGCTGACGCGGCTGGTCCGCACAATGCTCTACGGCGTTCAGCCCTGGGATCCGTCGACCCTGGCCGCGGGGGTTTCGGTTCTGCTCGCGGTGGCCTTGGCCGCCAGTTGGACTCCCGCGCGGCGCGCGGCCGGTGTGCAGCCGATGGAGGCGCTGCGGCACGAGTAGAAACAAAGCAGGGGTGCGGGAAAGACCAACACCGCGTCCTCAACGGAAGTACCGATAGGCGGAAATCTGTGCCGATGGTATGTTGAGACAGCATGCACTCTGCATCCCGAGAGTTGACCCGTGCGCTTCAACGCCATCGTTCGGAACTGGCTCGGTCCCTGCTGGGGTCATTTGGAGCCTGGGATAAATTTCCCGAGGCTTCCAGTCCGGACCCAGCGGTACGGGAAGAATTTGCACGCCGCGAGCTGCTGGCCTTTGTCGACTATCTCGCCCTCTACTTCAAGAAGAACGACCCGATCTATCTCGATCTCTACGTAGGCGAAAAGCTGAAACAGGGTCACGATCCGCGAGACAGCTCCGGCGCGGCCATGGTCCGTCGCCGGCAAATGGCCCTGCAAGACAGGGAGAGCCTGCGCGCTTCCATCGCGCCTTTTGTGCGCCCCGCGGCGCTTTTGCTCTTGATGGCCACGCTTGACCACATTGTGGAAATTGTGAGCGGTGAGGCGGTGCAGCCGGTTCGCGTGCTGTTCGTGGGCGATTGCATCCATCTCGACGTGGTTTCGTTCTTGGCCCGCCCGCTGCTGGGCGAGGGCCTTCGGCTCGAACCGAGCTTTGCCACCTCGAAGAATCCTGCAGAACTGCATCGTTTTCTCCGCCAGCTTGAGGGAGAGAGGTTCGACATCGTCTTTTTCAGCCCGTTCGGGTACGAGTTTCATGTTGAGTTGAGCCAACTGCGTTCATTGCGCAGCGCCCTGTTGCCGGCCGGGCGTATCCGGGCACTCGCCGCCAGGGCTCAACACGATGCGGACGAAGTGCTCCGGCTTCTGGGCGGCCTGTTTGAGGCTCCCATCTTTGTGCACAACTGGTGTGGGGTACGGCGCCACGACGGCAGCCTGCTGGAACGCCTCAAGGGGCTGGCGACGCTGCGTTCGCGAAGGATCGGGCGACGGCTGGTGAACGCCTGGGTTCGGACCCGGGTGCTGGAGTCCCCGACAGAGGGTGAGGCGCGCTTCTTCTTGCTGGATGAAGCGTCGCTGCTCAAGAAGTGTTCGGGCCACCAGCTGGGTCGCTTGTACTATAACGCCACCATGCAGCATCCCGCCGAACTGGGCCGCTGGGTTGCGGATCTTTATCTGGATGCACTGGTCGCGCAGGCAGTGCTCAGAAGGAGGAAAGTCATCGTCTGCGACCTTGACAATACGCTCTGGAATGGCATGATCGGAGAAGGGGAAATTCAACACCTGCCCGAGCGCCAGAAGATTCTGAAGGCCCTGCGCGACAGGGGAATGCTGTTGGCCATCAATTCAAAGAATGCCCGGGAGAGCGTGGACTGGGAAGGCGCGGTTCTGGGGCCGCAAGACTTTGTCAGCACCCAGATCAACTGGCTGCCCAAGGCGCAAAACACGGAACGCATTGCCGCGGAACTGAACCTCAACTGCCGCGATTTTCTGTTTCTGGACGACCAGCCGGCGGAGCGGGCCATGATGGCGCAGGTTATGCCTGAGGTTCTTTGCGTCGATGCCGGGTCGCCGACGGTGTGGCGCCGTTTGGCTCTGCTTGCCGAATTGTTGCCGCGCGCAGGCGGCGTGGACCGCACCCTGTTTTACCAGCAGCGGTCGCAACGCCAACTGGCGCTTGCCCTTCCGGAGCACGATCCGCAGCAGCAGGCGGCGGTTTTTCGCAAGCTGGGGCTTGAAGTCCGGTCGCGCGCCGCAGTCAAAAAAGACGCCCCGCGGCTGGTTGAGCTCATCAACCGGACCAACCAGTTCAATCTCTGCGGTAGCCGGACCACGCCTGCAGAGATGCACAGGTGGCTGCACAGCGCGAATCACCAGGTGTTGGCGTTGGAGGCCCAAGACAAGTTCGGCAGCATGGGGACGGTATGCGTTGCAGTGCTGGAAAGAACCGGTGGTTGTCTCGACATTGTGGCATTTGTATTGAGCTGCCGGGTCTTCGGGTTTGGCGTGGAAACGGTGCTGATCAACACGGTCAAGCGTATTGCGCGGTCGCAGCGGGCCAGCGCCGCGGGAAAAAGTTTAACGGTTCGGGGGCGATGGGTGGAGACGGGATTGAACGAGCCCTGCCGAAGCGTTTACGCGGATCATGGATTTGCGTTGCAAGGAGGCCTCTGGAGCTGCCAGGGAACCGATCCGATCGAAGACCCCGAGTGGCTCACGGTGATTCGCGAACCCATGGAGCGTTACGCAATCGGCTGATGAAAAGCGATTGCGTAGCCCGGCGGGTCGATCTTAGAACCTGTATAAGAAACTGTTCCGCAGCGGGCGATAAGCTGCAAGAGCCCGTCCCTCAGGGGCTAAAGTCCTTCATGTTTTCAGCCACTTGCGACACGACTGAAGTCTTGCCCTTTCACACCAGGAGAAGTTTTTATACAGCCTCTGAAAGGCAGGCTTTGGCCGAGCGTTGTTCAGGCAATGACCGGCAGAGTCGGCATGGCTCCCAGTTCTTTGGCTTCGGCGACCACGGCGTCGAGCTGCTCAAGCACCTCGGGCACGGTCAGGGTGTAGACTTCGCGGCGGGAGTCGTAGCCTTCTTCAACCAGCTGCTTGAGAAAGCGACCGGCGATCTGCGCGGCGAGTTGATCGGTGATCACCTTGCCGGAGCGCCTCTTCTGTTCCAGCCAGGCGGTGCAGGGCAGGGCAAGCCACATGGCCCGTCCGTTGACGTCAAAGCGGACATCGACGGCGTCGGCGTGGCGCGTGGCAATGGCCACCATGGTGCCCTTCCAGCGGCAGTGGAGATCTTCGCCGCTCCAGCGGTCGGCTACATGGAAATCCTCATACATGCACATAGCCTATCGTTCCGGCTTGGCAAGCGGCAAGGACAAATCGTGAAGCTCCAGTCCTGTACGGGATCCTGCAACCCGGTACTTTTTTCCCTCTAATCCACAGGTTCCTGGTTTTCGACCCTCTTTGTGGGCGGAGCGTTGCCGATGAACACCTCAGGAGAAATGCCACTCATGCAAATCTATGTAACTGTGCCTGACGAAGTTCTGCGCGAAGCCAACACCCGGAATGTGGAAATCGTCGAGTTTGTCGAGAAGTTGATCACCAAAGGGTTGGCAGCTACGCTTGACCGCACCTCGGTGGATAGCGCGATCGACCGCATCCGCGCTTTGCGCCCACCCACGGGCCTGCCCATCCGCCGCTAGAAGTTGGTTTAAGGCTGGTGGACGCTGCTCTTCGTGCGCTGATAGACTAGTAGGGTTGCAGTCGTGGTGTCTCCAGAGGAATGGAACCCCCTGCAAGTCGATCGACGAAGGACAAGAAGAGAGCCTGTGGATACTCAAACGCGTCATGCCCTGAAGAAGGACAGCTTTGCCCAAGCCACCGCGACCAGCGTGAGCTGGGTCAGTGGTCACCGTTCCGGTGTCGTTCGCTGGGCCATCAGTGCGGTAGTCGTTCTGGCTGTGGCAATCGGCGGACTGGTTTACCTGAATATGCGCTCGTCTGCTGCGGATAGCGCGCTCGGCGCCGCATTGGACACCTACGATGCGCCTCTCGCGCAGCCCGGCGCGCCGGTTGAAGGCGGCACCTATGCTACCGCTGCCGACCGCTCCAAGGCCGCGAACACGCAGTTTACGGCCGTCGCCCAGCAGTATGGATGGCTGGCCGCCGGCACCAAGGCTCACTATTTCGCGGGCATCACGGCCGGCGAACTGGGCCAGAACGGCACTGCGGAATCGGAGCTGAAGGCCGCCGCCACCTCCTGGAACCGCAACCTCGCCAATCTTGCCAAACTGGCATTGGCGGGGCTCTATCACCGCACCGGACGGGACGCCCAGGCCATCGACATCTACAACGCCCTGGCCGCCAAGCCGTCGGAGACGGTTTCAGCCGGAGTCGCGCAACTGGATCTGGCCGACCTCTATGCCGGGCAGGGAAATCAGGCCCAGGCCCGCGCTTTGTGGGCCAAGGTCAAGGACGCCGACAAGGATGGCGCTGCCGGCTCCATCGCCGCGCAGAAACTCGGCGCCAAGGAATAGGTCAGAGACATTCGTCCGAATCGACTCGCGGGGCCACTGGCTCCGCGAGTTTTTTAGTGGCCCGAATTGGGGCTTCCCACTTTGAGCATTATGTCCCGCTTCTGCGTCTGGTTCGGTATGAGCGCCAGCCAGGCAGTATTCTCAGGTTGGATGGAGATTCCAAACAACGGCATGTACGAACAGGCCCGCACTGAGACGGCAGAGGAGACGGTTGCGGCGATGGTGGCCGAGTATGCCGCCACTCTTTACCGTGTTGCATTTTCTGTGCTGCGCAACGCCTCCGACGCTGAAGACGCCGTGCAGGAAGCGTTTCTGCGCGTTTTGCGCCACCGCGACAAGCTGGACGAAGTGCGTGACCGGCGCGTCTGGCTGATCCGCATTGTGTGGAACATTGTGCTGGACCGCAAGCGGCGCGCCAAAAGCCGTCCGGAGACAGACGACGTGGCCGAGTTGGCGCGGGTGCTGCCCTGCAACGGGCTTTCGGCCGAGCAGATAGCCTCCGGCGCCCAGCACCATGCGCGGGTTCTTGGCTTTGTGGAGCAGTTGCCAGCCAAGGAGCGCGAAGTGCTGACGCTGTCGGCGTTCGAGGAGCTGTCGAGCGTGGAGATCGCCGAGGTGCTGGGCATTACCGAGTCCAGCGTGCGTTCGCGGCTGTTTCGCGCAAGGAATCTGATGGCCGACCTGTTGGAGCGGCCGCGCAAGTAGTGGGCTTTGCCTGGAAACGCAAGGAGTTTGCGATGAATCACTTGACCCAGAACTCGATCGACAACCGCACGGCCTCGGCCGGGGCGCCGACAGGCTTTGAAGACACGCTGCGACTGATGGCCACGTTGCCCGCACCGGCGGGACTCGAAGACCGGCTCTGCGCGGGCTTGAGCGCGGCTCCGCGCCGGGCGCGTGTGCTTGGCTGGCCTGGCGGACTGCATACGAACAGCGGCTGGATGCGCGGCGCGGCCGCGGCTGCCATCGTGTTTGTGGTGGCCGGGGGTGGCTGGGGCATTTATAGGAGCGCTCCAAAGCTGCAGGCCGCTCGCACGATCGTGATGCCGCCGCGGGTTTCGGCTCCCGGGGGATTCTCAAACGCAGGCGCCATGCGCACACCGAATACGCTGAATGGGCCGGTGGTGGTACCCGCGCCCGCGCTGGTGGCAGTGGCTCCCGGCAAGGCTGCGGCAAAAGCTCAGGCGCAAAAGCCGGCTCGGCCTGTGCCGGGCAAGGGCCCTGTGAAGACCGCGGAGATGTCGGCGGCGGGTGCGGTGAAGTAGGGGTGACCTCCAGCTTGGATTGTCGGCGTGATGGTGCAGGTGCAGAGCGCCGCGTGGACCGGGAGGTCCACGATACAGCCGGCCAGGAGGCCGGCGCTACCAGTTCTTGCTTTGGCCGGTACTCTTGAGCGAAGCAGGAGATAGCTCTCTAGCTTCGACTCGGCTGAAAAGCACCTCTCTCAGGATGACGGTGACTTTCTTCATGCGGCTTGCAGAAGCAGACACCGGCGGCGCGGGCTTTGTTCCCCGGGCCGCCCGTGCCCGTTTAGGCATTCCTTGTAATTCCGCGAATCACCATACCCAGTAAAGCCAGCACCACCGCTCCCCAGAAGGCCGGCACGAATCCGCGCACATGGAAGCCGCTGACCAGGTTCGAAGCCACCAGGATCATCAACCCGTTGATCACCAGCAGAAACAGACCCAGGGTCAGGATGCTGATGGGGAAGGTGACGATCTTCAAGACGAAGCCCACCGTGGCGTTGAGCAGGCCGATGACCAGCGACGCCACCATGGCCGACCCCAGCCCGTGCACATAGAATCCCGGCACGAGGCGGGAAACAACCATCAGAGCGATTGCGTATAACAACCATTGAACCAGCAGTCCCAGCATTTTCGATCTCTCCTAACTGCGCCGCGTGGCTATTGGGTGCGGCCTTATCAGTTGACCATAGTGAGGCAGGGTGGCGGCCTACGTCAACGAGTTTTCAGGGTGCAAAAACCTTTCCCGGGTGCCCGGGTCAAAGAAGATGAGCCCTTGCGGCCAATTAACTCGAGAGTTTCAACCTCTTTCAGAGGAAATGCATCCATGCACGAACTACGCATTCTGTGCCTCGCCGGTTTCATGACATCCGCTCTTGGGTTTGCGGCGGGCCCGCAGGTGGCCGACGCGCCCTTGCCCGACGTCCGCGAGCTTGTGCGCCAGGCGCACGAGCACCAGAAGCAGCTTGAAAAAGTTCGTGAAAACTATACCTACACGGCGAAGCTCACCACCCAGGATATCGATTCCAACGGGCAAGTGAAGAAGACGGAAACGATGGAAGCGGAGCAGTTTTTTGCCAACGGCCACCAAATCGGCCGCATGGTCACCAAGGACGGCAAGCCGCTGGACGCCGCAGCCGAGCAGAAAGAGACCGAGCGGGTAACCAAACTCGTGGAAAAGGCGGAGAAGACACCGCCTGACCAGGAACTGCAAGGGCCGACCATCACCGTTGGCCAGATTCTGGAGATGATGGATGTACGCAACGAGCGCCGCCAGATGTTTCGCGGCCGCTCCACGATTGTGTTCGATTTTGTAGGCCGCAAAGACGCCAAGACCCATGGCATGGCCCAGGACGTGTCAAAGAAGTTGCAAGGCACCCTGTGGATCGACGAGGCGGACAAGGAGATTGCGCACTGCGAAGTGAGCTTCACCGATAACTTCAGCGTCGGCGGGGGCCTCGTGGCGCGCATTGAGAAGGGCTCGAAGTTCACCTTCGACCAGGCGCAGGTGAATGGGGAAATCTGGCTGCCAACCGGCGCCGAGGGAACGGTCGCGGCGCGATTGCTGCTGGTGAAAGGCATTCGGCAGCACTTTCAAGAGCGCGACACCGACTTCAAGCGCTTCCACGTTGAGGCGCAACAGAACAAGGACGCCAAGGCGCTGGTGGAAGGGAACAAGTGAGGAAGTGAAGGAGTGAAAGAGCGCAGAAGTGAAAGAGAGAGGCCGGCGGAGTGTCGGAGTCCTTTAGAGTGAAGTCATGTTTGTTCGCCGCATTTCTATTGAGCGCATCGATGCCGCGGGGACGCGCCATGTTTGTCCCATTCGCTGGATCGACAACTTCGCCATGCGCAACTTCACCAACGATGCGGTCTTCGACGATACGCTTCCAGCGGCGGACGGCCTTCTGGAGGCCGGGCACCGCGTCCCGCTCGATCGCCTGCGTCCGGCCATGGAAGATTGGTTTCGCCGCAAAGGCTATCTGAAGCCCGAGGAGCATCTGTCGGTGACGGAACTCGGCGCAGCGGGCGCTTGAGCCCATGGCTGAGCGAGCCATGGGAATCGCCGCCTCTTTTTGGGCGCGATGCGCTTCACGGAAGAAGAATGCAGGCTATGCTACTATTTCTCCACAATCATCACTCCTGAATTCGGTGCAGGCTGGCTGCGGGGTTTGCCTGCAATCGCGGCGTCCAGGCAAAGGCAAGTCACTCCATGCTGTTTCCGACCGTCGAGTACGCACTGTTCTTTCTGGTTGTGCTGACCGTTGCATGGAGCCTTTACCGGCATCCCGCGCTCCACAAGATATTTCTCCTGTCGGCCAGCTATGTCTTCTACGGCTTCTGGAACTGGGCCTATGTTCCCCTGCTGTTCGGCATCTCGCTGTTCAGCGGATTGGTTGCACTGCGCATTCAGAAAAGCGTCACGGCCAAGCAGAAGAAAGCCTGGCTGATTGGCGGAGTGGTCGTCTGCCTTTCGACTTTGGCCTATTACAAGTACACGGCCTTTCTCCTTACCACGCTTCTGCGAATTGCAGGCCGCTCCGGTCCGGCACAACATATTTCCGTCTATTCTCCGCTGCTGCCTCTGGGCATCTCCTTCTTTGTCTTTCATGCCATCTCGTTGTTAGGCGATTGTTATCGCGGAAAAGTGAAAGAAGAGATCGATCTCGGCGATGCGCTGCTCTATGTAGCGTTCTTTCCGCAATTGATTGCCGGGCCTATCTTGCGCGCATCGCGCTTTCTTCCCCAATTGGCGGTTCCACGCAATCCCCGAGCCATTCATGTGAATCGCGCGTTGCTGCTGATTGTGAGCGGGCTGTTCAAAAAAGTGATTGTCTCCAACATGCTGGCCACGCGTCTGGTGGAACCGGTCTTCGCGGTGCCGCAGGGGTTCGGCGGCTGGGATACGCTGCTTGCCGTTTATGGCTATGCCGCGCAGATCTACTGTGACTTTTCCGGTTACACCGATATCGCCATCGGCTGCGCGCTACTGTTGGGATATCGCTTCCCGAGGAACTTCAATGCGCCGTATGCGGCAACCAACCCTCAGGATTTCTGGCGGCGCTGGCATATCTCATTGTCTAGCTGGCTGCGCGACTACCTTTACTTCCCGCTGGGCGGCTCGCGCAAGGGCAGGGGACGCAGTTATATCAATCTGATGATCACCATGTTACTTGGTGGCCTGTGGCACGGCGCCGCGTGGACCTTCGTGGCTTGGGGCGGGTTACACGGAAGTTACTTGGTCATTCACCGTCTTTGGACGCGCATCGAATGGCAGCCGGTACAAACTCTGCGCCGGGCCGGTGGGTGGAAGTGGGCATCGAGAATCCTGCTGTTCCATGCTGTTTGCGCAGGATGGATCTTCTTCCGCGCGCCGTCGTTTTCACTGGCGTTCAGCGTCTTTAGCAGGCTTGCTGCGCCTGGCGTTGCCACGCTTGCGTCGGGGCCCATCCTGCTGGTTTTGTTTTTTGGCCTGGCCGGGCAGTTCATGCCATCGCGCTGGCGCAATGGTCTTGAGATTGAAATGGGCCGCTGGCCCGCCCTGGCGCGCGGCGCAGCGCTGGCCGCGGCCATTGCTGCCATCGAGATTCTGGGGCCGTCGGGCGTGGCACCTTTCATTTACTTTCAGTTTTAGCGAACGGGTCGGAACCAATAATGCGCAAGGTAGCACGATCTCATTCAGTCCGGCAGATGGCCCTGGTGTTGGCGGGATTCCTTGCGGCGATTCTTCTGCTGGAGTGCGATGGGCTGGTGAATTGGGCCGATCACCTGGAGCAGGGACCGCTTCGTACCTCTGCGGTTCCGGTGACGTTGGCCTTTCAGCGTGTGGCGCGGCCATTTGGAGCGTCCATCGTGCGCACCCACGCGTTGCTGGCCTTGGCCCGCGTTGGCTGGAGCGACGATGCGGCTCTGCTGGCCGCCGCGGATGCTTCCAATACCCGCTCCGGATCAGCGCAGGGTTGCTGCGGGTCAGCGGCGAATGGACGCACTTCCGCCTCTGGCTGTGCCGCGCCCGCGCCGCACAATCTCTTTCTCAATGCCGCGGGCGCTCATGCGCCTCTGTTGCCCGTTGTGCCGCGCAGCACCATGCTGATGCCCTTGCCGCCGGTGATGCCCGGCAAGCCCCGCGTGGTGGCGCTGGCCGGGGATTCCATGATGGCTGTGGGCCTGAGCGCCACCATGCTGCGCCAGGTTGTGGACAACAGAAACCTGCGTGTGATCAAGGCGTTTCGTTCGGGTACCGGCCTGGCACGGCCCGAAGTCTTCAACTGGATGGATGAGTACCCCGCGATGTTAGGTGCGGAGAAGCCCGACGTGGTGATTGTGGCCATTGGCGCCAACGACGGACAGGGATTTGTGGTGGACGGCAAGGTCCTGGCCTATGGCACGGACGGCTGGGAACGGGTCTATCAGGAGAGGCTGGCGAGTTATTTGGCCATGCTCAGTTCCACCGGCGCGCGCGTCGTATGGGTTGGATTGCCGCCGATGCGCGTCGCCAGTTACAATGAGAAGATAGCCACCATCAATCGCATCGCTTACACCGTGGTGAGCCAGCATCCCGAAGCTATGTGGTTCAATCCCGTCTCCTATGTTAGCGACGAAGCGGCTAGTTATCGCGAGTTTGTTACTCTTCCTGACGGGCGGACGATGCGCATACGCGCCAGCGACGGCATTCACCTATCCGACGATGGCGCGGGGTTGCTGACATCCGTCCTGGTCAGGTGGCTCGATCCGCCTGTGCAGACAGCGAGCCAGGGTGCTCCCGCGCCATCGCATCGATAGGTATGTCGCTTGTATTAGTGGCTGTCGGCAGGCGCTCTTCCGCTTATGGACTCAAACTCTTGCAAAATCGCAGTCACCGCGCCGTCGAAGTTCCTATCGTGTGTCTTTTGCAAAAGGGCTATCTCGATCGACTGCGTAAACGCCCACAATACATAGTGGGATCTGCGATCGTAGACAACCATGCGCAACATCGGCAGTGGATCGGATGCGCCATTGATCTTGCTTCCATTGGTGGGCCCGTTCGGCGCCAAGAGTTGCAATTCCAGCACAAGGTCGGCATCCGACGGATCGTTGACAAGGTCGTATTGTCCAGTGGCTTTGAGGCTTGCGTAGAACTCGTTGTAGGCGCGATTCGGGTCGCCGCTGAAGGGCGAAGGAAACAGCCCGCTGTCTCCGCCGGCGTTGGAGACAAAAATCCTTTTCGCTGCGCGGATGGCAGGCGGAACGGGTGCTGCTGCGCTATTGGCAGGCTGCTGAGCTATGACCGCAGAAGCTATCACAAACGCGACAACGAAAGCAAGGCACAAAATCCTTTTCAAGATTTTCAAGGGAGTCTCCTTCAAGGCGAATCGGTGCATCTTGACATAAAGACACCGTAAGGATTCATTTTGTTTCGGTCTTCTGTGGAAAACCAGGGGTCGATAACATCCATGCCAGGGAGGAAACACGGCCTTGCACCATTCATTGTTCAATTTACAAGTGGCAGATAAACAAAGGCTTATTGGGAAACACAAAACGCAGTTCTGTTTTTGAGAAAGATATGTCCCCGAACCTGGAACTATTCAGTGGGCAAAGCAGCAAAGGATCGATAGAATAGGTGGATGCTTATAAAAAAGAAAATAAACAAAATGAGAATTAAAACCCCGCTGAGATTCTGGTTGCTGGCGGGGGCTTCATCGGTGGCAATAGCCGGCGTGGTGGTGACTCTTTCTACGCGGACTGTCCAAGCCGATGCGCTGCTCACCAGGCCTGTTACGACTGCGCCTTCAGCGCCCCCGATTCTGGAGCCCACGCCGAAGACTCTGACGCAACAGAAGACGATCCCAATGACCGCCGCTCAACGGCGTGCGTATATGCTCAAGGGCATTGCATCATGGTACGGCAGCGTATTCAACGGCCGCCATACAGCCAGTGGCGAGCGGTTCGATATGTATGCCATGACGGCATGCCACCCCACATTACCCTTTGGCTCAATCGTGCGTGTGACCAACCACAGCAACCATCGCTCGGTGGTGGTTCGCATCACCGATCGCGGTTATCTATTGGACGGGCGGGTCATCGACCTCTCGTATGCGGCAGCACAGAAACTGGCAATGACCAAAGACGGCATCGCCAAGGTGGACCTGGAAGTCATCTCCCTGGGACATAAACACCTCAGGAAGTAACCTCACCGCATCCTTGAACGCAAGAACGGCCAGCCTGAGGGCTGGCCGTTCTTGCGTTCAAGGAAGGTACGTAGCGCGGGGCCGATTGATGGGCACTCATTTTCAGAGGGCGGGAGACTCCCGTCAGTCGGTGTCAGGACGGACAAAAGGCTTTTGCATGTGCATTCGGGCTTCGTTGACTGCGCCCTGGGTGTTGTCGTTGGTCTGCACCGCCAGGCGATATTCGTTCACCGCGCGGTCGCGCTGGCCGGTGATGTCGAAGATCTTGCCGAGTTGAATATGGCTCCAGACCTCGGTCCAGCGCGGCTCGCCATCGCCCCGAAGGGAATCGCGATAGGCGTTGACGCTGGCCTGGTAGTTTTTCTGTGTGTAGAGCAGTTCGCCGATGCGGTAGCTGGCCAGCGAACTCTGGGGATTGGCTTCCAGGGCCTTCTGGTACTCGGCCAGGCCGCCGGGCAGGTCGCCTTGGGCAACGAGTTGCTGGCCTTTCAGGATGGCGATGCGGACCTGCAGGTCGGGTGTCGATTTCAGCACCCAGTTGCCAGGATCGATGCTGATGCGGCGCGGCCGGCCAAAGGTGTCGACGACGAATTGGGTGCTGGTGCCGACGACATCGACCTTCTGATTTTCCGTTTTGCCGTCGGTTTCAATGCGCAATTCCACAGGCATGCGGAACAGGTCGAGATCCTGCTGAATTTCGCCGATGGTTCTGAAGCCCTTGTTGTTGCCCAACCGGTAGACTGCGTATTTGTTGGTGAATTGCGGTGCGCCGGTGCCGTCGATCCATTGCGAGAAGAAGGCGGTGAGCTGCTCCTGGCTTTGGGCCTCGGCCACCTTGACGAAATCCGAGGAGCGCATGTCCTGGTCGGTGTACTGGCTCAGCGCGCCTTTGAGGGTTGCCAGAAAGGCCTTGTCTCCCACTTCCCAGCGCAGCATGTGGAAGATCATGGCGCCTTTCTCCAGGGTCATGGACTGAAACTCGGGCGAGAAGGGACTGAGGCGGCCACAACTGGAAAGAGGAATGGTGTCATAGGCCAGGGCCCCCGCGGAAACATCTTGAAGCGCGGTGTGCATGGCGCTGCGGCCGCTTTCCTCCTCCACATACATCAGTTCGCCGTAGCGGGCCATGCCGTTGAAGATCCAGGCATCGTTGAGGGAACGCGGGCTGACCTGGGAACCCCACCACTGATGGGCAATCGTATTGGCCAGCAGGCGAATGCCGCTCTTGTCGCCCACGCGCGAACCCTGGATGGCTGCAATCTCCGGCGCCCAAACCGCGGGCAGAGTGTCGTCAGGCAATTCCACCACGTTCAGGTGGCTGCTTTCCGGAACACCGAAGCTCTCCGTGAAAAAGTCGAATTCCTTCGATGCGGTCTGCGCCAGCTCGTTGCCGGATGCCTGGTGGGCGATGGTGGTGTAGACCTTGACGGCTCCGCCGCCGGCTGAAACCGGATTGCCGAACCGTCCCGCGATCACCGTGCCGGGGAAGCCGGGCTTGTTCCAGTTGAAGTCATATTCGTCGCCGGGTTTTCCACCGGACAGGGTCACCGATTTCGATCCCCCCACCGGGCCGCTGGCAAATACCCGCATCCCTTGCGGCACGCGGATGTGCATTTCCGCGGTGAACCTGTCCGTGAGGTATCCGGTCATGGGGAACCAGCGCGCCGGGTAGAGCAGATAGCTGATCGGCTCCTGAATGGCGGCCAGCTTGAGGCCCTCGATGGGGCCATCTTCGTTGCCGGTAATCAGGCCGTCATATTCGAAAGTCCAGTGCGATACCTGACCTTTGGTAAAGGGTGCAGCCGGAGTGACGCGGATGGTTCCGTCGGCAGAACGGTCGCCGGTGAGCACTTTTCCATTTTCATCGGAGATCTTGGTCACTTTGAGAGCGGGATGAAACCCGAAGCTGACCAGTTCCAGGGTCTCCGGCGCCGTAAAGGTGACGGCGACCTTGGCGGCCAGATGGTGGGTGGTGGGGTCGAGTTCGGCGTCGATCACGTAGCCGGAGACGTTGAGGGCAGGTCGCTCGGGCCTCTGGGCGAGCATCGGGATGGCCATGGCCAAGGCCAGTGCCGCTGTGAGAATGCCGAACGCGCCCCGCAAACGGGGGAACGCAGGACGAAACATCCGCTCTTCAAGTTCCATCGCAGTCACCATCGCAGCAGTTCTAATCTCATCTCAGAATTCAAATTCATAAGACCGCTCCGGCCAGCCGGAATGAGCAACAAAAGCGATCTCTCGAACCAGAACGGGCCGGGAATTCAAGGTGCAGAAATTGGGACCTGAAACTCTCCAAGCCTTGGCGAAACATAAACTTGACCAATCATCAGAATGGCCGACCCCCGATATTTCTTCAGGAGCGAACTTTGTCTTCGATCCGCGCAACCGGAGCGATTCCAATCTGTCCCAGGGCAATCGCCGCGACCCGGTGAATGGCGCCGCCGGTTTGGTGGTGGGGTCCACCGTTCTGACCAGCCGGCCCGGTATTCAGCAGAGCGCGGATTTGCCTGAGCTCCTGCATCATGGACTCGCGAGGAGCACCGTCCGGTAGCAGTGGTTCAATCTGTTGGACGATATTGGCAGCGGTGAAGTTATCCTGAATCAATTCCGGCACTACCCTTTTGTCGGCGATGAGGTTGGCCATGGCAATATGAGGGACGGTTACCACGCGCTTGGCGATGGCGTAGGTGAGGGGCGAGACCCGATAAACCACAACAAACGGGTTGCCGATGAGGGCGGCTTCGACCGTTGCAGTGCCGCTCGCCACCACCGAGACCCGGGCGTGGAACAGGGCCGCGCTGGCGTCCTCCACCAGACGGATGTCCAGGCCGCACCCGAATTCTTCAACCAGCTCCAGCACCTCGGCTCGCTGAGCCGCGTTCAGGGTCGGTGCCAGGGGCACCAGGAACTCGTACTCGCGGCAATCCGTGCACTCGCGCTCGACCAGTCCCCAGCCCGCTTCCAGCATCTCCGGGAGATGGTTGCGAATCTCCTTGGGACGGCTGCCCGGCAGGATGCCGATCCAGGTCTTTTCCGGATTCAGGCCGTTGAGCGCGGCAAATTCGGCACGGCCGATGGAGGGGAGGGGCGTTTCAGCCAGGGGATGGCCGACAAACTCGGCTTGAACGCCCTGTTCCCGGTAAAACGCCTCTTCGAACGGAAAGATCACCAGCATCTTGTCTACATACTTCTTGACGAGTTCGATGCGGCCTTTCTTCCACGCCCATAATTGCGGGCTGACAAAATAAATTACCGGTATGCCAAGGCTGTGCAACTCCGCGGCCAGCTTGAGGTGGATGTCGGGGAGATCGATCAGAATGGCTACGTCGGGACGGCGCTCGGGGTCGCGAACGGCCTTCTTGAGCTTGCGAAACTCGCCGTAGATGCGGGGCAGATGGTGAATCACTTCGGTGAGGCCCATCACCGCGATGTCTTCGGACCGAACCACGCGCTCCAGGCCAGCGGCTGCCATGCGCTCGCCGCCCATGCCGAAAAAGCGGCCGGTTTGGCCCTGCGCCGCGAGCTGCAGCTTGAGGGCCTCGACCAAAAGCGCCCCATAGTGCTCGCCACTTGCCTCGCCTGCCGAAATGAAGAGATTGGGGTTTGTCATGGTCGCGCCGCCCTTCCATGGCGCTGCAGACCATCATAACGGTTTCGTGACTGTGCAGGGGACATGGTGTTGCGCCGGCGGCCGGACCGGGCCTCCGCCCCAGCGATGACACTGCTGTGGGTGGTGGATAATGGTGCGGGACGGGCATTGAGTTTGTATCCTCGGCTATCCGCACACGACTTTGCCGCTGTGCGGGGGGATCGGCGGTTTCGTACGAGCAGAACCGGGTGCCGCGGGCGCTGCCATGAAATTCCATTTGCAACGGCAAAAAGCAAGGAGAATCGCGTGACTTTTTTGCGGACGTTGTTCGGGCCTAACACTGAAGAGATCTGGAAACAGCTTTGCGCCGAGATCGGCGCGCAGTACGTCGATGGGGGATTCTGGAAGGGGGCCAAGGTCCAGGCAGCGCACGGTCCCTGGACGATCACTCTGGATACCTATACGGTTTCAAACGGCAAGACCTCCACGACCTACACCCGCATGAGGGCGCCTTTTGTGGACGCGGGGGGCTTCCGGTTTACCGTTTACCGCGAAGGAATCTTCAGCGGCATCGGCAAGTGGTTCGGCATGCAGGACATCGAGATTGGGGACGAAGCCTTCGACCGGGATTTCGTGATCAAGAGCAACCAGGAGCAGAAACTGCGGGAACTGCTGGGAAGCGCCAAGATCCGGGAACTGATCAGCCGGCAGCCGGAAATATCCTTTGCCGTGAAAGACGATGAGGGTTTCTTCCGTTCGAGCTTTCCTGATGGAGTCGACGAGCTGCATTTTCAGGTGGTGGGCGTCATCAAGGACGTCGAGCGGTTGAAGCTGCTGTATGAACTTTTCGCGGAAACGCTGGATCAGCTTTGCCGCATCGGATCGGCCAACGAAAATCCACCGAATGTCCGCTTGTGATCGATGGGTTGCTGGGAAGAAACGAGAATTGGTTGGGGCACTTGGGGCAAATTACAACCGCAAGGGGGGATTTTGTTGAAATGAATTCAGCACGTTAGCGACCGCTTTGCGGTCATCGCGAGTTGGCAGGTTAGCGGGGCCTTGGTCGCGGGCCAGGTTTCATTCATCGTGGGTTGGCAAGGCCGGTTGAGGACTGTTGCAAGGCGCGGACTTTTCCGCTTTTCAGGCACAGAAATTCAAGATGGGTCGCGCGCAATCTGGATTACATTGAAAGCCAGAGGTCATGCGATGCGGTACTTCACAGTTTGCTCCTGGGATTGCAAGCTTGCTTTTACGTTCGCCTTCACCGTTGCCTTGATGCTGGCCGCCGCCTTTCCGGTGTTTGCGCAGGATGCGGACAAGGCTCCGCTGCCGCCGCCGGGGCCGCCGCCGCCGGCCGTGTTTCAGAATCCCATTCCGCCTGACCAACTCAGTTTCCTCAACGATTACGCAGGCCGCTCGGCCAAAGACCTGCGCAAAGACAAGCGATTCAAGAGCCTGTTGAAGCAGATCACTCCGCGCACCGAGTATCACTACGGGCACGATATGCCGCTGTCGGAGACCAGCGAATCTTTGCTCGACGGACCGCCTCTGCCGGTGGATATTCGCGAAGGCCGCTATGTGATGGCGGGCAGTCATGGCGGGCCTTACCTGAGCGGGCGGGGCTTCGTCTGGTTTGACATGAAGACGGGCATCGGCCTCGGCGGCGTCTATTTCCGCCCCACCAACGGCGAGCCCACTCCCACGCTGGCCATTTTTTCGCGCCAGCTGCGAGACGATTCGCTGGTCACCAGCCAGCTTCCGCAGCCGTTTATCGAGGATCTGAACCAATGGGCTCTGGTGGCCGGGGTTCCTCCGTTGACGGTGCGTTACTTCATTCCCGACAACGGCAAGAAGTATGCACTGCTGCACGACGAGGACTATTGTTGGTCCCCGCCCGATGCGGTGCCGCCCAACCCGGACCGCTGCGCGCAGATGAACGCCGACGCCGCCGATCTCGACATGAACGCCGCCTACTTCATGCAGCAGACGCACAACCAGGCGAATGCCACGGCGTGGATGCTGGATCCAGAGCAGGTGGCCTGGATTGGGTTGCGAGATCGCAGTTGCGGTGTAGGGTTCGACGCCGTGTCATGCCGCATCCGCATTACCCGGCAACGGACCCGGGTGATCCTTGGGCCACGCGGCAGAGAGATACACGCTGGCAGGGAGTAGGGCGGGTCAGCGGGGCAGCAAGTCAGCGGGTTGGCGACGGATGCCGATTCAGGGCTGAGGTTTCCCAGGTCCCCAATAGCGAGGGACCTGGGGCACCCGGCGTGAGCGGGTTGGCGAATGGGTGGGCACGGAGATTGTGGGTGGGCAGAGATTCCTAGGACTGAACCGGTTCCATGACTGTGTTCCGGGTGCGGACGGCGGCGGCGAGTTCGCCCAGCAGCGTATGCGTCTCAGTCCAATCGATGCAGCCATCGGTCACGCTTTGTCCATAGACCAAAGGCTCGCCGGGCACCAGAGGCTGTGCGCCGGCCACCAGGTTGCTCTCAATCATGACGCCGATAATGTTCCGGTTCCCTGCGGCGATCTGACCGGCTACGTCGTGACAGACGAGGCCTTGGCGGCGGTAGTCTTTGCTGCTGTTGGCGTGGCTGCAGTCGATCATGATGTTGGGAGCGATGCCCGCCTTTTCCATCTTCTGGGCGGTCTCGGCCACGCTCTCGGCGGTGTAGTTCACCATCTTGCGGCCGCCGCGCAGAATCATGTGGCAATCGGGGTTGCCGGTGGTGACAAAGATGGCCGACTGCCCGTACTTGGTGTGGCCCAGGAAGGTATGCGAGTGGGCGGCGGAGAGGATGGCGTCCACGGCCACCTGCACGTCGCCTGAGGTGGCGTTCTTGAAGCCCACGGGGCAGCTCACGCCTGAAACCAGTTGGCGGTGAACCTGGCTCTCGGTGGTGCGTGCGCCGATGGCTCCCCAGCCCACTAGTCCGGCGATGTACTGGGGCGAGATCATGTCGAGGAACTCGGTGCCGGCGGGGACGCCCATCTCGGCCAGGTCGAGCAACAGGTGGCGCGCCAGGCGCAGGCCGTCGTTGATGCGGTAGGACTGGTCGAGGAAGGGATCGTTGATCAGGCCCTTCCAGCCGATGGTGGTGCGGGGCTTCTCAAAATAGACGCGCATCACGATGCGCAGTTCGCTGCTGAACTCCGCGATGGCGGTCTTGAGCAGGGAGGCGTATTCGCGGGCGGCCTTGGTGTCGTGAATGGAGCAGGGGCCGACCAGCACCAGCAGGCGAGGATCGGTGCGGGCCAGGATGGCGTCGATGTCGGTGCGGGCGTCAAAGATGGTGGCGGAGGCGGCGTCGGTGACCGGACGTTCTTCTTCCAGGAAAACCGGGGGCAGAACAACTTTGGTCCACTTGATATGAATGTCTTCGGTGTTGCGGAACATGGCACTCTTCCTCGCGGTGCATCCCGGCGCGAGGGATTTCCCCGGCAAATGAGATCGACACGCAGAATCTAATCGAATTTTACAGGGAAATGCGCTTCAAGGCTCGTAGCGGCGTTGGCCGGCCTCTTCCGCCACCGGCAGACGGTTCGGTTCCGGCGGCAGCGGGCCGGGGGGCGTAGCCCGTGTAGGCGCAGGCGCTTCTTCATCGATTCGAATACCTTTCTCGGCAATCACATTCCAGGGAGGCGCGGGAGTGGTATTCTGGCGCGTCGTCATTTTGAGACGCGGAGGAATGAATTGAAAAAAGGCATTTTACTGGCGATCGGGGGATTGGTGCTCCTGGCGGGTTGCGGCAACCAGGGGGACAAGGCTTCCAAAGTGACCATTGAGCCCAAATGGAAGGGCGCACCCTACCGAATCGCGTTCGACACGCAGGCGCCCAAGCCAAACCCGGCGGGCATTGCCATTCCGGCCATCAAGTTCACGGCGAATCCCGAGGCCCTGGAGAGAAGAGCCGTCCTGGTGGTGCGTTTCGACACCTCGGGAGCGACGAAACAGGGGCCGATGATCGACCAGATGATCATGTCCCCGGTGGATATCTCGGGCACGGAGGGCGCTCTGCCAGCGGACTACATGAATATGGCAGACAAGGACCTGTCTACGTTGCTCGGGGCTTACTGCATCAAGGGCAAGGTAAAAGTGAGCGTGGCGCTGGCCCGGTCGTCGCTCGGCAGCCACGCCGGAGATGCCGAAATCGACGCCAAGCGCCTTTCCGATTGGCAGAAGATTGAGCTTGCCTTCAAGAACCCTCATCCCAAGTGCTAACTCCGGACTGACCGGTGACCCAGGTCCAGGGGTCTGAGTTCAAGCTACGATGAGGGTTCCCCCGGTCCTTCGCATTTGGGGGCCGGGGATATAACTGCGATGCGAGGACTATGCCTATGACGGGTGCCGGAATGCATACAACCCGAGAAGTGGGTCGGGTGCCCTGGGTCTCCCTTGTGAGACCTGGGATGCACGTACGATTGAGGCGCTCACATCTATGATGTCGTCCGCCATCTGTGTACGCGCAGTGTGTTTTCCGCCATCCCGGTACACCGGCAAAGAACGCGATACCGAATCAGGAAACGACTACTTCGAAGCGCGGTACTACAGCAGTGCGATGGGTCGGTTCATGTCGCCAGATTGGTCGGCCAAAGAAGAGCCGGTGCCGTATGC
>Ga0181520_10001494_pt1 | contig 47238 bp, 51 predicted proteins | sample PEATcosm2014_Bin_29_FD_132451 | JGI IMG/M metagenome (GOLD analysis project Ga0181520, IMG submission 132451) | Peatland microbial communities from MTU Mesocosm Facility, Houghton, MI, USA - PEATcosm2014_Bin02_30_metaG | ecosystem: Environmental > Terrestrial > Soil > Wetlands > Peat | place... | reverse complement strand
ATTGCCTTCAGCTTTGGTAGACCGTCTGGTGGCGCTTGCCGCAAAGTTAGTACAAGCGGGCGGGGCATCCCCCCAGCCGGCCACCCCTACGGGCACGCGTGGTGCACTCGCAGACGAGACTGATGACTTAGCACCGTTATTGGAGCAAATTCGGGCGATATTCAAGGTAAACGCTCCCAAGGTTCGATATACGTCTCAGGTTGATGCGTGGCTGCGGATCGGGGTATGGTTCCTTGGCAAGGAAGATCCCGCAGGCTTCCTTGTGGATGGCAGAGATTTCACGTCCAATAATGACGACCCGGGAGATGCTAACGGGAGACGTTATCCAGATGATATAGTCGTCGATGGAACGGCGGAGATCCTGGATATCGCGATTCACCTGAATAAAGATCGCGGCCCCTGGTCGAGAGAGCGTGTTGTGCAGTGCGTTCGAAGTGAACTCGAGAAAATCCGGCGCAACTTCCTGCTCAGAGCAGCCAGAGCAGGCGACACGCGTGTCGCTGAAATCACTGGCGCATTCGATCTGATGGATGCCGGACTGGTGGGACTACTCACCGCCGATCGGCGCGCGGCGGCAACCCCAGAAGGACCCCTCGACATCGTCAAGGCCGTGCTTGATCAATTTTTCCCTAGCAAACCGGAAATCGGCAAATCCCCGGATACAAAGGTAAGAATCGAAGGTTTCGATTACAGTCCAAACCTTCAAAGGTTTTACCCAAAAAAGATACTATTTCCGAGAATATTTTTCTTAGCTCCTGCTCCACTAATTATGCTTCAATCCGTTATAGGCGCGATCAACAAGCAATTGGAAACCTATTTTCCGGAAGACGCTCTACCAGAACGTGTACAGGGGGCACAGCAGGCCGTTCAGGATCTTCAGGACAAGCTCCGGCTTGCCGCCTAACATTTCACTCCATTAATTAATCAGGACGATTTTTGCCCTAATAGGCGGGTTATGGTTTTCTGCAGATCGTCGAAGTTGATGGGCTTCTGGATGCGGGCGATATGGGGCTGGCGAAGGGAAACAGGAAGAGGCTTGGGATCGCCGGTAAGAAAAATAACGGGTATGGATCTGGTTTCAGGCTCCTGTTGCAGAATAAACACTGCGTCTATGCCGGACATTTCCGGCATGGCGATATCCATTATTATCAGCCGGGGATGTTCCTTATGAACCAGGGAAACCCCTTCCTTACCGTCGAATCCGACCGTCACTTCATAACCTTCAAATTCGAGCATATCCTTCAAAAGCTGTACCACCGCGGCATCGTCTTCAATAACAAGTATTTTTGGTTTCACTTGCCTGTCCCCTGTAATACCCATTCCGCCAGCCGGTCCGCGGCAAGCGTGTGGTCGACTTCATCTTTCAAATTATCATACGACTTAACCGCGGCCTGACGCATATCTTCCGAAGAGAAGGCGCGCAGGGCGCCTGCCAGCGATACCTCGTTTAAATTCTTGTCCAGTATCATCCGCGCCGCGCCCGGCAGAACCAGGGTTTCCGCGTTAAGCGCCTGGTGATTTTCCGAAGCGAATGGATAAGGGACCAATACAGCCGGTTTCCTCACAATCGAAAGCTCAGCCACCGTCGATGCTCCCGAGCGGGAAACAACCACATCCGCCGCCGCGTAAGCCGCGGCCATATCATGGCAATAAGGCATGACTACCGCCTTAATCGGAAGGGATTTGTACGCGGACGCGGTGGCCTGCGCGCCGCGGCTACCAGTAATGTGTACGACCTGCCATTCCCGGCATTCCGGAAGCGCATTCCAGGCTTTTATAACGGCATCATTCACGCTGGAGGCTCCCAGACTGCCGCCAAAAACCAGCACGGTAAATCGGCCGGGCGCCAGCCCCAGATGTTCCCGTCCTTCCGCGGATGATAATTTGCCTATTTCCGACCGCACCGGCAGGCCGCTGACCAGCACATTGGAATTTTTGAAGCGCTTCCTGCTGCCGGAAAAACTGACGGCGACGGCGTCGACTTTCCTGCCCAGCAGCCTGTTGGCAAGCCCGGGCAGAACGTTCTGCTCGTGGATGAGCGTCCGGATGCCGGCCCTGCGGGCTGCGAGCAAAAGAGGAAATGACAGATATCCTCCCATGCCAACGACGACCTGAGGCTTCAGTTCGCGCAATACGGAGCGGGCTTCAAGAAAACCGGCGCACAGGCTGAACGGAAAGGTAAAAAGTTTCCAGGAAAAAGAACGGGGAAATCCCTGTCCGGAAAATTCCCGCACCTCGAACTTTTCCCTCTCAAGAAGTTTTCTTCCCATGTCTCCGCGGCGCACAGCGAAAACTACGCGCGCTTCCGGATCCTGTATCCGGATGGCACGCGCAAGAGCCATGCCGGGATAAAGATGCCCGCCGGTTCCCGCCGCGACTATGAGAATAGTTTTCAAGATTTCATTTTCCTCATTGCTTCGATTTTTTCGCGTTCCCCTCGGGAAGAAATATTAAGCAGGATTCCTACGGCGATCAGCGTGATCACGCTGGAAGATCCTCCGAATGAAATGAAGGGAAGAGGCAAACCCTTCGTAGGAAGAATGCCGCAGGAAACTCCCATATTTATCGCCGCCTGCAGCAGAATCCAGCAGGTGATGCCCGCAGCCAGCAGCTGCCCGAACAAGTCCGGCGCGCGGCGCGACGCCTGCCAGCCTCTCATTCCCCAGAACAAGAAAAGGACGATCACAGATGCCGCGCCTATAAATCCCAGTTCCTCGCCTATGATCGGGAATATGAAATCTGTATGCGGATCGGGAAGATACAGCAATTTCAGCGTCGAAGCGCCCAGACCCTTGCCGAAAAGACCTCCTGACCCGAATGCCAGCAGCGACTGAGTTACCTGGTATCCCGTTCCCTGCGCGGAAGCCCAGGGATTCAAAAAGGCAAGCAGGCGGCGCCGCCTGTAGCTGACATGAAAAAGCAGGTAATAAACCGGCAGTAAACTCACGCAGAGCATCCCCACGAGGTAGCGTCCCGGAGCGCCGGCAAGAAAAATAAGCATCAGGCTGACCGATCCGAGCATCAGCGGCGTACCTAGATCGGGTTCCATCACGATCAGTCCCAGAGTCAGGCCGATCACCAGCATTACCGGGATCAGCCCTTTGTTAAAATTCTTCAAATGGCTGCGGTGCCTGTCGAGAAAACTGGCGACAGCCAGGATCAGCGCCAGCTTCGCCAGTTCCGAAGGCTGAAAGGTGAATCCGCCGTACCGAATCCAGCGCCGCGCGCCTTTGATTACCGGCCCCACAGCAAGCACGGCGCCGAGGGAAACGAGCGCCAGGCCAAGCAGCGCATATGCCAATTTCTGCCAGCGATGATAATCCACGCGCATGAAAAAAAGCATTGCCAGAAAACCGACGCAGTCCCATAGCAGCTGCTTGCGCACGAACAAGTAAGTGGAGCCGAAGCGCGCCTGGGCCATATTGGCGCTCGAGGAAAAAACCATAACCAGGCCCATGCCGATAAGGAGAAGGGTGGAAACGAAAAGCGGACGGTCTATTCGCACACTTCCTCCCCCCCTGCGGGGGAGGATGGAGGCGGGGGGTTTCACAAAGTCAAAACCTCCCCCCATCCACACCTTCCCCCTCCAGGGGGGAAGGGTTAAGATGGAAGAACCGACTCACAAATGTTTCACCAGGGACTTGAAATGCCGGCCGCGTTCTTCGTAGTCATGATACTGGTCAAATGAGGCACAGGCGGGAGAAAGCAGCACCACATCCCCTTCGGCGGCAATCTGGGAAGCCCGGCGCACCGCACGCGTCATGTCGCCCGCCTGCTCCGCCGGGGCCGCGCCGCGAAGATCGTGCTCGATCTGACCGGCATCTTCGCCGATCAAAAATATCTTTTTAACGCGCTGCTTGACGAGCCCTTTGAGGGGAGTATAGGGCGACCCTTTACCCTGGCCGCCCATGATCAGAATTACCTGACCGGGAAATGATTCCAGCGCCACCCTTGTGGAATCAACGTTCGTGGCCTTTGAATCGTTAATGTAACGGGCGCCATGATATGACCTTACCACTTCCAGGCGGTGCTCTACTCCGCGGAAACGCTCAAGCACCTTCCGTATGGCGTCAACCGGTATGCCACCCGCTACGGCCAGGGCCGCGGCAGCCAGCGCGTTTTCGATGTTGTGAGGTCCGGGAATACGCATCCGCAGGTTCCAAAGCGCCATGGTTTTTCCCCAGGCCACATAGATGCGGCCGTCCTTATGCCATATTCCTTCCGTCAGCGCTTTTTTCCGGCTGAAAAAGAGAACCTTGGCGGGACACTCTCCGGCCAGAGCCCGGCAGTTTGGATCGTCAGCGTTCAACACGCAGATATCCGAGCGGTTCTGATTCTCAAAAATCCGGGCTTTCGCCTTAATATAAGCGCGCATGCTTCCGTGATGCTCCAGATGATCGGGCGTAATGTTCAGGATCGCAGACATCCCGGGATGAAAAGAAACGATATTTTCCAGCTGGTAGCTTGACGCCTCGAGCACCACCGAAGTTGAACTGCGGATACGGTCAACGCAGGCCGAAAGCGGAGTGCCGATGTTGCCTGCAACCAGAGCCGCCCCGGCGGTTTCGAACAATTTTCCCACCAGCGTGGTAGTTGTAGTCTTACCGTTGGTTCCGGTAATCGCTATGGCGATTTTGGGACGGATGAACCTGCTTGCCAGCTCTAATTCGCTCCAGACCGGTATCCGTTCCCTCAAAGCTTTTTCCAGAATCGGAAGGTGAGACGGCACACCCGGGCTGCGGATAATCAGCCTGGAATCAAGCAGGCGCAGGGAATGACCGCCGGTTTCAATTTCGATATTTTTCTGCGGCTTTAAATGCAGGTCATCGCGTTCGCTCAGCAGAACGCGCGCGCCTTTTCTGGCGAGAAGCGCCGCCGCCGCCTGGCCGGAAATTCCCGCGCCGATAACGCCTACCTGCATGTTATTCCAGTTGATTTTCATTGTGTCGTTTTACCTTAGTTTCAGCGACGCCAGCGCTACGAGGGCAAGGACAATGCCGATAATCCAGAAACGTATTGTCACCTTAGGCTCGGGCCATCCAATAAGCTCAAAATGGTGGTGCAGCGGCGCCATTTTAAAGATACGCCTGTTGTGAATGCGGAAGGTATAAACCTGCGCCAGCACGGAAACGGCCTCGGCGACGTAAATCCCTCCGACGATAATCAGCAGCAGTTCCTGTTTGACGCAGATTGCGGTCAAGCCTATCGCACCTCCAAGGAAAAGGGAGCCTGTATCGCCCATAAAGATTTCCGCGGGGTACGCGTTATACCAGAGAAAGCCGAGGCACGACCCGACGATAGCGGAAAGCGCCACCGAAAGTTCGCCTGCTCCGGCGACCGGGATAATGCGCAGATAATCGGCAAATTTCATGTTCCCTGCGACATAAGCGAACACCGCGTACGTCAATGCGGCAAAAATAACCGTCCCGCTTGCCAGCCCGTCAAGACCGTCGGTAAGGTTGACCGAGTTGGAGGATCCCGCCAGAATAATCATGCATAAAGGTATGTAAAAGAAGCCGATGTTCCAGATCGCTTCCTTCGTATAAGGAACGCTCAGGTGCGTAATGAAACTGATATTCGGAGGATCAATGTAAAGATACGCAGCCACAGACAATGCCAGGAGAAGCTGGCCGGTCATTTTCACTCCCGCGGAAAGCCCGTCTTTTCTATTTTCCAGGCATTTCAGATAGTCGTCGGTAAACCCCAGCGCCCAGAGTATGCTGCAGGAGGAAATAAGCAATATCACAAAACGGTTATCCAGGCGGGCCCATAACAGCGTGGAAGACATCATCGCCAGGAAAATTATAAGCCCCCCCATCGGGGGCGTGCCCTTTTTCCCGAGATGAAGAGGCGGGCCTGATTCCCTGATCAACTGCGACATTTTCCTGGACCGCAGCCATTTAATTATGCCCGGCGCGATCATGAACGATACGCCAAGAGCAGTCAGGAAAGCCGCCGCCGAACGGAACGTTATGTATTGAAATACGTTAAGAGGCGAGAATGAGGATTTAAACTTAAAAAGATAATAAAGCATTTATATATTTTTTATTATATCTTCCATTTTCATTCCACGCGAACCTTTAAAAAGTATCGCGGGTCTGGAAGAGAGGGCCTGCAGAAGATCCGTCTGAAGTGTTTCCTTTTCCCCGTAATGCTCGATCTGCAACGCATGGTTTTTCGTCTTAGCCGCCGCACAAAGATATTTTGTTTCCCGTCCGTATAAAAATATCCTTTCGAAAGGCAGTGCAGCCAGCCAGAAACCAAGTTCTTCGTGTTCCTGCCGGGAAAAATCTCCCAGCTCAAGCATGTCTCCGAGAACCAGCCAAAGAGGCTTTCCTGAAAAACTCCGGCAAAAGCTTTCCACCGAAGCGCGCACTGAAGAAGGGTTGGCATTATACGCGTCATTTACGATTACCGCGCCGCTTTTGTGTTCGAGCACCTGCATGCGCATGGCAGTGGGAGTGAAGCTTTCCAATCCCGCCACGATACCTGCCGTATCAATATTAAGACCGATCGCGGCGGCTGCGGCTGCCAGAGCATTCTGAACCTGAAACAATCCGCATAAAGGAACACGCACCTCGCTTTCGCCTCCGCGCAACCGCAGGACGAATCGCAGGGGCATTTCGCTTAGCACCCTGACACAGGAAACGTCGGCCGTACCGTTCGTCCCGAAAGTCAGCACGCGGCAGCCAGACAGCTTCCGCAAAGGCGAAAGGAGCGGGTCATCGAGATTGATAACAGCCGTGCCGTCTTCAGGCAGGGCGTCAAAAAGAGCCTTCTTGACGCGAAGAATTCCCTCAGCAGAACCAAATCCCTGCAGGTGCGCCTTCCCTATATTGGTAATGACGCCCACTTCCGGTTTCGCAATTTCAGCAAGCAGGCCGATATCCCCTTCCTGCGAAGCGCCCATTTCAACAACGACAAACCGGTGATCACCTTCCAGGCGGCACAGAGTCAGAGGAACGCCAAGATAATTGTTTAAATTTCCACGCGTCGCCAGAGTCCTGCCTGATACGGCCAGGATGGATGCCAGCATGTCCTTGGTGGTCGTTTTTCCATTCGACCCGGTGATACCGATCACTCTGGCCTTTGACCGGCTGCGAATCCAGCGCGCCAGATCCTGTAAGGCCGCAATGGCATGCGGTACCTGTATGACGTCCGGCAAAACGCCTCCCTGCAGAAGAGAAAGCCTGTCATTATTTTCGATTACCAGGCCGGACGCGCCGCGCTTCACCGCTTCTCCGAGAAAGTCATGCCCGTCAAACTTTGGGCCCTGAATAGCAAAGAACAGATCGCCGGGCTCCAACGTCCGGGTATCGATTGATACTTTTTCAAAAGTACGCCCGGCATCACCGGAAATCAGGCGGCCCTTTGCTGTTTGCACGAAATCCCGCAGCGCGAATTGCATTTAACTATTATACACCCCGATGAATTAGAGGTTTTTCAGCAGTTTACGGGCAACTTCACGGTCATCGAAGGGAACGGTTTTGTCATGGAGTATCTGATACGTTTCATGGCCCTTGCCTGCAAGGAGGACAATATCACCGGGCCGGGCCATGTGCAGCGCCTTATCGATAGCTTCTTCACGATCAACGATGATCTCGTAGTGATCGGACCGCACGCGGCGGATACCCACTTCAACATCCAGCGTAATTTTCTGGGGATCCTCGCTTCGCGGATTATCAGATGTCACTATAACTTCGTCGCTCATGCGCGCGGCAACCTCGCCCATCAGCGGCCGTTTGGTCCGGTCGCGATCCCCCCCGCAGCCGAAGACAGTCAAAAGGCGCGCAGGTTTCAGACGCCGGAGAGCGGCCATCGTGTTGCGCAAAGCGTCATCGGTATGCGCAAAGTCCACTATCACGCTGAAAGGTTTGTCCGTATCAATGCGCTCCATGCGCCCCGGCACTCCCTTAATTGTTTCCAGACCTTTACGGATCGCTTCTGGATCGATACCCTGGCTTAACGCAGCGGCCGCGGCAGCCAGCGCGTTCAGGACGTTATATTCGCCAACCAGACGAAGGCGCACCGGCAGACTTAGTCCCCGCGGTCCCTGAAGGACGAAACTGCTTCCGGAGGCATCGCTTTCAATTTTCTTCGCAAAAACATCCGCCTGACGATTTAACCTGTATCCGGTCACGGGAACGCGGCTGACTCCTTTGATTCTTTCCGACCAGGGATCGTCCATGTTCAGGACGGCCCGGCGCGCGTAGGGCTTGTCGCTCTGCGGATCTATCCCTTCAAAAAGAAGGGACTTGGCCCGGCCGTATTCTTCCAGAGTATTGTGAAAATCAAGATGATCCTGCGTCAGATTGGTGAAAACGGCGACATCGAAATCCACCCCTCCGATCCGCCCAAGCGCCAGGGCATGCGAAGAAACCTCCATTATCACAGCCCTGCCGCCGGCGTTTGCCGCAGCCGCCAGGAATCTCTGTATCTCGCTGGCAAAAGGCGTTGTGTTTGGGGCGGGCTCGCACTTTCCGGAGAAGCGATAATTGATTGTCCCCATTACTCCAATCTTCCACCCTGCGGCGTTAAAAATCGACTCAAGAATATAAGAAGTCGTCGTCTTCCCGTTCGTGCCGGTAATGCCGATCATCAGCAGTTTTTTAGACGGATTGTCCCAGAAGCGCAGCGAAAGAGGCGCCAGAATCGCCAGCGGATCGGACGCTGCCACAAGCGTTGCGCCTTCAATAGCCGTGGACTGATCGGAAACCACGGCGCGCGCGCCGGCCTTAATTGCCGCAGGGATGAAGTCGCGTCCGTCGACTTTTGCGCCCCTGAGAGCGACAAATAGACACCCGGGCGTGACCCTGCGCGAGTCAAACACGATATCGGAAATACCGATAGTTTCCGGCCCGTAAATTTTCACATCCAGGCCGGACAGCAGTTCTTTAAGCTGTTTCATCTAAGTATGAATTCTCCCCGGCGAGGCTTTGAGCACAACAGCCGGAGGAACGACATCCGCATCAAAATGAAGGTACGATGCGGCGGCCCTGACTATGCGCGCAAAAACAGGCGCGGCTTCGGAACCTCCCCACTGCGCGCGAGACGGCTCATCAAGGAATATTCCCACTACGATCCGGGGATGATCAAGCGGAGCCATACCACAGAATGACGCCATATATTTATCGGGCGAATATTGGCGCGTGCGGGGATCGATTTTTTGCGCAGTCCCCGTTTTTCCCCCCACGATAACGCCCTGCACTGATGCCGCCTTGCCTGTGCCGTTTTCCACAACATCACGCAGTATCCGGCGAACCGTCTCCGCAGTGCCGGCAGAGACGACGCGGCGTATAGGCTTCCCGACAGGCCACTCTCGGTAGACGCCTCTATCATCTACAACACCGCGGCAAATGCGGGGTTCCATCAGAAATCCGTTGTTGGCTATCGCACAGTACGCATTAACTATTTGCAGAGGAGTGGCCGCGACTTCCTGTCCGAAAGCGATGGTCAGTAGGCTGCCCTGATGCCACTGGTCGATGCTGCGCAAAATTCCCGCTCCATCACCGGGAAGGCCGCATCCCGAAGGAATGCCGAAACCGAATGCCCTCGCATAGCGATAGAGATTCTCCTGGCCAACCTTAAGAGAGACCTTGGCCGTACCGATATTGGACGAATGGCTGATTACCTGGGTAAAGGTGAGCCATTCCTCTTTCTCGTGATCGTGGATAGTGCGGCCGTCATGCTGCCACGAACCGTTTTCACAATAAAAACGATCCGTTGGCTTAAAAATATGCTGCTCCAGTGCCGCTGAAGCCGTAATAAGCTTGAAGGTCGATCCCGGCTCAAAAACTTTTTCCACGGCGGAATTCATAAGAACTTCCGGACTCAAATCTCTTGCCCCGGAAGTTCCAATCAGGTTTGGATCGAAAGTCGGGGCGGATGCCATCGCAAGGATTTCACCGGTTTCGGGATCTTCAATGACAACCGTACCGCTCTTTGGCCTGGAAATTACCATTTGCGCGGCCAGTTCCTGTTCCGCTATGTACTGCAGCGTCCTGTCGAGGGACAGGACCAGCGAGCGCGGCGCGACAGGGACGTTCCCGGCCGCATGAAATGACGCAGGGGGGCCAAGGCGGCGCGTCTTGAAAAGAAAGGGAATTGAGCATCCGCGCAGCCAACCGTCCGCCATCTGCTCGACGCCGCTTAAGCCCCTTTGGTTTTCACCAACCACTCCAAGGACCTGAGCGGCAAGCGTTTCTTCAGGATAAAACCTTTTGGACTCCGGCACGATTTTGATTCCCGCCAGATGCATATTAATGATTTTTTGCGAAGTTTCAGGATCAAGGCGGCGCGCTATCCAGACAAACTTTTTCTGTTCCGAGAGGCGAGTTTTGATCACGCCTGCCGGGACATTCAGCATCGCCGAAAGCGCCCGGGACGTTTCAGCGGTGTTCCGCACCTCCTGAGGGTCCGCGTAGCAGGACCCGCCCTCAATGCTCATAGCCAGAACGCGCCCGGACCTGTCCAGGATTTCCCCGCGCGGCTCCACCTCAAAATCCATGCGCTCGGTCTCGCGCTCGGCGCGGGCGGCCAATTTCGTATGGCAGACTATCTGCAGATAACTGAGGCGCGCAACTACGAACCCGAACAGGATAACGGAAAAGGCCCAGACAATGGCGAAGCGACGGGGTTTGATCATCCCATCACCCGTCTGGGATCCCGGCCCGCCACTGGCGTGCAAGCAGGTGATGGGATCACTTTTCTATTCCTATCCGATGCTGATTGTCCACTGGGACCATATTTAATTGCTTCAACGCGATTTCTTCAAGGTGCGAAGGCGACAGAAACTGATTGACCTGGGACTGCAGGCGCGCGTTTTCATACATGAGCCTGTCGACTTCCTTATGCAAAGGTTTGATTTGCCGTTCCAACTGCAGCGCCTCGGTATATTCCCAGACAAAAACCATTAAAATACCAAACACAATACTCCACAGCTTTAACCAGAACCGTATCGAGAACGAAGGCCGCGCCATCAGAGTTTCTCCAATATCCGCAATTTTGCGCTGCGCGACCTGGGGTTGCGGCTTATCTCTTCTTCCGTCGGACGAACGGCCCTGCGCGTAACGAGCCTGCCCCATGGCTTTTTTCCGCAAACGCATACCGGGATCCTCGGCGGGCAGACGCATCCTCTGGCCGCCTCAAGAAATGCGCGCTTCACCAGCCGGTCTTCGAGCGAATGAAATGAAATGACGGCGACACGCGCTCCGGGCGAGAGCAGCTCGCCGCATTGCTGCAGAAATTTTTTCACATTATCCAGCTCATGGTTAACTTCCATGCGCAGCGCCTGAAAAGAACGCGTCGCCGGATCTATGCGCCCCGATGACCTGCCCACGGCATTACGGATAACATCCGCAACGCGGGCCGCATCATTAGACAATTCCCCCTTTTGAATAGACTCTTTCAAAGCGCGCGCCACTCTCCGGGAATTACGTTCTTCACCAAGGCGCCAGAAGATGTCAGCAAGCTGATCTTCCTCGTATGAATTCAATATATCCCAGGCCGTTATCGTCAGCGTCTCCGACATCCTCATATCGAGCGGGCCGGAAAGCCGGAAACTGAACCCCCTCTCGGGATCATCCAGTTGAAGGGATGAGACGCCGAGATCGAGCAATATTCCATCGACTGTAGAAACATTCATACCGGCAAGAAGTTGAGCGATATCCGCGTAGCTGCCCGCAATGGAGCGGAACCTTGTTCCAAAACGCTCCAGTTTTCTCCCTGCTTCAATGCGGGCCCTTTCATCCCATTCGATTCCAATCACTGATAGATCCGGCCAGGCGGAAAGCAAAGCCTCGGAATGCCCCCCCAGCCCCAGCGTGCCGTCCACTACGGTAACACGGCGTTTTAAATCGAAAGCAAGCTGGATTTCATTCAAGAGTACAGGTTGATGAGAAACAACTTTCAGCTCTTCCATATTCCGGCAATCATATCGCCCCGCCCTGCAGATCTCCGGGACCTGCAGGGTCGGGGTCAAAGTTCAAGATGCGGCGCGGCTTTTTCAAAACTTCTGCGCGCCGCCCTTTGATAAACGGTCCAGCGCTCCTTCGACCAGATTTCGGCATGGCGCAGAACTCCGATGATCACCACGTCGCGTTTTAACCCCGCATATTCCCGGAGCGGCTGTGGAATAAGGATCCGGCCCTGGGCGTCGATCTCGACTTCAGATGCTCCGGAGAGAAGCATCCGCTTGAAGGAACGTTCCTCAACCTTGTTTTTTAACGGCAGCTGGTCAAGCCGCGCTGCCAGAGAATCCCACGCCGCGGGCGGAAACAAAAAAAGACAGCGCTCAAGGCCCTGCGTCATGATAAATTGCCCGGGATTTTTTTCGCGAAAACGCGCCGGCAGGAATAAACGGCTTTTATCGTCGATGCCGTGCTCAAACTGGCCCAAAAAAAGAGGGGTTGTTCTATTTTCCACCACTTTCCTCCACTTTGAACCAAAAGTATACCCCCAAAGCACTTTGGTGTCAAGGTAGTCCACGAACGCGTACCGGAAAATTCGGACAAAAAAGAACCCCTGGGCCTCGCCGGTTGTGCGGCGGGTATCAGGGGTTCCTTAATTGAAAGCCGTGTTCTATACACCGAATTCTGTCCTAACGACAGCAACGAGAGATGAGCAACGAGAACAACCAGGTTATCTCCTTGCTCGGCGCTCATTGCTCATTGCCGCCGTCAGGTGAGCGCCATTCATCTAGGCGATTATCCGGGAGTACTATCGAAGCGGGACACCTCTCCTCCCAACAGACCATCATGCACCAACAGTCTGATTTATTCTTGCTCCGGGCGGGGTTTTCCGTGCGCCGTCTCTTGCGAGACAACCGGGGAGCTCTTACCTCTCCTTTTCACCCTTACCCCAACGACAGCAACGAGTTATGAGCAACGCGCGACGAGAAAAACCAGGCTATCTCATCGCTCGGGACTCATTGCTCATTGCTGCCGTCAAGGCGGTTTATTTTCTGTGGCACTTTCCAGCCGGTCGCCAGAAGTCTGGCGACCGTTCCATGCTTTCGCATGGCGCCTTTCCCATGGAGTTCGGACTTTCCTATCGCCAATACTTCTGGCGATCGGCGCTCCAAACACGGCTTTCAAAGAACAATACTTCTAACATCAAGTCAAAAGTAAAAAGTTAAAGGCTGAAAAGAGGTAATTCCTATATTTGACTTTTTACTTTTAACTTTTTACTTCAGGTACTGCCTGCTGCTCGCTGGCCTTTGGGGCTTCTTCAAGATAAACGATGCGCGAACATGATTCACAGACCATCATTTTGTGCCCGCCACCAAGCTGATTAATAAAATTTGGCGACACTTTAAGATGGCAGCCCGTGCACTGCTCCTTATGAATCGGAACAACGGCGGCGCCGCCACGCGCATTCCGGATACGCTCATAGGTTTCAAGCGCCGCTTTAGCCACCTGACCGGACGCTTCCTGCCGCTCGCTCTGCTTCTGCGCCAGCTGCTGTTCGAGGTCCTTTTGTTTTGTCTCAAGGGCCGCTACCTGCCCGAGCAGTTTTCCCTCCTCGACTTTACCGGCGGCTTCGCGTTCTTTCCACACCCGATTCGCCGCATCTATTTGAACCATAAGCTCAAGCACGCCATCTTCAAGAACGGATTTATCCTGCTTCGCTTTATCAATCTCAACCAGAAGCGCCTTATAAGCTTCGTTGCTTTTAATGCTGTTAAGTTCCGTGGTGTGCTTGCGGATAGCCGCTTCCCTGCCTTCCAGGTCGGCTTCTTTTTCCCTGCGAACCATCTGCAGATGTGTCAGTTCCTTTTTTGAATCTTCCAGCGCTTGCTTCGCGTCAATAATCTGCTTTTTTGCGGATTCAATACTCTTCGGAACAGAAGCCAGATCCGCCTTCAAATTATCGATTTCAAGGTCACGCGACTGCAGGGACAACAATTGTTTAACAGCTTCGTTCATAAAAATCAGACCGCCTTAGAAAAAGATGGTGGGGCGTACAGGATTTGAACCTGTGGCTTCCATCGTGTGAGGATGGGAGTCAGCCCTTTAGCTTCCGCACGTTAACTCAATGCGTTCTGCAAATCTTACTTCCCAATCCCCCCAAATTTCCCCCCAACTTTTCAATAATGGTGGGCTGTACAGGATTTGAACCTGTGACCCCCGACGTGTGAGGTCGGTGCTCTACCGCTGAGCTAACAACCCTTAAATTGGAACCTACGAAATTCATAGAGGGAGCTTCCTAATATCCGAATTCGTTTTGAGTAATCGCAGCGCCGATATCACTCAATCGTAGCCGAAATATTACCATAATCGACCCACCTTCATCGACTCAGCCATTCGACTTCTGACTCCAGAGGTATTTTTGGGGGGTCTGCTAGTGTGTCGGAGAATTATGTTCGTTGGGGTTAGGCAATTCTTTGACGATGTCTGGATTAAGACTGGATAAAATGGACCCGAGGATCTCGGACGCCCGCATGTTATCGGTGTCCAGTATGCCGAGATATTTCTTGGTCATTGCCGGGGAGGCATGCCCTAAACGGCGTTGGACTAATCCAAGATCGTTCGTTTTGCGGAAGAGGTATGTAGCGCCCGTTCGCCGAAGATCCCGGAATTGAAATTCGTGAATTTTGGCTTTCTTCACCGCAGCGCGAAACTGTCTGCGAAAGTTTGTGAAGTCTAAGGCCTGGATAGCGATTCCATTCGTCGCGATTTCAAACGTCTTGCTGGTCTTAGCCTGGATGCCGCGGAGAGCCGGGGCGGCCGAATTGTCCTTCAGCGTTGCCTTCCTCAAATCGTTATAGCGGAGGAGGGTGAAGACCGCCATGATGATGATCTTGGCGGCGTTAGGGTGGGCGGCCTCCAATAATCGCCTCAACTCGTCGTTGCTCAAGACCCGGGTCCGCGTGAACTCTTCTTCCGACATTTTGGGAATCAGCGATGCCGGATTGCGCTGCTTCGGCAATTTAACGCGTTGGAGTTTCCCCAATTCGACCCAGCGTGGGATCGCGTTAAAGATGCTGGTCAAACACCGATGATGGTGATTTACGGTTCCTGTGGCCAGTAGTCGCGGAGGCGTGGACTTATGGCGTGACTGGTGGAACGGGGTCTCCCTCACCCATTTGATGAATTCTTGGACTTCCTCATGCGTGATGCTGTCGAACCAAGCGGTGCCGAAATATTGTTTGATCCGACCGAGATATGATTTGAAGCTGTCATTTTCGAGCTTCTTGGACGCATGCAATTCCCAAAAGGTATCAGCCGCCTGTGTCATAGTGATTCGGACCTCTTCCAGCTCAAAGATGTCCTCATTACGATTGATCTTCCCTAAGATACGGTAGATTTCTTCAAATGCATATCGTTCCTTCGAGGCCGGCCAAGTGCGGTGAATCGGCTTTCCGTTGTAGAGCTTGCGGAAATCGATGTATCCGTCCTTGATGCGCGTGTTGGGCGGCAGTCTCCGAGGCGGCATAAACTCTCTCTCCTAGATCTGATTCAGCGTCAGCGACGGCGTCTCTATAGGGACGGGACTCTGATGCGCCCAGGCTTCCACATCCCGTAGGTTAAATCGAATGCCACGACCCGCCGGGTCGCGATATCCGGGGACGAATTCCCCCCGCTTCCATTTTTTGTAAATGGTGTCGTATTTCCAGTCATAGAGTTGACACAGTGTTCTCAGCGTGGCCATCTGTAAGTTAGACGCATTCGCCGCCAGAATATTCACATTATTTTTCATACGGCGCTCCCGATAAATTCGGGCACTGCGGGCGGCGTCTGGGAATCAACGGGTTGGATCAGGACGCTCTCGACATTTTGCGGCGCGCACAAACGCACTCGTTCGGCCAGCCTCATTAAATATTCAAGACCCCTTGGCGTGAGGTCAAAGCTCGGACTTGTCGTGAGCACACTGCCGGACTCGACATCAATAATCCGGGCGGGATCAAGCCGCCACCCCAGGCCAGCCTGCCCAATCGTTCGGCATACACAACTGCAATAAGGTTCCAGCCGTTTGTCGCGGTAAGATTCCCCGCAGGCAACACAGCCGATCTGTCTCATGGCTCGACCCGGTAACCGATATGGCGTCGTGGCTCGGATGGCGGCGTCATAAGCTCTCGGATCGCCTCGAAGAGTCCTCGGATCTGCGCGCTATGCGCGCCCACGGTTTTCTCAAGCTCGGAGAGCTTTGCGGCCAGATCCTTATGCGCGGATAGGAGCGAGCGCATACGGACAAAGGCACGCACGACCTGGATGCTCGCGCGCACGGCGACCGGGCTGTTTATGACGCTCGCGAGCATAACGGCACCGTGTTCGCTGAAGGCTTTGGGTAGCCCGGGGTAGTATTTGAGCTTCTGAAGGTTATTGCGTTTTGCAATAAGCTCCGCTTTCTCGGCGAGTGTTAGCGTCAGCATGAAATCATCCGGGAAGCGGTGACGGTTTCGATTCACCTGCTGGTTTAAGCGCGCGGTCGTGACTCCGTAGATTTCGGCCAAGTCGGCGTCCAGCATGACTTTCTGACCGCGAATCATGAGAATTCGGTCTTCAATGGGTTCTGTGGGGAGGATGGCGTTCATAGGCGTCTATTCCTTTCTGTCAGGGGACTTGTGCAAGCTGTCGACGGCGAGAGGCTGTAATGGCGGTCAGAGGGATTTAGTGACGCTGACCGCGCGGAGGATGCGCTAGGATTTTAAAGAGCTTCCGGCTTGGGGTATCGTCTGAAGATTTTCCGGAGGAGGGCTTTCCCCCTGTGGATCCGGGAGAGGACGGTCCCGACGGGGAGCTTGAGCTGACGGGCGAGATCTTCGACCGGAACCTCATTGATGCAATGTTGGCGGACCGGCGTGCGATAGTCCGCCGGCAGGCTGGTAATGGCACGATCGAGCTTGCGCATTGCCTTCAGATACAACTCGGATTGGTTGGCCGAAATGGAAACGGAGGAATGGCTCGAGCGCGCCGGGTGCTCTTCATTGAATTCAACCAGGGGGGCGACACTGTGGCTCCGCCACTCCGTATGAATTTGATTGTCAGCGATGCCATAGAGCCACGTGAAGAAGGAAGAGTTGCCGTTGAATCGCCCTAGCGTTTCATAGGCAGTCGAAAAGGCGGCGGCGACAATATCTTCGGCCACGGCAGGATTGTCCGCAAGTCTCCTGACGCTGTGAAGAAGTGGCATTCTGTACTGGGTGATGAGCACTTCAAAGGCCCTGCGATTGCCGGCCAGCGCGGCTTCGATCAGAAGATGTTCCGGATCATCCGAGTTCAAACGCCGGTCGCGTTTTCCGTTTAAGATCGACTGCACTCGTTCGATCAGCTCCGGCGGATTGAAGGGCTTGGACAGATAGTCATCAGCTCCTTTGGAGAATCCCTCCAGCCATTCATTCGGTCGACCGCGGACCGTCAACATCACAATCGGAAGATCCGCCCAGGCTTCTTCCTGACGGATGCGGCTGCACAGGTCATAGCCGCTCGTGTCCGGGAGATTGACGTCCAAGAGCAGAAGGCTGGGTGTCCTTCGGGAGAGCTTCTCCATGCCGTCTTCGCCGGTATCGGCTACTTCCGTGAAGATGCCTGCTTCGGAAAGAATTCCAGAAACCAGGACCTGATAGTCCGGCTCGTCTTCCACGTACAGAATAGGGTTTGTATCCATGACGGCTCCTTTTGGGTCAATTTAACGCGACGGGAACAACGGGAAGCGTGAAGGTAAACGTGCTTCCCTGTTCCAGTTCGCTGGAGACTTGAATTTCGCCTCCATGCAATTCGACGAGGCCCCTGCAGATCGCCAGACCAAGCCCGGTTCCTTTCGGCCCTTTTAGTTTCTGACGGGTCGACTTCACCTGTTCAAATTTGTTGAAAAGTTTGACCTGGTCTTCCGGACGGATTCCAACGCCCGAATCCACGACGGAAATTTGCAGGAATGGTTTCGGATCCAAATCGTCCAAGCGAATCCTGATCAGTCCCCCCTCCGGCGTAAATTTGATGGCGTTGGATAGGAGATTGACGACCACCTGGTTAATCTTGTCCGGATCGGCCAAAACCTTGGGAAGCCGGTCCGGCAGCTCAATTTCGGCGCGCATGCGTTTTTGCTGGAGCGTCGCTTCAAAGAGCGCCACCACCTCACGCGTCATCACTCCCATATCGACGACTTCAGGCTGCAGTTGAACCTTTCCCCGGTCGAGAGCGGCGACATCCAGAAGATCGTTAACAAAACGCGTCAGGCGCTGGACATTCTGCGCCATGCGGTTGTGGTAGTCGTCCCATTGGGTCTGCGGGCGACCCAGGCGACGCTCGTCGGCGATCTTATTCAGGAAGCATTCGATGGCGCCCAAAGGTGAACGCAGCTCGTGCGTGACGGCTGTCACGAAATCCTCTTTCATTTGATCGAGCTCTTTGAGCTCGCCGGCCATGGCTCGGATCGAGCGCGAGAGGATTCCCAACTCATCGCGGCGCTCTTCTGAAACTCCCAGATCAATGTCCCAGCGGCCTTTGCCGATCGCTTCGGCTCCGACAATGACGCGCTTGATCGGCCGCGTCCAGGACAAGGCCATCCCAAAGGAACCGGCCAGGCCCAGGAGGAGCACTGTGATGGTCAAACTGAGGACACGCTTTTTAAGTTCGTCCAGACGGGCCTGAAGCATAGCGTCCAGCACTTTCTGAGAAAACATCACGGAGGCGGTCCCTAAATATAATTGCCCGTATTTAACGGGCTGACTTAAGACCAGGGCGGAAGACGGCGTGACCGCATCGCTCATCTTGCCGATGTTGTGCGGTTCGGAATGTGCCTTGATCCGCCCGCGCGGGTCCACGACACTTGCACTCAGGAGTTCCGGATTCCATTTCAACAACCGGTGCGTGTAGGTGGCCAGCAGGAGGTCGTCTGTCGAGAAATAGGCATCCTGGGCGATCAACACCAGGTTCTGGAGAAGCTCCTGCTGGTGAGCTTGCGCCTGTTGCCGGATGAGTCGTTCCTCGCTCACGTAATAGAGCGCACTCAACCCCACCACGGCGGCCAGGAGGAGTCCGGAAACCAGGAGAGCCAATTTTGGAAAAAGCCGCATAGCTAAACCTCCATTCCCGTTAAGGGAGTTCGTGGGCCGACGCCAATTCCCTTTGGACCTTGTTTAGAGAGCTGGTCACCTTGGGATTCTCCGGATCAAACCTGAGCGCGATGTGCCATTCGCGGATCGCCTGCTCCATATCGCCTCCGACAAAGGCCATGAGTCCCGCCTCATAATGCTGCTGACCGGCCAAAGGATCGGTGGGCCGGGTTTTCTGAGAGTCGATCTGCTGCAAATACAGTTTGGCCTGAGGATGAGCGGGATCCAGCGCAAGTACCGCTTCGAAAGAAGTCCTGGCGAGCGCGTAGTCGCCTTTTTCGAGATTGGCCATGCCTTTGGCAAAGGCCTGTGAAGCTTCCTGCCGCTTGGCGTCGCTCAAGGCGCTCGTGCGGTTTCGCTCGACGGCCACTTCCGACTGGACGAGGTATTGGCCCAATTGCGGATAGGTTTGATCGGCGAGAGCCACCTGACGGAAAGAGTTCAGCGCTTTACTAAAGTCCTGTTTCTCATAGGCGGCCACGCCTTCACCGAAGAGGAGCCGAAGCCGGGCAGCCTCCAGTTCTTCGTCGACATGCGCTCGGGCGATTTTCTCATACGCTTCAAAATGGAGGAGCGCCACTTGATGAATCGCCTCGGGTCCGGGCAGACTCTGATCAAGGGCGCTCCGGGCCTGACCCCATGCCGCCGCGGCCGACGTGTAGTCCGCCTGGCCGTAGGCGTAAAATCCTTCGAGGGTCCGGCGCTCGGGGACAGAGAGGTCCTTGCGCCCGTCCAGAGTTTGCCGGATCTGACTCTGCAAATCGCTCAAGAGGCGTTGGGCCTCTGAATCAGTCGGGCACTGGGCGATGACTTGAAAAACCAAATCGTTGGCCACCGCCAGTCGCCCCAATTGAGCTTCCATCTGCGCCATCGTGCACTTGGAATGGCGTTCCGCCGCCTCGCGCTCGGATTTCGCGTTCATGATTTCTCGCAAGTCCCGATCAACGGCCCGGGTATCCATTCGCCGGCTGTCCAGGAGTCTGGACGTCGCAGACAGAATCGCCACTTCTTCCTCACGCGCGCGCTCTGCCTGCCGGTCCTGCAATTTCTGCGCGATCAATTTCACATAGGTCTGGGCTTGCGTGTTGGATGGGTTCTTCTCGATGACATGAATGAAATGCCCCAGGGCGGTCAAGAGGCGCTCTTACTGATAGGCCTGAATCCCCTGCGCCAGTTCGGGAGGGTTCAGGCTCTCCGCCTGCAGGCTCAGAGCGCTGGCCAGAAGCAGCAAGAGAACTGGCAGACCTGAACGTTTAACGCGATGAGGAACGATGAGCCTCATGGCTAGTACTTAATGATCCAGTTCACGGAGGCATTCACCGGCCGCGTCTCGTTGTCGCCGCCGACCACTTTGTGGCTATGCGCTCCGTCCGCGGTCCCTTCCGGCTGGCCGGTCGTGCCATATTGATCACCCGCAATGACCCAGGGCACGCCATTGGAGCCGGACTGGTCACCCCACCCGTGAATGGGTCGTAAATACTGGTGCGTATGAGCGCCGGATTTATCCGTCGCGAAGGTATTGTTCGGCATGGCGGTCGCACCGCCTTCTACAGTGCCAATCGCATCCCCGACATTGCCCCCGGCGTTCATCGCGCTGCGGCCGGCCGCATCGGGGTCACGGCCAGTCCCCTGGTCCTGACCGCGCAGGAAGCGGCCCCGGTAATCCGGAAGGTTAAAGGTGCTGGTTCCGTCCCCGCTTCCGTGGTTGATGCCCATGACGGCAAACAGGCTGGAATAAGTGGTTCGGCTGACGGCGGAGCCGTCACAGAATAGCCAGCCGCCGGGAGCCACCGATCCGTCGAAGGCCATCACCGCGCCCGGTGGCACCGTGGCGGTTTGCGCGCTGGGGGCCAGTTTCGCATAGGTGATGGAGCCGTCCACTACGCTATTGGCCACCATGGCATAGGCGTTGGCATTCAGCGGCTGATTGGGGCCGAGGACCTGCCCTTCCACGGAGACCTGGATGTACGGCTGATACTTGTCCCACGGAATCGTCGGGTCGAGCGGCAGTTGAACGGCAAACAATCCGTTCGTCACCTGGACGTTCGCGATGGCGACGGGAACAGTCCCCGGGATGCTGCTGCCGGAGGAGTCCACAAAACTGAACTGCATGTTCTTGGCGACATTGACCGGAACATTCTTTTGCTTGAGCGTTCCCTGGAAGGTGATCTGCGCAGGCATGGCCCGGAGGGCCGCGCTGGCTGTCAGCATCAACATGAGTAAAACCGTGATCTTCTTCATGGTCATCTCCTGAATACGGTGCTCTAGCGTATGAGCATGAGCTTGCCGTTTTTGCCGTCGGCGGACGATTCCACGCGCCAGAGGTATACTCCGCTGGCGGCGTGCTCCCCGCTCGACGTGTTGCCGTCCCACTTTTCCTGGCCGACCGGTCCGGCTAAATCGGAATGATGCAGGTTGCGCACAAGCCCCCCTGTCACGGTGTAAATCTTGATCGAGCACTCGGACGGAAGGTTTGAGAACGTGATGCCGCCGGAGTCGGTCCCCGTCTGACCAGGGCCGTCGCCGGAATTCGGACCGTGCGGCCGCCAGGGCAACGGAAAGACATAGGTATTGGAAGCATCGGTGGCGGCGCTCCCCATCAGGGCATAAACCGAGAACTGGGTGACCGATCCGGCCACACCCGCTCCATCCGGGCGGCTGTCCGGCATTTTGACCCACAAGGAGTGCGCCGAATCCAATGTCCAGAGAGAGAGCGTCTGTGGGTTGATCGGCACGGTCGTCCCGCCCGTAAAGCCCTGACTTCCACTGGAGGTGATTGAAAAACTGATTGCCTTGGCCAGACTCATGGGTTGACCCTGCTGGTTGTAAGCGGCAATTTCTTCAAGGGCGAGCGGCGTCTGGTAGGCGCCGCCCGAGTTTTGGGCTTTCTGCGTCGCCGTCTGGATGACGCTGGGGTTTGCCTGGAGCGGGGAATGAATCGGGTCCTGGCTGACCAGCACATACGCGTAACTGGAGAGGGACCCGGTTGGGATATCGAGGTTTAAAGACGGCGCGCTGCCGACAGCCGAGGCCTGAGCCAGCCCCGGAATCGGAATGGGATGCAGGACAACGTTCTCCTGAGCAGGGTCCAGAACCGTGATGAATCGAACGTGCGCTTCCTGGGCGAGCGCAAAGCCGTCGATCGACTGCAATTGGCTGTTGACGATCACGTCCAGGAGCGTATTGCCCGGCCACGCGCCTTGCGGCGAGAAAACGACCGTAGACCCGGCAGCATCGTAGGTATAGGAGGACAGCACAATGACATCCTGAGGTTGCCCGAGATGGTCCATGACCATCATGACCTGGATGCCCCCGGCGATCGTGGTCGGATCAAGCGGACTTGAAAACGTGAGCTGGACTGTGGCGTTTACGGGCACACCGACCTGAACGCCATCCTGCAGGATTTTGGTTGTGCCCACATTAGAACTTAAGAGACTGAAAGGTCCGACGGTGCCGCTGGGATAACCGCTGAAGTAGCCGGTGACCAGATCGTAATCCGTACTTTGCATGTCGACGCCCGCGGCGTCTTCGCCCAGCGTGTAAGGCGTTCCGTAATCCGCGGAAGAAACCTGATTGACTCCGGATTCCCCGGCAAGGCATTTGGTCAGGGTGTAGTCACCTCCGCTGGCCGCCACGGCATGGAGCCCCACGGGGAAAAAGAGCAACGCCAGAATCAGGCTATTGCGCTGAAGGTTCATTGAGCTTTTCATAAGTTCGTTTCATCATGTCGAGCGCCTGCGGATGCGTGGGATCGACTTCGAGCGTTTTATTAAAATCCGCGAGCGACTCGGTATAACGTCCTTTGTTGAATTCGTGCATGCCCCTTTCAAAGGAATGCTGCGCCAGGAGCACGGGATTTTCTTTCGGAGCGGCAAATCGAAGCGTGAGTCCGAATCGCTGCGTGTTGCCTAACGGGCCCTCCGAGGCGAAGGCATAGTCGACTTCGATCGTCTTAAAGCGAATCCCTGCGCCGACGCGCAGACCGCTGCCCAAATCACCTTCCGTGGTGTAACCTCCGCGCAGAACAAAGGATTGCAGGGTCCAGATTTCAAGACCCGCTCCCATGCTCCGCGCTCCACTATTCGGCTGCCGGCCGTCCAAAGTGACAGTGATGGATTCATCCCGCCAGTTGCCCGTATAGGAGAGTCCGGCGGCGAGAGTTCGGGGAAGCGCAAAGGATTCCTGATCAAAAGTCATGGCGGTGCCGACATTGCGCAGCGCCAAACCCGCTTTCCAGCCGTTTAGAGATTCCCCCCACCGGATGCCGGGGGAAAAAAGCAGTCCAAAGTCTCCCGCGTAGGCATTGGCGCTGGCCTGGTCCAGTTGCTCGCGGATCCATTTCCCAGTGACGCCGGCCGACAACTCGGAGCCATAGCGTTCATCCTTATAGAGATCACGGCTGTAAGAGATCCCCAGATCCATGTCATTGGCGCCCACGCTGGCGGTCGGTTGGCCCGAGGCGTCGTATCCGGAGAAACTTCCGTAGCCTTGATAAGTGAAGCTCGCGCCAAAAGAACCAAAACGGGTTTGAGGCATGGCATAGGCCAGATACTCCTGGGAAATATTCTGGAGGTACTGCGTCTGGACAAAAGCGGCTTCCTGAGTCCTTAAAGTGGAGAGGCCCGCCGGGTTCCAATAAGTCGAATAGACATCGTTGGCCAGGCCCACCTGGGCATCCCCCATTGCGATCGCGCGGGGACCGGCTCCCAGGTTCAGGAAATCCGCCGCCGTCGTTCCAGGGTCAGAAGCCCGCAGGAGTCCGGTCAGCATCAAGGTCAGAATCAGGATCAAGGTTCGCGTCCGCATTATTGCCATCCTGTGCATTAGTGTCGAAAATCGAAAAATATTCCCGACTTCCCTAAACCCGCATGATTGAAAAAGAAGCTCTCTCGACGGAAGATCGGAGGGCGTGCCACGTAAAAATAGGACTATTGGGCATGCGGAGAATTGGGGGGTGTCGGCTGTCCGGGACCGGCCTGGGGCCAGGTCTGAAAGGGTTCCGATGAAGGGATCAGTTATTAACACGAACATTCACCGCCTTAAATTCTAAGGAGTGAATCTGGCGATCCGCTGACGGGACGATGGAGATTGGATGGCGATTTGATGATATTTACATGGCGGTCAGATGGCGATCAGATGGCGGGAAAATGGCGGAAGTTGAGATATGAGGAATTCAGCCAGCGGAACCGGCAGCTGGAGTATGGCAGAGGGACTGACTTACACGACGAGTCGGTAGCCGACACCGCGAATGGTCTGGATGAGATGAACGGGAAACCGATCCCCCAATTTCGCGCGCAGGCGTTTGACGTGGGTTTCGACGATGTTCGAATGGCCCTGAAAGTCGATGTTCCAGATTTCCTGAGCGATGGCGTGCTGGGAGAGGACCCGGCCCGGATGGCGGAGCAGGCATTCCAGGAGTTCGAATTCTTTTTTGGTGAGATCGACCTCTTTTCCGCGCCACAGGACGCGGTGCGCACCCAGATCCATTCGCAGGTCGCCCGATCGAAGTTGGGGTGAGTGACCTTCGCTTTCCTGAAGGGCCCGGCTCGTCTCCATCGCCGCGTACAGGCGGGCGGTGATGTCCGTAAGACGGGGGCTGGATTCCGAGGGGTGAGGCAAGGAGGTATTTCCCGGCGGAGGGTTTTGCCCCGACAGCATGAGGATGGCGGCAGGGCAACCCTGTTTGCGCAGCGCGGCGAGAAGCCCGTAAGCGGTCCGGTCTGGAAAGCGGCCATTCAAGAGCAGACCGTCATAGGGAATGTTTCCCGTCATCTGCAGGGCTTCTTCAGCGTCGCCGGCAACGTCGACGGCGAATCCCTCACGGGACAGCCCTTCTTTTAAAAAGAGGCTGGATCGTTTGTCTCCATCAACAAGCAGAATCCGCATGGTTTGGTGGCCCTTTCCGAATCGATGCCCCTCGACTCTAAGGTTGGCTCGGAAACCCGAAAGCATCAATGGGGCGATCAGGCCAAATTCACGGCTGAAATGCCCACAGTCTTTTGTCCTCTGACGCCTGGGACTTTCTGTGAGCCAACGGTGAGTTCTGCCTGTCACCCTCAAAACGCCATTTTTTGCCCGTCAATTCATCCCCCCTAATAGCGCATCCCCATTCGAGCGGAGCAGGCGGTGACGGAGCGAAGCGAGAATAAGTGCGAGGGTCCTCGTATTTTTTAAGTATTTACGACCCTCTTAAGTCGGCTCTTATTGATTCCCTGCCTTTCCACGCCCGCCGAAGCCGCCGCTTGGCGCTGAAGATCCGGCTCAACACCGTTCCGATCGGAATGCGATGACGCCGGGCGATCTGCCGGATCGAAAAGCCCCGGACGAAATGGTCCACCAGGACCTGACGGTAATAGACCGGAATTTTCCGAAGCGCCCAGCGCAGCTTCCGGCAGCACTCCTCCCGGTCAATCGCGCGGTCCATCAAGTCCGATTCGATCAATGAATCCGGTAACGCTCCCTCAAGCAGATCCAGCGATACCGTCCGCCGCCTGCGCAGGGACGACGTCGCACGGTTGACGGCGATCCGATAAACCCAGGTGTAGAAGGATGACTCATTACGGAAGCTCTTGCGCTTTTGAAAGGCGGTCGCAAAAGCCGAAGCCGTCACATCCTCCGCCTCATCGTGATTGCGTACATACCCTCGAATCCCGAAAAGCACACGTTTCCTGCAATCCAAATGAAGCTCCGTAAACGTTCGAGCATCCATCAGAGCGCACCGCTGGTCTTAAACGAAAAAGTTCCAGACGAAGCCAGAATAAGGTGGTCGAGCAACTCTATGCCCATGATCTGGCCCGCCTGTGCGATGCGCTTGGTCAGTCGGACGTCTTCATCCGAGGGTGAAGGATCTCCCGAGGGGTGGTTATGCACGAGCACGACCCCCGCCGCGGCCTGTCCAATCGCCGGAGCAAAGATCTCTCGAGGATGTGCCAGAGACGCCGTCAGCGTCCCGATCGAGATGATCTCTTTAGCGATCAGCTGATGCCGGGCATTCAGAAAGAAGGCGAGCAGGTACTCTTTTTTCTTGTCTCGTATCTCCAGAGCCTGCACCGCCACATCCCCCACCGATTGAAGAACGGGCCGGCCCGCATCCGGTTGGCCCGACGCGCGCCGTACCAGTTCCGCCGAAGCTAAAAGCGCCGCCGCTCCCGCATGGCTTATCCCGCGCAGCGAAGCCAGTCTCTGCCAGGGCATCCCCAGCAATTCCTTCACACTGTGACGACCCAGCACTTCCTCTGGCCAGCGCAGCGAGCGTGACCGGACCGCCAGCGAAAGCAGCTCGGCCTCCTTGAGCGCTTCCACACCCAAGGTTCCCAGTCGCGACAGAGGACGAATGCAGGGCGGCAAATCCCGGATCAAGTCAGCTTGTTGGGTGGTTTCCATGGCTAGAACACCTCCACGGACTCGACGCCTTCGCGCCTGAGATCGTCAAAGTTGATCCACACCACCGGCACCTCGGCCGGCTTGTGATAAAGGGTCGTCGTTCCCTTCAATGTGGTGAGGATCACACAGGCCAGCCGCCCGATTTGATCCCCCTCCAACCCATCCAATCCCAGGTGATCGGCAATCCCACAGGCCCATTCATACGCCTGTTCTTCAGAAGTAATCCCCTTGGTCACCAGCATCCGCTGCACCAGGTCCTTCATGTTGTCTCGTATGGTCGTCATGTCTTTCTCCTTCGCGTGATAGTCTCGCCGTGTGTCTGGCGAGCCACTGAAAGGCAAAGGGTTGACGGGAGGAGGTTTAACGCGGCCCCGGAAGGGGCCGGGCGACACCCCACGGTTGACGGCCGCCCGTGGGGTAAGGAGTAGCGGACGCGATCAGACGGAACAAAATGGTGGGGCCCCGCAGGGGGCAACGATTTTGTTCCGTCTGTCCGCTATGCCTCCTTCCGGCAACCCTTACAATGGGAATGCTCGATAGCACGCTTTCCAACCACGACGCGATAAATCAGGATTTCCGTTTTCGAGGTATGCAGTCGAAAAAAAAGGCCGACCCTCTCCGTTTGGGAGAGAGCCGGCCTTCAGTGCGACGGGAATGACTTATGCGGCCTGGGGATGCTTCTCGTTCCAGACCTTGAGCGCCTCGGCCTGAGCTTTATTGAGCACTTCCTGCACTTTCACTTTTTTGACCTCCAAAAGTGAGCCGATCGAATCGCTGTTGTCATTGAGCATCGACAAGAGCACGAGTTGGATCAACGAATCCCGGCTTTTCTTTTCCAGAACCTCTGCCGGAAACTTACCCTCCTCTGCATCTGATTCTGAAACTCCCGAGGCTTCCAGGAATGGCAGGACCCGGCGACGTTTCCAATCATCGTCCCATTCCTCCTGTAGAAGCGCGAGGAGGTCCTCTTTATCAAACTCCAGCATTTCGACGGCAAGCGCAGCGTAGGTTCTTTGAACATGGCTTCGAATAAACTCCTCTCGTTCGCGCTCTTCAGGGGTTTGTTCCCGATAGGCCGGTGCACGATTCACTTCCTTCACCCCCGCCAACTTCGCTTCTTTGCAGAGAAGAACGACACGCGCCTTCTTCCCTCCCCAGCGTGAGGGCTTTACGATCCCGAACCCGAACTGATCCGGTTTGGCCTGAATGGCCTTCTTGATTTTGTCGTCGAGCTTTTCCACCACATACGCCCCTTTGATCTGTTGGGGGCCCGAAGCGTACCCGTTATCTGAAGCGGTTCCCAGGAACTTCAGCCCCGCGTACCTGGCGGCTGCCGTGGTCTGTAGCTCTTTGTAGTAGGCGGCTGTTTTGCGGTTGAAGCAGCCGGGGTTCGTACAGTGACCCTTGGTTGCGCCATCAAAGAGCACGTTCTGGTTGCCGGTATTGAACGGGCAGGCGTTGCACGCGACCTGTTCTGCGTACGGTACGTCTTTCGGAAACGGCGCCGCCGCAAGGTCCTTGGCGATGCGTTTCTCGACGTATTCCCGCAGTTCCGAAACGCTGGGATAGCGTTTCTGCCATTCCATACGTGTGGTCGCAAAGGCCACGAGCGCTTCGGCGTTTTTCTCCGGGGCGCGCAGGATTTGCTGTGCGTGGCCGGTGGTGATAATCCCCTCCTCCAGAGCCTTGATTGCTTTGGCCGGCAATTCGAGCAACCTCAGGCTCCGATAGACGTAGGTAGGTGACTTGTCTATTTGAGCGGCCAGTGACTCGATCGTGTGCGAACCCCCATCCAGGAGTTGTTTGAAGGCCCGAGCTTCATCCATCGACGCAAGGTCTTCCCGGTGGAGATTCTCCAAGGTCTGTATTTCGGCAGCCTGCTTCTCATCCACTTCCAAGAGCCGCACCGGTATATTTTCCAACCCAGCGGCTTTGGCCGCCGCCAGGCGCCGATGCCCTGCGATCAGAATGACCTTCCCTTCCGCGTCCCTCCTCACAAGCGCCGGTTCCAAAATCCCCACTTTCTTGACGTTCTGCACCAGCTCCTCGAACTTGCCGGGATTCATCCGGCTGCGGCAATTCGACCCTTCCACGATCTCTTTTACGGCCATTTGCAGCTGTGCGACTTCTTTCGTTGGCATGTTGTTCTCCTTGTTTTAAGTTCTCGCCTCCAGAGGAAGCGAGTCAGACAATAAAGAAGGCGGGCCATCCACCAACGGTCTGGTGAACAACCCGCCCTCACTGCATACAACCCATATACGAAAGGCGGTTAAGCGCCTCCCAGGTTCTGTGGTTAAACTTCCCTACAGCGTGTTCAGGTAAACCTGCGCGTCACGGTGCGATTTAAACGCGGCAAGCAAGCACCACCGACGCCAATGATTCCGAGGTACGAAAAAGATCCAGCTCACTCCAAGGAACCGTTTGACGTACCATCGCTCCTCGGCCAATGACGGGACCGGGTGATGGCGACTGCAGAAGAGACTTTCGCAGAACTGATTGAGGCACTTGCGTCCAGGAGGTAACAAGCTGGACGGAATCTGAACATTGCCCCACTCCGCGCGGCCTTCGCTGATCGCTTCGTGGAGCGCTAGATATTTTCTATTCATGGCAGTTACCTCTCACTGAATCCGATACAAGGGATTCCTCCTTCAGTGAACCAACCTTCTCCCGCAGAATCGCCAGGATGCGGCCTACTTTCTCCGCCGGGACATTATGAAAGTCGATGGCGAGTTGGTCATCGCTCGCATACTGCACCGCTCCCCAGATATCGTCCAAGTGAAAACGAACCTTCCCATTTGTCCTTTCGGGCTCATCCAGGGGTTCCCCCTTCAAATCTCCCATACAGGACTCCAGTTTCCGGCTGTATTCCTCGTGCCGGTGATGGATTTCTTCCGCTTTCCGGGCGATCTCAAGATAGGTCGGAACAAACCGCCGCTGGATTTCTTTCAGGATTGCCTCGGCGGGTCGACTGGCGCTCACGCTGATGCTCAGGTGCTTTTCTCCGTAGCGGTAGATGGCCGAATCATGGTTGGAATTGGCCGTGACCGTGATCCGTCCTTCGCAGGGATACCGTCCATAGGTGAGTGAGGCGTAGGAGGATGGAAACCCCTCGACCTGCGCCTTCAGGTACACGTGACTGAATTCATCCGATGGCATATCAACCTTCCATCCCAGGCTGTTGCAGACCGCCAGCATCTTGGCGGCCACTTCTTTAACCGGCACTTCGTTATTCATGTGATTGTCTCCTCGTGAAGTAGTCCCGCCACGCATCTGGCGAGCCACAATTCGGGTAAAGGGTTGGAGGGAGGAGGTTTAACCGATCCGCCAGACGTCTGGCGGATCGAGCGACACCCCACGGTTGACGGCCGTCCGTGGGGTAGGGAGTAGCGGGCGCGATCCGGCGGGACAAAATGGTGGGGCCCCGCAAGCGCAGGGGGCAACGATTTTGTGTCGCCTGCCCGCTATGCCTCCACCCGCCAACCCTTAGAATGAAAAAGCGAGACGGAAAATAATGTTGAAGTTCGTCGTACGATTAGAACCTGATAGGGTTTGCTAAAGAGAGGATGAGGGAACCGGAAATCGTTCTATTTGGCCCCGAGGAGTCTCGGACGGAACCAGAGAAAGGAGGATTTAGGTCTTAAGATTCACTGGCTAACGCTAAGGCGCATTACCTTCTTCAGCGAGAACGTTTAAAACAAACCGTTCGCCGTAATTTCTCGCCGAGGTAGCAAGGATCATGTATTCCGCTATAAGAGCGGCGCTGTAAATGATGACGACTTGCCTGTCGACCGACACCATGAAAACGCCGACTGGAAGCAGGACAGCGAAGATGGCCGAGACAACTGTCATATCACGCATCAACAAATAGATTCGATGCGATTCGCTTACATTCGCTTTGGCCAGATGCTTTTTGTAAAGCCTATACCACAGGGCGTTTTGCGCGTGGGGTTCAGAAGGGAGTGTTCCGTGTTTGGTCTTTAGAATTCCGTGATCAATGCGCGGATCTGCTGCCATAAGTTCCGTAAACACTCGGCATCCCGGCAAGGGATCACGCCACCGCCAGAAAATCAGTCGCGCCTTTCCGGTATCGCCGAGAAGTCCGGTCAAGACAATGGTGATGATGGGCATGCAGGCAGCAATCAGACCATCTTTTGTCGTAATGCGACCCCAAAAATGATTCACCGAGGCACTATTCCATTGCTTGCCGATAGACAGGGAGAGGAAAATGGCCAGATGCACGCCGATGAATGACCATAGAGAGATCGCGTTCTTGCTTTTTAAGTAAGCGGTGGGTGCACTACTTTTTCCCTTTTTCATGCATCCGAACTCGGGATTAGTGTCGTCGTGATCTCGGTGAGACCTGGTTGAGTGAGGAGTGAAACGCCGTTTCCCATATTGGTCGAGAAAACATATCTTGCAACTCGTTGATAGACTTTAACGGCTTCTGGACTGGGATGGCCATATTGACTGTCTACGCCGGCGCTGATCAGAACGGTGTGCGGATTGATATGAAGCAATGAGGCGGGATGAGTGGTATTTTTTGACCCATGATGGGGCGCTGCCAAAACATGTGCCTTCAAGGCACCTCCGAACAATTCGCTGATCGTTTTCCATCGTTCGTTTTCCGTATCGCCAGTGATCAAGTAGGAAAATCCACCTGCCCCTATTCCTGTCAATTTGAGAACAATGCTGGAATTATTCGAATTATCCATATCCGCAATGTGCGGCGAGAATAGCTCAAAGTCGAAGTTGGAGGAGAGACCGGAAAGTTTGCGGTTGGACAGCACGTCAAGCCGGACGGATACTCTTTCCAACGGATTGGCGGAACCACGTCGAAGGTCTTCTTGTTCGGTGATGAGATCAAACGCCAATTTGGCCTCTTCGCTGTCTTTATAGTATTTGGGATACATGACCCAATCGGGCCGATACTTGGGGAGAACGATCGAGAGACCGACAACATCCAGATGGTCGCTATCAAATCCTGTCAATACTAACCCTTTCACATAGTGGCCTTTCAATGACGTGGCCAGCATTCCTTTGACAAAGGCTACAGTGTCGTCATCCGACGGAGGAATTCTCGAATCTACAATAATGGCTTCCGTCTGATGCCGGACTATGGAGAGAGCGCCTTGACCCACATTGACCGTAATAATGTTCATGGGGTCATTTCTTGCGGTACATTTCTTGATTCATATCTCTCTCCAGATCCATGACGGCCTGCCGGGCTGATTTAAAAGCACGGTCCCTATAATTTGCGATGGTGTCCAAGGTGGGTATCTTTTGTCCTGACACGGTAACGGAATAAGACGATGTGCCGGCGATTTCCATGGCCAGAACATCGATTGCGCGCCCATCGATTAGGTCCAATTTTCCTTTCCAATAGAAAGTGCCCGTGCTCTTGGACAATAAGGGTCTGAACGCCGGAAAGAACTCGGAAAAGAATTCCTGATCTCTGACGCGTTCCTGGTTGGCGTAGCCTAGAACATCGTATTGCCGCGATGGGGTGGGCGCAGAAACGGTTCCTTCTGAGAGCAGCGGGCTAAGAATGGGCGTATCGACGATCTGAACCTCGTAGTCGGGTATCTCATAAACTGCGCGATCATCACGTCGGAAGAAATAGTGTTTGACGTCGTAGCGTTGATTTCGGCCGGGAGTTTTCCGGACGACCAGAATTGCATAAAAGAAGTCAGTATTGTGTTGATCATGATTCACGATGTTTTGGTAAGTTGCTTTATCTCCCGAGCTGAGCGTGGACAAGCCGTTCACATGATGCGTGTGCCAATTACCCAGATGTTCGATATCCGGATGACTTTGTTCAACAGACCGGAACACCTTTTCCTGATAATCCCCGTCCTGAAAAAAACTCGTGGCCGTTCGCTTGGCATTGGGACCCGGCCCAATGACCCCTCGAACCTCGATGTCATACCGCAAATCTTTTTTTCGATAGTCGCCGATAATTCGTCCACCCGTTTCATCCATATCAAACCGGTCGCATTCGTCAAAGATGGCCTCAAGAGCCTTTTTCGCGATCGACACGCGAATCTGCAAAGTTTTTGATCTAAACATCGGCCCCAACCTTCCCGGAACAAACTCCGCAAGCCTCTTGGCGATTCAGAATGATTCGCTGCACCTGAAAATGCCTTTTAAAGGGGTGGGTGGGACGATTTCCCCAAATGAGATAATTTTCGTCAATCAAGCTCAGATATTTCGGACGTTCTTTCAACCGTCGCGCGACTGCGTCTAAGACAAAGCGCGCATGAAAGGAGGTAATAAAGGATATGTCGATGATCAGTCCGGGGGAATCCTTTATTTCCGATATTTCCATCCCATAGACTTTTTGCCGTTCTTCCTCAGAAACCAAGTCAATCTCTTTGATGCCCTCTCTAAACGGGGTCCGCTGTAAGGACGCTTCAAGACAAGCCAAACATCCCCCCGATTCGGGCCTGTAACTGAAGACTTCCCCGCCGATTCCTCGGGTGAAGACGCGACCGACCACAAAGGGGATGGCATTTCGAACGCAGATTTCGTTAATTTTGTAGCGGGACGGTTCATTGTCGGTCGCGAGCACGACCACATCCGCCGCTTTAATCTCCGTTTCGATATCGGGATAGCTCATGATGTCCGCTTCTATTTTTCGTATATCGGCGTTCGGGTTTCGATCCAGCAGAACTTCGGCGAGAGCGTCCACTTTTTTCCTGGCGATAAACCGTCTTCCGCAGACATGCCGGATGACATTTTCCGGGCCTAACACATCGCGATCTAATAGCGCGAAGTGGCGGATCCCAGACATGACAAGAGCCAAGGCTACGCTCCCGCCGCCGGACCCACATCCAGCGATTAGGACTTTGACGGGCGCTAACAGCTGAATGTCAAAAAGTGATTCGATTCGCTCAAAAATTCGGTCCTCGCTCATTAAGCGCCCTCCGGCGTTGTCGGCCACTCACCATTTTTGCGCCACTTTGCATATTGTCGTAGCCATCGTCTCGCCTCGCCCAGCGCATAAACGACGTCGTGATTTTTTGTATTCCACGTCGCCGTCGCTCCAAAAATGGACAAGGAACCATCTTGCCATCGTTTGGGCGTGTTCGACGGCAACTGTGGAACTTGAATTCGAGGGGCAGAATTGGGATATCCGTGAGGTAGAGTGACGGTCACCACAACGTTTTCGCCCGCGGCGACTTCGTGGAAGCTGATTTCCAACTCTTTGCCGTCGCTAATGGTCACCTTGAAATTTTCATTTTTATCGCGGAGCTTGTTTAGCTCATCGGTAATGCGGTCAGGCGATACATCCGGCATGAGGAATGAGACGGGGACCAAACAAGCCTTGGGCTGCCCGTTCCTTTCCACAACGAAGACCTCCCCATCTCGGGCAACACGATCCAGGACCTCTCCGGGAGATTTTCTGAGCTGCATCATATTTAGAGTTTTAAATTCAATTTTCAAGATGACCTCTTAGTGCTTTATCTCTGCGCCGGGCCACTGGCCACCATTGCGTTTCCAAATTTCGTACTTGTTTAACCATTTTGCCGCGCGTCCGATAACAAAGGAAAGTTGGTGAATGCCGGGATTCCACATCGCATGATGCAGGTAACATATATTGCCGCTATTGTACCGGTGCGGTGAAATGGCGATTGGAGGCGTATCAACATAAACGCTGGGCATTTCATAAGGGTAATTGTCAGGGAATTTAATCGATAAAACGTACATTTGAATGGACGTTTGAAGGGCAGTTTTCGCGAATACCCGTCCATCTGCGGTCGGATGCAGTTCTAAATACGCGAACGTCTTTTGTGCTTCCAAAAATTCTCGCTGAATCCGGTTAATATCCACCAGGCTGCCCCCCGTACTCGCCCCCCAGATTTTCTTTCATCGTCAGAGGTTTTTTTGTTCCTAGATCTGCAGGGTTCACCTGGCCCACAGGTCGGATTTCCCCGTTGGGTAGAATCTGGATAGGAGTCTCCTCTTCGCTGTTTAGCAGAGCTTCCAGCTCCTGAATTGTCGGTTTTTTGTCCATCTTTCCTCCTGATTACTACAATTGCACATACCATATTAATTAGATGGCCAATTGTCAATGGGGCATTTTCTACCCATTTTTAGGAGGCAAGTCAACGCTTCGACAGCAGCTATCGAAGGCCTTAGTGAGAATAGTGGTTGGGGCTGAGCTTTCCCCCGTAGACGCTCCATTTTAGCAGCTGCCCCAGCTCGCGGGGCGAGGGGTCGCCACATGGCCGGCGACTGTGATGGATCTCGTCAAGGTCGCTGGCGAGCATAAACGCTTCGCATTTATCCCTCCCCTCCTCCCTCTCCGTCGCTGACGCTCGGTCGCCCCTCCATGCCGTGATGTATCCACGGCATGAACCGGCGTGGTGACGCCTTCTCAGGACGCCCTGAATGTTCCAGGTCTCCCCGATCCCTGCGGGCCGGTCGATCCCTGGGCGGGACCCTTCATTGCTCGCCGTTGGTTCGCGGTGTCTTCGCGGATAGCGAAGCATCGAAAGGACCAATGACAATGACGAAGAACGGAACAAAAGACGCGAGAATCCAGTACCGCGATGAAGTGGCAAAGAAAGGAAATTTCATAGATTTACAGGCTTATGCTCAGGGAATCAGTATTTTGTTGACGGCCGGTCTCACAGTCTTACTCTCCTGGAAGGAACAGTATGTGTATTCGTTGTGCAGCGCCTGCTTGGCTTTGGCCGCAACGACTAGCGATCGGCTCAAAAGAGTCAAGCTTAGCCGACAGGGATTTCTAGCCGAGTGGGAAAGCCTGCGCCGGCCAAGGCGCGCGGCGCCTTAAGCCGCCGCTGAAAGCATCTGGAGTTTGGAGGCTTCGATTTTCAGCGCGGAACAAACCTCTCCGCTTCCGGCCTTCCATCGATCACTCTTAAGCCTGCCTTCAACGTAGATTGGACTTCCCCTTTTGAGATCCCGGGTCGCACTGTCCGCCAGGCTATCCCAAACGGTGACCGGAACAAACGTGAGCTCTTGTCGCAGATGTCCGGTACTGCCTTGGTAAGGACGCTCAAGTGCCAGATTCAAATGCACGATCATTTTGTCGCCGATCGCCGACCGGATTTCCGGGTCCTGGGTCAGACGTCCTGCCAGACGAACCTTGTTGACCGACAGCATCCGCGGAGCCTTCTGCGTCAGAAGGCCCGGCGGTGCTTGTTTCCGAACTGTGTCATTCATGGATAAACCTCCCGACGGTGCTGTTTAGTCTGCAATGTCCTGTCCCTGGCTCCGGCTTTGGCCCCGCGCGAGCGACTGCACCTTGAAGGCGTCGAAGCGCAATTGAGTACGTTGACCGCCGTCCGGAGTTTTCACGGTATGTGAGTGCACCCGTCCTTCGATATAGATCGGGGTCCCATCCCGCAGAAATGGCCGGCAGTAAGTCGCCAACGTTCCCCCAACGGCCACCGGAACATAGGTGACCTGCTTTTCTTCCCGGTCCGAAACATCCCTGTAGTCTCTTTCGACGGCCAGGCGGAATTGGAGGAACCTTCGCCCGTCAAGACCGCGGAAGATGGCATCGCCCGCGACGCGTCCCGCCAGGCGGAAGTCATTTGCACGGGACACGTCGTCAGGCGGATACGCATTATTTGGAGCTGGGTTCGTATCAACCATGGCTTAGCCTCAGTCGCCGACTTCCTGTCCCTGGCTCCGCGCTTGCCCTCTGGCCAACGACTGCACTTTGAAGGCTTCCAGACGCATGATGGAACGCTTCTGACCATCGCGGGTCTGCCAGGACTGGGAGCGAAGCCGTCCTTCGAGATAGACCGGACTGCCTTTCTTTAGGAATTCCCTCGCGCGGTCGGCCACGACTCCCCAAACGGCGCAGGGGACGAAGGAGACCTGCTTCTGCCACTGGTTCTGTGCGTCGCGGTAGCGTTTCTCAACGGCGATGTCGAAGTTGGCGACTTTCTGGCTGCCGACTTCCCGAATGACGGGATCGCGAGTGAGGCGTCCCGCTACGCGGACGTCATTGATCGCCGGCATGCGAACACCATTCGGCGGCGCAACGGAAGCTTGTGTGGATACGGCGGGCGCATCGGCGACAGACGTCTGCTGCGGCGCAGGCGTTGATGGACTCGGCTGTTGAGTCGGCTCGGGAGCTTTGGCGGGCGGGGTTTTGGTCTCCGGCGCAGGCGCTACTTTTTCTTTCGTTGTCTTTGCGGCTTTGGTGGCCATGGTGGTATCTCCTTTGAGGTAATGCCTCGGGCTTCAGGCTCCGCGAGGGTGCGTCATGCGGCGTCTTGAGGATGGTCGTCGATCGCGTATTGCTGCCGGAACTGATCCTTTTCCTGCTCGCTCAATTCGCGCGCCGGAGGCAAGGAAACGACTTTGAGCTCACGCAGAATGGGTGTGATGGGAGTAATCGGTATCGGTGGAATCATCCGGGACGTAAAGACGGATTCTTGAAAATAGCGGATCTTGCTTGCGCGAATGGGAGGCAGTCCCTCGATCATGACGATTTCCTCATCCGGTGGGAGCTGAAGGATTTCCTGCGGAAGGAGCAGGGCTCGAGAAGTCTCAGAGAACGACCGGCTGGTGCGGCCTGAAAGCCAAAGCGATCCCGTAGGCTCGCTTTGACTCTCGGATTCGGTACGAGCTCCGAAATTCCCCAGATATTTGGAGATGACTTCCGCCGTCTCATAATCGCCGGAGGCGAAAGTCACTTTTACCTTGGACATTCCGAGAAACGAATAAAGGCCCGTCCGTTCATAATGCCGCTCCAACTGAGGTAAGTCCTGAATGATCATCATGAATCGGACCCGGTAGCCGCGAAAATAGGCACTCGCCTGCTCAAACTGCGTCATGCGCCCGAGGCTGGCGAATTCGTCCATCAGAAAGAGCACGCCGAAAGGTTCTGTCTTTGGGTCGGGTTCCTTTTCGGTGAGAATGTCGGTGGCCTGCTGGTAAAGGATCTGAAGGAGAGGCCGCAAACGGTGGAGGTTGTTCGGGGAGACCCCTACATAAAGCGTTATCCGTTCTTTCTTGAAGCGGCGCAGGTCGAAGTCGCTCGCGTAGGTGGCGGCGTCGATCAGAGGGTTTGCCCAAAGCTCCAGGGCGGAACTCAATGTGGAAAGGACTCCGCTTCGTTCCTTCTCGGCTTTTTGAATGTAAGCGTTTAAGGCCATGCAGGCTACGGGATTCATCCCATCCCGGCGCCGCGTCAACAGGTCATGCACATAATCAAAAAAGTTCGATTCCCGGATGGTGCAGAGAATGTTGCCGAAAGACACCGCTGCGCCCGATTCATCCAATAAATGAAGCGCCAAACCCACGAGAAGCGTACGGGCCTCGTTTTCCCAGAAATCGTGCTTGGGCAATAAGAGATGGGCAATTTTCTGAAGATCGTCGATTCGAAGTCCTGGATCGTCGCTTACGAACTGGAAGGGGTTGTACCGATGAGTGCGCCCATCCGGATCACCGGGATTGAAGAAATACACTTTTTGTCCATGCGCGGCGCGGTAACCGCTCGTGAGGCGGAAATTCTCCCCCTTCACGTCGTGGACGATCGCGGAATCTGACCAATGGAGAAGGTTCGGGATGACAATGCCTACTCCCTTGCCGGAGCCGGACGGCGCAAAACACATCACGTGCTCCCAGCCCGGCATGCAGAGGAACCGTCCCGCGCGCCGTCCCAGCAAAATGCCAGTCCGGGAGAGGAGGCCCGCTCGCCGCACCTCACCCCACGACGCCCAGCGGGCATCGCCGTAAGGGCTGATGAGCTTCTGATTCTTGATCCAGGACCCGACCAGAAGCGCCAACAGAACAAAGGCGGCGATGGTGGAGGTGTTCATGAGCTGTCGAACCGGAGGGGAAGTAAAGTAAAAGGGAAAGTAATGCCAGAGCGTCCAGGGCGTGACTTGATGGAACGGAAGTCGTGCCAGAACGCAAAAGACAAAGCCGGCGAGCCAAGACCATGCGATCAATGCGGTGAGGCCTGCCGCCGACCACCAGATGCCGCGTGTTTGATTCATGAGGAATACCCCGCGTAGTAGATTTCCGAGACCACCCGACGTCCGGCGTCGCCTCGGTGGAGCTGAAGCACTATGGGAATGGCATGACGAACGTAGTCCAGAACTTGCGGCCGAGTCATGCCGAGATCGGCTTGCAGGACCATGAGGGCCAGTTGTTCAAAGGCCATCTCGGGTGAGTCAGCGTGAATCGTTGCGATCGAGCCCGGATGACCCGTATTAATCGCGCGCAGAAAAGCGAAGGCTTCGACCCCTCGCAATTCGCCCATGATGATGCGGTCGGGCCGCAGGCGTAAAGACGCTTCGATCAGCTGTTGAGGCGTGACCTGGGCTCGCCCCTGGCCGCCGCGCGAACTCAGAAGATGAACGCGGTTGGGCTGGCGCACGCGCACTTCGCGGGCATCTTCCACAGTGACTAACCTTTCGTGATCGGGGATGGCCTGAAGACAAGCGTTTAAGAAAGTCGTTTTGCCGGTCGAAGTTCCCCCTGAAATCAGGATATTGCGGCGACTTTGGACCGCGGTGCGGATGAAGGTCGGAATGTCGTGATGGCGCAAAAGGCCGGTAAGGAGAGCTTCGTCGGGCGATACCTCATGAGCGGTGGCGGTTTCGGCAAAGGCCCCTTGTTCTTCATAAGCGGCCAGGTCGTAGTGAATGACGCCCGGTTTTCGTATCGAACAGCAGAAGTCTTCAGCGGCGGGCGGGAGAACAATCTGAACTCTGTGCCCCTCGGGCAGAGTTGCGGAAAGAAGCGGCTTTTCGGGCGACAGTTGCTGTTGGGAGGATTCCGCGATTAAATCCGCCATGAGACGAAGGTGTTCGGGATCGAGAGCAGGCAGATCGAGCCTCTTCATTTCCCCTTTGCGCTCGACCCAGGCTTCCCCGGGCTGATTGATTGAGATCTCGCTCACGTCATCCTCGCTCAAGAGGGAATCAAGAGGCGATAGAAACGTTCGAAGGGCTACTCGGCTCATGGAATAACCTGGACCCGGCGGGAAGCGATAGCCGCCGGATCGAAATAGAGATCACGGGCCACAAATACTTTGACCGAAGTCCCGGGCGGGACGGAGATCGTGGGTTTTATGCGCACAAACACGCCCATCACATTGTTGGTCGCCTCGCTGAACCCCTGCGCCATCGAACTCCGATAGGTCGCCAGGGAGTTCCCAGCATCCTGGGCACCGACGCCGATGGTCGCAGCCGAAGCCCCGATAATAGACAAAAGCGTGGCCGCCCCGAACATCGTGAAGAAATGACGGTTCACATCGCCTGAAAGCCCGGCTTCCCCGAGAGAATCAGTCCCACCGGAACCCAAGGCGATGTCGATGCCGTCCGGTCTGATGGCGCGCTGCCAGATGACGAAGACGCGGGATTGTCCCTGAGCGACGTCCGCGTCGTACTGCCCGATCAGCCGTGAGCCTCGCGGCAAGAGCACCGTGCGGCCGGAATCTCCGTAGATATCGTCCGAGATAAGCGCCCGGAGCATGCCCGGATGATCCGTGTTGATGCCTGTTTCGAGGACCGCATCCAGGAGTTTTCCTTCCGCGATGATGAATTCCCGGTCGCCCAGGGTCGACGAACGGGCCGAGCCGCTGCTGGTGGGATGAAACCCGGAAGGCATGGGAGGGCCGGCCGCGGGGTCGGGGGAGGAGGCGCCCGACCCCGCGCCGGGGGTGGCGGCGGTGTTGGTGTAGAGGACGACGGGGGAATTGCGGCGCGCATCACGCAGAGACGCCTGTTCCGGTCTCTGCCAGGCCGCCGGCGGTGGGAGAATAGGAATTGTGGGTACCGCTAACGTGGGGGCGGTCGAGGGCGAGGCGCTTGCCGTATTGAAGTCGCTTTCATTTGCAGCCATTGGAGCTCTACGCTTTCCCCCCTTCATGAAAAAGAAGGCCAGAAACAAGAGCGCCGCCAGCGCGAGCCAAAGACCCGGGTTCCATGACGTCCCGGAACGGACAGCGCTCGGGATCTCGGCAGGTACCACGGGAGTCAGATTCGGTTCGGGTGTCTGTTCTTCCATGTCGGCTCTCCTTAAGCGGGGTCCGTCAACAATTTCTTCTGATTGATTGCGGTAGCGGTTTCATTGCCGCTGCGCATCGTGTAAAAGTCGCCCAGGCGTTCGACGACCACGTAGGTGCCTTCCATGCGGTAATTCACGAGGCTTTCTTTGCCGTCAGACCCGACCACAAAGATGGCCGGAAGAGACCGGGTATGATCAAATTCAAAATAGGTAAATTGGCCGTCATCAAAGACATGAAGCGGTTGAATGCTTTTTGCCCCCGCGATCTTGTAATTGAGATTGAAGTTCGGTCCGTCTTTGTCTGCCGCACTCGGCACCAATGAAGCGAACGCCTCCGTTTCGGGATAGCGAAAGCGTATGAGGTATGTGATGTCCTCGCGCCTGAGGGGCGATCGGGCGACAAGATCAAATATGTAGGTTCGCTTGTTCGTCACGAGCGAGAGGTTTGTGCGGGCCCCATCGGCCATCGGTTTGATGAAGATATGCTGGCCCGCGCCAACGATCTGCCAGCCGATGGAGTCGCCGGCCGCGATGGTTTTGATCTCTTCAGCGTCTCCGATTTGAATGTCGATCTGATAGCCGTAATACGCGACGAGCCGATAGACCTGGTTGGGGCTGTAGACGAGCAATTTGACCCGGTCATCCGTGACCGTGGCACGCGGAACGCTCTCTGCATGGACAGAATAAGCCGCAAAGAGAAACAGCAGACTAAACATAAGGCGAATGCGAATCATGAAATGACCTCCTGGTCGATGCGGTAATGGGTGATACAGAATCCGAGTGGATTGACGAGCCGGTCCGCCTCGGCGATGGGTGCGGGTCCAAAACGCCAGGTCACCGTGGCGATCCATTCGCTGACTTTGGGAGCGCTCGACGCCTTCTGTTCCGTCGCTGTGAAGCGCAACTGCGCCATCTGTCCCGGCAGGAATGCGATTGATTTCACGTGGACGAATCGCCGAATCTGATTTCCATACACAGCGAGTGGTCCGGTCGGATTATTGGAAGCGATCCATTGATCAAACAACCGCCGCTCAGAGGAACCCGACATCAGATCAACCGCGCGGTAATTCTCCGCCAGATCCGCTGGATCGTAGGTCTCCCGGTCAATGACGTAATGGCCGAGGAAGTATTTGCGGATGGCTTCGTCGTAAGTCATGGATGGGTCGCCGGCCAGGGGCGCGACAGTCGTAACGGCTCCCGAGGTCTCCTCTTTGATGAGAAAAGGAACGGAGGTCTTGAGCGGGATAAGAGTCATCAGCGCGGCGGCTTCGAGAAGGGCCAGAGCTAATGCCGCCCAGGCGGTACAGAGCCAGCGATTGCGGCTCACGTGCACCGATTGATAGCGGTCCTGATACCAGTCATAGGCCTCGGCTGGATAGGAAAGCGTCTTGAAGGGATTCTGAAAGAGGAGTCCGTTCATGATCGCTTCTCCCGGCGCAGGGAGCGGATCTTCTCACGTCCGCGCCTGGCGGCTTCCACAATGCGCTTGGCCCCTCGCTGGGCGCCAACGACCGCGATCGCCGTAGACATCGCGGCGAAGCCACCCGGATGCAGATGCAGGCCGCCGCCCGAGATGCCGGCGGCAAACCCGTGACCTGGTGCAGAAGCCCCAGGAGGATGAAGAACGAGAGCAGGACATACACGCAATAAAGTCCCCCATGCCCGCTGTGTGCGGCGAGTGCCGACTGCAGCTGCATGAGGGCCTGCTGAGGTATTTTGAGCATGATGCTCAGGACCGCAGCAGTGAAAATGGGAATGAGAGCGAAATTAAAGACCTGCCGAAAGTAATGCACGAAGAAATCACGCGTGGCATCAAAAAGCAGAAAAAGAAAAAAGAATGGAGCCAGCCCCAGGAGAATAGAGAGCGCAATCTTTGAAAGCACCAGGAGATAAAGTGCGTACGCGACCGAAATGAGCGTCATGTAAAACAGGCTGTAGCCCACGATCAGAAAACCCAGTGTGAAAACGCTCGCCGTCTGGTTGATCGCGTTGGCAGCCATGACCCCACGATCCAGCACGTCGCCCAGCATGGCGTTCGGATCGGCCGATCCACCGGAAATGATGGCCATTAGCCTCCCGGGGCCATTCGTAAAGAGGTTGGCGAAATAGAGGGTGAAGAAATCCCATTGCGTAACAAACGCCGACACGACAACCATGACGGCGAGATGCCTTAGCGTTCGCCAGAGATTAAACGGCGTATGGCCTGTTAAATGTCCGATCCCGAAGAAGACCACATAGAGGATCATGAGAAGCTTCAAGGTCGGCGCGAGCGCAGAGGAAAGCGCCTGATAGGTGGATTGGACATAGATCTGAATCGACGCGTCGACGAGGTTCAAGATATTGCTCAGTCCGAGATAAGAATCCATGAGTGGCTCCTTAATTGGCGAAAAAGTCTGATTGCGCGGCCTGTCCGCTCGCGATAGCGTTCTGGGCATTGGCCTGTAGATACAACTGCATGGCGTTTGTACGCAGAAGCTCGGCGTTGATCTGAGCCGATTTAATTCCGACCGCCGTGTTTAAGTCGAGCGCGGCTTTGACGGTATCGGTATGTTCAATCCGGTTCTGGTAGGCCTGCAGATCGGCAAGAGGCACGGACGCGGCGTTAAACGTGCCCTGGCCGGCGCTTAAACCTGTGATCGCCGCCTGATAGGTTCCGCTCCAGACCGCCTGCATGCGTGGGTTGGACGCGGCCAGGTTCGGATCAAGCGGAGGGTACTGGGCGGCAACCTGCGAGTGGGCGGCTTTGTAAGCCTGGACTTGGGAGGCGTCACCGGGATTCACGCCGGTGTTCACCATCCCGACTATATCCCCCCAGGAACTCGTGCCCCACCCATTGATGGGGCCGCTTAGATTTCCGATCCCGTAATGGCCGCTCATGGACTGAACCTGTTGTTTGAGCATCGTGATCTGCTGGGCCATCATGGAGAGATGCTGAGTAAACTGCTCTGTCTGAACGAGCATCTGACTCACGGCCGCATAATCAAGAACCGGTAGGGTTGCCTGCGAAGAAGTAGGGGTGACGAGTTCGGTCAGAATCACAACGACCAGAACGAATATCGTTAGCCCTGCGGCGCGTTCCAGCATGACGCCAAAGGACGGTTGTCGCAGAAGATATTTCTTAAGACTTGAGCCCATGTGAAACCTCCTGTTGAAAAAGTGGAAGCCAGACTGCCGGATCATCCCCCACATCGGAGCGCAGGCGATCGACGATCGCGACAGTCTCGGCACGACCGGAGAGGACAGCCAGAATGTCCGGCATGGGCGAGAAGTCGGCGCGCGCAACCACCGAATCGTGCGCCTGTTTGAGCAAAAAGCAGCGGCTCTCTTTGTCCAACACGTCACGGATGAGGTGCATCTCTCGTTCGGACAGTTTGAAGACGTTGCGGTATTCCTCGGTGGCTTTGGGATTCGGAAAGTAGATGTGTGTGGCGGTTTGCCCAATCAGGGCCGGGCTGATCGCCGAACGCACGGCATCTTCGACGCTCTGTGTGGCAAAGATGACAAGGGCATTCAACTTTCGGAAGGTTTTGAGCCAATCCTCGATCTTGGCGGCAAAGATGGGATTTTTGAGGAGTGCCCAGGCTTCTTCCAGTACGATCATCGTGGGCGTGCCGTCCAGGGCCGAACTGATCCGGTGGAAGAGATACAAAAGTACCGGGGTGATACTTGAAGTGTCGTTCATCAGTGGACCCATCTCGAAAGCCATCACCTTTTGGTCTAAGGACAGGAGGTCGGCAGAATTACCAAAGAGATTTCGTTTTTCCCCCTGGCCATGCCAGATTGCAAGCCGTCCCGCCAGGCTCCCAGGGCCGCCCATTCCCAGAAAGGGAGCCACGTTATCAAGTGTCCGATGGTCCCAGGCGAGCTTGTAGTTGCCGGCAACGGCTTCGCCCACACGAGCCAATTCTTCACCGGTGAAGGCATCTCCAGAGGCTATGAGCATGCTTTTCAGCCAGTCCACGAGAAAGGCGCGGTTAGAAGGTGTGTCGGCCAGTTGGAGCGGGTTAAAGCCGGAAGGATGCGCGGCGCCCAGGTTGCGATAAGTCCCTCCCAATGCCCGCAGGAAAATCTCCGAGCCGCGGTCGCGGTCGAAATAAAAAACCCGACCACCGAACTTCCGGCTTTGTGCGCATAGGAAATTGAGAAGTGCCGTCTTGCCGCACCCGGTCGGACCGATGAACGTCGTGTGCCCCACATCTCCCGAATGGAAATTAAAGAAGTAGGGCGTCCCGGATTTGGTCTCAAGGACGGTGACGGCTGGACCCCAGTGATTGCCTGAGGGGCGACCGGCTGGAAAATTATGGAGTGAAACAAAGCCGGCCAGATTGGCCGTACTTACCGTGGCGCGCCGGGCGATGTACTCGAAATTGCCCGGAAGCTGCGCCCAAAAGCAGGGTTCCATGTTGAGGTCTTCGCGGACGCCCAGGATGCCCAGGTTCATGAGCTCGGTGTCGATGCGCGCGATGGCTTCATCCAGTTCCTTCATGGTATTGACGATGGGCTGAACGGTCAGGTGATGCTGGCCGAACGCGATCGCACCACCGGTCGCGTCATCCAGCGCCTGGTCGATTTCTTCCATCTGCGAAACGGCCAGATCCCCGGTTTGCTCCATGCGACGCTGTTGGAGCTGCATCGCGGAAAGTGCCGTTTGACGGTGCACAAAGGTAAAGGACTGCGTGAGAACAAACTCAAAAGGCAGCGAGAAAAACCCGTCCAGAAGCCCTGCATACGTTTCCGGTGCGTATTCCTTTATAGAGACCATCGCGGCCAACCGGCTATGGGTCGCTCCGCGGCACTCGATCGCATTGCCGCCAAAGAAAAGGCGCTTCCAGGCGAGATAACGCGAGAGGTCCATCGCGGGAACCAGTACCGGGCGGTCTTCCAGATTGATCAGCCGTGCTAGAAAAGCCAATGGCTCGGACATAACGCCCGCCGGTGTCGAATGTGTCGTGAGGAGATGTGGGCCATAATCGGATAAGGTGGATTCAAGGCGATGGGTGATGTCTTTTAAATCCTGGCAGGCAGCCCCCAAGGTCTCGGCATGTGCTGCGTCACTGCCCTTCTGCGTGAAGATTCCCAGGAATTGCTGAAAACTTCCCGCATGTCCTACGTGGCCGCGTTTAACTATCGAAACGTATAGACTGTTTTGGAATAAATTGCGGCCGGCGTTCTTCTCTTTCCAGCGGTTGTTGAGAATCTCCGCGAACCCAGGTTCGAACTGGCCTTCCGGATAGGCCGGCTGTCGGCTGCGAATCGTGTGAAACCATAAGGCATATTCGGGACCGGCCAGAGATTTGAGAAGCACGTTCCGAAGGCGCTTTCGAACATCGATGTCCTCGGGGTCGGCGGACTCAAAGGCAAATCCGTCCAGTCGCAGAAATTGGATGAGGTGCCCATTCTTGGTCAGAATGGTTTGGTCATCGTAATGGCAGGCGTAAGGGATGAAGGTCCCCACCGGGATCTCCGAACCGGAGAGGTGGCCTTTCGCGGGGCGATGTTCGTTGAGTTGGATCATTGGAAAGGGTCGTAGCTGTTGGCTCCCCAATAGCGGCGATTCAGGCATCGCAGGAAGCGCGCTTTGATGAACCACAGGTCAAAAATGCGGGCTTCTTTGAGACAAAGTAGATAGGCCACTCCATGCAGGACCGGCGCTCCAATGAAGAGCGGATAAAAGGAGTTGAAGACAAGAAACCCGACCATGGATACCATCCCGTTCAGGATAAAAACCGGTTGGGGCACGCCCCAGATCATCGCCGGACGAGTAAGCCCGAGAAAAAGCGGATCGTTGTTCCGGTTCTCAACCATTGAAGATCGCCACGATCCGCGCCGCACCGAAGATGCAGGCGATTCCGAAAAGGACCGCGCCTGCATGCGCCCAGGAGACTCGCCCGGCTAAAGCCATCACGCCAACGGCCATGACCGCCAGAACGGCCAGGAGGGTGCCGGTGGAACCGCTGAGAGCGTTAACAACGACTTGAAGGGGTGTTTCCCAAGGCAAGCCTCCCATGTCAGCCAAGGCCGGAAGCGCGACCGAAAGCATGAGTACAGCCAACAGACCCAATGTGAGGAACCCCCTGTTATTCATGGGCGCCCCCTTTGCCTGCGACATCTGCCGGGTCGGAGTCACGATCCGTCGTGGCGACCGGCATAGTGCCGGAATTCCCTAGAAACGCACGGAGCTTTTTCTCCTGATGACGCAGGCGCTTGGCTTCCTGGTCATGGAGCACGCGCTCCTGCGTGATCTTGTCCAGGAGTCCCGTCAACTTCCCCTGGAGATCAGGAAGATCCTTGTAGACGACCTCTTGTCCTTCAATTTCCATCTGCATAGCGGCTCCTTTCCAACTTGCGATAGTGCTGCCCTTCGAAGCGTTAGTGTCGAAAACTCGAAAATATTCCCGATTACCTGGTTCGGCACTTTTCATTTCGCGCGGAGAAAATCAACGAAACTCAAAATAAAAAGGTGAAAAATAGCATGCGGAGATTTATCTAGCTACGAGGGATGCGCACAAAGCGAACAGTGGAGGTGAATCGGGATTAGCGCTCAAGACCGCCGTCGTGGTCCCGGGAGGATCCCGGATTCTTGGGACGCGGCGATTGGAGAAGCTGGTCAATCATTGTTTGGCGGAGTGTCTTGGGCGTGGGCATCGCGCGGGAAAATCGTTCGAGGTCGGCCGCCGCCTTCAAGAGCGCGTCCCTGTCTTTGACGTTTTGGAGCGCGGCGGTGCGGAGCCGTTCGGCTTCGGTTCGGTAGGCTTGCCTTTCGAGGTCATTGCGGCGCCGCATGGCGACTTCCCAGGGTT
>Ga0181520_10001493_pt1 | contig 47241 bp, 39 predicted proteins | sample PEATcosm2014_Bin_29_FD_132451 | JGI IMG/M metagenome (GOLD analysis project Ga0181520, IMG submission 132451) | Peatland microbial communities from MTU Mesocosm Facility, Houghton, MI, USA - PEATcosm2014_Bin02_30_metaG | ecosystem: Environmental > Terrestrial > Soil > Wetlands > Peat | place... | reverse complement strand
GGAAAAAAAATGGGCCCGCCCCACCACGAGGCGGACCCGAACCGAAAGGAAACCCGAATGCCGGAGGAAAAGGAAAAGCTCCGCTGGTTAGGCGGAGCTTTTTTTCTTTTTCTACTCTTAAGTTCAGAATACCAGACTGGAAGAATAAAACTGCCAAATATCTTTGGGCTAGATGGCGTGTAAGTGGTTATAAGTCAGGGGTCATTACTTTGGAGTTTTGGACTGGCTCTTGACAAGTTTTCCACATTTGGGGGAACAGAGATCACGATTGCGATCAAAAGACGGCGCCGAAACTCAAGCTGAGGGCCATCGCGGTTAGGGGGCCTGGCCGGTTTTGTTGTCGGCGCCGGCGGTGGCGATGGGGAGCGCGGGCGTGGCTACACCCAGGAATCGAGTGATGCTGTTGTTGTTCGTGCTCGCGACCCAGACGCTGCCGCCGAGATCGACGGCGATGCCTGCGGGGCTGGAGAGCGAGGAGTCGGTGAAGCCGGAGGAGGGCGTTTTCGCAGTGGGGTTCGCGTTGGAGAACTCGCTGATGGAGTTGTTGCCGGAGTTGGCGGTCCAGACCTGGCTGGCTCCGTCGATGGCCAGGGCCTTCGGAGTACTGAGGCCGCCGACGCCGACGGCCTGGAACTTCTGCGACCCGAGCTGGTTGGATTCGGCGAGCGCGACGCTGCCTGTTCCGGCGGTCCAGACGTTGCCGGTGGAGTCGATGGCGACGGCGGTGTTGAGTCCGGCGTAGGCGGAGGAGCTAATGACTGCGCCGTTGCCTGCGAGTTCACTCGTAGCGCTGCTGCCATCGGCGATCCAGACGCTTTCGCCGCTGACGGTGAGTGGTTTGGACGAGGTGCCTGGGGCGTAGCCGTTGCCGCCGGTGGGCGTGAAGTCGGCGGCGATGGTGTAGCCGCCGGAGGGAAGGATATCGGTGTCGATGACAGCGGCGGGCGAGCCTGCGCCGAGTGCCGCAGTGTAGGCAAAGGTGCCGGTGGCGTTGGCTCCCGCAGTCATCTCGCCGGCGAAGGTGGTGCCGCTGATGATGGTTGCGATGGGCGCCCAGGCGATGGTGGGAGCGGTGGCGGGATTGACGGTCTCGATCGCATTGCCGGAACTACCGTGGAAGTAGGGCGAGGCGTCGGCGAAGGTAGTTCCGCCGTAGGTGGCGGTGACCGTGGGCGAGCCAGCGGGCAGCGCATAGGTGGTGCAGGAGGCCTGGCGGCTGGCCAGGGCGGAGGGGGCGCAGCCGGTATTGGCGCTCCAGGAGACGTTGCCGGAGAGACCCTGGCCGACGGTGGAGCTGACAGTGGCGGTGAAGGTCTGGCTGGTGTTGGCGCCGAAGGCGCTCGAGGGTCCGGTGACACCGGTGGTGGTGAGGACGCCGTTCCAGTTCTGGATAAGGTTATAGACGTTGACGGTGCCGAGGCCGGTGGCGTAGTCCCAGCCGGTGCTGGTGGGATAGGCGTCCTCGAATGTGGAATCGGACAGGGAGAGAGCGCCGTACGTCGTGGTGCTGGTGTCTTCGCCGATGCAGTTGAGAGTGCTGAAGCAGGGGATATCGTTGTCGCCGAGGGTGACGTCGTAGAAGATGCAGGCGCTGGATGTGCCGGTGCCGAGTGAAGAATCGCAGACGCTGGAGCCCGCGGAGCCGTACTCGGTAGTGCCCAGGGCGTAGAAGATGGGGTTGGGATTGCCCTGTGCGGCTCCCTGCTGCTGATTGATGAGGGCCTGGATGCCGGCCATGATGGGTGCAGCGTAGGAAGTGCCGCCGCCCGACGTCTTCAGCACATCGGCAGTAATCGTGGTGCTGCACGGGGCTCCGTTTTCGGCGGTGTCGGACATGCAATAGACGTAGTAATGGTTCCAGAGGCCGGTGGCGGCGAAGAGCGAGACATCGGGAAGATAGCGGGGGTTGGCGGAGGTGCCGCTGGTGGGCGGGGTGGTGGGAACGCCGAAGGCTCCCTGCCAGTTCGGCTGCGTGGAAACAATGCTGGAGCCGCCGCTGCCAGCTTCAGCTTTGAGGTGGGTTAGCCCGTCGGTCGTGTTGCAGTACCCGGTGGCGCCGTAACTCTGTGCATATCCCTTATAGGTATCCAGAAGCCGGCCGGCGCAGGACGCATTCCATGGAGTTTCGGGGATATAGGAGAGCGCTGAGCCCAGGGCCGCTGAGTTGGAAGGGGACCAGTAAGTGGAGAGGGGCGCGCCACCGGTGCGGGCGGTGTAGGTATCGCTGAAATCGGTGCCGCCCACGGCCACGTTATAGGGAGTGGAAGCGTGGCCGTTGACCGCGATGCCGTTGACTGCGTATTTTGCATTGCGGTCGCACGCCGCCCCACCCTGATCGCCTGCGGAAACGAAAACCGAAACACCCTCGGTGGCTGCCTGTTGAAAGGTGGTGACGAAGGCCTGGGTTTGAGTCGCACCCATGTTCGCTTCGCACTCACCGTAGCTCATGCTGATGATGTTCGGAGGGGTGGTTTCATTCACCAGATTCTCGACGGCCAGAAACTCTCCGGGGTTGGTGGCGCCTGTGCAGGAGGCCAGCACAATGGCGGCGTTGGGGGCCGCGGCGGAGGCCCATTCGGCGTCCAGCGCGGCTTCGCCCTCATCGCCATTTTCTCCCGGGTCCGAGCAGGGGATGGTGCCGGTGGGATGGATCTGAGTGAAGGATCCGGATGTGTAGCTGCTGAGGCCAAACTCGCTGCGAAAGGTGGTGAAATCGCTTGCGTTCAGGATGTCGGTGTCTTCCACGACTGCGACCGTCTGGCCGGTTCCGGTGTAGCCCGCGGTGAAGGCCGGATTGAGGTTGTAGATGGTAGCCAGGTCCGGAGGCGCGATGAGGTACAAGGTCGTGCCGTTGTCGTCAAAGGTGAACTCGGCGCGGGGTCTCATCATGTTGTGAGGCATGAAATTGTGGAGGGAGGTGACGCCTCTGACGAGGGGGGCGAGAGCCGCAGGGATCTGCGGGTCGGTCATGTTGGCGAAGTGCGTTTCGCCTTCGGCCTGCTCCTCCACCTGGAGGTAGTGGATGTCGGTGTGGAAGGCCTGGCGCACGAGGCCGGCATTACCGGAGAAGCTGATGACCATGCCGCTGGGGAGCGTGCCGTCGACGGTGAAGCCGCTGGACTGGAGCCAGCCGGTGACGCGTTCGATGTCGGCTTGCGCGGGGCCGAATTGCGCGCCAAATTGCGCGGCGGTGAGCCATTTGTGGTAGACGGGGGAGCCGGGGCGGCCCATGTTGTCGATGAGTTTTTCAAGCTGGGCTTCGAGTTCGGGAGGACGTTGGAGGACAAGCTGCATGTGCTCGAGAGGCATGGAGTCCGGGACGAGGCCACGGTCGTTCTTCGCGATGGCCTCGGGGCGCGTGTTGCCTTCGAGCACGATGAGCTTCTTTTCATCGATGGGCTGGGTGATGAGCGGGCGGGCCGCTTGGCCTCCGGTGTAGGGCTGCTGCGGGTGCGCCGGCGGCGCGGCGAGTGTCGCGAGGGCGAGGGCTGTTGTGAGCGCGAGGCGGGCGGGGATCGGGAAGGGATTCGCGGGGCCGGTGATCGTGCTCATGGGACAGCTCCAATCGTGATTCCAGCTGCGTGGGTCGAAACTGCTTTTGGGGGGCCCGGGGAGGCGGAGTTTATACCGGTACGGCAGTGAGTTGGGATCTTCGTGGTTGCAATACGGGGGAAAGGTGTCCGAGTATACAAAGATTTGCGCTGCAGTGTCAGTGAAATTTTTGCGAGAACTGGCTACCCGCTGCAGGCGGCGGGCCACAGGCTTACTTCGCGACTTTGGCCTGCCCGACCTGGTTGGCGGTGGCGGAGTAGAGGTGGCAGTCGCCGGTAGTTTCTTTGAAGCGGAAGTAAGGATGCAGGAAGAGGGCGGCGCGGGCATCGCCTGAGCCTTCGGCGAGGTCGGTGAGCCAGACGCCGTCGGGCTGCTGGTGATCGTGGATGTGGATCCAGAAACCCTTGTGGAGATTGGCGAGCACGCCGCCGGCGATCTTGAGGTCCTGGGTGGATTTCATGTCGATGTCGATGGGCTCGCCGCTTTGTTCGTCGAGGGAGATTTTGCCCTGCATGACCTGGGCGAATCGCTGGTTGAGATTTTTAGCCGGGAATTTGGGATTGGGCACAACGTCGTAGAAGAGGACGCTGCGTCCGTCGACCTGCTCGCGGTGGCCGTTGGTGAGGCTCATCGCGGCAAGCATCTGCTGGACCTCGTGAGTCTCTTTGTCGGTTTCCTTTTTGGCGGTGGCCTGGTCGCTGTACTTGAGCGTCTTCTTCATCACCCGGTCGTCTTCTTTTTTGGTCTGGTCGGGATTGAGATCTTTGCCGTCTTTGGCGAGGGTGCGGTCGATCTCGACGCCGTTGACGTAGAACTGCTCCTTGACCTCGGTCTCATTTTTTTTGACGTGGCCTTTGCCGTCGAGTTCGGCGGTGTCGTCGGCGACCCGGCACTCGTAGCGCTCCTGCTCGGCGGCGAGTTTGGTTTCGTTGGCGATGGCGCGCTGCAGCAGGTCGGCGGGGTTGGGCAGCGGCGCGTTGGGCAGGACCGCGTTGTTTTGGGGCGCGGTTTGTGCGGGGGCGATGGCTGCGATCATGAGCAGGGAAGCCGGGAGGATCCGGGTCAGAATCCTGATCGGGCTCGCAATTGGGCTCGCGGTCATGGGCGTGTTACGCGGGGTTGGACGCACGGCGCCAGGAGAAGTCGCGGGATTAGTCCTGGCGGAGGGCTTTCAGGGGGTCGATGGCCGTGGCGCGGCGCGCGGGGATGTAGCAGGCGAGGAGAGTGAGAGCGGCGAGCAGGAGCGGCGCGCCGATGAGGAGGCGAGGGTCGTCGACGCCGATGGCGAAAGCGTCGGAGAAGGCGGTGGTGATGGCGGAGACGGCTTTGGCGAGGGCGACGGAGCCGAGGAATCCTACGACCGAGCCGATGGCGACGAGCCAGACGCCTTCGCGGAGGACGAGGCCGAGGACCTGGCTGCGGCGCGCGCCGAGGGCCATGCGGATGCCGATTTCTTTGCGGCGCTGGGCGACAGCGTAGCCGGTGATGCCGGCCAACCCCACCGCCGAGAGAACCAACCCAAACAGTCCGACGCTGCCAAAGGTGCGGAGAGCCGTGCGCATTTCGCCGCGGATGAGCTCGAGGTATTCGCTGAGGGTTTGGACGTTGAAAAGGGTCAGATTGGGATCGATGGAAGCGACGACGCTGCGCACGCCACCGATGGCGTCCTCGGCGGCGTGGCCGCGGGCAACGATGACGATGCCGCCGCTGGGAGGCTGGGCGAATTCATGGCGGGTGAGGGGAAGCCAGGCGACGGCCTGGGTCATGCCGCTGGCGTCTTTGATGTCGGGGACGACGCCGACAATTTCCCATGTCCGGCGGTCGCCGCGGACGTGCCTGCCAATGGCATTGCCGCTGCCGAACAGGGCGCGGGCCGCTTTTTGACTGAGCATCAGCGGCATGGGTGGCAGCGCGGCGCCGGTGGCGGGGCCGCCGTCGAGGCGCTGATCGCGGTCGTCGAATTCACGGCCCGCGAGGATGGGCTGGTTGAGGACGGCGAAGAAGCCTGCGCCGACGGTCTGCTTGAAAACGCCTTTTTGCACTGGCGTAGCGGCGTGCGCATCGTCGACGGTGAGCTGGAAATTGTCGTCGTCGCCGGGCAGATAAGGGGGCTGTGCGGCGAGCGCGAAGCTGGTGACGGCGGGTGTACCGCGGAGGCGATCGGGCAGGCGCTCAAAGAAGGCCTGCGACTGCGCTGGAGTGTAACCGTCGCGTACTGGATCGACGAAGAGAAAGGCCATGGTCCTGGGGTTGAAGTTGGTCTGGATGGTGTTGCTCTTCATGATCCCGAGGACGAGGTATCCGGTGACGAGCAGGAGCAGCAGTGAGCCGGCGACTTGTGCGCCCATGGCAAGGTTGCGGAGTCCGAAACGCTTGTGGCCGGAGAGCTGGAGGGCCGCGCCTTCCTTGAGTGCAGGGGCGACATCGGTTTTGGTGGCGTGGAGCGCGGGGAAGATGCTGAATCCGATGCCGCTGAGAACGGCGACGACGAAGGCGAACAGGACGGTGTGCCAGTCAACGGAGCGCTCCGGGCCGAGAGGCGAACCGGCGGGCTGGCGGGTGTGTGCGGTCCAGACGGTCAGGCCCCAGGCCAGGACGAATCCGGCAGCACCTCCGAGCAGAGAGAGCAGGATGCCTTCGGTGATCATTTGCCGGACGAGACGGAAGCGGCTGGCGCCGACGCCGAGGCGGATGGCTAGTTCTTTGCGGCGGCCCGCGCCCCGAGCCAGCGCCATGGTGGCGAGATTCAGGCAAGCGATGGCGACGACGATGATCATGAGGAAGGCGTAGAAGCCGATAATTTTTGGGCGGACTTCACGGGGGAGCGGTACCCGCGTGCCGGCGCCCATCAGGACGAGGCGTTTGGCTTTGTCGGTCTGCGACGGGGCGAAGGGATCGTCTTTGTCGAGGCGGCGGGTGATGCCGTCGAGCGCGGACTCAGCGGCGTCGATGGAGATGCCGGGGGCGAGGCGCATCAGGAGCTGGAAGTCTTTGGCGGTGGGGTCGCGCAGGACGTCGTTGGCGAGCTCGGGCGCGAGGGTGGCGGGGACGGTGGTGGGGACGAAGATCTCCGAGGGATTGGGACTGAGGGCGCCGTCGAATTTAGGCGGCGTGATGCCGACGATGGTGGCGTTTTGTCCGTTAAGGCGAACGGCCTGGCCGATGACGTCGGGGTCGGCGCTGAAGTGGCCGCGCCAGTAGCGATCGCTGATGACGACAGCGGGGACGTTGCCGGTCCTGTCGAGGTCGGCGCTGAGGAGGCGGCCGCGCTCGGGCGCCATGCCGAGGATAGTGAAGTAGTCCGGTGAGACGAGCTGGCCGTAAATGCGATCCGGCTTTGCGGTCTGGCCGGGGAGCGCGACGTTGAACTCGATGCCGGGCATGACGGCGGCGACTCCGGTGAAGAGGTCCTTCTGCTCGCGGTAGTGCTCGATGTACGGGAACGAGACGGCGGTTTCCGCTGTAACGAGCTGGTTGGGGCTGGTGACTCCGGGCAGAGGGCGGGTCAGCAGGGCCAGGGCCGTGGTGTAGAGGTTGGTGGAGAGACCGATGCCGAGTCCCATGGAGACAATGCCGACCACCGCGAAGCCTGGCGACTTGAGAAGGGTGCGCACAGCGTAGGGCAGGTCGAAACGAATCTCGTTGAGGTACTCGATGGGGAGACGGAAGAGCAGGTCGAGCAGGAGGCGGAGCAGACCGAGAATGCCGTGGCGGCGGGCGATTTCGGCGATGGCGTCTTCCCCGGCCTGGAGCATTTCGTCACCGTAGGCGAGCTTGAATTCATGCGGGAAGGCGGAGGCCAGCCGCTGGTAGATCGGCCATGCGAAGTTCATTCGGTCACCATCGCGCGCTTGGTTTGAATAGCTCGGACGAGATCCTGAAGGCGGGCGCATTCGGCGTCGAGAACTTCGCGGCCGAGGGGGGTGAGGCGGTAATAACGGCGGCGAGCGTCGTCGAGTTCGGGAGCGGGGCGGTCATGGGATTCCTCGATGAGATCGGCTTCGATGAGGCGCTTGAGGGATCCGTAAAGGGTGGCAGGCCAGAGGCGGACCTGGCCGGTGGTGCGCTGGAGGACTTCCTGCATGATGCCGTAGCCGTGCTGCTCCTCACCGGCGAGGGAGAGAAGGATATGAAACCACTGGGGTTTCAGGGGGAGGAAGGAGCGGAGATGGGCCGGATGTGGCATAGATGATATCTATATCGCGTAGTATATATATTTGTCAAGACCAGGTGACGCGATACTCGATGGAGCCGAGGTCCTGCGGTCCCGTGAGAGATGGGCGGGTTCGGACATCCAGGAGACGGTATCGCGGGATTAGTGGCCGAGGGAGAAGGTGACGTTGATCTGCGTCTTCACTACCACGGGCTCACCCTTTAGCAGATAAGGTTTGTAGCGCCACGTACTGACGGCTTCGGGGAGTCGCGCAGTGAGCGAATCCCGCTGGCGCGGCGGAATTTACAGCGCGCTGAGTTTGGCTTCGATATCGGCGAGGGCGGCTTCGAGGGCTTTGCGGCGGATGGGGCTGGAGGTGCGCTCGTCGAGAATGCGGTCGCGCTGGAGTTCGAGAGCCTGGCGCTGCAGGCTGCGGGTGGCGGTTGCCGCGTCTACGGCATCCTGACCGGTTTTGGCTTTGGGCGCCGGCTTGTTCGAAGAACGCTGCTCGACTTGCTCTTCCACGGATTTGCTTTCCCATCCTCTGGCCATGGTTCTATGGTACGCGCTGCGGGGGAACAGGGAGTAGGGATTAGGGATTAGAGAACCGGCGCGCTCGGCGCGTAGCCTACACACAGCGTTCCGCGTTCCATGTTCGGTAACGGTGCTCGACCAGCCCACTCAAGCCAACGACGGGCTTGAATGGGGCCCCCCCGCGTTCAGGAAGAGGAGGTCGGACTGGATGCAGTGGCCTGCGGCGTCGTACGAGGGGTTGTAGATGCCGGCGAGGTCGAAGCCGTGTTCGGCGAGCAGGGCGATAACGTCGGGGGCGAGTCTTTGGCCGGCGTAGAGCTCGACGAAGGAGCATTCGCAATAGATCCACTGAAAGCGGGGCAGCAGAGAAAGGCAGCCGAGGAGAGCATCGTACTCGAACCCCTGGACATCGAGCTTGAGCAGGGCGGGGGGGACGATGTCGGTGGGCTGGAGATAGTTCGTCAGCGGTGCGATGGGGACCGCGGTGGTGGCGATTTCGGCGGTGCCGGGAAAGAATTTCGACTGTGCGGCGATGGGAAGGAGCGAGGAGGAGTCGTCGCGCGCGGAGATGTGCATGGTACGGGTTTCGGCCGCGGGGCCGATGGCGGAGGAGTGGAGCGTGACCTGGGCATCGCTCGCGAAGAGGCGACGAAAGGCGGCGGCCGGTCCTGGGAGTGGCTCGAAGGACATGACGCGTGCGCGGGGCGCCCAGTGACGCGCGGCGAGAGCGAACTGTCCGCGGTTCGCCCCGATGTCGACGATGGTGGCGAGCGGGCGGGAGAGCACGGAGCGGTGCTCGACGCCGGCGAGGACGCGATGCCGCAGGGCGGCGCGCGCGAAGGTGGCGGAGCGAAGGATGTGGGCGATTTTGGCGAAGGTGGGCACGCGCAGGGGCTTCCTGAAGGACGGTTCTTTGAGATCGATCTTTATTGAAACAGAGGGCGGTCCTTCGTGCGGCGGAATGTGGCGCGGCTGGTGTCCGGAGTGTGACGAGGAATGTACGCAGGATGGACACGCCATGAGAGAGGATCATGGAGGGAGGAGTGGAGACCGATGAAGGCCTGGAGAATTCCTGCGTTTGGAATTGAGCATCTGGAGATGGTGACGGCGCCCGACCCTGTGCCGCAGCGGGGCGAGGTGTTGGTGCGGGTGCATGCGGTGTCGTGGAATTATCGCGACCTGATGGTAACCGAGGGGAAGTACAACCCGAAGATGAAGCTGCCGCGGATTCCCTGCTCGGATGGCGCAGGCGAAGTGGTGGCGGTGGGCGAGGGCGTCACGCGCGTGCGTGCGGGCGATCGCGTGTGCGGCATCTTCATGCAGAACTGGATCGAGGGCGATCCGGACGCTGCGAAGATTCGCGGCGCGCTGGGCGGCGACATCGACGGGATGCTGCGCGAATTTGTTGTGCTGCACGAAAGGGGAGTGGTGCATTTTCCCGTTCATCTTTCATGGGAAGAGGCTGCGACGCTGCCATGCGCCGGGGTAACCGCGTGGAATGCGCTGGTACGTGCCGGAGGTATCAAAGCAGGCGACACGGTGGTAATCCTGGGCACCGGCGGAGTGTCGATTTTTGCACTGCAGTTCGCGAAAATGATGGGCGCACGCGTGCTGGGAACGTCGAGCAGCGACGCAAAACTGGAGCGCGCGAAGGGGCTGGGACTGGACGCCGGCATCAATTATCGCCTGCAACCCGCGTGGGATGAGTGGGTGATGGAGCAAACGGGCGGAAAGGGCGCGGAGCTTGTGGTGGAAGTAGGTGGAGCGGGAACGCTTCCGCGTTCGTTGCGGTCGGCAAGGATTGGCGGGGTGGTGGCGCAGATTGGTGTCCTGAGCCAGAGCGGGGAGGGTATCGAAGTACAGTTACTGTTGCATAGACAGGTTCATCTTTGTGGGATTTATGTGGGATCGAGAGCGGATTTTGAGATGATGAACCGAGCAGTCAGCCAACACAAACTGAAACCCGTGGTGGATGAGGTGTTTAGGTTCGAGGATGCACCTCAGGCGCTGCGGCGGATGGAATCCGGGGCGCATTTCGGGAAATTAGTTACTTCCGTGATGCACTGAATTTCTTTGTTGCAGGGGCGACATTTTGCCTCAAGATGCATCTGAAGAACTACCGTTGCGAGACATAAGAAAGGAGCACCCCCATGAAGTTCCTGATGGCCTGCCTGCAAGCGGTTCTCGATTTCTTTTCACAGATTCTCTTTGGATGCACCCATGCGAGAGTGACGCGGCCGTTCACCCTGGACGCGCAGACCTATGAGGTTTGCCTGGATTGCGGGAAACAGATTTACTACTCTCCGACGGAAATGCGGCGCTTAACGCCGTGGGAGATCCGGCGGATGAAAGCAGCCCGAGCCGGCGAGGTGAAGGTGATTCCGATCAATGCGCCCCTGCACGTGGGGCAGCGCGAGCGGAAGCCGAACGTCGCAGCCTAAGTTTCTCCTTGTAGTGCGGTTCTATTTGAGGGAGCGTTGCGACGCTCCCTTTTCAATTTTGCGGGTGAAGCACTTTTGTACGGAGATTCACTTTTGGGGGAGAGCCGCGGGTGGCGGCGGAGCGATAAGATAGACGCTGGCTTCTTGTCTCATGGGTCGTATTTTCACAAGCCGTTGGCTGCTGGCGTTGCTGTGCGTGGCGGTGGCCGGGTGCGGGAGCATCGACTATGCGGCGCAGGCCGGTGATGGGAGTTTCGCGCTCAACGCAACGAGCCTGACGGTAGGGACCAACGGACAGATTGCGCTGCATGCGGTGCTGGCTTCCGGCGATGCGGCCCCCGTGACGTGGCGGATCGCGTCGGGGACGAACGCGGGGCCGCTGGGACAGGGGCACCTGGACGCGGACGGGATTTACACCGCGCCGGGATCGCTTTCGGCCGACAGCATTGCGGTGCGGGTGGAAGCGGCGCTCCAGAATCATCCGCAGAGCACGGCTTCGCTGACGATTACGGTGGATCCTGGATTTGTGCAGCCGCTGCTGCCGCAGAATGTGGCGCTGACGCCGGGCGCGACGGCGGATGTGACGGCGCAGATCGCGGAAGTGGATGCGGGGAATGTGAAGTGGTGGCTGGCGAGCTCGCCGACGGGCGAGGAGGGCGCGGCGTCGGGAGCGCTCGGGTCGCTGAGCAGCTCGGAGTGCCAGCGGAGCTCGGATCATTACACGACCTGCACGGTTACGTATGCGGCTCCGGCGTCGGTTCCCTCGGGTGCGGTGTATGTGGTGGCGGCGGTGAACAGGAGCCGCGTGACATCGCCGCTGCGGGTGCTGGTGAACGGGCAGGGAATTGTATCGAATCCTGTTACAAATCAGGCCATCCAGACGGGCGCGGCGGTGCTGGGAGCTTCGGGCGGAAACGACGGAGACTTCGACACCTGGGCCGGAAAGAACGGCGAGTCGTTCGTGGCGGACTGCTGCGGCGGGACGCTGGGCGCGCTGGTCGAAGACGACGAGAAGAACCAATACATCCTGAGCAACAACCACGTGCTGGCGGAGAGCGATCAGGGACATGTGGGGGACACCATCGATCAGCCGGGGCTGATCGACGGGGCGTGCACGCCGCTGAGCCAGCCGGGATCGACGCTGAAGCCGGTGGGGACGCTGGAGTATTTTGCGCCGCTCCGATCGCAGCAGACGAATGTGGACGCGGCGCTGGCGCTGGCGACGCCGGGCGCGGTCGATTCTTCGGGCGCGATTTTGGGGTTGGGAACGCCGGGGCGCGATGGAACGCTGGGGGCGGGAGCGCCGATGGCCGGTCGAGGCGAGGCGCTGAATGCTTCGAACCTGGGGATGAATGTGGTGAAGAGCGGGCGGACGACGGGGCTGACCTGCTCCAACGTCGATGCGGTGGCGTTGACGGTGAAGGTGGACTATTACAAGGATTGCGCGGAGACGCAACCGTACACCACGAAGACGTTTGAGAATCAGATTGGGATTGGCGGGACGCACTTCACCGACAGCGGAGATTCGGGCGCGCTGGTATTGGACGCGAGCAACGCGCAGGCGGTGGGGCTGTATTTTGCGGGTGGTACCGATGGCGACGGCAATGGGCTGAGCGTGGTGAATCCCATCGGCGACGTGCTGCGCGAACTTGGCACGGAGGCGGGAAGCCAGCTGAATTTGGTGGGGACGAACACGCCGCACTCGGTGGCGTGTTTGCGGTACGATCCCGCGGTTCCGGAGTCGGCGCCTTATGTTGGGCCGACGGCGCTGGTGCGGGCGCAGACGATCGCGGAGCGCGCGGCGGACACGCTGCGGGGCGCGGGAATTCTGGGGACGGCGGCGGGGCGAAGTTTGGATTTGCCAGGCGATGCGGCGGTGGTGGTGTATGTGGATCGTGTGGGGGCAACTGTGCCGGCGATGATTGGCGGGCTGAGAACGCAGGTGGTGGTGACGGATGCGGTGTCCGTCGCGCGCGGAGCTGCTGCGGCGATGCCTGCGCTGGAGGCTGGTCTGCATTTATCCAACGCTGCGCTGGCTGGGGCGACCGCCGTGGAGCGGAGTGTGGCTCCGGAACTGATGGGGGATCCGGCGATTTTTGGCGTGGGCGTGACCGAGAGCCGGGACAATCCCGCGGAGCCCGCGCTGCTGGTGCTGGTGGATATGGGGCGGACTCCTGCGGCGATGCCCGCGACATTGGGTGGGCTGCGGGTGGTGTACAGGCGGATGCACCGGTTCCACACGACTTTGTCGAAGTGGGCGACAGCACAGCGTTCAGGGTGCAGCGTGCAGCATTCAGCGGACTGGTAGCGTGAGGCGGGTTGTGAAGCGGGAAGAAGAGAAAGAGCGAGTCGATAATCGTCTCGGGCTTGCAGCTGCGACCGCTGCTTATTTCGAGGACATTTCGCCCGGCGACTCGTGCTGAGGAGCATTTGCTGCTGGCGGTCCTTTCCGGGTCAGCAATGGCGCATTGCAGGCAGCCCAGGGGGCGAAGTTTATTCCGACTGTGCGGTTCCGTAAAGGGTGCCCGTGCGGGACGCCCGTTCAGCGTCCGGTCATTTGGAGTCTATGCGCGCCGGGTTCGACCTGTGTGTCGACGCCGCGGGGCTGGTAAACTACGGGTGGCACGCATCTTCAGCCGATGAACAACTCGCAGGCGATGAACGCGATGATGAGCTTTTACAAGTCCGAGACCGGTGAGCCAACAACCATCGGCGCTCAGACAGGTTTCCGACAGGAAGCTCTCTCAAGGTAAGAAAAACGGAGAGGTGGCAGAGCCCGGTTGAATGCACCTGACTCGAAATGGGATTTTGGCCCCTCCGCACCCAACCGCATATTTCCGCATCCATCCGCCTATCATCCATCAATCCATTGATTTATACTGATAGCAGGCGAGGCACAGCTCCGCATGCGACCGCACTTTTCCCGAAACCAAACGGACACCAGAGCGGACACCGGCGATTTTCTCCGCCAAAATGCCCAAATATACCCAAACAAAATCTCCGCCACCGTTCCCCAAACAGATTTTCTGAAAACGCTCCATCCCCGCTCTCCATGCGGGTTTGAGCCTGGTGGCGGAGGAGTGGCGGAGAGCCTCGTTTTGAGCACGGCGAATGCCCGCTCGATCGCAGTGGTTCACCCGAGTCCGCGCCGGAGCCGGGCATGAAAATCGTGTCCCCTGAAACGCTGATGGAACGGGTCACCAGGGCCCGCTCCGGCTGCTGGATTTGGGAAGGCGCCAGGAGCAAAGAAGGCTACGGAGTGCTCCGTCTCGATGATGGCCAGCGCCAGGCGCCGCGCCTGTTTTGGGAGACGTTCATGGGGCCAGTTCCGGATGGATATACGGTGCGCTCCCGGAAGCTTTCCGCCTGCGTCGGCAAAGCCTGTTGCAATCCCGCTCACCACCGGCTGCAGGGGCCGGTCGTCTCGACCGAAGTCTCGGCCTGCAAAAAGGGGCATCTATTGACGGCTGACAACGTGGTGATCGAAAACCGGAAAGGCCGCCTCTTCAAACGCTGCCGCATCTGTCGCCGGGAGGCATGGAAGGGCTGGCAGAAACAACACTCTTCACCGGCCGGAAGCGGAAAGAAGCCGGCAAAGTGACCTCCCTTTTGCGATCCGCCATCCACTCGCTCGCGCAAAAATCGCTGTTCAGAACCGAGAGCAGGATTCTGGAACGGATTTCGGATCGAAATGTCGGATGAAACGCCAGATCGCCCCGATTCTGAGTATGCGGGTGTTCGGGTCAGTATCGTCGAACCGCTGAAGGCCAGACGCGCTGTCGGGGCCCGATGAGTCGACGCCGGGTCGGGCGATCCGCGGGAGGCCGTTCGACGCGGGCCATCCATGGTTACTTTTTCATACGGGCTATCGACCTCAGATCACCCGTATCACTTCCCGACAAACGTCACTTCAGGAAATACGACCTGCCGTTCGAGACCACATGGATAGTCTGATCCACGATGACTCGCGAGCTGAACTGGGACGCGCCCACCACCGTAACCGCGCCGGGTCCCAGATTCCGGATGTCGACGGACCATGGATTTCCCTGAGCATCCAGTTTGGGAGGAGCCATAGGCAGATAGACGACCGCCGGCGCATTGAGGAGTTCGAGGAGCTTTCCGCCAAAGTCAGTTCGAATTGCGCCGCTGTGGGGCTGCAGATGAACTACTTGTCTTTCCTGGACCGTGTTCGTCTGGCTGAGAATCAGAGCGACGCAAACAAGCAACGGCTTCATAATTGCTCCATTGACTGGGGGCGAGCGAGCGACTCGGAAAGCGATTCGGCGGATCAGCCGGCCTTCAGGCCAGGCGCCGGTTCATCGGCCGTCGCCGGGCCAGGAGAGTGACCTTTCAGCGTCAAATAGAAGAGCAGTTCGACACGATTGGAAACTCCTATCTTCTCGAAAGAACGGAACAGGTAGTTCTTCACCGTATGCTCACTCAACCCGAGTTCGGCTGCGATGATCTTATTTGTCTTGCCCTTCGCCGCGCACTGTACCACCTCCAGCTCGCGCTCGGTCAAAGGCGAGGACGTGCCTGCCATAGCAATATCGGGGGAGGGGATGCATTTGATCGCGTCCAGCAGCAGGGTCGTCTCCAGCGCGCCGGCCCATATAAAGCCCTTGCGCACATGCTCGACGCAATCGAGAAACTCGGCCACTGGTTGTTGTCGCGAGAATACTCCGCGTGCTCCGCAGCGAAACGCGTTAACAACCGACTCATGAGTGGATTGGTTGAGAATCATAACAATGCGGATGGTGGGATGCGCACGATTGATCACCTGCGCCAAATCGAAGCCCGTCTCGCGTTTACCGTCGAGTTCAGCACCGATCACCACGAGCTCCGCGTGGTCGGTCTGCAGGCTCCGGAGAAAATTGGCAGACGAAACAGCGAATGCGGGGCAATCCCTCTCGCGGGTAAGAGCGTTTGCAAGCAAGTCGCTTGTCATTGAGTCGCGATCTACGATCAGGACGCGGAACCCCGAGGCGATACTTTGCTTCGGCTTGCCCCCGTTCATGCTCCGATCAGGGTTAGACAGCACCAACGGACTAACGTCGCGGCTTCGAGAGACCGTACCTGGCAAGCGTGATGAATTGGATTGCACCTATGCCCCCATTTCCTTCGACAAGGGAACACCCTGCGAAAGGCCTGATGTTTCGTTCGTGCTCTTGCAGTAACGGACCGGAGCCTTCGATCCCGGATCTGAGGGGCGGGGGGCCCCAAAGGACGGGGACGAACTAATCTCTGAGGAATGAAACGAAATCGGCATCCATTTACCTTCAGGATGCTTTTCATATACTCCAACTAATACGTTGTCATTCTGGCGCGACGCGGCACCTGGGGTAATCGCGAGCGGTTGCGGCTTCCATGAGCGCCCCGCCACGTTTTCGGTTGTAGCTGTACTTTACCGCACTCCGCCTTATCGCGGCGCACGTTTTTTCCTCAATACACACTTTCTTCTCTATAGCCGTACCGGCTGGCGTCTCTGGGGGAGCGACGGATATTTCGACTTCCGCCCGCTCTCGCGTAGAGAAAGCGGCCCTGCGCCGACCACGGCACTGGCTCATAAGTTTCCCAACTTTCAGCATCTTGTGGCCACGCAGGAACCCGCCTACTCTGACTTCGACTATGCCCCCAGGTCCAGTCCTCGAGCGCAGAACTGCCATGAGATACAAACTACGGTTGCCGGTAATTTTCCATTGGAACGACGGGATGGAGCACACCGAAGGGGGCTTCACCACCGACGTCGCGCTGGATGGTGCACTGATTCTGAGCAGCAAGTGCCCGCCGATCGGAGTGGAAATTCGAATTGAAGTCCTGATCCCGTCTCCAGACCAGTCTGCAGAGGAAATTCGCATTGAGTGTATGGGAAAAGTCACCCGGGTGGCGGAACAGCCGGGCACTGGCTATTTTGGGGTCCGCGGCATTTTCAATGACGAGAACTTGACGCGGCATGTATTAGCTTGAACGATTCTGACGGACGGCAAGATTGTTTCGCCGAAAAGTTCGGTAACTAGGAGATCGTAACCTGGGGCGCGCCGGCCCAAGGTTACTAATGTGAGTTCCGGAACAAAGGCCACCCGGCAGTAGGCGATGGAAGTCCTTGGGACTGACAGGGCGGAGCTATGCCCTTGCTCCCGCCTCACGCTTTCTCTGCGGGCTCATTGGAATCCGGGACGCACCTATCACCCACGAGGCTCTTCGGAGCCTTTTAAACCACACAGAGTTTAAACTTTAGGTGGGTAAAGCCGGACACAAAAAGCTTCAACGTCCATATTGGGAACGGCGGAAAAACGAACGCAGTTCATCGGTGCTCGCTCAGGTGTGTTTAGTTAATAGGGGGTCGGCCAAAATGCCACTAAGTAAAGATGCTTCAGCAATGCAGGAACTCACAATCTCGGGTTTGCTCGGGATTCTGAAGCGGCGCCGGTCGTTCATCATCCTGACGACTTTGTTTTGTGTCTCAATCGCAGTATGTCTGTGTGTTTTCATGACACGGAAATATAAGGCGACGGGCGAGATACAAGTTGCGAAACAGAGTTCAGACGAACTCGGTCTTGACGGGATGAAGGGCGATGGAGAGGGTGCGTCGGACGCCCTGGAGGACAACATTGCGCTGCAGACTCAAGCAAATATCCTGCAATCCGATACGCTGGCTCTCAGGGTTATTCAGAATCTTGGACTCGAAAAGACCTGGGACTTTCAGCCCAGGTTTAGTCCAATCGGTTGGGTTCTCGGTCTCGTCTCGCCGCGTGGTCCAGTTGATCCGAATGGTGCAAGCTTGGAGGACTCGCCGGCCCGCCGCACGCGGGTATTGAAAGTCTTCGAAGGGCATCTGAAGGTAGAGCCGTTGGCTGGTACCCAATTGATCAAAATTACCTATACAAGTTCAAATCCGAAAGTTGCGGCAGCTATTGTTAATCAGTTGACTAGGGACCTTGTTGATTACACATTTCAAACGCGATACAACGCGACCAATGAGGCTTCACAGTGGCTGGCCGGACAGATGGATGACCTGAAAAAACAGGCGGAGGATTTGCAGGGAAAAGTTGTCGAGCTGCAGCGCGAAGCGGGTGTTTATAGCCTTGGTACGTCTGACTCAACGGGCAAAGAGCTTGCATATAGCGCAACACTGGATCGCCTGCAGCAATCCACAGCAGCCCTGACGCAGGCAACCTCAGACCGCATTCTTAAAGGCGGCATTTATGAGATGGTACGGAGCGGCGATCCGGAAATGATCTCTGGGCTGGCCGGCACTTCCTTATCGGGTGCCTCCGCGGGAGTCAACAACTCGTTTAGTTTGCTTCAGACACTCCGAGCGCAACAAGCGACGCTTGAGACTCAGCTCGCTGCGGATTCATCGAAATACGGCTCTGCCAATCCAAAACTCCAGGACGACCGGGCTTCACTCGCCGGTGTCACAGCTGCTGTCAAAGAGGAGATCAAGCGAATTGGGGAGCGAGCGGAAAGCGATTATCGCGCAGCGCAGATCACGGAAAGCAATATGCAGGCGGTTTATCAACGCCAACGAGCCGCGGCCGATCAGCTAAACAACAAGGCAGTTGAGTATTCAATCGCTAAACAGGAAGCCGCCGAGAGTCGCGGACTGTATGAAACTCTTTATCAGCACCTAAAAGAGGCAGGGGTTATTGAAGGCCTTCGCTCATCCAACGTCACTGTGGTCGATCCAGGGCGTGTCCCCGCAAAGCCCTCCCAGCCCAACATTCCGGTGTACCTTGGTCTTTCGCTCCTCGGTGGCCTCTTCTTGGGCTCGGTCGGGGCCCTCTTCCTGGATAGCATCGACGATCGCGTGCAGAGCATGGAGATGATTGAGAGTTCCCTGAATACGCCACTGCTAGGAGTCATTCCCAGTGCAGCGTCATCCGGCTGGCGTCGCGGATCGGAACTGTCTTCCCCGAAACGTCCCAAATCATTGCCTGACGGAGTATCGATCATCGCGCCCGCCGACTCAGTTAGCACAGCGCCGGATGCAAGCAATACCGCCTTTTCCGAGTCACTACGTAGCCTGCGCACAGCTTTGTTACTCTCCCGCAGTTCGGCCCCTCCCAAGGTCATTTTGGTCACCAGTCCTGCCGAAGGCGAGGGGAAGACCACGATCTCCCTGCACCTTGCGGCTTCGCTCGTCAGGAATCAGAGTAACGTGCTATTGGTGGAAGCCGATATGCGGTGTCCCACGCTGGCGCAGCGGCTCTCAATCGCGGGTGAAAAGGGTCTAAGCAACCTGCTCTCCGGGGATAATGAAGAAATGGAAGTTAGACCATTTTCGGACCTTTTGGACTTGGCGATCATTCCCGCCGGTCCAATGCCTCCGTTTCCTGCTGAACTACTTGGGTCAAAAAGAATGAAAGAACTGATCGGTAAATGGTCAAAGAAATACGACTTTATATTGATCGACAGCCCTTCACTATTGGCCGTTACCGACGCAGCAGTTATCTCTAGAATGGCAGATATCACTTTGCTGATAACACGTCATGCTCAGAGTACGCGGAAGAGCTTGGAAAGAGCCTGGCAGACACTTCGCATAGACCCCGAGACGAAGGTTGGAGTCGTATTAAATGCGGTAAGCCGAGAGTCTCCGGCATACGCCGAGTATTTCGGATATTACGGCAATAGCTACTATGACAAACGGAAGGGGGGCGGTGCCAATGCATAAACGTCAAGTACTGACAACGACATGGTTGGTAATCGTCGCGATGGGATCTGGCTCCATCGCCGGCGCGCAGAACTCGCTCCTCATTGCCCCTGGCGACCTCCTGCACATTCAAGTAGCGGATACTCCAGAAATGGACGAGGACGCCCGCGTTACAGATCAGGGTATGGTACCCATTGTAGGGATCGGTGACGTGCAGGTGGCTGGTCTCAATCCGAGCGATGCCGCAACTACTGTCCGCAACAAACTGATCGATAGCCACTACTTGAATCACCCCGAGGTGTCTATTAGTGTTGAAGAATTTGCGACCCAGCAGGCTTCGGTTATCGGCGAGGTCAAAACGAGTGGAGCCTATTCAATAGCCACGCCGCGCCCGATTCTTGATGTACTAGCACTGGCCGGCGGTCTTACACCGGAGGCCAACCGCCATATACTCATCGAGCGGCGCGGGAATCCGCAGAATCCTTTGGAGTACTTCGTGTCGAATAATGCGGCGCAGGCCATCGAGCAGCAGGTTATGGTTAACCCTGGCGACACCATCGTCGTACCTCGCGCTGGCATCGTGTACATCCTTGGTGACGTAAACCGGCCAGGCGGCTACGTGATGTCAAATAACGAATCGCAGCTGACCTTACTCCAGGGTCTCGCTCTGGCCGGCGGCGTCACTAGGGCGGCCAAGCAGAGCCATGCGCATCTGATTCGAAAGAAAAAGGACGGTGGCTTTTTAGACAGCGAGTTATCACTTGGCGACATACAGAAAGGCAAGCAGCCGGACTTAGCCCTTTTTCCCGGTGATGTGCTTTATATTCCATTCTCTTTTGCCCGCAATTTCGCGACGACTGGAGCAGCCAGCATAGTCGCCTCCACGGCGGGCGCGGCTGTTTACGCTATCCCCTAATTTCAAGATAACCGTCAGGCATATGCAGCGCGAACCGCGAATCGCCGGCTTGTTGTGTTATAAGTACCGACGATTAATTAAACGTGCGCCCAATGCTGAAGGATGACGGCATGCGCACGGCGCGCGAATTCTGAGCAGAAGACCCGGCCTGCAGCGCCTGGCGCGACAGCGCGTGTGGTCGAGCGGGCGCGGTTCGTCCTGCTGGGTCACCGAGTGGGTGGAAAACCAACAGATCGCGCGGCTGATGGGGGATGACATCCGAGAGGGCAGCGCGATTGCGGTAGCGCCCTCTGGCAGGGCGGCATCGCTATCGAAAGGGTCGCGCCGCCGCGGGCCGGAACACGCACCAATCGGCAATCTGCGTGACGCGCTAAACCAATTCCATCTGCTCGATCTACTCGATGGGCGAAGAGGTCGTTGGCTCTTAACCCAAGACGTTTCCCCTTTAACGTATGGAAGCGACTATGGCGACATCAGGTGTTTCGCAAAAGATCGCTGTTCTCGACGCTCAGTCACTAAAGCCGACTGCTGACGATGATGTCACGGCTCCCAGTGCATCTGGGCGCTCCTCGAGCGCTTCAATAATCTGGATGTGCCTGGACGCACTGACAGTGCTGGGAGCTGTTATCTTTGCCACCCTTTGCGAGCCTCGAACTGGACCGGCCGCTAGCATTCCTGGCTTCGTTCAAGGAACGCTGATTCAGCATGGATCTGTGGGAATCTTAACGGCCCTGCTTTGTAGTTTTACAATCATTCTAATCCTCACTAGCCGACGCTTATTGCTCTATTCACCTATGCAAATCAGCAGTATCTTGGACGAGCAAGGGCGCAGTATTCAGGCTTGCTTTACTGCAGCACTCTTGCTCGCCGGCGCATTCTCCTTGGTCAAGGGCGAAGGTATTCCCCGCGAAATCCTGCTGACCACGGCAGCAATTGTAACCGTTGTGCTGAGCGTGCGCAGGCTGCTTTATAGGTTAGCGGTCTATCGACGTCTTGAGCGCGGACAGGGCACGCGCAACGTCCTGATCGTTGGCACCGGTCCTGAGGCACAGGCTCTTCGTCACCACATCGACAGCATCCGTCATCTGGGTTACAACTTTAAGGGCTTCATTGAGTTTCGGGGAGAGAATGTCTCTTCATCTTCCGAGGCCCCTGATGCAGTTAGTATGTTGGCGACCTTGTTTCAGAGTGCGCGGAGGCAGTTCATCGACGAAATTCTCGTTACTACCCCCTGCGAGCGCAGCCTGCTCCAAAGTGCTTTAGAACAGTCACGCATCTACGGTGTGGACCTGCGCCTCGTACCCTATCTCTACGATGGCCTCGCTTGGAACCGTCCAATCGAGTACATCGGTCAGTTTCCGACCATTCCCCTTCACCGCGGCCATACCCCCGACATAGAGCTTGCAGTCAAGCGAGGACTCGACATTGTGATTTCGGGCGTTGCGCTAGTCCTCCTCTCCCCTCTTATGTTTGTCATCGCTGTCGCCGTCAAGTTCGACTCCGAAGGCCCAATCTTTTATACATCCGAACGGCTGGCCAAAAAGGGAATCGTATTCCGTTGCGTGAAGTTCCGAACGATGGTACGCGATGCGGATGAGCGCCGTGCGGAAGTGCTGCACATGAATGAGCGCGACGGCGTACTCTTCAAAATCACACGCGATCCACGCGTTACGCGGGTTGGCCGCCTTCTGCGCAAGTATTCATTGGATGAGTTACCTCAATTTTACAACGTGTTCCGCGGAGAGATGAGCTTGGTTGGGCCTCGACCGCCGCTCGCCAGCGAGGTGAGGCAGTATAAGCTCAGCTATCTACGCCGACTGGACGTCAACCCCGGAATGACGGGGCTGTGGCAGGTGCAGGCGCGCCGGGACCCTTCATTTGCCACCTACGTGTCACTCGATGTGGCATATGTCGATCAATGGAGTCTGTGGCTCGATGTCAAGATCCTTGTCCGCACGATTGCTGTCGTACTGCAAGGCACCGGCGCCTAACCCCTCAATAGGGGCTACGTACGTAGCTCTCGACCCTCGTCGTCGCGCACCTATAGCTCCGACGTGACATTATCACAATGCAACGCGGCGCGATTAGTTCTTGCTTGCCTCAGCGCAGCGCGTTAACGGTTGTTGGGGCGGTGTGCGTTCTCTCTCTCTCTATTAGTCACGGTTACAGTCACAGGATCCACCTTCGAGTCATAACGATGGGCGTGTGCCGTGCATTGGGTTAATGAGCAGTGACGGTAAACAGGCCACTCTCACAGGAAAGAGTTTATGGACGCGAACACAGCTTCTGCAGTCTCGACACCTGGACCGCCGGTGGGGACCAGCACCTTCCTCGGCGCTAGAATTCACCTATTGACATCGCGCAGCCTTCTGGACTTGGTAGCCCAATGCATCGTGGCGCGCAGAAAAGTGGTTATTGCTAACCATAATCTTCACAGTCTGTGCTTGTATAGTAGCTCGTCCAAGGATGCCGCTATTTTTAGGACATTTTATCATGACGCAGATTATACTGTGGCAGATGGCATCTCAGTAATTGTTCTGGCTAGACTACAGGGCCAACAAATAAGTTACCAGCACAGAGTTGCCTATAATGACTGGTTGCCATTCATGTTGCCTGTTGCTGCCCGCAAGGCGTGGCGGGTTTTCTATCTGGGCTCTGCGCGTGAAGTGTCGATCAAGGCTGCAGATATATTACGAGCTCGCTTCCCGGGCCTTTACTTCAGGACACATCATGGATACTTCAATGCTCAGTTTGACAGCGAGCCCAACAAGCAAGTTCTCGCCATAATACGAGACTACAGACCTCATATACTATTCGTCGGAATGGGGATGCCACGTCAGGAGCAGTGGATCCAGGAAAATCGGTCAGAAATAGAGGCAAACGTGATTTTGACGTCTGGCGCGACCCTGGACTATATTGCCGGAGCGAAGCGCATGGCACCTCGGTGGATGGGTGCAATCGGGCTCGAATGGGCCTTCCGTCTTGCTACAGAGCCACGACGGCTCGCGCATCGCTATCTTGTCGAACCATGGGGTCTTGTAAGGGCCGTTGTGAGAAATGACCTTCCCGTAGCCGAAGGTTCGGCGGCCTCTATTTATTCTCATGGTGCTAATTGAGCGCCGACGGGCTCAAGGCTTTGTTTATTGGGTACATGACTCATGAATGGATCAGTTGCAGCTGAATTAATTATTGAGCCTGGACGTTCCGACAGGAACTACTGGAGAGATCTATGGCGCTATCGTGAATTATTTTATTTTCTCTCCTGGCGAGACATCCTGGTTCGGTATAAGCAAACGGTGTTCGGCGTCGCCTGGGCTGTCGTTCGCCCGTTTCTGACGATGGTTGTCTTCACTATCGTGTTCAGCCGTGTCGCCCGGCTGCACTCGGACCCTTCAGTGCCCTATCCTCTTCTGGTGATGGCCGGCATGCTGCCCTGGCAGTTCTTCGCGAGTTCTCTCAGTGAGTCGAGCAACAGCCTCACGCTGAACTCTAATCTGATTTCAAAGATTTATTTTCCACGGCTCATCGTTCCTGCCAGCTCCGTGATCACCAGCTTCGTGGACTTCACCATCACCCTGGTGCTCATGGCCATTATGATGGCCTGGTATCACTTCGTGCCCGACTGGCGCCTCTTGTGTCTGCCTCTATTCATTGCCGTGTCTCTTGGAGCATCCTTCGGCGCTGGACTCTGGCTCGCCGCCCTCAATGTCGAGTATCGTGACTTCCGGTACATCATTCCGTTCGTTGTGCAATTCGGCCTCTATGTTTCCCCCGTCGGTTTCAGCACGAGTGTCATTCCGCTTAGGTGGCGTTTGCTTTACTCGCTCAATCCAGTTGTCGGTGTCATCGATGGATTTCGGTGGGCGATCTTCCGAGGGCACAGCGTGCTCTGGTGGCCAGGCCTGATTGTTTCGATGGTGGTAACCGTCGCGATGTGCGCGAGCGGAATCTGGTACTTCCGGAAGATGGAACGAACGTTCGCCGATGTGATCTGAAGTCTGCTCGTATGACGCAGCTCGATAATCGGAGTTATGAAAAGGCTCCTCAGCGGTTTGGAAGCCAAACCGTTCAGAGGGAGGATACCGTACACAATGCCTGACCCCATCATCACCGCCGAAGGACTCGGCAAGAAATACCAAATTGACCACTATGCGGAACGGGGCCGTTACAAGACCCTGCGTGAAACAGTTACCGAAAGAGCGCGCCGCACCTTTGGTGGCTGGCGTTCATCCCGGCCCGTTGCATTACCATCCCACGGTTCAATCAGAACAACCAGTGAGGAATTCTGGGCGCTTCGCAATGTCAGCTTCGAGGTCAACCGGGGCGAGGTGGTGGGGATCATCGGACGCAACGGAGCCGGCAAGAGCACCCTTCTCAAAATCCTTAGCCGGATTACCGAACCCAGCACGGGACGGGCGCATATCCGCGGCCGTGTCGCTAGCCTTCTGGAGGTTGGTACCGGATTCCACTCCGAGCTCAGCGGTCGCGAAAACATCTTCCTCAATGGCGCCATCCTTGGCATGAGGAAAGCGGAGATACGACGCAAGTTCGACGAAATCGTCGACTTCGCTTGTATCGAGAAATTCCTCGATACACCCGTCAAGCGCTACAGCAGTGGGATGTACGTGCGACTTGCTTTTGCCGTTGCCGCCCACCTAGAGCCCGAAATCCTGGTCGTTGATGAGGTCCTAGCCGTCGGCGACGCCGAGTTCCAGAAGAAATGCATGGGAAAAATGCAAGATGTTTCTAGCAAGGAGGGACGCACGGTGTTGTTTGTCAGTCACAATATGGAAGCGGTGGACCGCTTAACCTCGCGATGCGTATTGCTCAATTCTGGATTCGTGGAAATGGTTGGCTCGACAGGCTTGATTGTATCTGAATATCAGCGCCTATCGCAAGACGTAGTCAGCGACATTTCTAGGTTCCGCCGGTCGAATACACCGGGCACCATTTGTTTTGAGCAAGTTTGGGCTGAGGCTACGTCGGGTGATAAATCAACCACTTTTCGTCAGGGAGAGGCGTTTACAATCAAGCTACAGGTCAGCTCGCCCGCGCGGCACAAATGTGATCTCGCAATCGTCGTGGAAAACTCTCGGGACCAGGCTCTATTCACGACCCATCTTTGCGACCTAGGTTCTCCAGCCACGATAGACGGCGATCTCGTATTTTCAGTTGAGATGCCCAGCGGGGTTTTCCGGTCCGGAAGCTACAACGTCTCCCTTGCGGCATTTTCGCCAGACAAGTTAACATTTTATGACGTAATCATACATGTGCCTGCATTTACTATTTCTGGCACAATCGCAAATAATATTCCGGACGATTCGCGATGGGGCAATCTGTATTTCCCTCTGGCATGGAAACCGGAGGGTGTTCGATGATATCGCTGAGAAAGGCGTTACTTGCTGTCGCTCCCTACGGGTTAGTGACAATGTGGCGAAGCCATTATAAATACAATGGGAGGCAGCACGCCTCCGCAGATCATCTAAGCCAACAGCGCTTTGCATTTCATGGCGAACGGTACCGGCGTATCGCCGCATGCGAGAAATTAAAGCAGAATGCTTCAATACGTGGAGATGACCTGGAGGAGGTTGTTGGCTTTTTGCGCGCGCGTGGAATCGACGAGAAACAGGTTCGTGACGGCAGCATCCCTGCCTCTTCCCTCGAGTGCATCAAGAGAATAATCCACGACACCTTTGCGACACGTGGCGCAATAGCCGCATTGCATATCGGGAATTTTGTAGGAGTTTCGTTCGCGTTTCTTGCGACGGTTTTGAGCGAGATGGATCATGGTTCCCTAGCTGTTTCAGTCGACCCAAATGTAGCGCATCGTGGAGTTCTCAACCCGCAGGCCCATGTTTCAGCTCTTCTAACTGCGTGCGGGGTGCAGCGAAACACAATGATGATTGCAGGTTATTCAGGCGGTAAGAGTATCAGCAATGACGGCCTGATTTTTGAAGGCTACGATCCGGAGGCTGAGTTTATCAATGAGCATGCCTGCGAAGGAGTATTAAAGCACTTGGGGAGACTGTGCGGTCGCAGATTCGATGTCGTTGTAATGGACGGTAATCATGAAGCGAGCTATCTAGTTAGAGAGCTTGAGTTGATTGTTCCTCTTTTGACATCTGGCGCACTTGTGATTCTCGACGACGTAGACACTGCTTGGTCAGAAATACGAGATGTATTTAACAGGATCGATGATTCTGGGCTGAAGCCGCTTTCGACAGATGGAAGAATTGGCGTGGCGAGGTTTGCTCCGGTTGCAGCCTGAGTGCAGGCGTGTCACTTAGCCGGATGGGAAAAGATGAATCCAAACGTTGTGATCCTTGGTGGGGGCCCATGCGGTTTGGGCGCCGCATACCAACTCGATCGGCTCCGTGAGTCTCAGTGGCTGCTGCTTGAGGCTGGAGCGGGCGCCGGCGGCCTGGCCTCGTCTTACGTGGATGACGCGGGTTTTACATGGGACATCGGTGGCCATGTCCAGTTCTCTCATTATGAGTATTTTGATCGTGCGATGGACGAGTTCCTTGGCAATGACGGATGGATACAGCACGAACGGGAGTCCTGGGTGTGGATGCGAGGGCGTTTTGTGCCCTATCCGCTGCAATACAACCTTCACCGACTGCCGGCCCTGGACGTAGATAGATGCCTGGCGGGGCTGGAAGAGGTGAGCCGCAACGGCGGAACAAAGCCAGAGAACTTTCGCGAGTGGATTCAGGCCACCTTCGGTCAGGGGCTGGCGGAACTCTTTATGGTTCCCTACAACTACAAGGTGTGGGCCTATCCTCCGGAGGCGATGAATGCAGCCTGGGTGGGCGAGCGCGTGGCTATACCGGATCTCGAGCGAATCAAAGAAAACATCGCGCTGCAGCGAGACGACCCTTCCTGGGGGCCGAACAACATGTTTCGATTCCCGGTGCGGGGCGGCACCGGAGCTATTTGGACAGCATGCGCAGGCCGGCTGCCACAGGAAAAGCTCCACTTCAACACAAAAGTCGAGAAAATAGATGTGACTCGTCACGAGGTGACGACTGCGGCGGGCGAAATATTCTCGTATGACGCGCTGATTTCAACGATCCCTCTGCGTGAGCTCATCCGGTTGAGTGGCCAAGCGGAGTTTCAGGAGCTCGCCGAACGGGGACTGCTCTACTCCTCGTCGAATATCATCGGACTTGGACTGAAGGGCGAGCCGCCGGAGCACCTACGGAAGAAGTGCTGGATGTATTTCCCGGAGGACAATTGCCCGTTCTACCGGGTGACCGTTTTCAGCAACTACTCGCCGTATAACGTGCCGGACATCAAGCGTCATTGGTCCCTGATGTTGGAAGTGTCTGAATCAGATCCAAAAAAGGTCGATCAATCGAAGCTTTTGGAGGATGTGATTCAGGGCGTTTTGAACACCCACCTAATCAGGAGCCGCGACGAAATCGTGAGCACCTGGGTCCATAGGGCTCGTTTTGGTTACCCGACGCCGGGCCTATATCGCGATGACGCGCTGGTCGCAATCATTCCTGCGTTGGAGAACGTGGGTGTCTACTCCAGGGGACGCTTCGGTTTATGGAAGTATGAAGTGAGCAATCAGGATCACTCCTTTATGCAAGGCGTCGAACTGGTTGAGCGGCTATTGAACGGGCGCGAAGAAATCACCGCGTTCAGTCCCGGCTATGCAAACTCCCAAAAACATCTATGGCCGTTCGAACGCTGGACAAGCATTCCAGAGGCCATTGACGCATGAGCGTTGAATCAGCTGGAAACGTGATACTCCCGCCTCCGATTGCTCCAGTACCGGCCGGAGCGTCAAGACCATTGTGGTCGGTAATGATTCCCACTTACAATTGCGCTAAGTACCTGCGGCAGACGCTCGATAGTGTGATGTCGCAGGATCCGGGCCCGGAGCAGATGCAGATTGAAGTCGTAGATGATTGCTCCACGGGTGATAATCCCGAAGCGTTGATTAAGGAGATCGGCAAAGGACGTATAGCCTTTTACCGAAAACCCCAGAATGAAGGAGCCATCGCCAATTTCAATACCTGCATTCAGCGCAGCCGTGGGTATTTATTGCATATACTGCATGGAGACGACTACGTGCTTCCTGGGTTTTATTCAGAGATTTTGAGACTGCGCGAAATCTTCCCAGAGGCAAGTTTTTTGGGCTGCCGCAACTTTGGAGTTGATGAAGACGGAGTGATCGGATTTGTTTCGCCCCGAATCGCAGAACTTGAGCAGGGTGGTCGTTCGGCTGCCGCCTTTTATTATTCCACGGTTCTCCAATTCTGCGGGGTGGTGGTGTGTCGTATGTTTCTTGAGAAAAATGGCGGTTTTCTTCCGGCCTTGGTTCATACGGCGGATTGCGAGATGTGGACGCGAGCCATATCACAAGGCGGAGGTATTGTTTCGTCCAAGGTCCTATCCGCTTACCGTGTGTTTCCCGCTAATGATACGAGCAAACTGATGCGAGCGGGCGAAAACATCCGCGATCTCACTCGATTGAATTTGATTTTAGAGGAACGATTTCCTGATTTTTCACCGATGAGAGCCCGATTACGAGCTGCATTGATGGCCCGTTCGCAGGCACGATTTTTTGCAAAGCGGCAGGATTCGACGGCTAGCAACCAAAACGCAACGGTATGGCGTGAAGTCGCGCCTTTTAGCGCACGGGTGAAGGAAACCCTTAAGGATCATCTGCGCCCGTGGTTTCGGTCCTGAACCTTCGCCATCTACAACGCGCGTTGTGAAACACGAATTATCTTTTCCGCGCGCTCATGCAGGCTATACCCCGCGCGTCCCTGGTCGCGACGATCTCTGTAGGTTGGAGATGGGGGACGCTGCTCAGCCAATGACTGGGCGACTTATCAAATCGACCCATGCGGTATTTTGCGATGATCTCGAAGTGTTCGGCGGCATAGTGGTTGGCTCGATGGTACACGTGATTGTGGGGAGTAGATGACGAGCACAATGAACGACAGTTCCACGCATGTTTTGGTCACCGGCGGCGCAGGTTATATCGGGAGCCATGTTGCAAAGGCACTGGCTGCCCATGGGATGGTGCCAGTCACTTATGACAGCCTCGTGCATGGGCATCGGTCCGCTGTTCGATGGGGCCCGTTTATTCACGGCGATGAAGCACTTTTCGCGGAAAGGCATTGCTATCATCAAGCCTTGATGTATGTCATATTGTCAATGAACGAGTTAACGTATGCAGCGTAGTGTGCTAAGTTGAGAAGTGGCCGGCCGAAATTGCGCCGATTTCTGCCGGTGTTTCGCGGGATGAGTTAGAATGAAAAGATCTATCCTGTCAACTGAGCGCTTTTCTTGGCCCCTCGTGAGTGCGGTAATTCCCACGCGCAACCGACCGGTAATGGCGTCTCGCGCCGTGCGCTGTGCCCTGAACCAGACTTACCCGAATGTCGAAGTTGTGGTGGTTATCGACGGTTCAGATCCTGAAACCATGAACGCCCTCACAGCATTAGACGAATCCCGCCTGCGAATAATTATGCTTTCGCAGAACGTCGGCGGCAGTGAGGCACGAAATGTAGGTGTGCGTGAAGCGACGGGCGACTGGGTCGCGTTTCTGGACGATGACGACGAGTGGTTGCCTGCCAAAATAGAGAAACAGGTGAGCGTAGCGATGGAAATGGCCGGAGCGCTCTCTTTTGTCGCCTGCCAGTTTGTGGACGGCGGTCGCTACGGCAAAAGAGTTCTACCCGTATTACATGAGAGCCCGAGATCGTCGTTTAGTGACTTCCTGCTTTGCCGGCCGAGTCTGTTTGGGGGCTCGGGGTACGTGCAAACTTCAACATGGCTTGTCTCCAAGCAGCTTGCCGACATATGTCCGTTCACGCCTGGCCTCAAACGAAATCAGGACTTGGATTGGATGCTTCGTGCCATGTCTATCCCTGGGGCGCGGTTCACGTTAGTCATGGAGCCGCTGTCCATTTTTAATTCAGCACAAGAGACGGGACGTGTTAGTAAGTCGCCTGATTGGCAATTCCATTATCGGTGGGCATTGGATAATCTGCATTACTTCAGCAAGAAGGCGCTGGCATATTTTCTTGCCACCACCTGCGTAGAGGACGCCGTGAAACAAGGCCAACGATTATCGGCAAGTGTCCACCTCCTGTATGCCATGTTTCGCTATGGTGATGTTTCCCTGCGCTGTCTCCTCCTATTTGCGTACTACTTCCTATGTCCGGAGAACCTTCGCCAAAGAGCGAGAGGCGCAGTGGCTTCTATCAGGAACAGAGGAAGGAAAGTCCTTCCATGCGGATAGCACTTATAAGTGCATGGTATACTGCGGCTGGAGGAGCAGAATGGGTTGACCACGTTCTTGGGGAAATGTTCCCGCAGGCCGATCTATATACCCTGTTCAGTGCGGATGATATGATCCCTCTCAGTCTTCGCGCTCGGCCAATTAGAAAATCATTCCTGCATCATATACCAACAATGACGAAGTCGTACCGGCTTTTTATGCCGTTGTTCCCCTATGCAATCGAGTCGTTCGACTTGCGGGGCTATGACGTGATCATTAGTTCGGACCACGGCGCGGCGAAGGGAGTACTGTGCGATCAGGATACAGTGCACATCTGCTATTGCTATACCCCCTGGCGCCAATTGTATGATCTCTACTGGAAATCGGTGACCCTCGTTCCCACTCCTTTACGGCCGGCGTTTCGAGGGATGGCACACTACCTACGTCAGTGGGACTATGTAGCCGCGCAGCGGCCGGAGCGGTTGGTCGCAATTTCAAAGCACATACAGCGAAGGATTCAGAAGTGCTATCGTCGACATTCCGAGGTAATCTACCCTCCGGTAGATACCTATAAAGGATATATTTCTGATCGGTACGACGATTACTATCTCGTGGTTGGCAGACTGGTGCATGCTAAGCGAGTGGATGTGCTCATCGAAGCTTGCAATCGTCTGAATAGACGCCTGTTGATTGCAGGGGAAGGGCGCGAACAGAGGCGCCTGAAATCGATCGCTGGACCGACGGTCGAATTCCTCGGCCGTGTCTCAGATGACCGATTGCGAGGCCTTTACGCACACTGTCGTGCACTCCTCTTTGCGGCCGACGAGGATTTTGGCATTGTGCCGGTCGAGGCGCAGAGTTACGGTCGTCCCGTGATTGCATACGGCCATGGCGGCTCTCTCGAAACTGTGCGTATAGCGGATCCGCAGGGAAGGAGCGATACTGGAGTACTCTTTTCTCATCAGACAGTAGAGGCTGTGATGGAGGGTATTCGCGAGTTCGAGGAGCGTGAGGGGAAATTCGCAGCGAACGATATTCAGAGTCACACGCGTATGTTTGACAAATCTGTCTTCGTAGGGAAAATGCAGGATCTCGTGGAGCACTTGATCCACCAAAGGAAGACGCAATGCTGCATAGAGAACCGGTAAGGGCGCCCGACTTGTTGCTCTTGGTCAATACTTGGGTATTGTGTGCCATTCTTCTGGTGCTTGCATCAATGTATGGGTTTTCATTTGAGCGCGGGTTTGGAAACACTACAACCGGGTCGCTGGAACAAGGCATTTCGGCAGCTAGTGTGCAGGACTCCACCGTCGCTCGGGTACAGAATGCCGGCATGTATCTCATCTGCGGAATGCTTATGTTTCCTTTAGTTAGATCAATCGGAGAGGAGTTTAGACGCGACATTCTCATTCTTGCCTTGCTTCTGTGGGTGCTGGTGTCCGCTGCGTGGTCGGACGATGCAAGTGCATCCGTGACCAATGGGATACGCATGAGTCTGGATGTCGCCCTAGCCTTTTATTTGTGCAAGCGTTATGAATCAAACGACCTATTAAAGATTTTAATGTTGGTCGGCTCAGTCGCTGCAGTCGGGAGTATTGTGCTCATTTTCATATTTCCGCAGTATGGTCTGCAGAACAGAGACCCGTTATATGCATTTGGGGCGTGGCAGGGCATTTTCGGCCACAAGAACATCTGCGGCAGCGTAATGGCGCTTCTCCTCTTGCCTGCATTCTTCGTCCAGCTCGATAGTCGCCCGAAAAGAAAGTTTCGTATCCTCTACATTATTGTGCTTGTCATCATCATAGGGATGACCCGATCGACGGGGGCATGGATCCTCTGTGGCTCCAGCATGGTCTTTATCCTGACAATGCGCCTTCTGGTCAAATTGAACCGAAAAGATTCCTGGACCGTCGGGGCGATGTTGCTTGGCGTCAGCGTTGTCGTGAGTTGCTGGATCGCCAGTGATCCGGGTGCCTTCTTGCGAATTATGGGAAAAGATCCGGGAATGCACGGCCGAACTGCAATTTGGACCAGTCTGATGGTAGCTGGCTGGCAACATCCCTTGGTAGGCTATGGCTACAGGGCATTTTGGCGTGGGCTCAGCGGAGGATCGGCAGTCCCCATCCTTCAGCTTAAATGGACCGGTATCGGTTACGCAGAAAATGGAGTTCTGGAACTGTGGCTCGAGTTGGGTGCAATCGGTGTTTTATTATATGGCATGGTCTTTCTTAGGGCGGCAGTGGACGCTGTTTATTGCCTCCATCGAAGCCCGTCCGCAGAGACGATGTGGTATTCGACGGTGCTTTTATATACGGTTATTGGTAATTTGTGGGGTGGCAACCTTCTGTTGCCATCGTATCTGCAGTGTGTACTTCCATTTGTTGCCTTTGTGGGACTGAGGAGAGAGGCGTGTCGAAGTCGCAGCCCCGCGTTCTCATGATTGGAACTGGAAGATGCGCACCAAATTGCTTTAGCCCACCGACGCCCGGCTGGGTGCCGTCGGCACACAGTAAAATGGACGGCTTACGACAAATTCGTTAAAGTCTCGTGTTTTGCCGACTATGTAGTCACACACAAGACCGGTGTGTACAGCGTCTGCTGAAGGGGCAGTGTGGTCGGCGCCAAAAGAGCCACTTCTGCTTACGAGGGGCTGGGCCGACGGTGTTTGTGATGATCTCCAAAGCGTTCTACCGTATATCGCGGCTACTAAGTCGCGTGGAGCACGAGCTTACTCTGCATAGCTGGCTTTTGTACCTGCGTCTGGCAAACAGGTTCTCTCGACTGCCGATCACACAATCCGACGGAGCAGTCGTTTCCCTGACAACATACGGCAAGAGAGCCCAAAGCGCGCATCTAGCTATCGAATCCATTGGGCAGGGCGAGACGCGTCCGTCCCGCATTATTCTTTGGCTGGACGACGTCTCGCTGATCCGGAACCTTCCGAGGGGCCTTCGCAGGTTACAGAAGCGCGGACTGGAGGTCAGGCTCTGCGAGAATTACGGACCCCACAAAAAATATTATCCCTATCTGGAATCATTACATACAATAAACACCGCACTAGTTACCGCTGACGACGATGTTCTCTATCCCCGCAGTTGGTTAAAGAGGTTAGTCGAGGCGTTCGAAGAGTCTTCCGATGTGATCAATTGTCACAGGGCACGTCGGATCACATTAGATGAGCACGGCATCGACCAGTATTGCAACTGGGGAGGAGTGTGGGATCTGGTGGAATCAACGAAACCGAGCTGTCGCCAGATTGCGATAGGGGTCGCGGGTGTGATATATCCAGTTCAGTTCCAGCGCGCCTTGAAGCGAGAAGGTGCGGCGTTCGTGACATGCTGCCCTACGGCAGACGATATATGGCTCCATGTTCAGGCGATACGGGCAGGTTACAAGGTACGACAGATACGTAAGGCAACATTTCGTCTTTTCTATATCCCTGACACACAGGGCGACTCGCTGTGTCGGCACAATGTTGCCTGTGGAGGTAATGATCGCCAAATTGCAGCAACGTATCGGATGTCCGATATCGCACTGCTCCGAAACGGAGAGTAAATATCGACGGCCCGTGACGTGAACGTGTGGGGAAACAACTCGGTAGTCGACAGGAAAGGCCGGACGTGTATTCCTCCTTTAAGACCAGAAGGTTTGGTAAGCTCGATCTTCTTAGGGCGAGTTTTTCAGGGCAACACCACAAATGGTTAAGGATGAAAATGAGCATGTTGCGCGCAGGCCCGGGGTTCGATAGGTTCTTCGGCGGCCCGTGTAAACTCAGTTGCATTTCAGGCAACTGACCGAGCGGCTCGATGCAAGCAAGGTGGAATTATGCGTACGCTTGACTCTGATGACGTATTCACTCCTATTGAAGTGGGGCTTTTCGGCACATTTGTGGGGAAAAAGCGGACCTTGAAAGAAGGCGCGGGGCGGGAAACCTCTTGGATGCTTGGTGGAGTAAGTCTGAATATGTAGCTGTGAAAGCATTGAACGATGTTCATACCACGGTTTCCGGCTGCCATGTGTGCTCGGCGTTGCGCCGGTCGATCACTTCCAACAGTGTCGGGAAGTGAGCGCTCAGAGAGACGGCTCTACTCTCCGCCCGCGGCCAAGAAAGCGGCCTCGCTTCCAGCCGATTGGAGGACAGACACAGGCCGTGTCCATCGAACCACAGCAGCTTGACGAATGTCGCCTCTGCGCCCCCGGAAGATGAAGACCTAGTGTAGCCCGCCGTTAATCCCGTGCATTAATCAAGGCCGTGCGTGCGCGAGTGACTTTCTGCAGGATGTCGCTGGCTCTGGCCGTCCACATAAAAGGCTTGGGGTTGTCATTGTGTCCGTCGATATAGTCGCCGATGGCCATGATCAACTGCTCCAGATCGCGGAAGACTCCGCGGCGGATACGATTTTCGGTCAGGTCGCGGAAGAACCGTTCGATCATGTTCAGCCACGATGCGGAAGTAGGCGTGAAGTGCAGGTGGAAGCGCTTGTGTTTAGCAAGCCAGCGCTCGACCGCCGGATGTTTGTGCGTGGCGTAGTTGTCGCAGATGATGTGGATTTGCTTTTCCGCAGTGAGGGTCCGATCGATCTGGCGCAGAAACTTCAGCCACTCCTGGTGGCGATGCCGTTGCTGGCACAGGCCGTAGACCTCCCCGGTGGCGGTGTTGAGAGCGGCGAACAGCGTGGTCGTGCCGTTGCGCTTGTAGTCGTGGGTCATGGTCTGGCCGCGCCCCTTCTTCATGGGCAGGCCGGGCTGGGTGCGGTCCAGTGCCTGAATCTGGCTCTTCTCATCGACCGACAGCACCAGAGCATGTTCCGGCGGGTTGAGATATAAGCCGACGATATCCTCCAGCTTCTTGGCGAAGTCCGGATCGTTGCTGATTTTGAAGCTGTCGACGCGGTGCGGCTTCAGTCCGTGAGCCCTCCAGATGCGGCCCACGCTGGAATCGGAAATGCCCACCGCCCGCGCCATGCTGCTGCGCGACCACTGCGTGGCGTTGGCCGGAGCGCTCTGGGTGGTCTTTCTTACCACCTCGGCCACTGTTTTCGAAGAGATGGTCGGTTTGCGCCCAGGCCGTGGGGCATCGCTCAGCAGACCGGGGACGCCCAGTTGCAGAAACCGGGCACGCCAGCGTGCAGCCATGCGCGGCGCCACCTCCAGTTGCCGGGCGATCTCCACATCCTGCATGCCGTCGCCGGCCAGCAGTACGATGCGGCAGCGCTCGACCGCACGCACCGGAGTCCTCCGCCGCCGCACCAGTTTGAGCAGCTGGGCTCGCTGCTCGGAATTCAGATTAACTGCCGCCGCTACCCGCATCGCGATCACCTCGACTGTACAGGAGATGATCGGCGGGCTTATATGACTCTATTTCTGGCGGACCACACTAGCCGGGGAAGGGCTGCTTGTCGAGCACCGTCTGCACCTGCACACTTAGCCCGTCGAATTCGCGGCGCATGTCCGTCACTCCGGCGGCGATCCGAATCCGCGCCCGTGCGAGGAGATCGATCACGCGTCAGGATCGCCAGCACCGCTCGCAGCGAGGCCTCATCTCCGCCGTCGCTCTTGCTGCACCCCGCCCCGTCCATCACTGTCACTGGCAGCTATCGCATCGGGCGTCCGTGCTTCGCTGTTAGTCGGACTTCGCGATGCTGCAGCCGCCAGAGAAATAGCGGGTTCGGGTTGACTCCGGTGGCATGCGCGACCTTCGCCACCGGCGTTCCCGGCTCCAGCGTCTGCTTCACCATTCGGCGCTTCTACTCCGCAGCCTGTCTTCGCCACTCACTAGTGGACTGTCGCAGAGAAATCGTTACTACGGATGCGGCGGGCGGGGTCTGAGTATTTCCACTGAATCGGCTTGGCGTTTGCGGAGTAGGCCTTGATGTAGCGTTTGATTCTGCGGGCCAGGTCGTGGACCGAAGTGAAGACGCCGCGGGCAATAAGGTCGCGTTCGATTTTGCCGAACCACAACTCGACCTGATTGAGCCACGAGGAGTAGGTGGGCGTGAAGTGGAAGTGGACCCGGCAGTTGTTGTGCAGGAACTCTTCGACCAGGCGAGTCTTGTGGGCCGAGAGGTTGTCGAGGATGATGTGAATCTGCTGCGTGGCCGGACACTGAGCGACAACTTCATGGAGGAAGGCAACGAAGTCCTGGCTGGTGTGGCGGGCTGCGGTTTTGCCGTGCACGCGACCGGTGGCGGTTTCCAGTGCCGCATACAGAGAGAGGGTTCCATGACGGTAATACTCGAAACCGTGGCGCTCGATGCGCCCTGGCGAGAGGGGCAGGACCGGATCGAGCCGGTCCAGTGCCTGAATGGCGGTCTTTTCATCCACGCAGAAGACGGCAGCATGTTCGGGCGGGTTCAGATACAGGCCGATGATGTCGGCGGCTTTGCTCTCGAAGTCGGGATCGTCACTGGCCATGTAACGCTCCAGTCGATGTGGCTTCAGGCCTGCCTCCTGCCAGACCCGATGCACGGCATCCTTGCTGACACCCAGCTCGGCCGCCAGCTTGCGGCAGCTCCAGTGCGTGGATCCATCCTTTGGCCTCCTGCGCGTAGCCGCCAGAATCCTCGCCCGCAGCTTCGCAGTGAGTACCGATGCGGGCTGACCGGGATGGCTGGTATCCAGCCCGTCGATGCCGGAAGTCAGGAACCTCTGCTTCCAGCGGCTGATGGTGGGTGCGGTGGTTCCCAGCCGCACCTTGATGGAGTTCCAGGCGGCACCGTCGGCCAGCATCAGGATCAGCCGGGCACGAAATGCGTATCCGGCAGGCAAACATCGCGACACAGAGATGCGGCTGAGTTCCCGCCGCTGGTCTTCAGAGAGGAGCACCACTGAACTGTTGATCACATCAGGTTAGACGCAATCAGAACCAGTAATGTTTACTCTGCGACCGTCCACTAGTTCATGCTCAACGGGTACTGCCTGTAAGTCCATTGGGGCCTCAAGACGACGCTTACGATACAATAGCAACGAAGTTACACTCTATCACACCTTTGCACGACTTCCGGGACCGGTGCTTCCGGATCCAATCGCAATATGAGACTCTCCGTCATCATCTGTACACACAATCCGCGGCAGGATTACCTCACGCGAGTTCTGCAGGCACTCCGAGAGCAGACACTGCCCATCACCGAGTGGGAGCTCCTCCTTGTGGATAATTGCTCCTCGAAACCCTTGACGTGCTTCGACCTATCCTGGCATACGAACGCAATCTATATTCGCGAGGACACGCTGGGACTCACACCCGCCCGGCTTTGTGGGATCACCCATGCTCGCGGCGAGATACTAGTATTTGTTGACGATGATAACCTTCTATGCCCCCTGTATCTTGAGACTTGCCTGACAATAGCAGCCAAGTTTAACTTTCTTGGCGTTTGGGGCGGGCAGCAGTTATCGGAGCTAGAAATCGTCCCGCCGCCGTTTCTCCTGCCTTTTGTAAGCACGTATCTCGCATGCCGGCGCTGTGACCGTGTCACGTGGACAAACAGTTTCTTTGCCGACGTCATGCCGGTCGGTGCTGGCATGTGTGTGCGCCTAAATATAGCGCTGCTCTACAAGGCGCATGTTGAGGGGAACAATATAAGTAGCCGACTAGGGCGAAAGGGGGATTTATTAACATCCGGCGACGATTACGACCTTGCGTTCACCGCATGTGACCACGGGCTGGGAATGGGTGTGTTTCCGGAACTTACTCTGACTCATATTATTCCTGCGACCAGACTCCAGCCGACTTATATCTTGCGGTTATTGGAGGGCAATTCTTATTCCCTTACGCTGCTACGCCATAGTCGCGGTCTGCCTGTAGTTACGGCGAACAGAGGTGTTATCTGGAAGTCGCTGCGATTGCTCTACCGAGTCGCGCGAGGACAACAGTTCCAGATGCGCGCACAAGCGGCGCGAGAACGAGGCATAAAAAGGGCACTCAAATCTTTGGAGCACTGTGACTCCCAGATCACGCCGACTGCTTGCAATCTTGAGAAGACACCTAGGTGACAGTTGGCTGTCCCCCGCCTCTTCTCGGTGGCACCCAGAGGTTTCGCGAAGCTGATAGCTCTGCGTGGACGCCTGTCAAGCCTGATAGCCATACCCAAGAGCGTACAGGCGCTGGGCGCCTCACGCCTATAGCAGTATACTCTGATGTATGCTCTTGTGGGAGTTCATGATTTCGCCTGCTAGACTTGGAGAGCAAGGATGAAATGCACATGGGGAGGTCGTTTGCCGCTGTGCATTTTGCTCGGGTTGGCGTCCTGGGCCCGCTTCGCAATGGTTCAGGAGCGAACTGGCTACGATTCACGGGCCATGAAGATTCTCACAGCGCGGGAAGCAGCTGACATTATTAATGCCCTTGATCTTGGCCGCCCGGAGCTTGCTACCGTCGCGGCCGCGTGGAAACGAGAAGATGAGGCGCTCGCTCAGAGGGAACTGGCCCAGTACTTCCGTGTGCGCATGTCTGTGGGCTGGGAAACTGAAGACGTAGTTCCTCCATCTCTTTCGTCCCAGAGCCGAGCAATTGCTAACGCGGCAGTAGAAGGTAAATTGCAGGGCGGATTTGTTCCGTTGGTCTACTCCTTCCCGAATGGGGAGATCGACTGGCATTTCAATCCTACATATCACACGCCCGGTCAGGCTCCTGACAATGAGTGGCAGTGGCAGCTGAACCGCATGTCCTTTTGGAGCGACATGGCCGCCGCGTACCGTGTAACAGGAGATGAACGATACGCAAAGGCCTTTGTGCAGGAGTTGCGTTCGTGGCTGGCCCAGTGTCCCGTTCCTGACCACGCTAACAATGACGCCGACTCATCATGGAGGACGATCGACGCAGGGATTCGCGCTGGTGGCTCCTGGATCGATGCTTTTTATGCTTTTCGCCACTCACCGGCAATGAGCGATGCCGATGTGCTGGCGATGGTTCATTCGCTTACTGACCATGCGCGGTATCTGAGACGCTATCATACAGGGCTGAACTGGCTAACCATGGAGATGAGTGGTCTCTACGCAGTTGGTGCGGTGTTTCCGGAGTTTAAGGAAGCCAGGGAATGGAGAACCTACGCCGCGACCATGTTGGCTGAGGAGGCTCGCAAGGAGTTCCTTCCAGATGGCGCCCAAATAGAGCTCTCTACTACCTATCAGCATGTTGCAATCGATAACATCCTGAAAATCGCAGAAATCGCCCGGTGGACGGTGAACGCAGTAGAACTCCCATCTAGCTATGTTGCTCCACTTGAAAAGGCCTATGAGTGGCAGGTGGCCATCGTCGCGCCCGATAGGCTCTTGCCTAAACTCAATGATTCCGGCCCAACCTACCTTCCGGACGTTTTGAAACACGCACTTCTTTACTTCCCAAACAGAACTGACTTTCAATGGTTTGCGAGCAAAGGGCGAGGGGGTGCGCCACCTCCATTTACATCTGTTTTTCTGGACCGGTCCGGATTGGCCGCGATGCGGTCCGCATGGGATAAAGATTCAAACTACCTTCTGTTTCGGGTAGGGCCGCTCGGTATCAACATCTATCACCAGCACCAGGATTCACTCGACGTGAATGTGTGGTCCTATGGCCGCGAGTTGATCTTTAATGGCGGTGGCGGAAGCTACGAAAAGAGCAAATGGCGACAGTGGGCCGTCTCGTCCTTCGCGCACAATACTGTTGTTGTAGATAATATGCCCCAGACCAGATCCATGAATTCGGATGACCCATTTCACGACCCGAATATGGTAAGTCAAGGGCCCATCGATGCCGATTGGCAGACCAATTTAGTCTTCGACTTCGCATCAGGCCAATATTTGCAAGGTTATGGCCCATTACACAAACTGATTGCCTCTCAGCGACGCGATGTTCTCTTCCTCAAACCAAACATCTATGTTGTTGCAGATCGGCTCCGTCCCAACGACTCCCTGCCTCATCAGTTTCAGGCTCGGTGGCAGATTCTGACAACGCACAGTCGGATTGACCCTTTGACTCAGACTCTGATTACAGAGGACCGGGGGATACCCAACATTGCAATTGTCCCTCTCTTAGTCGATAATCTCCGCACTGACTCGGTCTCCGCTCAGGAAAGCCCCGAAATCCTAGGTTGGGACTTCCGCATCTTGCCAGACCCACAACTTATACCTGCCACAACTCTCCTCCACACCTTAACCGGATCTGGTCCCCATCTGATACTTACATTGCTTCTCCCGCTCCGGCCCGGTGAAGCCAATCCAATCACGAAGGTGGAACCGGGCAGAGATGGTGTTTCGGCGACGGTAATCTTCACTGATGGACGGCGACTTGTTATCACTTGTCCGGGGTCCATCGGTATTTCGGCCCAAGAATTCATGCCCAGCGGTAAGCTGAGCCGCTCAGCAACAGGCGGCAAGCTCTGATGGCGATGCCTTCCACGCGGTCGGCCGCTGAATCCATCGTGGACCGCGAAGGGCGGCACCGAGGGCGGCTTTTCTGGGTTTTCCCCGAAGCAGCGAACCAGCCGGCAATATGACAGTACCATGCTACTCCCCATTCAGGACGCTATTGTGAATCCTCCTTCATTGGTCAGCATACTTATCAACAATTACAACTACGGCCGCTTTCTCGGCGATGCAATTGATAGTGCCCTCTCACAGAGCCACACTAACATCGAGGTCATCGTCGTAGACGATGGCTCTGCAGATGAGTCGCATAAGGTTATCGCTCATTACGGGTGCCGAATTCGAGCAGTGTTGAAGTCAAATGGGGGTCAAGCGTCCGCCCTCAACGCCGGCTTTCACGCATGCAACGGTGACCTCATTTGCTTCTTGGATGCTGACGACATCTTCCTTCCAAACAAAGTTGCTGAGCTCGTTACCACTTTCGCCCGGTACCCTGAAATTGGCTGGTGTTTTCATCAGCTTACACTATTCCAGAATCACACCGGAGAACATCTGTCCGACTCTCGAACGTGCAATTATGGCCGATGGGACGCTCGTACAGCCACGCTCGCAGGCCATCCTCCCTACGTACCCACCGCACTTTCTGGTTTATCTTTCAGGCGAACCCTTTTGTCCCGGATTCTTCCGATGCCAGAATCGCTCGGAATCACTAATGACAACTTCCTCAAGTTTGCTGCCCTTGCCCTATCGCCCGGTTGGATGCTTCCAGCCGTCCTTGCTCTCCAACGAATCCACGCGAACAATGCGTATACTCGTCGAACCGTCGGAAAACAGCAAGTGGTTGGCCGGATGGAGGTTTTACTCGGCCGTTTTCTCCACGAGAGATTTCCTCCGATGTTCCGTCTCGCGGAAAGTATCTTCGCACATGGCATAGGAAGACTCTGGGCAATCCGTGAATGTGAAGCAGACCTTCGCACTGAAGCAAACGCATTTCTTAATTCCTTGCGCTTTCCTGCGAGACAAAGGGTGACCCTGAAGGCATTGTATTGGTGGGTGGCTGAGAGCTTCCGCGCGGATCATTCAGAAAGAAGGCCTGGTACCGCGCGCGATGAATATAGCAATTACCGTCATGAGCTTGCGCAGCTCGGTGATATCGACGGGCGTGAGGCGTCTTCCAAAACCGCGGTAAACGGCTCCGCACCAGTCCCGGGTGCTCCGGGAAAACGATCCCATACTCCGCCAGCAGAACGCGGATGAGTTGTTTAGATTCGCAACTAGCCGTTTGCGGGCACGGCCGATTTTTACCAGCTTCCGGGGGCGATAGCAAGAATTCACTGCCAGCGAAGTCGCCATTGAGACGCGAAGGAACTGCAGGTTCCGTTCTAAACTCGTCCCATTCAAGCTTACACATCGCGATCTGGGAGAGCGTAGCGTGAAGGACATGGCAAAATTGCGATAGATGCAGAGACTCATACGATTGGGGAAGGAGATTCGTGCGCTGCAAACGGTGGTCGATCGTTATTGGACTCGTGAGACTTCAACGGAGGAGCTTTTGCAGAAATTGTTTATGTCGTTTGTGCCTTCTGGGTACCAAGTTCGCGGCCTTCGAATGAATGTCCTCTCACTTCGGGAGCTTTTCTAAATGCGAAATAAAACCGACTCCATGTGGGAAAGATGGGGCAGATCTGACGCGTACTATGGGGTTATCTCGTCCGAGAGGTTTCACACCCGAAATCTGCCTAAAACCAAGGAAGCCTTCCTCCAGACTGGAGAGCATCACATTGCGGGTGTCCTAGAAGCCATGGAGCAGAGATTCGGCGCGCTTGAACGTCGCTCTGCTCTTGATTTCGGGTGCGGGGTCGGGAGACTCTTGTTGCCCTTGTCGAGAGTCTTTGACCGGGTAGATGGCGTGGATGTTTCGCCGAGCATGTTAAAAGAGGCTGGTGTCAACCTGTCGGAGCGTGGGATCAACAATGTGGAATTGTTGGGTTCGGATGATAGGCTGACTTCAATCCACGATCACACTTACGATCTTGTTCATGCCCATATAGTGTTCCAGCATATTCCTAAGAGGCGCGGTTATGCTCTGATCGATACACTTCTCTCTCATGTGGGGCCAAAGGGCTGTTTCTATATCTACGTCCCTATAAAGAGAATGGCCTCTCCTATCAAGATAGCCGCGCATAGCATTAAACATCACGTACCATTTGCGTACATAGTCTTCAATTTGCTTGATCGAAAACGTCCGTTAACACCTACAATGCAAATGAACCATTATGACTTCGGAACGTTATTGCTTCTTTTTAAGAAGCACGGCTTCGAGACCGTGGTGTCTCGAACTGATATTCAGAACGTACGCACTGGATCATCTGTCAGTGTGGGCATTTTCTCCCGGAGGCCGTAGCATATTCGACCTGGCCGCATTTGGTTTTTCTTTTGTCAGTTCACGTCTCCCGGCGGCGACATCAGCGCAAGATCGAAGGTATACTGACGAAGTGCACAAAAACACAGCTACGGCCAGATCTTCAAATTCTCGTCGATTCATCGTCGTGCGTGGGAATGAAGGAAACGCGGAGCGCTTTCTAAGGCGGCTTTATATATCGAAGGCTTCAACGGACGACTGTGCGACGAGTGCCTGAACGTCAGGTCTCTTCTTCAGTCTGGCCGATGCTCGTCGCAAGCTAGCCCTTTGGCACCACGATTACAACCGTCGCCGTGGGCATTCCGCGCTGGCCGACCGGACCCCGGCTGAATTTGCCGCCATCAGCAGCGGTAGACATGACGGAAATATCCGTTCTCGACCGGCCGTCCCGGTCTGATGAAATCCAGATGCAGCTGTTTTAGCAAGCCCAGTGATCCATCGCTTTGCTGGCGAGCTCGGTCCCGTTGTCCACAGTGATCGACGGCGGCGCTCCGCGGGGTGCGATCTCTCAACTTCGAAAAGGCGGAGTTTCGGGTTTTGGGTCAGTTGCGGCTCAGGCGCGCCTGGCCTGATCGGCAGCCGATAGACCAATTTGGATGCCGGCGCCGCGTACCCTGATTGCCAAAGGATTCCTCATAACAGAATGGCTGAGTCCTATAGACGACCGATAGCACTTATACCGTGGATGGTTGGCTATTGTAGGGTCCGCTTGTTGCAAATGGCATTTGCATTTCCGAGGAATATCCCATGTATCAGGATTTTAAGTGGACAGCAGTTGCAGAGGACAGGATCGCGATACTTAAGAAGTACGAGCCGCTTCAGCCATATGTTTTGCTGGAATTGGCAAAACTAAATGAGAGCGACACGTTTATAGACATTGGCGCAAATATAGGAGTCTATAGCGTCTTTATGTCTTCGTTAGCAAATGTCAGGACAGTACACTCATTCGAGCCGAGCCCGCACACTTTCAACGAACTATCGATCAATACCAAGATAAACGGTGCTGGCAAAATAAGGCTATATAAGACAGCATTGTCTGATAGCCAGCGCCGTGTAACCTTTGGTATCGTAAGCAACTACTCGGGTGCCAATAGTATTATTGAGGAATCGATTCACAATCTGGATACGTTTATAAGAGAGGAGACCATCGATTGTATTCCTTTGGACAGTGTAGGTATCGTGACCTCTGGAAAGCTGTGTATAAAAATAGACGTTGAGGGACACGAAAAGAAAGTGTTGGCAGGGGCGGAAGGAATATTGACCCATAATCAAACCGTATTGCAAATGGAGCGTTACGAGCAGGATAGTAATACATCAGAATTGTTGACGAGGTTCGGTTACCGTAGATTAGTCACCGTTGGCCCAGACTGCTATTATAGCAACAATGACAACCTTACTTGCAATGACATCATGCTCGTATTGGAGCGTGCCTTTAGATCTTTGATAGCTTCGAATTTTGCAAATGATCGTATTAAGCCACTTAGGATTACAATTCTTCCCGGCGTCTATCTGGAGCTTTCGGACGCTATTTCTAGTTTCGCACGAAACGCTAAGCGCCGCCTAAAGCTACAAAGATAAATGTCCTGTATTACATACGGATAATTCTCAATCAATCATCATCAGGCTCCTAATAACGCTGCGAGGCTTAGCGAGTGTCGGCTGTTGTTCTCGTAGAAGGGGCGAACAGGGCAACGCGATGGATGTGAAAAGGCGGCGCTGGAGTGCACCGCAATTTGTACCAGGGAGCATGAGACAGACTGGTATCGAAAGAGTCTGGGTGCGCGATCTGCTTTTTTCAACGCTGGCACTGACACTGTGTCCAGTGACCCGTGACTGTCAATGTCCTGCTATTTCTCTACCACGTGATTGGATCGCGGCGGTATTCTGCTGGTGAGGCGCGGGTTCGCCCGAGAAGAGATAAATCGTCCCCGATGAAGGCGCCGACCCATAACGCAGCCAGCCATGAAGCTGCGCTTGTTCTTTGAGTTATTGGCTGCGATGGCCGTAGGACGACGAAGTGGTCGAAGTCACTCGGGCCAGAGCGTCATGTTCACGCAGGGTTTCAAATTGAGCGATGGGGCAGATGTCTTCCTGACCTTTGCCCCGTCGCTTTTTTGCGTCTTCGAGGCCGATGTAGGCAGGTGTGAGCGGCCGACCGGCGGGACGGTCGCTGCGACTTTGGTTTTGGTGTGAGAGATCTTTGGCAGTGAGACCGAAAATGGAGAAGATGGGTCATCCGGCGTTCCGGTTTGAATTTTGCGTCGAGGACCGAGGGCAGCAGGGATGGCCCTCAGAGAACCCAAAGCTTACTTCAGTACCCATGGTTGTTGCAATAAAGGTAATCTTCCACAGATTACTGTGCGATCATTTTTGAAGCCACAATAGACCGTGAGCACGGCGTCCTCTAGCAGGAACGGGGGCTCAGGGCAAATCGGAGTCCGCCGCAAGATTAAAGAATCCGTTTGATTAGGCCGATATAGGCGTGACTGTGGTGGCAGGACCGGAACGCATGCGAACGAAATTTCTATTTCCAGCATGTGTCGTAGGAAAGAATCCGATATTGCCGGCACTAAGGAATGTTGCAGGATTTGCAGGATTGTGACGCGAAGCCAAGTTTAGCTCGCGCTTGTTGCAACGATTGAATGCGCGGGCGGGAAAAAGTAAAGGGCCAGGTAATGACTCCCCCGGGGAACACCACTGTTGTTCGGCCAGCTAAGCCAGCGTTTTCTCCTAATCGACGTCAGGTTCTGCAGGGATGTATCGCTCTTGCGGCTTCGACGTTGCTGCCGGGATGCGGATCAATCATCTCCACTGGATCGAATGCATCGCCGACCGACGGCAATCCTCTGAACTGCTGGGTACGGCGGTCGTAGTCCTCCAGGCGAAGGACTTCGCGAACCACACGGCGGCCTGGTTCACGCTCCACATGGACCACGAAATCGACGGCCTCGCCGATCTCCGCTTCAACGTCCTCGAAGGTAGCCTGGGAGTGGCTGCGAAGAACGAGGTTGGCAAATCGGCGCAGCGCCTTTGCCGCGGAATTGGCGTGGATGGTGGCGAGGGATCCGGTGTGGCCGGTGTTGAGGGAATCGAGCAGGGTGCGCGCCTCGATTCCGCGCACTTCACCCAGGATGATCCGGTCGGGCCGCCAGCGGAGCGCGGACTTCAAGAGATCATCGAACGTAATGCCGGCTTTGAAGGTATCGGTCTGGCATTCGACAGCCAGCAGGTTCGGCTTCTGCAAATGGAGCTCCGACGTGTCTTCGATGACCACGATGCGCTGATCGTCGGGGATTGCGGTTGCCAGGGCGCGGAGCACGGTCGTCTTGCCCGTGGAGGTCCCACCGCTGATGAGGAGTGTCTTCCCGGTGCGAATCTGCGCAGCAAGGAACTCCGCAAGCGGCTGCGACAGCGTGCCGCGAGCGATCAGGTCATCGACAGTGTAATGGCGGCTGGGGAACTTGCGAATGGTGAGCGCCGGCGCGGGGCGCACGACCGGCGGAATGACCGCCGCGAGGCGGCTTCCGTCCGGGAGTTGCGCATGGAGCAGCGGGTTGTCCTCGTCGAGCTTTTTGCCGAGCTGGTTGGCAATCACTTCGAGGCCGGTGCGCAGCCTGCCAGCGTCGAAGGAGACACCAGGCTCCCGGCGAACGATGCCGTCGCGTTCATACCACCACGAGGCGTCGGGATTGCCCATGATTTCGCTGATGCTTTCGTCGAGCAATAGCGGCTCGATAGGGCGGAGGAACGGAAGGATCAACTCGAAGCTCATGGCGGAAAATCTCACAGCAATGGAAGCCCAGCGAATCGCCGGGCTTCCGCGAGTGAAGAGGAAAGGCCTATGCGGCCTCTTCCTCGGGGTTCAGATCGTCGTCCGCCTGCTCTTCCGGGCTGACCTTCTCGGCCCGGTCGAGCTTCAGGATCGAAGCCACGCGCACTTCCCATACGCGCTCGTTCTGGCCGGTCTTCTTGTCCACGCGCTC
>Ga0181520_10001492_pt1 | contig 47284 bp, 36 predicted proteins | sample PEATcosm2014_Bin_29_FD_132451 | JGI IMG/M metagenome (GOLD analysis project Ga0181520, IMG submission 132451) | Peatland microbial communities from MTU Mesocosm Facility, Houghton, MI, USA - PEATcosm2014_Bin02_30_metaG | ecosystem: Environmental > Terrestrial > Soil > Wetlands > Peat | place... | reverse complement strand
GCTGGACAAGAAGAATCCGGCCGGCAAGAAGCTCGCCGCGCCGGCCAAAGCTGGCAAGTAGGGTGGAAGGCAGTTGAAGCTCAAAAAGGCTGACCGGCTCGCCGGTCAGCCTTTTTGCTGGCGTGGAATCGCAGACGAAGCTCCGTGCTATCGTAAGGCCAGATCGCTCTCGATACGGTAGAGATCGATTCTGCAAGGAGGGCAGAATGTCCACGGAGATTGCGCGGCGTGAGGAGCAATTCGCGTCCAAGTGGTTCGCCGTCTACACCACTGCCCGCCATGAGAAGCGCGTGAGCCAGTACCTGAAGCAGCGGGAGATTGAGCATTACCTGCCGCTTTACCGCGTGCGGCGCAAATGGGGCGACGGCTCGAAGGTCACTCTGGAGCTGCCTCTCTTTCCCTGCTACCTCTTTGTCCGCATCCATCGCAGCGAACGAGTGCGTGTGCTGCAAGTGCCGGGAGTTCTGACAGTCGTGGGCGGCACCGGGCACAAGCCGGCCTCGCTGGCGGATGAGGAGATTGACACCTTGCGCTCAGGACTTCCCCTGCGCAACGCCGAGCCCCATTCTCTGCTGACTGCCGGTCAGCGAGCGCGGATTCGCTCCGGCGCGCTTGCCGGAATGGAGGGCGTTGTGGTGCGGCGGAAAAACGGCCTGCGCGTAGTGCTCACCATGGACCTGATTATGCAAAGCGTGGCCGTGGAGGTGGATGCAACGGAGCTGGAGCCGCTGGGCTCAGCGGATTCCGGAGGCGTAAAAGGCAGCGCGGCGTGAGTGAGTATTCGCGAAGTTATTCGGAAGTTCCCTGACTGGTCAAGTTATAAACCAGTCCGAATGGGTCCTTGACATAGCATCGCGGAAACTCCGGCTCATCCTTTACAACCTCACAGCCGTATTTGACAAGCATACGCTTAGCGGCTTCCACGCTATCTACGGTAACTTCCAGCACTGGACCCAGTACCGGTCCGCGCTCGATGAACAAGTTGATGCGGCGGCCAAGAAGGCTGACTAACTCAGGACTCTCGTCGCTGATCTCGAATCCGAGATGTTCGACGTAGAAGTTCGCCGCCTTCTTTGGGTCTGGCGCTTGAAGAAGAATGTCTGTGCCGAAGGTGTTGGCCATATCAGCTAACTCCTGATGTAAAGAGTAGTCCAGTTGCTTCCGAATCGCCTCAATCGCTACTGAAGAGTCGCTTCGGTTGTGGTTGATGGTATCGCAATTGCGGTTCGAACTGCCTTGAGTTGCCGACAAATGGGAAGATTTTCTGATCAAAAAGTGACCTTTTGGGGGTGAAAAGGGGCGGTTTTGTGCTAAAAGCGGGGCATAAAATGGGGTTTGCAGTTACTGATTCGTTACTATGTAAAAATTACATCAACTTGATTCTATGTTGGTTACATGAGTAGCGGCGCAGGAGAATGCGATTTCCACAGGGGGAGGGGGTGGGGGGTGCTCCAGTGGACAGTGAAGAGTGGTCAGTGGTCAGGAAAAACCCGTGGCTGTGGTCTTGGTTCATGCTTTGATTGTGCGCCTGGAAGGGGAAATTGTCTGCAAAGCGCCAGCGGTGCGGCAGCCTGTGTTTGGCAAGAGACATTTGCGACAGGAATTTGTTCCTTGAAGGCATAACTGGGCACTACTTCGGAAGTGGGAGAGTTCAGATGTGCATAAACCCATAAGAATTGCTCACGAGTGTTCTGTTTCTGGACAATAAGTTACCATTACATTCTCACCCGGTAATCTGGCGCGCCAGACATTTCCTTATTAGTATCGGCACAGGTTAGAAAAACTTTAGCCCTGCGAAAAGTTTTTCTTCATAGGCACAAGAATTTTTCTCAGGAGCTCGCCATGATGACCAACTGTGCAACCAGTGAAGGTTTTGAGATCAGCCCCCGGTTTCGCCAGACGATTGAAGAGCGGATTGCGCGGCTGGAGAAGGATGCCGAGTTTGACGAGGCGCAGGTGGCCTCGTTGGTCGATGGCGACCACATCCGCAGACATATGCGGCTGGTGGCGCTGCAACGCGGCGAGGCGCTGCGTATGCGGCTCTTCCTGGACCGAGCCAAGACCCGCGTGCCCCGTCCGATGATCGCGCTGTGAGCGAATCAGCTGACAGGCGACAGCTAACAGTTCTGACCGGGTGCTGTTCGCTGTTTGTATCGAAGCTGTTCTAACTGAATGCTGATTCTTTCAGGGGCTTTGCCTCCGGGGCCAAAGCCCCCCTTTTTTGCGGAGGTTGAAACCCCCGCCTCCCTCCGAATCTTGCACTCCTGAGCCTGTAAAGTTGCGCCCGCATCCAAGAAGCCGGATTCGCGCGAGTCGATTGCGCGGTTGGATTCGGGCAGCGGTTGGCATCAGGCAAAGGTGCAGCTCAGGGCGCAAAGTTCGTCAGCGGAAGGGCGAACGGACTCGGTGATGAGTTGGCCGGGCATGGGGATGGCGCCCGGATCGGCTGCGCCGGACTCGAGAAAAGAGTCAAAGAGTTTGGCATAGTGGGCTTGGCTGCCGGTCAGCTTCTGAGTACGCTCACGCAAAAAATCGAATCGGAATGGAGAGCAAGGCTCGAGCACGGCCAAAAAGGCTGGGGAAAAGAATTGCGGCGCGTCGGCCACGGCCATGAAGATGAGCAAGCGCCAACTGGTGCGCATCAGATTCTTCAGGCTAGGCGAGCCATTGGGCAGGCGGTCCATGCGCTCCGCCACTTGTTCGCTGAAGTGAAGAAGCTGTGCGACGAGAGTGTCCAAAGGCTGTCCCTGGGCGGCGGCGCGCGTAAAGAGCGTGGCTGAGCCGCGTTCGAAATCTGCGCGCACATCCTGCAGATCGTCTCCCAGTTGCAGCAGCACACCCCATACGAAGGAGAAGCGGTCCTCTTCCGCATTCAGGCAAGGTTGCGCGAGGCAGGCATCGGCAATCACCGAGCTACCGCCTTTGGCGCAACTGATGCGCAAGATCTCGGCGTCACCGCGAAGGGGATCGAAGCGGCTGTTGCTATTGAGTTGCGCGAGACTGTGCTCCTGGGCTTGGTGAATGGCGAGCAGGCTCTCAAAGACCTGCGGATAGAGCGGGCGCGGATACTGCTCTTCGATCATTTGCACCATCGTCCACACGGAGGCTTCGCGCGGGTTGCGGACGGAGAGCCGCTGGCCTCGCAGACGCTGCCGGAAGCGCTCGCTGAAGAGCAGTTTCTCGGCGCTGGATAGATCAGGCTGGTCGAGATAGTTGTCGCTGTAGGGGTAGAGCAGGCTGTAGGCCAGGATCGACGGAGTCAGTTCGATGGGGCGGCCCAGCAAGGCTTGCAGGCCGCAGCAGATCCAGGCATTGCGGCTGGCCTGGATGATGTCGTCGATGCTCAGGGTTGGGTCGTAGCCGCGCGCCCAGCGTGCAAGCTGCGTGCCTACCGGCAAGAAGCAGTTGCTGAGCAGCTCGACCGCCTCACCTTCTATACCGAGCGCAATGGCGGCAAGGCGCGGGACGGCCTCTTGGATGCGCTGCCGCGCCAATCTGCGCTGGGCTGGAGCGTGCCGGGCTTCTCGTTCAAGGGCGCGTATACCCTGGTCGCAGGCCTTCTCGCGCTGGCGCTGCTGGGGCACCGTGAAGCGGGGAAGCGCGGGAAGAGAGCGCGCTGAGCACGCCTTCCACTCGTCGACAGTCTGCGCGACTTGCGCTTCGACCCACGGCCAACTGTAGAGATCTTTCATCTACTGAAAGAGTACGAAAAGCCGGGCGGCAGGGTTCCATCTTAAAATTGTGGAAGCAGGAGCTACAGGCATGGAAGTGGAGTATTTCGTCGTCGATGTTTTTACGGATCGGGCGCTGGCCGGCAATCCGCTGGCGGTGATGATGAATACCTGTAGCCTGACGCCGGAGCAGATGCAGGCGATTGCTCTTGAATTCAATCTGTCGGAGACCACGTTTATCGAGCGGCGGCCGGAGGCTGTCGAAGAGGCCGAGGGAGTGCGGGTGCGCATCTTCACTACGCGGGAGGAGCTGAACTTCGCCGGTCATCCGACTCTGGGCACTGCCAGCGTGCTCAGGCTGGTTGCGCCGGAGACGTTGCGGGAGGAGACCGTCACGTTACGGCTCAACGTGGGCGCGGTGCCGGTGCGCTTTGATCGCCATGCAGAAGGGCTCTTCGGCGAGATGAGGCAGCCGGAGGCGGAGTTTGGCGCGGAGCTGGAGGCGGCCGAGGTGGCGCGGCTGATTGGCTTGGAGGTTGAAGATCTGGAGCCGAGCCTGCCGCCGCAGATTGTGTCAACAGGCACGGCGTTTGCGATTGTGGCGTTGCGCTCCGACGAGGCGCTGGCGCGGCTCAACGTTCGCCAGCAGGAGGCCACGGAGTGGCTGCGTGAGCGCGGGGCGCGCTGGTTCTATGTGCTGGGGCCAACGGGCCGCCAAACACCGGCCTGGCGAGCGAGGATGCAATTCAACGGCGGCGAAGATCCGGCTACCGGCTCGGCGGCGGGATGCGCAATCGGCTATCTGGTTCAGCGTGGCGCAGTGGCCTCGGATGAGCACGTTCATCTGCGCCAGGGCGTGGAGATAAGGCGGCAGAGCGAGTTATTTCTTTCCGCGCGGATTGAAGCGGCGAGGGTCACGGATGTGCGGGTTGGGGGCAGCACCATTCTTGTGGCAAACGGTCGGCTTTTCCTGCCGTAATGCACATGCTTTCAACAGGGTTATATCGTTGCAAGTGACTTTATGTGTTAAATCTAGCCAATCTTCCACTGTTACGTTTGTGTTTATAAAGAGAGTTTCGCCTACCTTTCCCTCTTTTCATCAGACACAATCCCTCGTACGCTTGGCTTTCATTGATGGAAGTTCACCGGCGCAGTAGCCGGAATCACCCCAGGCTTCATTTAACAATCGACCGCGACTGTAGTCAGCCGCCTGTGCATCGAATGCCGTTTGCCGCGTAGAAGAATCGCCGCGCCCGCCCGGGCCTGGCGCCATGCACGCAAGGCAACCGGTTGCAAGATCAACCAGGAAATGGCTGGTTCGCTTTCGGCCGTCGGGTCCGGAGACGCATTTCGCCAGCCTGCCATTAGAGCAGGCAAAGGCGAGGCGTCCCCAGCCGGACTCAAAAAAATACTGCAAGGAGTTCATTCCCAGACCATGCGACCCAAGAAGATCATTCTCTGTGTAGACGATAACGAACAAGAGCTATCCGTGCTCAAGTTCATGCTGGCAACCAACGGCTACCGGGTCTTGTCCGCAACCAGCGGGCAGGAGGCCATCGGCATCTTTGCCGAAACTCCCGTGGACCTGGTACTGGCCGACTCCACCATGCCGCAGATGAACGGATGCCAGATGGTGGAACGGCTGAAAGAGATTGCCTCTCATGTTCCCATGATTCTGCTGGGCGACCCGCAGAAGATGGGAGGAGAGATGCACTCCGCCGATGCCTTGCTGGCCAAGAAGAACTGCTCACCGCAGGAGCTTCTGGAGCGCATCAAGGTAATGAGCGCCCGCAAGCGCGGCCCGCGTCCTGCCGCGCAACGGCTGATGCCGGTGATCGAGCTGGCAAGAGCGTCGTAAAGGCCGGGAATGATTGAATGAGCCAGCGGGCAGTGGAACCAACATACCCCGCCCGCTGGATTCCTGTCTCCGGCGGCAAGCATCTGCATCAGGCATCTGAATCTGGACAAACGGTTTGTTTACGAATAAAGTGGGGATGTGCCGAGCTCTGCGACTACTCTCCGCTCAACGGTGCGCACCCGCAAAGCGGCGCGATGTTCGTTTTGACTGCATCTCAATAGCGGCCCCGAGGCTGCGAAAGTTTAGGTACGTAATCCATGAAGAACAGCTCTCGACGTGTATTCATGCGGCAGGCCGTTACGGCCGCCGCTTCGCTGGCTTACGCCAAGGGATTTTCTTCCTGGGCGTTGGCCGCTCCCGCCGCAACCAAAGTTCGCGCCTGGATCACGGCGGGCGGAGATCGATTCAAGGAACTGACGGTTTCTCCCTGGCAGAAGGCTACGGGCGCGGCGGCCTCGGCGGTAGAGATTGACGCCACGCAGCGATTCCAAAGCATTCTGGGCTTCGGCGGCGCCTTCACCGATGCCTCCTGCTACCTGCTCAGCCGCATGGAGCCGGGGCATCGCGGGCGGTTAATGCAGGAGCTGGTCGGCGCTCAAGGCCTTCGCCTCTCGGCGTGCCGTACCTGTATCGGCTCGAGCGATTATTCGCGCAGCGCGTACACCTTCGACGACTCGCCGACGCCCGATCCCGAGCTGAAAAACTTCTCGATCTCGCACGACCGCGAGTATATTCTGCCGATGCTGCGCGAGGCGACGGCGGCGAATCCGGAGCTTTTCCTGTTCTCCGCTCCATGGAGCCCGCCGGCGTGGATGAAGGCCGGCAATTCGCTGATGGGCGGCGCAATGCGCAAGCATTATTTCTCCTCGTACGCCGAATACTTCGTCAAGTTTTTGCAAGGCTATCAGGCCGAGGGCGTGAAGATTCAGGCCATCACCTCGCAGAACGAGGTGGATACCGAGCAGGACGGAGCGATGCCCGCCGCGCTGTGGGGCCAGGAGTACGAAGCCGGCTTTGTCAGCGAGTTCCTGGGACCGGCGTTGCGCAAGGCCTCGCTCGACACCAAGATCTGGCTACTGGACCACAACTACGATCTTTGGGGCCGCGTGCTCGACCAATTGAGCAAGCCGGAGGTGGCGCAATATGTGGACGGAGTGGCCTGGCACGGCTATGTCGGCACTCCCGACGGGATGACTAAAGTACATAACGCCTATCCCGACAAAGGCGCTTACTGGACCGAGGGCGGCCCGATGATAACCGCTCCGGATTATCTGACCGACTGGGCAACGTGGTCGGGCACTTACGCGGGAATCCTCAAGAACTGGGCGCGCAGCATCACGGCCTGGAATCTGGTTCTCGACGAAAAGGGCACTCCGAATATCGGTCCCTTCTCCTGCGGCGGCGTGGTTACGCTGGACTCGAAGACGCAGCAGATCACGCGTAGCGGCCAGTACTGGGCCTTTGCTCACTATTCGAAGGCCGTCAGCCGCGGGGCGCGAGTGATCGCCACCAAGGCGAAATTGGCGGGCCTGGAACACGTCGCCTTTGTGAACCCCGATGGCGGCTACGTGCTGGTTCTCACCAATCAGGGAGAGGCGCGGGAGATTGACTGCCGCTTTGAAGGCAAGGCCCTGCACCTGAGCCTGCCGGCCAATTCGGTGGTTACGGTTCAGTGGAGTTAGTTTTCTGTTGAGATAAATTGTAGGCCGCGGGAGATCTCTTTGATAGAGTCTCCCGCGGCCTGTTTCATCTTCCGCCTATCACTCAGAGGCTATTGGAATTGGAACCAGTTGACGTTCGAGATGCTGTCGGTCGCTCCGCCCCCTGTAAAGACGACATACAAGTCATGCTTGCCGGTAGGGCTTCCGGTAAAGCTGCCGGAGACGGTCGTCCAGGTTTGCCATCCACCGGTTACCGTCAACGCTGCCGTGGCAATCGGCGTGCTCGTCATATTGTCGAGATAGAAGGTAGCCGTCCCTCCATTGCCGGCGCTGGCGGTGCGCACATTCACCATGGTTAGAGCGGGCGAACCGGTGCCGAAGTCCACATTTTTGATCAGCACGTAGGATCCATTGGTCAGATAGCCAAGATCATATTCGCCGGTCGAGTCACTGGTGGTCTCCATCTCCAGCCCACCCTCAGAGCTGAAGCTGGAACCCTGAATCTGCGCGGTGGCGGAGACCGGAGGCGTGAGGCCGCTCACGGTTGCATCCCATGTAAATGTCGCGGCGGACGTGGCCGGTAGCGTGTAAGTAAACGATTGTTGTCCCCATTGCACCGTGAATAGCTGGCTGCTGCTGGAAACGTTATAGGCAATCAGCGCCGTCGAGCCATCCGGATTCGTGAAGGCAATGCTGGTGATCGAGGGCGTGTTGCTGGAGTAGATGCGCGTGGCGCCGGGCAGTACATATTTGCTGTAGTGGCCCAGCGTGTAATACTCGACGTCCTTGGTGACATCGCCGGTCGAGCTGTTGACCGTCACAATCGGCGTACAAGTGTTGCAACCACCCAGAGGAGGGGCATCCTGCGTGAGGTCCGGTCCCAGATTTTGATCGAGCGCCAGACTCCACTTCACATAGGCCTTGCCGGAGTTGCGCAGCACCTCGTTGATCTCGATGAAGTCGTTGGTGAATTGATCGCTGATCCAGGTGCCGCCGGAATGCTCGGTCATCCAGTTGCCCAGGTTGGGGAATTGGTTCTGCAAGAGCTGCTGCGCGCCGGGTACGCCTCCATAGCCATGCCAAGCCGTGCCGGCCATCTGCGATAACTGCGCCGTCGTCATGCCGCCCAGAACCGTCTGCGGATAGGAGGGCGTATCCCAGTTGTGATCCCAGGCAAAGAACTTAGGCGTGGTGAGCGGGAAGGTGGCGGAAGCAAATGCGGGCAAAACGTAGCCCTGAAAGACGGCAAGCTGATCGGTGTCGATCATGCCCATGCTCGGATAGGCCGTTGTTGGATTGCCCGGCTCATTCTGAATCGAGAGGAAGTCGATGGGCACGCCCGCCGTCTCGTACGCCTTGACGTAATCGACGAAGTAGTTGGCGAAGGCAGTCTCGTTGGCGCTGGTCATCAGCAGCGATCCGCCCATCATGGAGACTGGACTCATCGAAGTGGGATCCTTCATCCATCCCGGAGGGCTCCAGGGATTGGCCATCAGCTTCATCGATGGATTGAGGGCCACGGCTTGCTGGATGATGGGCAAAATGTAGGCATCGTCGTGAGAGATCGAGAAACCCGTCAAAGGAAAATCGGTCGTGCCCACGGGCTGATCATCGAAGGAATAGACGGAGCGCGCAATGTCAGACGCGCCCATGGGAATGCGCATGAAGCTGAGGCCGATGCCGTTGCCGTTGCGCGTGAACAGGTCGTTCATGGTGCTGGAGAGATTATCCGCCTCGTCATAGAGTACATAGGCCGCGGAATCGGTGAAGGCCGCGCCAAAACCGTCGATGGTCTGATAGCTCTGCGTTGGATCGACGACGACGGTGTTGGTGCCTGCGTCCGCAGTGCTCGATGTAAAGGAAAGATCAGGTTGTGGAACCATCATCTGACTCGCGTGGTCAGAGCTTTGCACCACGGCCACGGAGCTTCCTATGTAATAGGTTCCGGTGGCAAACGGGCTGTTGGAATAGCCAGTGGCGACGGCCAACGCGTTGATCGTCGTGGTGGCGGTGACATTGATCGGCGACGCGGATGAATACAGCGTGGACGCGATGGTCGGGACTGATCCGTCGGTCGTGTAATAGATCGATGTGCCTGCCTGGGCGTCGGCGAGAGTAACGCTCTGCGCCGAGGTATACGCACCGGGAGCGGTGGTGGAGAAGGTCGGCGCGGTGGCCGCCGGCAGGTTGATGGTGTAGGTAGCCGAGGCGACGGCGCTGTTGGCATAGCCGGTGGCAACGGCAATCGCTTTGATCGTCGTGGTGGTTGATGTGCTGGTGGTGGGAAGAAGGATGGAAGGCCCGTAGAGCGTGGACGAGGAGGTGGGCGTCGATCCGTCGAGCGTGTAGTAGATAGAGGCGCCTGCCGTGGTCTCCGAAAGGGTCACGGAGAGATTGCTGCCATACGAGCCGCTGGGGGAACTGAAGGTTGGCGCCTCGGCGGCCAGGGTGTAGGTAGCCGAGGCGACGGAACTGTTCGTATCGCCCGATAAGACGGCGATCGCTTCAATCGTAGTGGTGGCTGTCACGGTAATCGCCGACGAATAGAGAGCGGACGCGGTGGTGGGCGTCGTTCCGTTGGTTGTGTAGTAGATCGCAGCGGCTGCCGTCGAGTCGGAGAGGGTTACCGACAAGGAGGCAGTAAAGTTTTCGCTGGTGTAATTGAAGGTTGGCGCCGGCAAGATTGGCGGGGTTCCCCCTGAATTTCCGCCGCCGCCGCAACCCGCGATGGAAAACACTGCCGCAAAGACAATTGCAAGAATACTTCCGCGCTTGAACATCTGATCCTCTCCTATACCGCCATCCAAAAATGTGCTGCGAATATTCTATTAAGACAAACGATTGTCTTTTGGAAATTGTGAATCCTGCAGACCGCCTACGGGAATGGATTATCGGCTTCTTAGAGGACCATTGTCAAGGAGCCATGCCACGGCTGATGGAGCAGTGGCGGAGCGTCAATTGATGACTGAACTGCCGAAGGGCGAGCCGTTTTGGTACTGTTGACCCATGGCCGAAATCGCAAATCAATCCGATCTGAATGCTGTTGACCTCGAATCCCTAACCGCCGATGTGGTGGCGCAGGCGATGAAAGCCGGAGCAAGCGACGCCGAGGCGGTTGCGCGCGAGGGCGATGAATTCAGCGTCAACGTGCGCATGGGCCAGGTTGAAACTCTGAAGGAATCCGGCTCGCAACGGCTGGGCCTGCGAGTTTTCCTGGGAGTTCGCTCGGCTTCCTCCTCGACCAGCGACCTGACTCTGGAGGGCATTCGCCAACTGGTGGAGGGCGCTGTGGCTCTGGCCAAAGTCACGGAAGAAGATCCCTTCAGCGGATTGCCGGAGCGGGGGGAGCTTGGCTCGATTGGAGGCGATCTGCATTTATACAGCGAGGACGTTTACTCGCTCGCTGGGGCGGAGCGCATCGAGTTGGCTCGGCGGGCTGAGGCGGCGGCGCTCGCTGCCGACGAGCGCATCACCAACTCAGACGGCGGCAGCTTCGAGGCAGCCACCGGGCGCAAGGCGCTGGCCAACTCGCGCGGCTTTCACGGCGAATACCGCAGCAGCTACGCCGGAGTCTCCGCCGCGCCGCTGGCCGTAGACGTGAACGGCACAAAGCAGAGCGACAGTTGGTGGTCGAGCGCGCGGCGGCTCAAGGACCTTGACTCGCCAGAGTCAATCGGCAAAGAGGCGGCGCGGCGCGTCCTGCGCCGTCTGGGCGCGCGGCGCGTACCGACGCAACGGGTTCCGATTGTCTTTGCGCCGGAGGTGGCGCGCTCACTGCTCGGATCGGTCTTCGAGGCAGCTTCGGGCGACGCCATCTGGCGTGGCGCATCGTTTCTGACAGGCAAGCTGGACAAGCAAATCGCCGCGCCAGCACTGACGATCATCGACGACAGTACAATGATGCTGCCCTCGGGCATGGGCGGCTTCGGCACCTCGCCCTTTGACGGCGAAGGATTGTCAACGCGGCGCACGATGGTGGTGGAAGCAGGCCTGCTGCGCAACTATATGCTGAATACTTACTCCGCGCGCAAACTGGGCATGAAGTCCACGCACAACGCTTCGCGAGGGCTGGCCGGAACGCCGGGCATCGGCTGCGGGAATCTTTTTCTCGAGCCGGGCTTACTGACGCCAGAGCAGATCATCGGCGAGATCACAGCCGGTCTTTACGTCACCAGCCTGATGGGCTTCGGCGTCAATACCGTTACCGGCGACTACTCGCGCGGCGCTACTGGATTGTGGATTGAGAATGGCGCGCTGACTCATGCCGTCGAAGAGGTGACCATCGCAGGCAACCTGGCTGAGATGCTGATGAATGTGACCGCCATCGGCAGCGATCTGGTATTCCGCGGCGCCATCGCCTCGCCCACCCTGCGCATCGACGGCATGACCATTGCGGGGAGTTAGCGGAGCGTGAGCTTTTGCTCCATCATTGGTCTTGGATGAAGGGTACGGGCTTTAGCCCGTACATAAACCAGGCAGAATCAACGGGGCTTTAGCCCCTGAGTGACGTTTTCCACGAATTTCTGGCTTGTTCTGAGGTTCAATAAATATAGGCTGGGTTCTTCATTCCAGAAATCCCGCAATTTTTCCTCTACAGAAATCACTGTCAAGTTGTATTCTTATCCTTCGTTGTCGGGGGACATTTGAAATGTGGGAAGTGAGAGTACAGCACACCGGACTTAATGCGTATCGTGTCGTTCGTGGTGTCACGCAGGCAGAAGCAGAGTTGAAAGCCAATCTTCAAGTCGCGGTTTGGAACGAGAGGTGGGCCAAAACGCAAGCGGCGCTCAGAAACAGACAGGATAAGCTCAAGAAATCCTGGGACAAAGAAGAAAATAAGCGTACAGCCCTGAATCGAACAACTGAACTAGAAGAACAACGTGCAGCAATTGAATTGATTCTTGCCACTGGGATACAGCAACAACCCCTACTCTGGTCGAGCCTGAAAGACAAAACAGCTTTCACACTGTCTCGTCCGAAAGATCCTCCCGCTCAAATCAAACCGAATAAGCCAATTCATCCGACTGTACCTGATCCAGTCGAATACGCCCCGCGATTTTCTATAATCGACCGTATTTTTGCCAACCGCCGTGCTGAGAAAATAAATCGAGCTACTTTTGAACTTGATCAGGCAAGATCAAAATGGATTGCTAGATGTGAAGAACGAAACGAATCATTTCAGAAAGAACTTAATGCATCTGAAGCGGCTTTTCAGGTGGTTTTGGGACAGTATAAGGTAAAAGTTAATGAGTGGGAACGTGCAAAAGAAGAATATAGGTATAGACAAGATGCGCAGCATAGGCAGATTGACTCACTTCGCGATGATTACAAAGCCGGGGAATCATCCGCCGTTGAATATTTTTTTGCGGAAGTTTTAAACCATTCCAGTTACCCGGAAGGTTTTCCACAAGGAAGCATACTCTTTTTTAATCAGAGCAGCGGGGTGTTAATTGTCGATTTTGAGTTGCCTAATCAGTTAGCTTTTCCGGCCATCAAAGAAATAAAATACATCGCAGCCCGCGAACAATTTCAAGAAGTTCCTGTATCAGACGCATGGCTGAAAAAGACATATGATGAGGTTTTATACCAGATTGCTTTGAGAACGCTTTACGAGCTTTATAGTGCAGACGAATCGGAAGTATTAAAGAGCATTGTTTTCAACGGTTGGGTTCGGAGCATCGACAAAGCCACCGGAGTAGAGACCCACGGATGTATTCTTTCAGTCCAGGCTGAACGTGAAGAGTTCCTCCAGATCAACCTCAGCCAAGTTGAGCCGAAAGCGTGTTTCAGAAAATTGAAAGGGGTAGCGAGCAGTAAGCTGACAGAGCTGACTCCAGTGCGCCCAATTCTCTCAATCAACAAGGAAGATCACCGATTCGTTGAAGGTTACGCTGTGGCTGATACCTTGGATGATCGCACGAATCTGGCGGCTATGGATTGGCTGGATTTTGAGAATCTGATCCGAGAGTTATTCGAAAAGGAGTTCAGCAAGAACGGTGGAGAGGTTAAGATCACACAGGCCAGCCGCGATGGAGGAGTTGATGCCATTGCATTCGATCCCGATCCGATTCGTGGAGGAAAAATTGTTATCCAGGCTAAGAGATATACAAATGTTGTAGGTGTTTCCGCTGTTCGTGATCTTTACGGTACTGTTCATAATGAAGGCGCAACCAAAGGCATCCTTGTGACTACTGCCACCTATGGACCAGACGCATATGAATTTGCAAAGGATAAACCCCTTACGTTATTGAGCGGTAGTGAACTTCTCTCGCTGCTTGCAACACACGGACATAGGGCAAAGATTGATCTACAAGAAGCAAAGGCTTTCTTTTTATCGAAGCAGAATTAGTAAAATATTGACTTACCGCAGGGGCTAAAGCCCAACCTTTTTTGCGACGTTTGCGGCACGACTAAAGTCGTGCCCTGTTACAAAGCTGGTCAACGATTGAGTTTTGATAGCTTGAAAAGCTCCAATCTTTTGCCGCTAACATTTCCAGGAATGGTTCCGACAGGATTGATTCGGAGAGGAGAGAATGGCTGAGCTAACTGAAATTCAAATGCAATCGTTGCCATTTGATTCCGCCGACGCCAAGGCCGCGCTGGCGCAACTGCCTGCGAGCGCGGCGGTCTTCGCGCTCTATGGCGCGGAGGCTCACGCCGAGCCGTACATCGGCCGCACGCCGAATCTGCGCGGGCGGCTGGAACGGCTCTTAACCCCTTCGGCAAAACATCCGCGTCGTTTGCAGTTGGCCGGGCGGGTGCGAGAGATTCGCTGGCGGCTGACCGGTTCGGAGTTCGAAGGGCTGCTTCTACAGTTCTCGCTCCTGGAAAAGGTCTACGGCACGAAATGCCTGGAGCGGATGCACCTGGGCGCGCCGTCCTTTGTGCGTTTTCTGGGCGGCAACGCTTATCCGCGCATTGTGGTGACCAATCGACCCAGCCAACGCGAGAGCCAGTGGGCGTACGGACCGTTCGCCTCGCGCGCGGCCGCCGAGCGCTTTGCCGATGAGGCGCTCAAGCTCTTCCTGCTGCGCCGCTGCACTGAGGAGCTTGCGCCGAATCCCGCCCACCCCGGTTGCGTTTACTCCGAGATGAAGATGTGCCTCGCACCCTGCTATCAGGGCTGCACGGACGAGCGCTACGCGGAAGAGGCCGCGGCGGTCGAGCGCTTTCTGGCCACGCGCGGCGAGAGCTCTCTGGTTCAGTTGCGCACCGAGCGCGACCAGGCTTCAGCGAATCTGAAGTTCGAAGCCGCCGCTGCATTACACACACAGGTGGCACGCGTCGAGAGCGTGCGCGCGCTGGCCCCAGAGCTGGTTCGCCCGCTCAATCAATTGCGCGCGGTGATTCTGCAAGCCTCGGCAAACCCCAGCGAGGTGGCCGTCTTTCTTTATGAAAATGGATTGCTCCGAGGGCCACAGGGATTTTCGACGCTGGGCATGAGAATCCAGAACGAGCAATCCGGTTCGACCTCGCTCTTCGCGCATCCGATGGCGATTGAGCCGATTCCGGAAGAGGATTTTTCCTCCGGGGCTGAAGCCCCTTTGGATTCAATTGACTTTACACGGGGGTTGAAACCCTCGTCTCCCTCCGTCGAAGCCGAGGAGCCTGTCAAGCTCCCGCACGGCACACTCGAAGCCCGCCTGGAAGCGGCGCTGGCCGCACTGGCTGAATCTGCGCAAGCCCCGTCGGCGACAGAGCGCCAGGGCCATCTGGCGCTTATCAAGCGCTGGTACTATCGGCCTGAAATTCGCCGAGCGGGGGAAATCTTCTTTCCTGACGATGAGGGTCGCTGGCCGGTGAAAGCAATGTTGCGCGGCGTGGGACGAGTCGCGGGAAAGATGCTTTCAGCCGGGATTCACTTTGAGTAATCTGATTATTGAAACCAGCGATGACCACACCCAAGACCATCCGCGAACTGCTCATCGTTGGCCGTCGCCGTATCTCCAGCGGCCGGACCGCTGAGGTTGTCGATCTTGTCCGGTCAAACCCGAAAAAAGTGAATCAACTGCTCGAATGCCTTTGGGACGAGGATCCATCCGTGACTATGCGCGCTGCCGACGCGCTGGAAAAACTCACACGTAACCGATCCTCGGTTTCGGACTCAATTCTGGAGTCGCTTCAGGACTCCTGGAAGGCGCCGTTAATTGGTTTGCTCGCCGAAGCCACCGAAAACAAGCTGCGTTGGTGCCTGGCGCCGGTGGTGCCGCGCCTGGCTCTGACGCTTCCTGAGTGTCGGCGCGTCGCCGAAACATTGCACTCCTACCTTGAGGACTCCAGTTCCATCGTCAAGACCTTCGCTCTGCAAGGACTGGCCGATCTGACCCGGCAGGATCTCTCGCTGCTGCCGGAGGTGATTGATCTGTTGCAAATCCATAGCCGCTCGGGAACCCCGGCCATGCGGGCGCGCGGACGTATGCTGCTCAAGCAGTTGGAGCCGGTGCGAGCCAGGAGGTTCATCGAGTTCGAATCGGGAGACTCCCATACCGGGAAACTTCGCATCCGAGACCCGCTGAAACCGCTCAAGTTTCCCGGTCAATGAGGCCTCACTCACACTTACACTGACCCCATGAACCGCTCGCTGTATCTTGTTCCCAAGCGGCAGAGCCAGCGTCCGCCTGTGGACCTGAATGGCATCTGCGCCAACGCCATTCAGCACCACCAGCGCGGAGAATTGGCCGAAGCGGAGCGCCTCTACCGGCAGATTCTCGATCTCGATCCGCGCCACGCCGACAGCCTGCATCTGCTGGGCGTGATGGCGCATCAGGTGGGGCGCAACGAGATTGCCGTCGAGTTGATCCTCAAGGCGATTGCGGTGGACAAGCGGCCGGCGGCGTATCACTCGAATTTGGGCACGGCATATCAGGCACTGGGGCGGTTGGAAGAGGCGGCGGGCAGCTACGAGCGGGCGCTGGCAATCAATCCCGAATTGGCCGAGGCGCAGATGAATCTGGGCGTGGTGCTGGAGGCGCAGGGTAAGCATGAGTTGGCAGAAGAGCGCTTTCGGCGGGCGCTCGCCTTGCGTCCGAATCTGGCCGAGGCGCACGTCAACCTGGGCAGCATTCTGCAAGCGCAGGGCAAGCTGGCCCAGGCCGTGAGCAGTTACGAGCAGGCGCTCAAGATCAAGCCGGAGTTTGCCGAGGCCAGCTTCAACCGCGCCAACGCGCTACAGGCGCAGGGCCGGCTGGAGGAGGCTGTGACCGGCTACCAACGGGCGCTGGAGTTGAAGCCGGCGATGGCCGAGGCCCACGGCAACCTGGGCAACGCGCTGCTGGCGCAAAAGAAACTCGATGCCGCGGAGGCCAGTTACGCGCTCGCGCTCGCGCTCAATCCGAATTATGCCGAGGCCTTCTACAACCAGGGCAATCTGCGCCAGGTTCAGGAGAAGCTGGAAGAGGCCGTGGCCTGTTATCAACGCGCGATTGAACTGAAGCCGCAACTGGCCGAGGCGCACTACAACCTGGGCAACACGCTGCATACCCTCGACCGGCTGGAGGAGGCAGCGGCCAGCTTCGAGCGGGCGCTCGACATCAGGCCGGAGTACGCCGAGGCTCATTACAACCTGGGCTGCGTTTTGGAAGATCTTGGCCGCAAGGAAGAGGCGCTGTCCTCGATTGCAAGAGCCTTGGAGATCAAGCCCGATTATCCGCAGGCGCGCTTCGGTCAGGCGCTGGCGCAACTGCTGCGCGGCGACTTCTCGACTGGCTGGCGCAACTACGAAACTCGCTGGCAGTCGCCTGATCATGACACTCCGTGGCGCGAGTATTCGCAGCCGCAGTGGACGGGCGAGAAGCTGGCCTCGGGCCGTCTGCTGCTGTGGGGCGAGCAGGGCATCGGCGATGAGATTCAATTTGCCGGGCTGATCTCTGACGCGCTCGGTACGGGCAGCCGCATTACGCTCGATTGCGATGCGCGGCTCAAGCCGCTCTTTGCGCGGTCGTTTCCCGAGGTCGAGGTGGTCACAGGTTGCGGCCCTGCCGAGTCAGAATTGCTGGGAGCCCCATCCTTGCGTTTTGTTTCATGCGCGAAGATGGAAGACCATGAACCCAATGCGCGAAGCGCGGCTTCTCCACCGCAAGTGGTCGTCTCGCAACTGCCGACGGGTTCGCTGCCAGGGCTGTTTCGGATCAGTGAAGCCGCCTTTGCCGCAAGCCGCTCGCCTTACCTCAAAGCTGACCCGGCGGAGCGGGAGAGATTCCGCGCTCGCTACGACGACGGACGTAAGTTGATCGGACTGGCATGGCACACTCGGAATCAGAGGACTGGCCGCAAGCGCTGCATCGCGCTGGAAAAATTTGCTCCGCTCTTCGCGCTTCCGGGCATTCGCTGGATCAGCCTGCAATACGGCGATTTCGATGATCTGGAGCAGCAGGCGGCAGGCGCGCCGATTGTGATTGACCGCAGTGTCGATCAGTTCGCCGACATGGACCGCTTTGCGGCGCAGGTTGCGGCGATGGATCAGGTGATTACAATTGATAACTCGACGGCGCATCTGGCTGGCGCCTTGGGGCTTCCGGTGTGGCTGATGCTCCCCTTTGCCGCGGACTGGCGCTGGCTGGATAATCGCTGCGACAGCCCCTGGTATCCGACGCTGCGCTTGTTTCGCCAGCCGAAGATTGGCGATTGGGATGCTGTCGTCGAGTGTGTGCGGTGTTCGCTTGCGGTAAGTTGAAGATCAGACCAGTTCATCGATACGGTTGTTGAGATTGTTTTCCGCCGCAGTTAGGCTCGACCCGGTCGCGGTTGCGCCGGAGAGGCTGGGAACCGATGCTGTGTATTCGCCGCCCGACTCCTCGACGCTGCCCGAGTACTGTTTGCCTCCGACGGTGGTTGAGTAACCGGTCACGCTCATCTCTTCGGCGATAGCGGCGGCGCTTCCGCCTCCACCGCCGCCGCCGGAGTGTGCGGGCGAAGTTCTAGCCGGCGCTGATTGGCTGGCTGGTGCCGCGCTGGTCGTTGAGGCGCTGGAAGTTGTCTTTGCGGGCGCGGAGGTTGATGCGGCAGACGGACGGCCCAACAGAACCGGATTGAGCACTTGCATGGACGAAGAAGTGGATGAGATGCTGGCGAGTTGCATGGCGCGTTTCCCTCCGGATTGAGATGGACCATCCCCATATCGTTTATCGGCAGTTTGGCGTCCGGCTGTAGGGGATTCTTTTCTGGATGATGGTAATGATGCCGCGCGGCGAGCCGTCCGAAGACTACCGCGTCACAGCGCTGATACACTGATTCTGTAAGGGGAACTCCGGAAAAAACATGGTTGAACTGCTTCCGGTATCAAGATGATCGAACTTTTACTGGTATCGATATGATTGAACTTCTACCTTCAATTTTATCGGCGGATTTCGCGCGGCTGGGCGAGGAGGTTGCTGCGGCTGAGCGGGGCGGCGGCTCCGTCATTCATGTCGACGTGATGGACGGGCATTTTGTGCCCAACATCACGATTGGGCCGCCGGTGGTGAAGAGCCTGCGCAAGGCGACCCGGTTGCCGCTCGATTGCCACCTGATGATCGAGAATCCGGATGCGTTCATTCCCGCCTTTGCCGATGCTGGGGCGGATTGGGTCAGTGTCCACTACGAGGCCTGCCGCCATCTGCACCGCTCGCTGGAGCTGATCGCGGCGCACGGGATGAAGCCGGGGGTGGTGGTGAATCCGGCTACGCGCGTGGATCTGCTAATCGATATTCTGCCGATGGTTCACCATGTGCTGGTGATGAGCGTGAATCCGGGCTTTGGCGGGCAGAAATTCATCGAATTCTCGCTCGCGAAGATCCGGAGGCTGGTCCAGTTGCGCCAGGAGTTGGGGCTGGCATTTAGAATCGAAGTGGACGGGGGCGTGGCTCACGATACGGTGGTCCCAATCGTCCAAGCGGGAGCGGAGCTGTTGGTGGCCGGAAACGCCGTTTTTGCGGCGGGCGAGCCGGAGCAGGATGCGCGCGCGCTGCTGGTCTTGGCCCGCAAGGCCACAGGCGAATAGCCGGAGTTTGCAACAGAGATTCGATTGGATAGGGAATCAGGCTGACTGCCCGCCGACGGGCCGCTGCCGCAATGAGGGTTTATGAACAGGTTATCCAAGAAGATGGTCGCGGTAGCGTTGGCGGTTCTGGTGCTCGGCACAGTTTCGGCTCAGGCCAAAGATAAGAAGCCCAAACGGAAGAAGCACGAGGACCTGAGCGCCAACCCGCTGTCCAACGTGAACTCCAAGCAGCCCGACAAGGAACTCTTTGACAAGGCGATGGAGGCCATGAAGAAGGGGCGCTTCGACGTATCGCGGCTTGACCTGCAGACCATGCTCAATACCTATCCCGACTCCGAATACCGGATGCGCGCCAAGCTGGCGGTGGGTGACAGTTGGTTCAAGGAGGGCGGCACGGCGGCCTTGACCCAGGCCGAATCCGAGTACAAGGACTTCATCACCTTCTTCCCCAATGCTCCAGAGGCTGCCGAGGCGCAGATGAAGGTGGCCGACATCTACTACGAGCAGATGGAGAAGCCTGACCGCGACTACACCAACGTCCAGCGCGCCGAGCAGGAATACCGGAACATGATCAATATGTTCCCTGATTCGTCGCTGGTGCCCCGCGCCAAACAGAAACTGCGCGACGTGCAGGAGGTTCTGGCGGAGCGCGAGACGGAAATTGGCCTCTACTATGAGAGCCGCGAAAACATCCCGGCCTCGATCGCCCGCCTCAAGACAGTGGTCGATACCTATCCGCTTTACTCCAAGAGCGACCTGGCTCTGCTGGGCATTGGCGATGCTTATGCCGCACAGGCTCACTCCATCCAGATGGCTCCCAACCTTCCCGGCGCGCTCAAGGAGCGGCTGCGCGCGGTTTACCAGGATAAGGCTGCCGAGGCTTACGCCCGGGTCATCACCCGCTATCCGATGGCTCCCCACGTTGAAGATGCCCGCGACCGGCTGGTGGCGATGAACCGTCCCATTCCCGAGCCAACCCAGGAAGCGATGGCCGAGAGCGATGCCGAAGAGCGCAGCCGCGAGCCCTTGCGTTTTACCGACAAGACCTTTGACATCATCAAGCATGGACCCTCGGTGGTCGAGGCCGTGCATGTGGGCGAGCCCAGCCTGGACGATCCCAAGCGCACCCTTGCTCCTGATGTGACCAAGCAGAACATTGCCATGTTCACAGCCGCCATCAACGCCGGCAGACCGGCCGCGCCCGCAGCGGCGGTTACGCCCACCGGCGTCAATGAGCCGCCTCGCAGCGATCAGCCCTCCCAGGCGCCCTTGCAGATGGAAAAACCGGGCAGCGGCACGAGCGTAGGCGTTGAAGTGGTCAGCGCGCCGAACGCCGTCCTCAAGCCGGTAGGCCCGGACAACACAGCCTTGCCCGCTGCGGAGAAGCCCGCCGAGGCTCCCGACCAGATCAATGACATCAAGTCCGGCTCGACTCCCGCTTCGTCTGCCACCGGTAACAAGAAGAAGCCCAAGGCCGACTTGAAAGACGAGTCATCGAGCAAGAAGAAAAAGAAGAAGGGGCTGGCCAAGCTCTTCTAATCTTTGGATGCTGAAATCTGGAATGAATCAGTCAAGGGCCGCCGCCAAGCGGCCTTTGCCATTTGGCGAAAGATGCCCATGTCTATAATAAGTATTACACTGGGAGAAGCGGTAATACTGGGAGGATGCAATGCCAACGACAGTCACCAGCAAAGGGCAGGTCACGATTCCCAAGCACATTCGCAGTTCCACGAAGATTCAACCGGGGTGCAAAGTGTTCTTTGAAGTCAATCACGATGGGGACCCAGTTTTGCGCAAATGCGGGCCCATCGAGGAAAGCAGACCTGACCGGTTTGATGAGGTCGCCGGCACTGCCGACATCAAGTGGCGCACGGATGAACTTATGGCCCTGCTACGCGGCGAAGACTGATGGTGCTGATTGATACCAACGTGTTGGTGGATGTGCTGGAACGCGATCCGCAGTGGTTCGATTGGTCGATTGGCCAAGTGCGGAAGCTGTCCATGACGCATCCGTTGGCGATCAACGCCGTCATCTATGCAGAGCTTGCTTCCACCTATTCCTCGTCAGCAATCTTGGACGAAAAGATCGCGATCATGAATCTGGTTTTCGAACCAATCCCGCGCACTGCGGCGTTTCTGGCCGGCAAAGCCTATGTACTTTATCGCCGCCAAGGCGGAACAAAGAGCAACGTTCTCGCCGATTTTTTCATCGGCGCGCACGCCGCTGTGCTGGGATGCCCGCTGCTGACCAGAAACACGCGGCGTTACTCGGCTTATTTCCCCACCGTGCGTCTGATCGCTCCGTGATCCGCATTTCGTACTTTTTCTTCTAATCTTTGCAGCCGTTCCAAGCAAGCAGGCCGCGCTCAATCCGGGTGCGGCCTTGCTTTTTGGCGATAAGAGCGCGTAGCTGCCAACCCAAACCCGCGCTCATCCGTCTGAAACTCCATGGAACTCCAAAGAGCCGGCACGAAATTTGTCTGTCTTCTCGCGCTCTTGCCGCTCTCATCAGCCTGTGCGCAGACTCCGGGGCCGAGCGAAACGCAGGCTCCTACGGTCATCACCCGCACTACTCTTGTTTTGGTTCCAACCCTGGTCCGGACCAAGGAAGGCGCGCCGGTCTTCACGCTTACCGCAAAGGACTTCACCCTCACGGATGACGGCATCGAGCAGCCGGTCTCGGTCGAAGAGGAGACTGGAAGCGAACCGCTGGCACTGGTCGTAGCCGTCGAGACAGGCGGCGCAGGCGCGCGCCATCTTAGCAGCGTGCACAATCTTGGCCCGGCCGTTGAGGCGGTCATCGGCAGCGTCCCGCACCGCGTAGCAGTGGTGGAATTCGACAGCACGCCCCGGCTGGCCCAGAGCTTTACCGCCGACCTCGACACGGTTGCAGAGACCCTGCGCGGCCTTGAAGCGGGCGACCGAGGCGCAGCCATCCTCGACGGCCTCGGCTTTTCCATCGATCTTTTACGCCGGCAGCCGGCAGTCTACCGGCGCGCAATTCTGCTCATCAGCGAAACGGCGGATCACGGCAGTCAGACAAAGTTGAAGGATGCCCTTCACGCCCTCAGCGACACCAATACGGCCATCTATAGCGTGGTCTTTTCCTCCGCCAAATCGGCCGCCGGCCACGAAGCTGCCATGATTCTGGGAGACTCCACGCCGGGACCGCCAGGCGGCTGCATGGCCAAAGATCCGAATGCTGAACCGGGACAAAACCGCTGGGGGCAGGCTTTCGACTGCCTTGGACTGCTGGCTCCGCCGCTGCGGCTGGCCAAGGCGGCGGCCATGGCGGCCGCCGATAGTATGCAGCGCAATGCCGCGGAGGGCGTGGCGCAATTAACGGGCGGTGAGTACTTCAAATTCACCGACGCCCGCAGCCTGGAGCGCGACGTGCTGGCCATCTCCCATCACCTGCCCAACCGGTACGTGTTGAGCTTTCATCCGCTCGCGCCACATCCGGGCTTTCACGCTATCGGACTGCGCCTGAAAGACTATCCCGACCTCGTGGTGCAGGCCCGCAACGGCTATTGGGCCGATGAGGATGAGAAACTCATTCAATAGGTATATCTGCTAAAGTTAACATTGATTCCTTCGCACAAAACTTCTCTCTTCAGTGGAGTTTTTCGCAGTTCAACAGGGAATTTGCCCAGAAAAATATGCCACACGATCTGCCTAAAGCCTACGACCCAACCGCTATTGAAGATCAATGGGCCGAATACTGGGTGAGCGAGAGGCTCTTCGCCCAGCCCACGCCCGAGCCAGCGACCACAAACTCCAGCCTGGACGGCGAGTCGTTTACGATCCTACTGCCGCCGCCCAACGTGACGGGCCGGCTGCACATGGGACATATGCTCAACCAGACGGAGATGGACATCCTGACCCGCTGGCGGCGGATGACAGGCCGCCGCGCCCTGTGGCTGCCGGGCACCGACCATGCGGGCATCGCCACGCAGATGATGGTCGAGCGGCAGTTGGCCGCCGAAGGAACTAGCCGTCAGCAACTGGGCCGCGAGGCCTTTGTCGAGCGGGTGTGGGAGTGGAAGCGCCACTACGGCGGTGCGATTCTCGAACAGATGAAGCGCCTGGGCGCGTCGGTGGATTGGCAGCGCGAATACTTCACGATGGACGAGAATTTATCGGTAGCGGTGCGCGAGGCCTTCGTCCGCTTGCATGAGCAGGGTCTAATCTATCGCGGCGCATACATCGTGAACTGGTGTCCGCGTTGTCAAACGGCGATTAGTGACCTGGAAGTCTTCCATGAGGAACAAAAAGGCCACTTATGGGAGATACGCTACCCAGTTATCGGCGAAGATGGGAAGGATACCGGCGAGTATCTTACCGTTGCAACGACGCGTCCCGAGACGATGCTTGGCGACGTGGCCGTCGCTATTCATCCCGAGGACGAACGCTATCTTCATTTGCATGGCAAGAAACTGCGCCTGCCATTAGTCGGCCGCGAAATTCCTATCATCCTTGATGAGTGGGTCAGCCGCGACTTCGGCACTGGCGCGGTGAAGGTCACTCCGGCGCACGACCCCAATGACTTCGCCTTGGGCGAACGCCACAATCTACCTTCGATCAACGTGATGGACGCCGAAGGCAAGATCAATGCCGAAGGCAGCGTCTACACGGGACTCGACCGCTATCAGGCGCGCAAGAAGATTGTTGCAAACCTGGAAGAGCAGGGCCTGTTAGCCGGAATCAAAGACCACACCAATAATGTTGGCCACTGCGACCGTTGCAAGACTACGGTCGAGCCGCGGCTTTCGACGCAATGGTTTGTGAAGATTCAGCCGCTGGCGGACAAAGCCAAAGAAGCGGTCCGCGAAAAGCATATTCGCTTTACGCCGGAGATGTACGAGAAGACTTACTTCGAGTGGATGGATAACATTCACGATTGGTGCATCTCGCGCCAGCTCTGGTGGGGCCATCGCATTCCCGCATGGCATTGCGCCGATTGCCGCAAAATCACTGTCGCCCGCGTCGATCCCGCAGCTTGCACACATTGCGGCTCGGCGAAGATTACGCAGGAGACCGATGTTCTCGACACTTGGTTCTCGTCGGGATTGCTGCCGGTTTCTGTCTTCGGCTGGCCTAACATTACTGCGGAAAATCGTGGCGACTTTGACGCGTTTTATCCGACGAGTTTGTTAGTGACCGGCTTCGACATTTTGTTCTTCTGGGTCGCGCGGATGATCATGCTCGGCTGTTGGTTCGCCGAAGAGGTTCCCAACGCGGATGGCTCCAAGCGCTCTCTTGCCGATTCGGTTCCCTTCCGCGAGGTTTACATTCACGCGCTGGTGCGCGACGCCAACCGCGAGAAGATGTCCAAGACCAAGGGCAACGTGATCGACCCCATCGAAATCGTCAAGCAATACGGGACGGACGCAGTCCGTTTCACGCTGGCCTCGATGGCCTCGCCCGGAACCGACATCGCCTTCAACGTCGCCCGCACCGAGGGCTATCGCGCCTTCGCCAACAAAATCTGGAACGCCGCGCGCTTCCTCTTCATGAATGTAGATCGTGCCGCGGAGATCGGCATTTTTGTTGACCCCGCCGCTCTGGGCGGAATGCCTGCGGTTGCCGACGATGCGCCGCTCGAAGCCCGCTGGATTGTTGCCGAGTTACATTCGACCGCAGCCAAGGTCAACGCTTCGCTGGAAAACTATCGCTACGATGACGCGGCCAATACCATCTATCAATTTTTCTGGGGCAGCTTCTGCGATTGGTATCTGGAGATCGTCAAGCTGCGGTTGGATTTTGAAGCGAGTCAGCAAGACGGCGAGTCAGCTACTCAGCGCGATGCGCGATTGGCCGGAACCAAAGCCGCATTGACCACACTGGTGCAGGTCTTTGAAGCTTCACTGCGTATGCTTTCGCCGTTCATGCCGTTTATCACGGAAGAAATCTGGCACGCGCTCTACGACGGCAAACCGCCGGCTAAGTCGATTGCGCTGACGAGTTATCCGCAAGCTACGGGTCGATTTGCCAACCTCGGAGAAGAATCCAGTTTAATTTTTCTCAATACTCTGAGTCGTGGAGCGACTCTTGAAATGTACTGGGTCCAAAACGTGATTATTGCACTGAGATCACTCCGCAAGGAAATTGGCGTTCCAGAAAAAGAAGTGGTTGATGCGCGACTCTACTGTTCTGCGGAGAAGGGTCCAAATACAGCCATTTATTTGGTTTCCAGTTCGAACCAACAAATTTGCAATTCACTCGCAAAAGTCCGCCTTGAAGTGACTTCTCAGAATGTGCCGTCGAACGGAATCATACGCTCGGAGAATGGTTTCGATGTCGAACTACTTTATGAGAAGACCATCGACGTTTCCGCCGAGCGCGAGCGTCTGACAAAAGACATTGCCAAGTATGAAAAAGGTCTAATGTCAGCCGAGCGGCAGTTAGGCAATGAGAGCTTTCTAGCCAAAGCTCCGGCAAATGTGGTTGAAGGATTGAAGAAGCAGGAAGCAGAGACGCGGATGCTGTTGGATAAAGCGCGCGCCGCGTTGGAAAAACTCACTGAGGAGGAGTAGGAGATGGCCTGCGATTGTGGTCGATGCCGGCAGCACTATAAAACTCTGGGATTCGCCTTCGGGATACCCGAGGAAGCCGAGCTGCAAGAGGCGTATCGGGAATCGATCAAGCAATGGAATCCCGATCTCTATCAGGATTACGCCAGTCTGCGGGCGGATGCGGAAGAACATTACAAGCAGATTCAAATTGCTTACCGGGAATTGAAGGAGCACAACGGGAGCGCGGAAGAGACGGCGGAGACATCTTCGCCGGAAAGCGATTTCGTCAAGCCAGAAAACGCCCCGTCCTCCCCGCCGTCCATCTCCTTTAACGGCGCGCCCGGCTGCCTTGTCGGGCCGCAATTTACCTCGGGAGTCGAAGAGATTATCGCTCGTCATTTGGGAAAGGCAGACACCGCTGTCGCTATTGTCGACATCAGCGGCGCTCCCTCGCACTCCGCCAATTACGCGCATTTCTTTCTGCTGTCCTCGCGCGGAATCATGGTGCGGGATATTCGCAACATCGTCTCGCTGCTCTGGTATAAGGATCTGGGCGAGGTCAACCTGATCGATAAGCGCAAGGGCGGCAAACTCAGTTTTTCGCAAAGGCTGGCCGAATCAATTTCAGGCAGCCAGCATAACTACTCACTGCAAATCAACAAAAGCGACGGGAGCCGCTACTTCTCATTTACCGATCAGGTGGATGACAGCGTCAAGGAAGTTATTTATAACTTTATTTTGCGGCAAAAGAATCAAGCACAGCGCTGACGCGCGCGAAAAGGAATCATGGACTGGAAGAATAGCCACATCGACGCATTGCTGGAGCAGGCGCTTGAAGAAGACAAGGCGGCCGGCGACACGACGACCAACCTGACCATCGACCCTGGACTGCGGGCGACCGGCTCGATACTTGCGCGCCAGGAGATGGTGGTGGCTGGGCTGGGCGCGGTGCCTCGCTTGCTTGATATCTTTGCACGGCTCGACAAGCGCGCGCCGGCGCAAACGCGCTTCGAGGTTGTCAGTCACCCGGAGATCTTCGACGGCGTGAGGGTTCACGATGGCCAGGTGCTGGCCGTGATTCGCCACAACGCGCGGGCGCTGCTCAGTTGCGAACGGGTGATTCTGAATCTGATGCAGCACCTGAGCGGCATCGCCACGCTGACCCGCAAGTTTGTGGATGCAATCGAAGGCACTCATGCCCACGTGCTGGACACGCGCAAAACAGTGCCGGGGCTGCGTACGCTGGAAAAATACGCGGTGCTGTGCGGCGGAGGAACGAATCACCGGCTCGATCTAGCAAGCGGAATTTTGATCAAGAACAATCACATTTCGCTGGGTGGCGGGCTGCCTACGGTACTAACTCAGGCGTTGGCAAATCGCAAAAAGGGACAGCGCGTGCAAGTCGAAGTGAGATCGGCGCAGGAGCTTGAAGAGGCCATTGGACACGGCGCAGAAGCGATTCTGCTGGATAACATGACGCCCAAGGAAGTGAAGAAGTCCGTCGAGCGCTTGAAGCAAATCGAGCGCTGGATTCCCACCGAGGCATCGGGCGGGATTGTTCTCGATAACATCCGCGCTTATGCCGAGACTGGCGTGGACTTTATCAGTGTGGGCGCGCTGACTCACTCAGCCAAAGCCGCCGACATCTCGATGCGCATTGCCGCGGAGACAGAGTAGCTTGTACGACCTGGCGGAGTTAGAAAGCGCGCTGGCCGAAACTGTCTTTTCAGGCAAGCTGCACTTTTCTCCGTTTACCGGTTCAACGAATTCCGACGCGCAGACTGCGGCTCGCAGTGGAGCGCCGCACGGCTCGGTTTACTTTGCCGATGAGCAGCGGGCGGGGCGCGGGCGCGGCGATCACGCATGGCGCTCAGCCGCGGGCGAAGGACTATATGCGAGCCTACTGCTGCGGCCTGCGATTCCAGCGCTACGGCTGCCGCTGTTGCCGCTGGTCGCGGGGTTGGCTGGCGCTGATGCTATTCGCGCTGCCGCCGGATTGACGGTTGATCTGCGCTGGCCGAATGATTTGTTATTAGGTCCACGCAAGGTTGCAGGCATTCTGGTCGAGTCAAAGATTTCCGGCGGTGCGGTGGATTTTGCCGTGGTGGGTATCGGGATCAATGTTCATCAGCGCGAGTTTGATTCTGATTTGACTTCGCTCGCGACTTCGCTTGATCTTGAAACGGGCAAAAGAGTTTCGCGCCAGGAGTTACTCGTTTTGCTGCTAGAATCGCTGCAGCGTGAGGCTTTGGGTTTGGCCGATTCGCGGGCGAGCATCAAGGTTCCCGCGCGTGTGGAGCAGGCTTCGACGTGGATTCGCGGGCGAAGAGTTGAGGTGCATGGGCCGCAGGCTTGCACGGGCATTACCGATGGACTGGATGAGAATGGATTTTTGTTGGTGCGCACCGCGGATGGATTGGTAACGGTGCAGACCGGTGGGATTCGGTCGGCCACATAATGTGATTTCATCCTCGCCGGAATGAGAAACCGCAGGTCCTTCGACTCGCTACGCTCGCTCAGGATGACAGAGCACCCAATTTGGTGAGATGCACAGAGAGAATTATGTTATTAGCCATCGATGTAGGCAATACGAATACGGTGCTTGGGCTTTATAAGCTCGAAGGCGCGTCGGGGTCCCCGGCGACAGGTCTTGGTCGCAGGGGTGACTCGAAGCCGGAGTTGGCCGCGCACTGGCGCGTCACTACGCACCACTCGCAGACCGCCGACGAGTATGGCGTGCTGTTTGTGAATCTCTTCGAGATGAATGGCATGAAGGCAAGCCAGGTGAGGTACATCATTATCTCCTCGGTGGTTCCTCCTGTCGATGGCACCTTGCGCCAGGTTTGCGAAGATTACTTTCACACGCAGCCATTGTTCGTCGAACCGGGAATCAAGACGGGAATGCCGGTGCTGGTGGAGAATCCCGCCGAACTGGGCGCGGACCGGCTGGTGAACGCGATTGCCGCTTTTGAACGCTATGGCGGGCCGTGCGTGATTGTGGACTTCGGCACGGCGACGACCTTCGATGTGGTTTCGGCGAAGGGCGAGTACCTGGGCGGAGCGATTGCGCCGGGCCTCGGCCTGAGCGCCGAAGCGCTGTTTTCGCGGGCCGCGCGCTTGAGCCGCGTCGAGATCAAACGCCCCGCCAAGGTGATCGGCGTCAACACCATCACCCACTTGCAGAGCGGACTTTATTACGGCTACATCGGCTTGGTGGACGGCATTCTGGAGCGCATGATCGCCGAGCTGGGCGCGCCGGCGAAGGTGATCGCCACGGGCGGACTGGCGCGGCAGATCGCCGAGGACTCGCGCTTCATCGCCGAGATCGACGATATGCTCACGCTCGACGGCCTGCTGATTCTCTTCGAGCGCAATCGCGCGGTCAAGCCGCGGGGCAAAGCGCATTGAGGCGCGGAGCGTGCTGAACTACTTCAACTACTTTACCGAGATCGAAGACCGCTTTCAGCAGCGTCGCGGGGCGCTGCTGTTGCTCTCGACGCTGGACTGGGCGCTGATCGAGACTTGGCGCGAGGCGGGTATTCCTCTGAACGCGGCGTTGCGCGGCATTGACGCGGCTTTTGATAAGTATGAAGCGCGGCAGAAGCGTGGCCGTATGCGGCAGATCAACGGGCTGGCATGGTGCGCACAGGCGGTGATGGAAGCAGCCGAGGAGTTGCGCGAGGCGGCTGCGGGCTTGGCTCCTGCAACTACAGAGGCGCGCGAATCGGGCTTCGAGCAAGAGCGTGTGGCGGCGCACCTGGAGGCAGCGGCTGCGGCGCTCGATGAGGCTACGGTTGCGCCCGAAGCCTGCGCTGCAAACGCTGCACGTTTGCGTGAATTGGCCGGCGAAGTTCGCGCTTCGGATCAAGAGAGCGCGCACGATATGGAAGCGCTGGAACGCACGCTGACTGTTCTCGAAGAGAAGCTCTTTGCCGCGCTGACCGCCGCTGCGCCAGAGGAGTTGCTGGTGAGCTTGAAGGCGCACGCGGCGCGCGAACTGGCGCCTTATCGCAGCCGCATGGGCGTGGTGCAATTGCGCCAGGTGGAACGGCAGTTTGTGCAGAAACAACTGCTGGTGCATTACAACCTGCCGCGACTAAGCCTGTTTTACATGAGCCAACAATGACAGTCAGAAAACAAATCACGGCGCAGAGACGGGCCAAACAGGCCGCGAAAAGGCATTCGGCCGAACGCAAGAAGCCCGAGAAGAATACCACGGTAGCTAAATCTCTTGCGGATACTGCAAATCTCACGGCACGCCCGGACGCGAGTCAGAGTTCTTCCGAAAAACCACGCGGCAAGAAGTTTGCTATTTCCCACCCTAGTTCACCCCAAGAAGCAAAGACCGCTTCTTGGGGACCCCGAAGCCGCAAAAACAAGAACGCGGCGAGGGTGGGGCACCCGCAGGGTCTTCAATTTTCCGCCGAGCCGCAACTCGTAGAAATCGAAAAGCCGATTTATGGCGGAGCGTTTCTGGCCCGGCTGGAGGGCAAGGCGGTTTTTGTGCCGCTGGTGCTGCCCGGCGAGCAGGCGCGGGTGCGCATCACGCAGAGCAAACCGGGCTATGCCAGCGCCGAGGCCGAAGCGATCATCCGCGCCGCGCCCGAGCGGATTACGCCCGTCTGCCTGCACTTTGGCGTTTGCGGCGGCTGTCACTATCAGCACGCGGAGTACGCAAAGCAGCTCGGCTTCAAGCAGGTCATTCTGCGCGAAACGCTGGAGCGCAGCAGCGTGGCTGTGCCCGCGGAGATTGCCGTGCTGGCCGGCGAGCCGTGGCACTATCGCAATCGCATCCGGCTGGCTCTTGATGCCAAAGGAAAGCTCGGTTATCGAGGCCGCAACTCCCACGCGGTGGTTCCGATCAGCGAGTGCCCAATCGCCGCGCCGTTACTGGTCGAATCCGCGCTGGCCTCTGCCCAGGTCTTGCGCGAATTTGTTCCGAAGTGGCGGCCCACCGAGATTTCGTTTTTTTGCGATGCGGCAGAAACTGCGCTGCTGGCGACTGTCTTTACGGATAAGTTGCCGAAGATTCGCTTTGAGGAATTGGCGCAAGCGTTTCACGAACGAGTTCCGGCGCTTGTGGGCGCGGAGCTGGTTGTTGAAGGCCGTTCCGGCCAGTTATCGCAGACTGTGGCGCAGTGGGGCGCAAGCTCGATCAGTTATCGCGCCGCCGGCTTCGATTATCGCGTGGACCACGGCGCATTTTTCCAGGTCAATCGCTGGCTGGTGGATGGGCTGGTTGAAAATGTGACCGCAGGACACAGCGGCAAACTGGCCTGGGATCTCTTTGCCGGAGTCGGCCTCTTTGCGCGGCGGTTGACAGCAAACTTTGCTCGCGTGGTGGCCGTCGAGTCGGCGCCCGCCGCGACGCAATCTCTGGCGGCTAACCTCAAAGGGACGACCGGCGAGTCCGTCAAGGCCGAGACTCTGGCCTTTCTTCAGCGCCGCGCCGGCGAGAAGCCCGATCTGATTGTCGTGGACCCGCCACGCACCGGGCTGGGCGCGGAGAGCTGCGCGCTGCTGGCCAGCATCAACACGCCCGCGCTCGTCTGCGTCTCCTGCGACCCGGCCACGCTGGCTCGCGATCTGCGCGCGTTGCTTGCATCCGGCTACGCGATCCAGTCCATCACCCTCGCCGACCTCTTTCCCCAGACCTTTCATCTGGAAACCGTGGTTCAGTTGCGCCGCGCCTGATAGGCTTGGGGCCAGAATAGCTTTTTGATTTCAGGCGCGATGGAAAACCCTACTCCCATCTCCGGGCAAGAGCTAACCGGTCCAGCCGGATCAGGTCCGGTCCCGCTCTTTCACGCGGCCGTGCTCTTTGCCTTAGGCATAGCCGCCACGCAGGCTGTTTACTTGCGGTCGAGTCTGGTGCTGGTTGCGCTGGCGCTGACGGCCGTGCTCTGTGGTTTGGCGGCCGTGCGCGCGCAACGCATCGCATGGCTGCCGCTGGGGGTGCTATGGCTGCTGCTGGGCGCGTGGTGCGCGCAGATGGAGCCGCGCCCTGCGCCCGCGCCCGCGCTGGCCGCGCTCTCGGATGGCCTGCTGCGCACCGTCGAAGGCACCGTGATCGATGCCGGGCCAGTGCGCGGCGAGATCGAGCAGAACCTCGACGCGCCCGCCTCGGCCCAGCAGCAGATCGCGCAGAGAATCGATCTGCGCGTCTCCAGCCTGGAGGTGGTCACTGACACCATCGACGAGCAGCAGCCAATCACAGGCAGCGTGCGCCTGACGGTTCAATGGCCAAGCCCCGCAGGTCAGCAGCCCTTCCGCTGCGGCGAGCGGATTCGCGCCGTGGCCCGCCTGCTGCCGCCCGAGGTCTATCGCGATCCTGGCGTCTGGAGCCGTGAGGATTTTCTGGTCGATCAGGGCATCACCTCGACGGCGACGGTGAAAATCGACCGCATGGAGCACATGGGTCAGACGCCGGGACTCTATCTCGGCTGCCGGGTTAGCGGATTGCAACACACGTCGAGCACGCGTCTGCTGGCTCTGCCCGCGGCGATGCGCCACCTGCCTGCGCCGTTACGCCTCTCAGAAGATGACGCCGTGATGCTGGCCGCGATGGTCACCGGCGACCGCACTTACCTGACCCATTCGCTGCGCGTGGGCTTCGAGCGCACCGGCTCCTTTCATATGCTGGTGGTCTCCGGCTTTCACCTGGCGATCATGGCCGGCTGCATCTTCTGGGTGACGCGCCGTTTGCGCCTGCCGCGCGTTCCGGCCACTCTGCTGACGATTTTGATCTCCTTCGCTTATGCGCTCTTCACCGGCTTCGCCACGCCGGTTGCGCGCTCGCTCTTCATGGTCACGCTTTACCTGCTGGGCCGGCTCGTCTACCGCGAACGCAATGCGCTGAACACCATCGGCTTTGCCGCGTTGTGCCTGCTGGCCTTCAGTCCGCGCAGCTTGTTTGACGCCAGCTTCCAGATGACGCTGCTGGCCGTGGTGGCCATCGGCGGAGTCGCCGCGCCGCTGCTCGCCGGCACGATTCATCCTTACCTGACGGCCACGCGCGACCTGCGCCAACTCGCTCTGGACATAAAATCACCGCCCCGTCTGGCGCAGTATCGCGTGACAATGCGCATGATCGCTGAGGCGTTGCAGAGAGCCGTGAACAGGCGCTTTGCCTGGCGTGTCTTTCCCTGGTCGGTGCGTTTCACGATCCGTGCCTTCGAGCTGCTGGTTGTCTCCTGCGTGGCGGAACTGGCCATGACCCTGCCCATGGCGCTCTACTTCCATCGCATCACCATCTTTGCGCTGCCGGTGAATGTCTTTATTCTGCCGCTGCTGCTGGTGCTGATGCCGGCAGCGCTCGTCACTTTGGTAGCCCTGGTGATTTGGCCTGCCGTCGCGGTAGTCCCGGCGATGGTCGTGGCATTCTTTCTCCACATCGGCATTGGGCTGGTGCATCTCTTCGGTTCGATGGCCTGGGGTGACTTCCGCATTCCCGCGCCGCTGCTCTGGCAGTCGCTGGTTTTCTGCGCTCTGCTCGGAGCGGCGATCTTCCTATCCCACCCTATTACTACAGTTGTACTTTTTCCAGATCGCCGATTTCCGGGCCTAGAGGCCCTGATATTTTGGCCATGTTTCAGGGGGCTGAAGCCCCTTGCTCCCTCCGGAATCTCAAACTACCCGCTGTTTTCTGTTGAACTCCGCTGGCCGCGCCGCGCAGCCTGGGTTGCGCTACTGCTCGCCGCTGTCATCGCTGTTCTGCCTCGCCCAGTCGATCACCCCCATGACGCCTTGCTGATGGAGGCCATCGACGTGGGCCAGGGCGACTCCCTGCTGCTGATTACGCCCGAGGGCAAGACCCTGCTTGTGGATGGCGGAGGCCACGGCGGAGGACCGCATCAAGCGCCGCAGGATTACGACATCGGCGAGGAGGTCGTCTCGCAAGTGTTGTGGTCGCGCGGAATTCGGCGGCTGGACGTGGTGGCGCTCACTCACGCGCACTCCGACCACATGGGCGGCCTGCCCGCCGTGCTGCGCAACTTCCATCCCGCCGAGCTTTGGGTGGGCAACAACCCACCCCACTACAAAGACTACGTCGCTCTGCTCGATGAAGCCGCCAGCCTGCACATTCGCGTTCGTTCCTTGCAAGCCGGCGACACCTTCGCATTTGGCTCGACGCAGGTGAACGTGCTGGCGCCCTTCCGTGGCTATCGGCCGGGACCGGAGCCGACTAACAACGATTCGATGGTGATGCGCGTGGCCTACGGCGCGACTTCCGTGATGCTGGAGGGCGACGCCGAAGCGCCCATCGAGCGGGCGATGCTGGCCGAACCGGGCTTGCAGAGCACGCTGCTCAAAGTCGGCCACCACGGCAGTTTGACCTCGACGCGGCCTGAGTTTCTGGCGCGCGTGGCTCCGCAGTGGGCCGTCGTCTCATGCGGCCTGCACAACCGCTATCAGCATCCCCGTCCGGAGGTGCTCAAAGCGCTGGAAACGGCCAAGGTGCGCACCTTCTCGACCGACATCAACGGCGCAAGCTGCTTCCGCCTGGACGGCAGGTCGGTGACGCCCGATATGGCCTGCGGCTGGCGGGTTTTGCCCTGATGAGCGGATTTGGTTGAAGCTCGTGGTTTCTCATCCAGCTTTTGTGGCTTGTTCATTTCCCGCCGCAAGGCGGAGCGGAGATTATGCGCGTCTTTCGGCGCTCAGCGCGGCCAGCCGCTCGGCGACGGCTTCGACAATCTGCTCGTGGACTTCGTCGATTCCGAGATCGCCTTCGATCAGCACGACGCGCTCCGTCTCGCGGGCGGCAATCTCCCTGTACTTCTGCCAGACGCGACCGTAAAAGGCATCCTGCTCCTGCTCGAAACGGCCTTCGTCCGGGCCGCTCTCTTCACTGACTCTTTGGTTGCGGCGGCGGGCGCGGCTCAGCTAGGCGTCGAGCGACGGCAGCCGCAGCAGCGTCAGATCGGGCTGGAGGCTCTCACAGAGCAGCCGGTGCAGTTCGAGAACGATCGTGGAACCCAGCTCGCGTCCGCCGCCCTGGTAGGCTTCGGTCGAGTCGGTAAAGCGGTCGCAGAGGACGATCTTTCCAGCGTCGAGGGCGGGCTCGATCACCTCGGCGATGGCCTGGGCGCGGTCGGCGAACATCAGCGCCATCTCGGTCATCGGCGCCAGATGCGAGGTGCGCGAATCGAGCGCCAGAGCGCGAATGCGGTCGCCAGTCTCAGTGCCGCCGGGCTGGCGGGTTACCAGCGCATCGTGGCCGCGCTTTTGCAGCCAAGCAGCCAAACGGCTGATTTGCGTGGTTTTCCCCGAACCATCCAAGCCTTCGAGAGTAATCAGCAGACCGCGCGGCATGGGCTGAGTTTACCACTCCCGATAAAGTTAAAGACGAGGCCCCTGCATTTGTGTTACAAGGGTTTAACCCTGAATCTTTCTGGAGGCAGGCAACTGCGCTCCGAATGGAGTTGAAAACCAGTGAAACTTCACATCCTCCACAAGCTTGCCGTTTGCGGCTTCCTCGTAGTCGCTGCGTTCACCACCCAGCAACTCCGCGCCCAGTACCTGACGCTGGAGGGACAAACCGGAGGGTTTTTGACGCCCACAGCCTACGTCGTCTATTCGGAGGACGGCAAGATATTTTCCCACCCGGCCGTCGGCGTTCACTACATTGATGCCTCGGCAGTGATCGGCAACATTGAGACCCTCAGCGTTACTGAGGGCTTCGCCAACCGGGCCGAGGTTGGCTACACGCGCAGCATCCACCAGTTCGGCGATAGCGGCTCAGGTTCCACGCCGCTTTTGAGCGAGCTTTGGCACTACTCCGGCATGAACGTCTTCCACGGCAAGGTGGTGGGGATCAAGGATGGACAGTTCGGTCCCTGGACGCCAGGCGTGGCCGTCGGCGGCGTGGTTCGCACCGGCGACAAATTTGTTTCGGGGTATATTGGTTACGCGCTTTCTAATTACACCGTGCCTGCCAAGGCCTACACCAATGGCGACATCTACATAGCCGTCACCAAAACCTGGGCCAAGAAGCCAGTACCCTTCCTGGCGAACATTGGCTGGAAAGCCACCAATGCCACCATCTTCGGCATCGGCGGACAGAGCACGCGCTTCGGTGGACGGCTCTTTGGCGGCCTGGGTATTCCATTACCCCTTGGCAAGGGCATCGTGGCCGTGCCATCGGCGGGATTCACGCAGGAACCCAAGACCTCGGTGAATCTGAACACCATGCTGAACTCATACCTCTATGGGTGCGAGCTTGCATCCTTCTGTAATCCCGCGTCCTACCCTCTGATGAGCGCCCATCTACCCACAACACTGGACTACGCCGTGCGCGTCACTCAGCGCGAGCATCCGCACTTCGCCTTCGATATCGGTATCGGCCAGGTGGCGGGTAACATCGGATCCATCTATGTTCCAAACCATCCCATCGTCCCCGCGGATGGGCCTCCGGTTGTCACCACGCCCGTGAATCTGCAAGCCCGCCACGTTCTGGGCATGGGGCTGAGCTATCGCTACTGAATCCGGCAGAGAGCATTCGCACTCAACCATCAAGGCCCACGGTTCGCCGTGGGCCTTCGTGTATTCAACGCAGCGGCGGGTTATCGGAAGCTGCGGGCGGAAATGATGAATCCGGAGGGCCAAAAACTTCTTGCAATTTCTGCTGACAGACCTTGTTTTCCGGGCATAAACTAATCGCGTGAGCGGCTTTCAGTTTTTTCCGTCACGAAAGGTTTTGGAGGTTTTTCCCATGCGATTTCTGCGCTCTGTGCGCTGGCTGATGCTGGCGTTGGTTGTCATCCTCGTTTCCTCGTCTTCCCTTGCTGGCCTTCAGATCGTTGTCAGCATCGCGCCGCCGGCGCTGCCGGTTTATGTGCAGCCCGATTGCCCCGAGCCCGGCCTGATGTGGACGCCCGGCTACTGGGCCAACGGTCCAGAGGGCTTCTTCTGGGTTCCCGGCGCATGGGTGCCAGCTCCCTTTCATGGCGCGCTATGGACGCCTCCTTATTGGGGTTGGGATCACGGCCGGTACTTCTTCCATGAGGGCTACTGGGGACGGCACGTCGGCTACTACGGCGGCGTGAACTACGGCTTTGGCTACGGCGGCCTCGGCTTTGCCGGCGGCGAGTGGCGCGGTGGCGTCTTTGCCTACAACACTGCCGTCATGCACGTCGGCTTTCACGGCGGCGTTACTTTCGTTGATAGGGAACGCGTGGATCGGGGCTTTGTTGAACGGGACAGCCACGTCGCCTTCAGCGGAGGACCCGGCGGCATCCACCACGAACCCGCCGCCCAGGAGCGGCTGGCCGAGCACGATCAGCACACGGGCAGAACCTCCTTCCAGACGCAACACGAGAATACCGCCCGCAGCGACAAGGGTTCTTATGCCGCTCACAATGGCGGGCATCCGCAGAACCTGGCCGTAAACAAGCCCCTGGGCGGCGAATCGCATCCCGCTGCTGCCGCGCATAACGCCCCGGCAGCGCACAATGCTCCGGCCTCGCATAATGCTCCCGTGCACAACGCGCCGGCCGCGCACAACGCACCTGCTACGCATCCTGTACCCGCAGCGCACAACGCGCAGGCCCCGCATAATGCTCCCGCGCATAACGCACCGGCCTCGCATCCTGCACCGGCAGCGCACAATGCTCCTCCACAACATAATGCACCAGCCTCACACCCTGACAAAGATCCCAAGCACAAGTAGCGCGATTGCTTGCTTCGCATCAATGAGGCCCACGGTTCGCCGTGGGTCTCGTTGCGGTTGGGAATTAACCGCCAGGACGGTCGTTCCTTTACCGGCGGTTGTCCGTGATTCCGGCAATGGAGCTTATGCGAGCGAATAGCGAGCGGCTGGCCCCACCGCAGGTGGCGAGAGGCTGGCCTCACCGCAGGTGGCGAGCGGCTGGCCCCACCGCAGGTGGCGAGAGGCTGGCCCCACCGCAGGTGGCGAGAGGCTGGCCCCACCGCAGGTGGCCAAAAACGGAAAGAGCCGCCCGGCAACAGGGCAGCTCTCTCCTCAGGGAGAATAGTTCCAACGGAGGCAAAACCATCAGAACTTTCTGGCTGCATAGTAGGAGCGGGGGATGGGAGTGTCAAGGATAAATCGAAGGAGAAATAAGTACTTTTAAGTCAATATGTTAGTAAACGGGAAACGAGAAATGCACAGGGGGGTTCTTCGATATATCTTCGCCTTTATAATTCTGTAATATAGCGTCTTTACCGGGTATTTCTTAGGGTTTTTTGCCTGTCTATTGCAGGTTTTTTCCCCACCTTCCCTCGGTTGACGGGCCTCGCAGATGAGCAAGCAAAATTCTCTTTTCCCTCAGTCGCGCAGATGCAGGCTGATGAACTCGACATCGTAGACCGAGGAGGCCGGTCTGCCGCGTGAGATCCGGTAGAGAGCACGGAAGCCGCCAAGGAAAAATCCCAGCAAAATCGCCGCGCTCGAGACGATGATCGAGAGCAGAGTGATCCCCATCAGCAGCTTTCCGGTCTTCGCCACCTCGGACTCGGCGGGCAACGGAATCAATGTCAACTCCGACTCGTAGTGCACCTCGGCCAGCAGTTTATGGCTCTCGTCGGGGAAGGCGTTTCCGCTGACCAGCGCCACCAGCGGCCCGCTGCGCCGCACCTCGAGCGCGACCAGTCCGGAATCCTGAAGCGGCTTGGGCCAGCCCGCCTGAGTCTGTGGGTTCGCCTGCTTGGCGGCATTCACGAACTCGCGCAGCCTGGCCTCCTGCGCTGCCGCCAATTGCGGCGTGGGATAGTCGATGATGGTCAGCGTGGCCACGCCCGAGCGCAGCGAGTAGTTGGCGGTAACCGCCTCCGCTCCGCGATCAAAGCCCACCAGCTCTGGCGGCAGCACGCCGCCCGCGCCTGCATATCCCGCCGCTCCCACGGCATAGTGCGTAGTCTGTCCGTTCAAAGAGGTTTTGGGCAGGTCGGCCAGCACGGAAGGCAGCAGCGCCTCGCCGCTCTCCGCCGCGGGCAACTGACCGGCCAGCTCGCGCATCTCCGCGCCAGACATCGGTCCAATGCTCGAAAAATTCGCATCCACGACTACATTGCCCACCCAGAAGAGCACCCGGTTGTGGTTCGAGGTGGCTCCGTTGCCGATCTCTTCCTTGGGCCATCCATTCTGGCGATAAAACGAATATGCGCCATAGGCGTCGCTGGCGTCGTGAAAACGCAAGGCGCGCAGGCTCAGCGTCTCGCCGCTGCGCTTGTAATCGGCCTGCTCCGCGCCGGTAAAATCGTACTCCTTGAGAGCCGTCGCGTTGGCCGCGTCGGCCTGTGCCGCGTCGCTCAAAATCTTCTTGGGCTGCACGGCTACCCAGCCGGAAAATCTCTCCGGCAGCAGCGCCTTCGGCACAGGCGGAAGCACCAGGTGAGCCGCGCCGGTTGGAGCCTTGGGCGGCGCTGACTGCGCCGGGGCTGCAATCGATGCAATCCGCAGCGCGGAGATGCTAACGAGAAGGGAAGCGAGGATTGGGGATGTGCGCATAGATAGGGACCATTTATAGAGTACAAGGTTCGCGTTGCAGCGCGCGGTTCAAGAGAGAAATTCCATCCTGAAACTTCCGCCGCCAGCCGTAATGCGAATTCTCAGTGACACAAGAAATGGATTCTTGGATTACGGAAACAATGGCAGTTCGTAGCAGGGTCAATCCTGAGCCGGTCTTCCATCCTTGCCGGACGCTCAAGAATTTGATTTTGGAAGTTGGGAGGCTAACCACGCATCAAACGCTCCGAGCGCTCGCTCACATTGCAAACGGTGGCGTTCCTTCTTGTCGCGAACCTTCTTGCGCAACTCCTCTTCCAACGGCTCCAGAAGGTCGAAGGTCATATTCGCAGGTTGAAAATTCTTTGCATCTGCATGTGTAATGTAATGCACCAGCGAGCCGATAGCCGAAGAGCGGGGCGCGGGCGCGGGTTCTATTCCATGAGCCAGGCAAGCCGCAAAAATGCCTGCCAGCAGTCCAGTCGCAATCGACTCCGTGTACCCCTCCACGCCGGAGAGCTGCCCGGCTAACATCAGCCGCGACTCCGCCTTGAAGCGCAGAGTCTCGTCCAATACGATAGGCGCGCAGACATACGTATTACGATGAATCTGCCCATAGCGCAGGAAGCGCGCATTCTCGAGGCCCGGAATCAGACGCAGCACCCGCGCCTGCTCCCCAAACTTCAAATGATTCTGGAAGCCGACCAGGTTGTAACTGTCGGCGCGCAGATTCTCCTGGCGCAGTTGCACCACGGCCCAGGGCGTCTGACCAGTACGCGGATCACGCAGGCCGACAGGCTTCATCGGGCCGAAGCGCAGCGTATCGCGCCCGCGCCGAGCCAGCACTTCGATGGGCAGGCAGCCCTCGAAGTACCGGGGCTCCCGTGCGCCCGCATCTGGCGCATGGGGTGGGAAGTAATCGAGTTTCTCCCACTCTTTGGATTCGGCTGGATCGGCGGCCAGCAACGCATCCAAGAAACAATCGTATTCGGCGCGGTCCATCGGACAATTGATGTAATCCGCTGTTCCCTTCTCCCAACGAGCGGCCATGTAGACTCGCTCCATGTCGATGGAATCCCTCTCGACAATCGGCGAGATCGAATCATAAAAAGATAATTGCCCGGAGCCCGTGATGCGCTCGATCTCAGCGCTCAAGCCGTCAGAGGTCAGCGGACCGGTGGCTAGAATTGTGAGTTCCGCGCCGTTTTCGTTGGAGTCCAGAGTGGTGACTTCTTCGCGAAAGACGCGAATCCGCTTCTCGGCGGCGATAGCCTTGGTGATGAGCCGGGAAAACTCTACGCGGTCGACAGCCAGCGCGTGGCCAGCGGGCACCGCCGATTCATCCGCAAAGCGCAAAAGCGCGGAAGCTGCCCGCCGCATCTCCTGCTTCAACAGCCAAGGCGCGGTGTTGGGCGATTCGCTCTTCAGGGAATTGGAGCAGACCAGTTCGCCGAACTCAGTAGTCTGGTGGGCCGGAGTCAGCCTCGGCTTGCCGTCCACCATTGTTCGCATCTCGTAGAGGTCCACCTGGCAGCCGAGCCGAGCCGCCGTCAAGGCCGCCTCCGTCCCCGCCAGTCCGCCGCCGATTACTCGAATCTTCATTCTGTGTCATCCTGAGCGGAATTTGTCGCGTTCTTTGCAACAAACGGAGTCGAAGGACCCGCGTCTTCGACTCCGGCAAGCAGTTTAAGCGCCTCGCCGCTCATTCGCACATTCCGCCACTCGTCCAGGAACTCGGCGTCCATCGCCCGGTAGAACTCGATAGCTGGCGTATTCCAGTCCAGAACCGCCCATTGCAGGCGCTGGCAGCCTCTCTCCGTCGCAATCGCCGCCACTTGTTGAAACAGCAATTTGCCGATCCCCAGGCCGCGCAACTCCGGCTCGACGAAGAGGTCCTCCAGATAGATTCCCGGCCCCACCCAGGTCGAGTAGTTGAAGAAATAAATGGCATAACCGGCCGTCTGGCCGTCGTGCTCGGCGATCAGGCAGGAATAATAAGGATTGGGGCCGAATCCCTCTCGTTCCAGACTCTCCTCGGTTGCGGTCACGGCGTCGGGCGCGTGCTCGTATGCGGCCAGCGAACGGATAAACGCCAGAATTCGCGGGATGTCCTCGCGGGTTGCAGGGCGAATCGTGGTTGCCATAAGTTCATTCTAGTGTGTGATACAGGCCACAAGCAGCCGCTCGCGCTCAGGATTAGCATAAAGAGCTGAATACGGCTTTATGGCGCGGCGCGTGGCATATTCAGCTCTGCGCTCTTGTGCCGGGCAGCCCATGGGATTTACCTTGGGATGTGCGCTCGTAGGCAGTCAGCGCGCTGGTTTCTGCATTACGGCTGCGCGATCAGGTTTTTCAGGAATTCGGTGGTATGACTTTTTTGAGCGCGCGAGTTCTCTGGCTAGCGCCGCTCCCAAGGAGAAGTAGATGAAACGCAATTTTTCACTTTGGCTGGGCCTGCTGGCATTCGCCCTCTTGCCCGTGTTTGCCCAAACGCCCGCGGCGCCCAAGGGAGCCACCGGCAAAATTCACGGCCACGTCTCCAACCCGACCGGCGCTGCGGAGTCGGGTGGCTTGGTGATCCTCTCGACCGACGGCGGCCACTCCGCCAAGTACACCTTCGAGGTAACCACCAACGGCGACTATGCCGGCGAAGCTGCTCCCGGTACCTACACCTTGGTCTACCGGCAGAAGGATACGCCAGCTGACAAGATGGTTGACTTCTTCGAGGGCGTCAAGGTTGTTGCTGATCAGAATGTGGTCCAGGATGTCGATATGTCCCGCAAGGATTACGTCGACAAACTTCCTGCTGAGCAGCAAAAGCAGTTGGAGGAACTCAAGAAGAAGAACTCAGAAGTGATGAAAGCCAATGAGATCATCAAGGGCCTGAACAACGACATCATAACTGCTAACCAGGATTTCAAGGAAGCTGAATCGGCGCGCGCAACAGCGATTAAAACTCTTGGCGCCTCCGCCTCCCCGGCGGACATCGAAGGTAAAGTTGCCGAAATCAAGACCGCGAAGTATACCGAGGCCGAAACCATCATGCTCCGGGACACACAGGCCAAGCCTGACGCTTCCGTTCTCTTTGCGGTGTTGGGACAGGCGCAGCTCGGCCTGAGAAAGTATGACGAATCCGAAGCGGCTTACAAGAAGACGCTTGAGATTGAAGCTGCATCGAAGAAGCCGAGCCTATCCGCTCAGGGCGCGGCCAACGCCGGCCTAGGCGAGATTTATGCGCGCACCGGCAAAGTCGCCGAGGCGAATGCTTCCTATGACGCGGCTGCCAAGATCAATCCCACGGCGGCGGCACTCTATTTGAAGAACGAAGCCATCATTTTCACCCAGGTGGGCAACACGGACGCCGCGGCTGCCGCCGCGGACGAAGCCATCAAGGCCGATCCTACCCAGCCCCTCCCCTATTACCTCAAGGGTCAGGGACTGATTGGAAAGGCTACGGTCGACGAAAAGACACACCTGATCGTATTGCCTCCAGACTGCGCGGAGGCCTACCAGAAATACCTGCAACTGGCTCCGACCGGGCAGTATGCCGCGGACGTGAAGGGCATTCTGCAACAGGCCGGACAGAAGGTCGACACCAACTACAAGGCGCCCAAGAAATAGCGGCACTTGCGGCTGTTGTTTCGTCGAAGGGCGCTTCCGTCAGCCGGAAGCGCCCTTCGTTTCTTTGGCAACAGCACGGCTCGTCGCGTCGCAATCGGCCATAGCCGGTTGATGGCGGCGAAAGTTTCCGATTCCTCTCAATCTTTCCTTTATTTTCGCTGCGATGCATTCATAGGTCTGAATCGCTCAGACTGTTGCCGATTAAGGTGCAATACTGGCAAGTGTGCGAGTCGTTGCTCGTTTTGCCAGTAGGCCGATCACGCCGCTGCGCGCAAAGACGATCAGTCTCATTCGTGGAAAGAGGCCGCTTCTATGGCTGGACAAACGAAGAATTCCTTTGATCCCATTGTTTTTCTCGCCACTGAAGGGCCAGGACGAAGCCTCCTCCGTAATACGGCAAAGCAGGCCTTCTTTCTACAGGGAAGCTCGGCAGACGCTGTGTATTATCTCCAAAGTGGCCGGGCTAAGCTCACCATCGTCTCCAAGAGAGGCAAGGAAGCCACGGTTACGATGCTCGACTCTGGAGATTTTTTTGGCGAGGAGTCGATGACAACAGAGGGATCGCTGCGAACCACAGCGGCCTCGGCCGTCACCACCTGTGTCGCAATGCGGATCGACAGAGGCCGGATGCTCCGCGTGCTGCATGAGGAACACGCCTTCTCTGATTTCTTTATGAAGTTCATCCTTACTCGAGGCATACGAACTCAGGCGGATCTCGTCGATCAGCTTTTCAATTCAAGTGAAAGGCGCCTGGCGCGGACTCTCTTGTTGATGGCGGAGTTTGGGCAGCCGGGCGAGCCGGTGCCGCTGCTTCCGCCGGTAACCCAGGAGACGCTTGCCGAAATGATCGGCACCACCCGCTCCCGCGTCAGTTTCTTCATGAATCGCTTCAGAAAGCTCGGCTACATCGAATACAACGGCCGCATTCGGGTTCACACTTCGCTGCTCAACATGGTGTTGAGCGATGATCTCCCTGATGAGAACGCATCCCGGCCAAAGCTCCTGGATCCTCCTCCCAGCCCCGCGCGAGCCGCCAGAAGAGCGCAGTTGGTGTGAGCTGAGAAGATCAACTCGTCCGCAATACAGATAACTCACCGCCGTTGACTCGGCAAGGAGATCGTATGTCGTTTGGAATTTATGCTGCCGGATTCGCAATCATGATCGCTGGACTCGCTTACGCCGCGCACCTGGTGCATCTGCCAATGCATTGGATTGTAGTCGGCGCTGTCATCATGATCGGCGTTGGCCTTCTCTCGGCTGTAAAGGCCACGCGCCAGAAAGACTCCGCCAGATAGCCCCTGTTCATAGGTTTTCTGCTGCCGCGAATTATGACGGGGATTTTCTATTCCTGATAACTCAACCTTTATGCCGCGCTCTCGTCTATAAGAACCTATTCCTTTGCAAGCCGCATTGTCGACTTTCGCCACTCCCGCATCTACAATGATTGTGCACTCCGGCTATGGCTGCTCGAGCGGCGGAATCCCGTTGGAACCGCAACTTTTTGTGTTTTCCGGTGTTTAATTTCCGCAGGAAAGGTTCAGGTTCACCACGATGCGTTCAATAAAGGCACTCCCTTTAGGTAGATTGGCTGGCGCATTGCTTTGCTCGGTAGCCTCGCTTTGCGGCTCGGCGCTGCCGGCCCAGAGTTCCACGGCTGCCGCGCGGATTACCTCGATCGTGGACGAGTCATCGCTGGCGACGCTGCGAAGCAACGTGCCGCGATTGGCGCGGTCTGAATTCGACCAGGGCGAGGCCGACGGCGCGATGCAAATGACGCACGTGCGCCTGGTCCTCCAGCGCTCGGCCGCGCAGCAGGCGGCGCTCGATCAGTACCTCGCCGAGTTGCAGGACAAGTCCTCGCCAAACTACCACCAGTGGCTGACCCCGGAGCAGTTTGGCAAGCTCTACGGACCGGCTGATGCGGATATCGCGAAGCTCGTGGCATGGCTTGGGTCGCATGGGTTGACAATCGAGACGGTCGCGAAAGGCCGCACCAATATCGCCTTCTCCGGAACGGTAAGTCAGATCGAAGGCGCCTTTCACACTTCGATCCACTCCTTCCAGACCGATGATCGGCAGTTCTACTCGAATATCACCGACCCGCAGATTCCCTCGGCGCTGACCCCGGTCGTGATGGGCGTCGCGCAACTGAACACCATCCGCCCCAGGCCGCACCTTGCGCACGCCAGCGCCGGCAAAATCAACCCCCAGACTAGACGGTTGGAGCCGGCAGAAGCTCACTTGGGCAACGATGCAGCCCCTGAACTTACGGAAACAGGCCCCGACTTCCTCTATATCGTTCCGGGCGACGCGGCAACCATCTATGACACGCCAAACTCCTTCAATGCTAACTTCTCAGGAACAAGCTATACCGGCGCGGGCGTGAAGATCGGCGTCGGCGGCGAAGCGACGATTACATCCAGCATCGTCACACAATACCGGAGCCGGTTTCTTGGCAGTTCCTATGCAACTGCTCCGGTCTTGAACTATTGCACCACCTCCGCTTCCTGCTCCAGCACTCCATCTTGTACCGGCGGTGTGGGTAATTGCGGATACGCTGCCAGCGATTCCGGCCCCGGCGGCGAAGCATATATCGATATGGAACTTGCTGGCGGATTAGCTCCTGGAGCGACGATTTACTACTATGCTTCTACCGATCTCTATACCGGCATTGAGGCCGCGATCGAGGCCAATTCTCCGCTGGACATCTTCAGTCTGAGCTTCGGCGGGTGCGAGGCGGACAATGAATCCGGCTCCGGCGACAACACACAGGTCAACAGTTGGTGGCAGCAAGCGGCGGGGCAGGGCATTGCTGTGACGGTTTCGACTGGGGACAGCGGTTCGGCCGGCTGCGACAATACGCAAACCAAAACCGGCAAGAACATTACCGAGGCCACCGGAGGGTTGGGCGTCAACGGTTTAGCCTCCACGCCTTATAACATCGCGGTCGGCGGAACAGATTTCTATGCGCTGACCAGCTCTGCATTCACAAATTATGCAAGCACGACAAACGGAACCTATTACCAATCGGCAACGAAGTATATCCCGGAATCAACATGGAATGATTCGACGAACCCCAACGGCCTGATCAGCGCAAATCTTCCTTGGGTATCGACGAGCAACTGCGCGGAGGGCGCCAATATCGTAGCCGGCAGCGGCGGAGTGAGCGAGGTCTATCAAAGACCCTTATGGCAAACTGGCACCAGTGCCGTCGATTCTAGCGGGATGCGCGATTTGCCGGATGTTTCATTGATGGCAGGCAACGGCTGCTACAACGCAACATGGGCGATTTGCGACGATGAGACATCCTCTTACAATGGCCAGAATATAACCCTGAATTGCGAGACGCAATCGGACGGCTATTGGTTTCTCGCTGGCTACGGCGGCACATCAACCGCATCGCCGGCCTTTGCCGGAATCCTGGCAATGGTGGAACAGAAAACCGGCAGCCGGCTAGGCCAGGCGGCGCAAACGCTCTATGAGTTATACAACGGTTCGTACGGCAGCTCGTGCAGTGGCTCCAACTGTATCTTTCACGATGTAACCGAGGGCAATAATTCCGTGCCCTGCACCAGCGGAACCGGATGCGGCGCGTATGGCTCTAAAGCATCAACCTCAGACTTCGAGAGCGGCTACAACACGCTCACCGGTTACGATCTGGCCACCGGCATGGGCAGCGTGGATGCAGCCAACCTCGTCAACTATTGGGGGACCGCGGGGGGCGCGACAGCATCGTATTCCCTTTCCGCAACCACGCCGGCTTCGATCGCTCCCGGAGCAACCACCAGTTCGACCATCACGGTGAATGCGTCGAACGACTATGCGGGAACTGTGACGCTGACCTGCGCGCTGACCTCACCAACCAATCTGACAGATCCGCCCACTTGCTCGGTCGGCAGCACGACGGTGCAACTGACCGCCACCAAGACCAGTGGCACGACCGCCGTCACTGTCTACACTACCCCCGCCAGCAGTGAACTGATCTATCCCAAGCTGCCCGGTAAAGGATGGACCGGCGCGGGCGGTGGCGCTCTGTTGGCGTTGCTCGTCTTTGTGGGGATTCCGGCCCGGCGGCGTAATTGGCGGCAGATGCTGGGTGTTCTGGTGGTGATGGCTGCGCTGGGCAGCCTGGCCGGCTGCGGCAGCAGCAGCCCTTCCAACACTGGCAATCAGGGAACATCCTCCGGCGCGTACACCTTCACGGTGACAGGCACCGGAAACCCCGCGGTCACTCCAGTTCCCACGATCACCTTCATCGTGACTGTGAATTAGGGCAATTTCACCGAGTGCTATCCCATCTTTTCCGCGTTCTTTGCGGAAAGGATGGGATAGCACGTGCCCGGTTTGCAGAGAATTACCATCGAAGGGCGCACAATCATTCCATGAACAAGGATCTGAGCCACGGGCTTTTGCTGACCACTGACCCCTGTTCACTGACCACTGAGGTACCCCCCCCCCCACCCCCCCTAAAATATATATTTTGGGATAAGGATTTTGCAGATTATTTTAATCT
>Ga0181520_10001489_pt1 | contig 47326 bp, 31 predicted proteins | sample PEATcosm2014_Bin_29_FD_132451 | JGI IMG/M metagenome (GOLD analysis project Ga0181520, IMG submission 132451) | Peatland microbial communities from MTU Mesocosm Facility, Houghton, MI, USA - PEATcosm2014_Bin02_30_metaG | ecosystem: Environmental > Terrestrial > Soil > Wetlands > Peat | place... | reverse complement strand
CGCGTCGCTGGCGGCGCGGCATCATGATCTTCGTCGCTGGTTGGTGCGTTTTCCAGTTTGCCTACATGAGCGCAACGCCCCGCGTCTGGCGTCCGCATCCGTCGTTGCTTGAACGCGTGTTGGGTTTCCCGGATTTCGGGCATTACCCGGGCGACACGCACATTGGTCGGTTCGGGGTCGATCGGCTGGGTTTCGCGGACCGCGCGGTGTGCCGCGCCGCCGCGCAAATCCAGCACAATGCCGTCCGGCTGCTGGTGGTGACGGACAAAGACTGCGCGGCGCTCACCAGCCTGCACGGCGCCAAATGGTGCTTGTTGCTGGACGATTTCTACACGCAGATGATCCGCGTCGCCCCCGGCGACCATTCGCCGTTCCCAAATCTGGAAGCGGTGAGGACCTGGCCGAATCTGCTGCTGTTCACGTTCGACGATTCGTCGCTCCTGAACGAGACCCGGCCACGGATCGGCCTCGACGAGGCCGCCGGTTGGCGGCTCGTGACCGAGGGCCGTTTCCGCGATGGGCAGTCGGCGCTATACCGCAACAGCCGCTCCGACGCCGACGCGGCGCCCCCGCCAACGGTCGCGCGCGACGGCGATTGCGTGACCGTCGAAAATTGCCGCACGTGGTGCGTCAAGATGGGCGAGTCGTTCGCTGAAAAGTGAACAGTGAGCAGTGAGCAGTGAGCAGTGACGGCGGGCCGCCCCTCAACCGCGCATTGATGACTGTCCCCTGTTCCCTGTTCATTGTTCATTGTTCACTGTTCACTGTTCACTGAATGATGATGTGCAGCCAATCGTTGAAGAGAAATTCCATCCGCGCCACGAGCAGCGCAATGCGGCCCATCACGGTGAAGCCGAACGAGGCGCCGAAGGTGATCATCAGCACCCAGATGCCGACGCGGCTGGCGGCGCCCATGACGCCTTTGTGCTCGGTCGAAAAGAAGAAATACACGAGGCAGGTCAGCACGCCGACGAACAGCACGATCGCGCTGAACGTGGCGCCCCACTGCACGCCCTTGGCCGGGTCGATCGCGACCAGCGAGCCGATCGAGCCCTCGATCTGGCCGACGAAATCGCTCTGCAGATAGCCGACGAAATTGAGGCCGGCGGTCGTGCCGACGATGAACGCCAGCGACCAGCGGCTGAGCCAGCCGAACTTCGAGGTCAGGCGCGTCAACAGCAGCACCCCGAACACCAACGGCACGAGATAAAGCAGGTTCCGCTTTTCGCCGCCGACGCCCGGATTGATCGACGCGACGAGCGCGGGCCAAAGCTTGCCCAGCAAGTTCGGGACGATCGTCGACCAAAACGCCAGGCACATCCAATACGCCGCGCTGACCCCAATGAACAAGTGCTCGGTGAACTTGTAGAACGGGTTGTCGTCGTACAGAAAACTGAGAATGCCCAGCGTCAAAAACGCGGCCACCCACGTCCAGAAGCCGCGGAACGACCGCACGCGCTCGATCAGGCTGCCGCCGTTGGGCACGCGCACGTACGCCTCGCCATTCTTCTCCTCCATCGTCGCGTCGCCGGCGACCACGGCGCCATAATGCGTCTCGTGTCGCACGGGTTTGAAAATCAGTTCCGGTTTTTTTTCGTCGGCCGCGATGCACGGGTTCTTCTCGCCGCCGGCCGGCTGGTACGACGCCGGCACCTCGCGCACGATCCGGAAACCGTCGGCGGCCACGAATTTCGTTTTCTGCGTCGCCGGGTCGACCTCCCGCCTGATCTTCCCCTGCGGCGCGACCACGACCATGTTGTTGGGCATGGTCAACTTGATCTCGTCGGCGCGCGGCAAGGGGCTGGTCAGGCCGCCGAAAACGGCGCCGAGCAGCGCCAGCGCCGCGAATACGGCGAGGAACCCCAGGCTGACGGCCATGCTCCGGCTCATCGCCGCCCCCGCCGTTTGTCGATGAAATAGGTGATATTGCCGATGATGATAAACAGCACAATCACCAGGTGCGCGACCGCCTGCGGCCCCATCCGCGAAATGCCCTTTTGCGTGTAACCCAACACCGGGCCGGCCAAATCCATCAACCGGCGGTCGCCGAGCGTCGCCGGATCGGCTTTTTCCACGGCGCGCAGCGCCGCGGTCTTTTCGGCGACCAGCTTGCGTTTCGCCGCGGGGTCCAGCGACCGGTCGCCGGTCAACTGCGCGATTTCATCCTGCAGCAGCTTCGGCGCCAGGCGCAGCCGCGCCTGCAACTGCGGTTTGATCTTGCGGAACAGCAGCGCGTCGTATTCCGCGGCGCTCTTCAGGCCGCCGAGAATGCCGAGCATCTGCGCCGGATAATAGGGATAAAGCAGCGGCGCGAAAACCGAGGTCGTGCCCGCGACCAGCGGCACGCCGGCCGGCACGGACCCGAACTGAATCAGCTCCTTCGTGCCCGGCGTGCCGGCGCTGATGCTGGCGATCAGGTCGAAGCTCTTGAGGTTCACCACGCCGTTCATCATCGGAATGTCGGCGATGTTCGCGCCGTTGATGTCGGTCGAATAAAGCGTGCCGAGGTTGGTCAACAGCACGTTGATCACGCCCTGGGCGCCGGACTTGAAGCCGAGATTGACGTAGTCCTCGCCGTAGACGATGCGGCGCTCGGGGTCGAGGTTGCGCAAAAAATTGACCGCCGCGTTGAAGGTGTCGCTCGCCAACTGCGGCCCGACCGGCCAGAGCGCGATGGCGTAGATCTTGTGCTTTTTTAACAGGCAGTGGCGCACCCAGGCGGTGGCCATCGGTTCGATCTCGGGCATGCTCGCCGGGTCGTAGGAGAAATCCATCAGGATGCGGCTGCCGGCCGGGAGATGTTCGATCTTGTCGAACACCGCCTGCGTCATCGGCGTCGGGGTCTCGGGGAAATACAGGTGAAAGATCAGCGGAATCGCCACGGAAAGCGCAATGAAAAGGAAGATCAGCCGGCGGTCGATGTCGCGGACGCGGTCATAGAATGTTTTCTTCGCCACCGTCCGCCCCTATTCGCCGTCGCCGCCCAGATAACTGCGCTCGATGCCGAGGATCAGTTTCAGGCTGGTGGAGATGATGCCGAGCGAGATGCCGATCATGATCGCGCGCTGCCCGGAAAGATTGGGCGTGACCAGAATCCAGTTCGCCAAATTGGGAATCCGCAGGAACGCCAGCGAGTCCGGCAGCCAGGCCGTCAGCACGGCGCCCACGAACGTGCGGCCGAGCAGGATGACGAACGCCGCGATCAGCAGCACCGTCGCCTCGAGATTCTTGGCGCGAAAAGCGCGGTAACTCGCCGAGGCGACGTAAAACGCGAGCAGCGCGTACATCGTCGCTGAGGCCGGCGTGAAAATGGATTCGTAAATCACGTAGAACGGCGAGCCGTATTCCGACAAGTCGCCCTGGATGCCCCACGGATTGCCGATTTTCGAAAAACCGATGAACAGCGTGACGAAGAACGAGACGAGCGTGATGCCGGAATATCCCCAGCCGGGTTTGCGTTTGCCGACGGTTTCGAGGTGGATGCGCACGAGGTTGCCGCCGCCAAGAAAGAAGGCGAAGGACGCGATAATGTCGAAGAACACCGAAAAATCTTCGCCGAGTTTGCCGAACGGCTGGTGCGGAATGAAAAAACTGACCACGAGCACCACGCCCACGACGAAGGTGATCAGGATCGGCACGCTGCGTGTGAGCATTCCGCCGTCCCCCTACGCCGCCACGCGGAACAGGCCGTGGATGAAATCGGCGATCCGCTGCAACAGGTCGGAGTTCGCCAGCGTCGCCGCCGTTTCCACCGCCGTGCCGATCAGGATGACGAGCATGGCGATCGCCTTGCCCACATCCTGCCCCTTCAAACTGCCGAGTTGCTTCGGCTCGTTCGAGAGATAGGCGCTGGCCGCGAAGAGTTCCTCGCCGAGCAAGGTGTAATCGCAGGCGGCGACGAAAAACGGCAACTGGTCGGGGTTGGCGGTGCCGGCGATCTGGATCGCGCCGATGGAATTGCCGGCCTCGGCCAGAATCAGGCTCTCGGCGTAAAAGCCGCCGAGGTAGAAGCAGGTCGCCGGTTTTTCGCGCAGCATCATGCCCGTGACGCCCGCCGCGTAGCCGAGCTGCTCGTCGGTCAGATAGGTGATCATCTCGTCGGTGTACGAATCCGGCCGGCCGACCGCGGTGTACGCCTCCTTGACCGTTTCGCGCGCGGCGACCATCACCAGGCTGCGCGTGTTGGGCATCATCAGCCGCGTGTCGTATTCGGCGATCGTGCGCGCAATGCGGCCCAGGATGATGACCGCGGCGACGGTCTGCACGTCGTTCATGTCGTTGATGCCGGGCACGAAAAGGATCGGTCGGCCCATTTCCGTCGCGCGGCCGATCGCTTCGTCCACCGCGTCGAGGCCGGCGATCTTGCGGATGAACGGCTTCTTGCCCCGGCGGATCGCTTCGATGAAGAACACGATCGCCAGCGAAACGATCGCGCCGAGGCACAGCAGATTCAGCTTGTTGACGGCGAACCACTGCGCCTTCGACTGCACCGGCCCGATGGCGACTGGATCGCTGCGCCGGCCGCTGCGGGCGACGGCGACGACGCGATAGAAGTAGTCGGCGCCGTCCTGCGTGTCGCTGTCCACGATGGTCAGCGCGGGCGTTTCGCGGGCGCGCCGCCGCGGGGCGAGCAGGCGCGCCGAGGTCGCGCCGGTGAACGAAAACTTTTCGGGTTTGCAGGCCGCGCGTTCGACGGCGTAGCTGACCACCGGGTCGTTCGGCGCAGCTTCGTCGGGCGACGGGCCGAATTCGATCGTGATCGAACCGCCGCCGTCGGACGGCGTGTCGAACGCGCGCACATCGGTCGGCGGCATCAGGGGGAGCGGCGGCGGCGCGGGCTCGCCGGCGGCGTACGCTCGCCCGGCCGCGAACAGCGCCAGGCAAGCGAAAAGGAAAACGCGGATTGCCGACGTTTGTCGGTTCACGAAGCCCCCCCCACCAATGCCGCGAATAGTTGCGCTCGGCGCCGAGCGCGATGGTTTGCATTTAGCGAATCGGCGCCGGTTCGTCAAGCGCGCGGCGGATACTTCGCCGGCCGCTTCCGTCCGGTCAGTGGATGCCGTGCATCCATTGCCGCAGCTTCGGCGCCAGCGCCAAAAGCACGATCGCCGAAACGCTCGCCGCGCCGACCGGGACCAGGTAGAACGTCGTCAGCGGCAGATTGTCGTATTGGCCGGCGAACGCGCCCTGCAGGTAGTTCGCCGCGGCGTTCGACAAGAACCACGTGCCCATCATCAGGGAGCCGAAGCGCGCCGGGGCAAGTTTCGTGACCGCCGACAGCCCGACCGGCGAGAGGCAAAGTTCGCCCAGGGTGCACATGAAATAGCAGCCGGTCAGCCACAGCGCGCTGACCTTGCCGCCGCTCTTCCCGACCAGATTTGCCGCGAAGACCATCACCAGCATGCCCGCCGTCAGCATCGCCAGACCCAGCGCCATCTTGTTGGGCGTCGACGGCTCCCGCCGGGCGCGCGCCAGTTTCAGCCACAGGCCCGAGAACAGCGGCGCCAGGATGAAAATCAACGCCGGGTTGACCGATTGGTACCAACTGGCGGGGAATTCCCAATTGACGATCGGCAGCACGCGGTCGGTCGAGCGGTCGGCGAAGAGCGTCAGCGCGCTGCCGGCCAGCTCGAACGCGGACCAGAAGAAGATATTGAAAAACACCAGCACGAACACGACGGCGATGCGCTGCCATTCGGCTTTCGTCAAGGGTTCGTGCGCCGCGGCCCCCGTCTTTTTCGGGGCCCCGGCCGGATGCAACCCGGCCTCGCCGAGATATTTATGCTGGCCCCAGAAATAGACCGTCAGCCCGGCCAGCATGCCCGTGCCGGCCGCCGCGAATCCCCAGTGCCACCCGTATTTTTCGCCGAGCGTGCCGCAGATCAGCGGCGAGAAAAACGCGCCGAGGTTGATGCCCATGTAGAAGATCGTGAAGGCGCCATCGCGCCGCGGATCGTTCTGCCCGTAAAGCTGGCCGACGGTGGTCGAAATGTTCGGCTTGAAGAAACCGTTGCCGAGAATCAGCAGCGCGAGGCCCAGGCCGAACAGCGTCAGCGTCCGCCCGGGAATGGCGGGCATCGCCGTCGAGACGAGCCCGTCGCCGCGCACGGTCAGCGCGACGCACCCTTTCCCATCGACGTTTTCCTTCGCGACGCGCGCGGTCGCGGACTTGAAGTTTTTCCACACGCTGCCGACCGCGTCTTTCTGCGGGCTGGCGAGCTCCAGCGCCGCGTCAGGATTCGCCGCGAAGGCCGCCGCCTGATCTTTGGTCAGCACGATCGGCACGACCTGTTCCTTCGGCGTCATCGACAGGCCGGCGCCCATCAACGCGAACTCGCCGAGCGCCATGACGAGCGCGCCGATGACGATGCTGCGCCGCTGGCCGAGATAGCGGTCCGCCAGATAACCGCCGAGCAGCGGCGTCAGATAAACGAGGCTGGTGTACCAGCCGTACAGATCACCGGCCTGTTCGGTCGTGAACACGAGAAACTTGACCATGAACAAGACGAGAATGGCCCGCATACCGTAGTACGAAAAACGTTCCCACATCTCGACGGTGAACAGCAGGTAAAGGCCTTTCGGATGACCGGCCGGGATCCGTTCCGTCTGCGACATACGGCGCCCCTTTGTTCGTGCGGTTATCGTGCAGCTTGGCTTGCGCCTGTAGTAGAACACGCCGGCAGGGAAGTCAACGAACCGGCGCTGCAATTATTTGCCCTGGAATTATGTTGACAGCCTTGCGCCGAGCGAGTAAAATCCCGCCCGAAATCAACATTGTTCGAGCGCGAAAAATCGCGCGGAAGAGAGACGATGATGGACGACGGACCTAGTAGCAGCGAAGCGCCCCCGGCTCGGGGAAAAAGCGCCGACTGGCTGACCGTCGTTTCCCGCCGGTCCGCCTAGCGCCGCCCCTTCTCCCGAACTTCAGGCCTTCGCGCCGAATACCGAATTACAATGCATGTTTGACTTTGCGCAAATTGGTGCACATACTTTAGGTAGCTCAGGCTAACAATAGAAGAAGTTGATTCGATGTTCAATCTTCGCTCTCGCAAACGCTTATGTTTGTTTGAATGCTTCCGCTTTATCGGCAGGGTTCTTCTGACGACCGTGATCGCCTTGACTCTCTCGCGGGCCGCGTCACCGCGGGCCGCCCTTGCCGAGGAGCTGGGCGGCAACGGCGCTCCGAAACCCGCCGAAAACGCCGCCGCCGCGGCCCCCGCCGAGGAACACCCCTACGGCTTCGGCGAATGGTGGCTATTCGGCGGCCAGACGACCGGCGTCGCCCAGGTCAACACCCGGATGAAATCGCCCTATGACAATCCGGCGATCAGCTACGGACCGAAACCGTCGCTCGGGTGGTCGGTGACGGCCACGCTTTACGGCGCCTTCCGCCTTTGGCCCGGCGCGTCGGTCGTCGCCGAGCCCGAGTTCGCCGACGGCGGCGGAATGCCGAACGTCAGCGGCCTTGCCGGCTACGTCAACGGCGAAATCGTGCGCGTGGCCAAGGTTGGCATTTTGCCTTACGTGGCTCGCGCGTACATTAGGCAATCCATTCCCCTCGGCGGCGCGCCCACCGACGAAAAAGCCGAGTTCGAGGAACGCTTCGCGCCCACGGGTCCCGGCCCATTTGCCGTGCGGGAAGCGAACACGCCGTTTCGGCTGGAAATCGTGCTCGGCGAGTTCGCGATGAACGATTTCTTTGACGCCAGCGCGGTGGCTGCCGACCCACGCCGCCATTTTCTCAACTGGTCGCTGATGGAACAGGGCTCTTGGGACTACCCGGCCGACACCCGCGGCTACACGACCGGCGGCGTGATTTCGCTGGAGCACCCGGACTTCGCGCTGCGGGCGGGAACCGCCGCGATGCCAACGGCGGCCAACGCCCCGAATCTTGATTGGGACGTCCACCACAACGGCTCGGTCATGGCCGAGGGCGAGGCGCGGTACCGGCCGCTGGACCAACCGGGTTCGGCCAAGCTGCTTTATTGGTCCAATTGGGCGCACATGGGCAGTTACGCCGACGCCCTCAACGAGGCCGCGCCGGGCAAGGCGCCCGACGTCACGGCGGTCGAAAAGATCGGCGCGCGCAAGCAGGGCGTCGGCCTGCTCGTGGATCAGCAGTTCGGCAAATGGGTGAACGCCTTCTTCCGCATCGGGGCCAGCGACGGCAAGAGCGAGGTCTTCGTGTTCACCGAAATCGATCGCGACCTTTCGGCGGGCGCCGAGATCGCCGGCGAACCCTGGCAGCGGCCCGACGACCGCCTCGCCGTAGCCGTAGCGCTGAACGGCATATCGCCGATCGACGGCAAATATCTCGCCGCGGGCGGCGTCACCTACCAGCTTGGCGACGGCGGCCTGCGGCGGGCGACCGAAACGGTGATCGAGAGCTACTATGTGTTCGGCCTCTGGCGCTATCTGGAACTGACGCTCGACGCGCAGGGCATTTTCAACCCGGGCATGAACGCCGACCGCGGCCCGGTGGGCGTCTTCGGCGTGCGGTTCCACGTCCGCATTTGAGGATTGGTGATCGGGCCAAACACGGAGGAGCAAAGGAAGGCGTCTCCTGCCGACCGTTTCTGCTCGCTGGACTACGGACCAGAAATTTTCTTGCGCTGCGCGCAGATTATGTGGCTCGAACCACAGAGGCACAGAGGTCATAGAGACTGAAACATTGATAAACTCTGCGTCCTCTGTGGCTCTGTGGTTCAACCCGCAAGCTGCAATCGGCGCTTTCGCCGCGCCCGCAAAGTAGTTTACTATGCGCGCCTCACACTGCCGCCAATTTCCTGTTTGCGTCGACGGAGACGGGGAGAAGCAAAGATGGCCGAAAAGAAGAAGGGGCATCCGCGGGGCCTTTACGTGCTGTTTGCCACGGAGGCCGGCGAGCGGAACTCCTACTACGGCAACCGCGCGCTGCTGGTGCTGTATATGCTGTTCCTGTTCAAGTCGATGCCGGAACAGCTTTGGGGCTACGCCGAGATCAAGACCTTTCTCGAATGGGTCTTCGGCCCGCTCAGCGCGCAGGCGCTGTCGTCGCAGATTTACGGCATCTACTCCGCGTTTTGTTATCTGACCCCGATCTTCGGCGGCGCGATCGCCGACCGCTGGCTCGGCCAGCGCAAGTCGGTCGTCTTCGGCGGCCTGCTGATGGCCGTCGGCCATCTCGTGATCGCCAACAAGCCGACCTTCTTCCTCGGCATCATTCTCCTGATCCTCGGCAACGGCATGTTCAAGCCGAACATCTCGACGCAGGTCGGTTCGCTGTACCCCGATCCCGACGATCCGCGCCGCGATAAGGCGTTCGGCATCTTTTACATGGGCATCAACCTCGGCGCGATGCTGGCGCCGGTGATCTGCGGCACGCTCGGGCAGAAGATCGCCTGGCATTGGGGCTTCATCTCCGCCGCGATCGTGATGCTGCTGAGCGTGACGATTTACCTGTGGGGCCAGAAAGACCTCGCGCCCGACAACGTCATGAAAACCAAGGCCGCCGGCCAGGTCACGGTCGAACCGCTCACCCGCAACGACTGGTCGCGCATCATCGCGCTGTGCGTGCTCTGCGCGCTCAATATTCCGTTCTGGGGCATCTACGAGCAGCAGGGCAACACGATGCAGTTGTGGGCCGACGAGCAAACGATCTGGCCGAGCATCTTCGGCTTCACGATTCCGTCGACCTGGTTCCAGTTGTTCAACCCGCTGATGATCATCGGCGGCATTCCGCTGATCAACATCCTGTGGGATTGGCAGAACAAACGCGGCAAGGAGCCGTCGACCGTCGCCAAAATGGCCTTCGGCTGCTTCCTGCTCGGCGCCTCGTATATTGTGATGATCGTCGGCGCCAACCTCATCGGCGCCGGCAAGGGCAGCATCTTCTGGCCGTTCGCGACGACGTTGATCCTGACTCTCGGCGAAATCTACCTGTCGCCCACCGGCCTTTCGCTGGTCACGAAAATCGCGCCGGCGCGGCTGATTTCGCTGATGATGGGCATGTGGTTCCTCAGTTCGTTCTTCGGCAACTACCTCGCCGGCTTCATCGGCGCCTACTACGAAAGAATGCCGCACACGAGTTTCTTCAGCCTGCTGACCGCCATTGGCATCGCCTCCGGCTTCGGCATTCTGGCGTTCTCCAAGCCGCTGAAGAAAGCGATGGCGATGGAAAACGCGCCGGCCGGCGTGCTGGAGGCAAAGGCGGAGCAAGACGCGTGAGCGCGCTGTGCGCGTAAATGTGATGTTGATCCGCAGATTGCACAACGCGGCCTTCGGCCGCAACCGAAAAGCATGAATAATCGCCACAGAGACCCAGAGAACACGGAGACGCACAGAGAAATCGATGTTTAAATCCTCTGTGCTCCTCTGTGCCCGCTGTGCCTCTGTGGTTCAAACTTCCCCAAATACCCGCTTGAAAATGTAATCGACGTGCCGTAGCTGCCGCTTCACGTCGAGCGCGTCGCGAATCGTCTTTTCGTCCACGTACTTGCGCAGTTCTTCATCGGCGAGCAGCGTTGCGAGGAAATCTTTGCCTTGCTCCCACACCGGCATGGCGCAGCGTTGCACGATCTTGTAAGCGTCTTCGCGCGTGAGGCCGGCCTGGACCAAATCGAGCAGCAGCGTCTGGCTGGCGTAGAGGCCGCTGGTGAGGTTCAGATTTTTCAGCATGTTTTCCGGGTAGACCAGCAGCTTGTCGAGCAGACCCTCGATGCGGGCGAGGGCGAAGTCGGCGACGATCGTCGCGTCCGGCCCGATGACGCGCTCGGCCGACGAGTGGCTGATGTCGCGTTCGTGCCAGAGCGCCTGGTTTTCCAGCGCGGCGATCGCGTACGAACGCAGCAGGCGGCAGAGGCCCGCGACGTTTTCCGACAGCACCGGGTTGCGTTTGTGGGGCATCGCGCTCGAACCCTTTTGGCCCTTGTGGAAAAACTCCTCGGCCTCGTAAACCTCGGTGCGCTGGAGGTGGCGAATCTCGACGGCGATTTTTTCCATCGAGCCGGCGAGCACCGCCAGCGTCGTGAAAAACGCCGCGTGCCGGTCGCGCTGCACGATCTGGCTCGACGCCGGCGCCGGCTGCATCTCGAGCGCGGCGAGCGCCTGCTCCTCGACGCTCGGCGGCAGGTGCGCAAAGGTGCCGACTGCGCCGCTGATCTTGCCGACGCGCACGTCCTCGCGCGCCGCGACGAGCCGGACGCGATTGCGGCGCATTTCGTCCCACCAGATCGCCAGCTTCAGGCCGAAGGTGATCGGCTCGGCGTGCACGCCGTGGCTGCGGCCCATCTGCACGGTGTCTTTGTGCTCGAAGGCGCGCCGCTTGAGCGTGGCGAGCAGCTTGTCGAGGTCGGCCAGCAGCAGGTCGGCGGACTGCACGAGCTGCATGTTGTACGCGGTGTCGAGCACGTCCGACGAGGTCATGCCCAGGTGAATGTAGCGGCTCGCCGGGCCGACGTGTTCCGCGACGTTGGTCAGAAACGCGATGACGTCATGCCGCGTGACCGCTTCGATCTTCTCGATCTGCTCCGGGTCGAACTTCGCCTTGGCCTTGGCCTCGGCGACCGCTTCCGCCGGCACGAGGCCGTGCGCGGCCATCGCTTCGAGCGCCGCCAGTTCGACGTTCAGCCAGCATTGATAGCGGTTCTGGTCGCTCCAGATCGCCGCCATTTCTTTACGCGTATACCTCGGAATCATGCGCTTGCTCCTCGTTCAGATCGATCCACGTCCCAACGCGATTCTGGCGGCAGACGCGCAGTTGCGCCGCCGCGCCGAGGTCCGCCAGCGTCGCGCGCATATTGTCGTAGGCCGCGCGGGGCGTGTTGTTGTTCTCGGAAAGGTGCGCCAGCAGCAGATGCCGCAGGCCCGGGTGCGCGACGGCCCGCGTCACGTCGCTCGCCTGCTGGTTGCTCAGATGCCCGACCGGCGACGCGATGCGGTTTTTCAGCCACGCCGGGTAGCGCCCGCCGGCGAGCATCTTCGGGCAATGATTGCTTTCCAGCACGAGCAGATCGAGGCCGTGCAGCCGCGCCAGCACGTCGAGCGTCGCCTCGCCCAGATCCGTCGCCACCGCCGCGCGGAAGCCGTTGCTCTGAATCACGTACCCGACCGGATCGGCCGCGTCGTGGCTGACCGAAAACGAACGGATCGTCATCCGGCCGACCGTGAGGCTCTTGCCCGCCGGCATCGTCTGAATGCGCTCCGTGCCGTCCGCAACGGGCTTGAGCCGCCCGCACGGCGAGCGCAGCGTGCCTTCGGTGGCCGCGACCGGCCAGCCATGCCGGCGCGACAACAGCGCCGCCGACATCATGTGGTCCGCGTGTTCGTGGGTCAGCAGCAGCAAACTGATTTGCGACGGCAACAGCCCCGCCAGTTGAATCCGCCGCTCCAACTCGCGCGCGGACAACCCGGCGTCGATCAGCACGTTCGCGCCGTCGCCGCACGCCAGATAGGCGTTTCCCTTGCTGCCGCTCGCCAGCGAAATGAAGCGCACCATGCCCTCCGTTTGTCGGAGGGCAAGTTATCGTTTTCGGCCGCCGGCGTCCAGCAGAAAAGAAAGCTTTCACCGGTGGCGAACGCCTTGCGCCGGTCTTCGCGCGGTTTGGCGCTCTTTGCGTCTTTGCGGTGAAAAAAAATGGCCAATCAATTGCGGTTTCCCCCTTTTTCCGACATGATCGTCTCCGCTGGCGGCGGGGAGCGGGGCCGGCGACGTCCGGAAACAGTCAACGATTGCGGGCAGGCCGCGAGGTCGGCGATGGCGACAAGAAAAATGTTGTTCGCGTTGGCTGTGTTTGTCGCGGCGGCGGCGCTGCTTTCGCCGCGCGGTTACGCCCAGACGACGGACGCGGAGCAATGGCGGCAACTGACGGACCGCGCGCGGCAGGCCTATCACGCCGGCCGCTACGACGAGGGCATCGCGGCGGCGCGGCAGGCCTTGAGCCTGGCGCGGCAGGTGTGGGGCGAACGCCATCTGAACACGGCGGCGTCGGCCACCGCGCTGGCGGAACTGGATCGCGCCGCGGGGCGCTACGCCGACGCCGAGCCGTTGTTCGTCAAGGCGCTGGAAATCCGGCGCAAGGCGCTGGGCGAACGGGCCGCCGACACCGCGGCCGCGTATGACAATTTGGCCGAACTCTACCGCGTCGCCGGCCGCTACGCCGAGGCCGAGCCGCTGTACCAAAAGGCGCTGGACATCGATCGCCAACTGCGGGCCGAGAACACGCCGGACGCGGCGACCCATAGCAACAACCTCGGCCTGCTGCTGACGGCCCAGGGCCGCTACGCGCCGGCCGAACCGCTGCTGAAAACGGCGCTGGCCGTGCGGCGCAAGACGCTCGGCGAGGCGCACGCCGACACCGCCAGCGCCTGCAACGATTTGGCCGAACTGCTCCGCGCCACGGGCCGGCCGGCCGAAGCCGAGCCGCTTTACAAAGAGGCGCTGGCGATCTACCGCAAGGCGCTGGGCGAGGATCACGTTTTCACGGCGACGCCCGACAACAATCTCGGCGTGCTCTATATGGCCGCGGGCCGCGTCGCCGAGGCCGAGCCGCTCTTCAAGAAGGCGCTGGAAATCCGCCGGCGCGATCTCGGCGACCAGCACCCCGACACGGCGGCCTCGTTCGACAATCTCGCCGAGTTGTACCGGCTCACGGCCCGTTACGATCAGGCCGAGCCGTTGTATCGGCGGGCGCTGGACATCCGGCTCAAGGCGCTGGGCGAAATGCATCCGGACACCGCGGCGTCGTACAACAACATCGGCGCGCTCTATTGTTCGCGGCTGCGGTACGCCGCGGCCGAGCCGTTGTTCAAGCGGGCCTTGGCGATTTATCGCCAGACGCTGGGCGAGAAGCATCCGTCGACCGTGACGTGCGCGAAGAACCTCGCGGAGGTGTATCGCGTGACGGGCCGGCCGGCCGAGGGCGAGAACCTGCTGAAAAGCCTGCCATGACGGGCGCGGGCGTCGAAAAATTCGCAGGGGCAACCCCCGTGGTTGCCCGCAAGATGGGCAGGCGCGGGGGCCGGCCCCTACTCTTTTCGTCTCCCTCTCTTTCTGTTAAGGTGGCGCGCATGAAAAATTCACGAATAACTATTGCGGCTTTGGCGTTTGGCGTGTTGTGTTTATTCGGCTGCCAAAAATACCATGTTTACCCCGATGCGCACTTGGGCGCGCCGTATCTCGCGCCGGTCGACGTCTGCGACGGCGATTGGTCGTTCTCCGCGGACGCGACGACGTTCGATTTCGTCAGCGTCGCGTGCGACGTCTTGCTGAAAAACGCGACGGTAAAGTTGGCGGTCGAGTCGAACGGCCAAACGCTGATCGTCCAGGCCTCCGACTACCCGACGCGCGCCGCGACGCAGACCAGCAACGGCTGGCTCTGGTCGCTCTCGGGCCTCGCCACTGCGCCCGACATTGCCATTGCCGTTTCGCTGAACAGCGAGCAGAACGCGGCGACGTTGAGCGCGACGCTCTCGGTGCCGGCCGGCGGCAGCGCGTGGACCGTCGACTGGTTCGAGCTGCCGAGCACCGAAGCGGACCAGGCGGGCGTGACGCTGCCCGGCGCGAGCGGCGACGCGGGTTGGCTGCAAAACGGCCACGACTCGTGGACCTTCACCGGCGTCGAAAAAATGAAGAACATCGAGCAGCCGCCGCAGTGGGTCAACGGCGCGCCGTTTCCGTGCGCCGACGATTATCGCTATTTGTCGACGTGCCCGGGCGTGTCGTGGTGGTTCGGCGCGCTCGGCCCCTCCGACCGCACCGGCGGGCTGCTCTGGGGCGCGTTGTCGGCCCAGTATTGGAAGACCTACGGCGCGAGTTGGTATCCGCAGTTGAATCAGGCGCTGCACTTCGACGTCGTGCAGGGCACGCCCGGCGATGCGCGCGCGCTCGCGGCCGGCGGCACGCTGACCCTCGAACCGGTTTGGTTGATGCTGTCCGGCCGGCCGGCGTATGACGAAAGCGCCTACGCCGACGCCGTCGCGGCGCAAGTGCCGCCGCTCGACCCGACGCGCCCGCGGCCGTTCGGCTGGTCGACGTGGTCTTACTACTTCTCCAACATCGACGCGTCCACGGTGATCGAGAACTGCGCGAAGGTGAAGACGACGTATCCGAACGTCGCCAATCTCGTCTGCCAGATCGACTCCGGCTACGAGACGCTCACCGGCGACTGGACGAGCTACACGTCCGGTTTCCCCGCCGGCCTCGCGCCGGTCGCGCAGGCGATCAGCGCGATCGACATGACGCCCGGCGTGTGGATGGCGCCGCTGCTGGTCGATTCGCGCAGCAAGTTGGTCACGGAGAATCCGGACTGGTTCCTCTACGACGCGCAAAAAAATCCGGTGATCTTCTGGGATCCGCTGTCGCTTTCGAGCGTGCAGTACTACGTGCTCGACATCACCGTGCCGGCCGCGGCCGCGCACCTGACGAGCGTCGTCGCGCAACGCGCGACCGAAGGCTTCGCCTACTTCAAGTTCGACTTCCTCTTCGTCGGCGCCTATGAGGCCGTGCACGCCGACGGCTCGACCGCGATGCAAGCGTTCCACAAAGCGATGGCCGTGCTGCGCGCCGCCGCGGGCGCGAATTCCTACATCGTCGGCTGCGGCGCGCCGTGGCTGCCGGTGGTCGGCGAAGTGCACGCGGTGCGCGGCTCGCCGGACGTCGTCAGCTCGTTCCCCGGCGTGCCCGTGTTCACGACGATGGCGAACCTCGGGCGGTTCCACGGCGCCCGCGCGTTCGCCGACGGCGTCTGGTTCGCCTACGACCCCGACAACCTCGTGATCCGCCCGCCGCTGTCCGACGCGCAGGCCGAAGTGGAAATGGCGATGGTCTGGATGAGCGGTTCGACGCTGCTGGGCGACAGCCTGCTCGAACTGACCCAGGAACGCCTTGGCCTGCTGCTCGCGCCGGAATCCGAATCGTTGCGCACGTCGGCGAAGGGCCGGTTCTGGGCGCCCGATTTGCTCTCCGAGGCCGTGCCGTACCCGATTCCGACGCTCGTGGACGACCTCCTGGGCCTCGCCAATGCGCCGCCGCTGGTGTGGGTGCGCGAACAGGGCAACGCGCGGCTGGTCGCGATCTTTGCGTGGAGCCTCACGCCGACGTCGTTCAATTTCCAAGACCGCGATCTGGCGATATCGTTCCCGAACGGCGGCACGATCGTGCAAGTCTTCGGCGCCGCCGGCGCGACGCTGGTGCGCCAGGCCAACGACTCGTGGCTGGCGAACGTGCCCGCGCAAAGCGCGGCCGTGTTTTTGATTACGCCTAATTCATGAATAGGACTTATAGGACCTATCCGACCTATAAGACCGATGCAACGCGCGCCCCGACCACTCCCATAATTCCCAGACTTCCCATGATTCCCATGTCCGTCGGGGCAAGCGCGCGCCTACGGCCCGGCCGCGCCGACACGCGCATTCGTTCGGAAACTTCTGAAAAACTGCCTGGCGGCAGACTCGAAGCTACTTCGGACTCATCGACAGCGTGACGACGCCCTTGTCGTAGCCGACGGTCTTGACCATCAGCCGCGAGCCGGTGTCGCTCAAGAACTCGCCCAGCATCACGGGCCGCAGATACGCCGCGCCGTGGATCAGGCGGTGCAAGTCGCGCTCGTTGAAGTAAATGTTGCCCCAGTTGGTTTTCACCGCGAAATTCTTCTCCAACTTGCTGATCAAGATATCGACGGTCTGCGATTCGCCGGCGGCGGCCAATTGCACGAACGACAGCACCAGCGCCAACGCGCAGAGCAAAGCGATCTTTTTCATCGGTCACCTCCGGTTTAAAACTAACTATCAATAACAAAAACGCACGGGCGCCGTCAAGGATTGTCCGGCGTTTTTTCCGCGGGCGCCTTTTCCGGCGGCGCTTTCGCCGGCGGCGCGCATTCGGCCGGCGCGGCGGCCGGCGGGGCCGCGTCGTTTTTGTACACCAGCCGCGCGGTCACCGTGACCTTCGGGACCTGAAACAAAAACTCGAGGATGCCGCCCCAGCCGAGCGGCAATTGCCCGCCGCCGCCGAACTCGGAGAAATCGACATCGACGTCGGTCAGGCCGACCGCGTGGTTTTGCCGAATCCGCGCCGCCATCATCGGCAACGGATCGGGCACGGAGATCGGAATCGTGAACAGCCGAAAGCCGTAACGGCTGACGCGAATCGGCTCGCCCACGCGGTAGGCGCCGCCGGCGAGATCGGAGGCCGTGTACACGTCCGCCGGCATCGTCTGCAAACCGTAATAGGAGCAGGCCGGCGCCGCGAGCAGCAGAGCGAAAACCGCGACGACGCCCCGCATCCGCCGCCTACTTCACGATGTCGCCGGACACCCGCAGTTTCGGGATGCCGAAGAGGAAAACGTTGAATTCGCTGAATTCGACTTCGACGTCGGTGATCCCCACGCCTTTGTATTCCTGGATCGCGTTGGCGATCATCTCGTTCGGCTCGGGGACGCTGATCGGAATCGTGAACAACCGGAAGCCGTAGCGCGTTTTGACGATGTGCTCGCCGCGGGTGAGCCCCTTCGCTTCCATCTGCGGCGCCGTGTACAGGTCTTTCGGCATAGCCTGCTTTTGGTAATACGCGCAGCCGGCCGCCAGCACCGCCGCCAGCAAACCGAGCGCCAGCCATCGTTTCATCGCTTCTCCGCAGACAGGTTGGTCAACGACGGCGAGTATGGCGCCGACACGCGATTTCGACAATCGCGAGGAGGGGAGACTGGGCGACTGGGAGACTGGGAGACTGAGAGACCGGGAGGCCGGCAGGCTGGCAGGCTGGGAGACGAGGGACTGAAAGGCCGAGAGGCAGCGCGCGCCTCCGACCTCGATGCTCGGTCGGAAGTGTGCCACCCCGTACGCTCTTTCCGTGAGACGGCTGTTAACAAGACCCGGCTACTGGGTGGCACACTTTTGTCGTTGCGGCAAAGGTGTGCTCGTGAAAAAGGCGGCGCACCTCCGACCTCGTTTCTGTGATCGGAAATGCGCCGCCCGGAACGCGTCAATTCAATTCGACGGACGCCGACTGCGAGTCGGCTACAACGGATTGCCGAACACCGCCGCGGCGCCGAGTTCGGCCTCGATCTCCAGCAGGCGGTTGTATTTCGCGATGCGCTCGCTGCGGCAGGCGGAGCCGGTCTTGATCTGGCCGCCGCCCATCGCCACGGCGAAATCGGCCATGAACGCGTCTTCGGTCTCGCCCGAGCGGTGCGAAATCACAAAGCCCCAGCCGGCCTTGCGGCACAGGTCGATGGCCTCGATGGTCTCGGTCACCGTGCCGATCTGGTTCAGCTTGATGAGCACGGCGTTCGTCGATTGCTCGCGGATGCCGCGCGCGATGTATTTCGTGTTGGTCACGTAGATGTCGTCGCCGACGATCTGAATCCGCGACCCCAGCGCGGCGGTGTGCGCGCGGAAGCCGTCCCAGTCGTTTTCCGCCAGCCCGTCCTCGATGGAAACGATCGGATATTTATCGATCCACGCGGCGTACAGCGCGGTCATCTGCGCGCTCGTCTTCACGCCCTGACCGGACTTCGCGAGCCGGTACGCGCCGTCTTCGTAAAACGAACTCGCCGCCGGGTCGAGCGCGATGGCCACGTCCGCGCCGGGCCGATAGCCGGCCGCGGCGATGGCCTCGACGATCACCTCGCAAGCCTCGTCGTTGCTCTTCAAATTGGGCGCGAAACCGCCTTCGTCGCCGACGGCGGTCGCGTAGCCCTTTTTCTTCAAAATATTTTTCAGCGCGTGAAACGTCTCCGCGCCATAACGCAGCGCCTCGGCGAACGTGGGCGCGCCCACGGGCATCACCATGAACTCTTGCAGGTCGACGCTGTTGTCGGCGTGCTTGCCGCCGTTGAGGATGTTCATCATCGGCACGGGCAACCGGGTCGCGCCGGGGCCGCCCAAGTAGGCGTACAGCGGCAGCCGCGACGTTTCGGCCGCGGCGCGGGCGACGGCCATCGAAACGCCGAGCGTGGCGTTCGCGCCGAGCTTGCTTTTGGTCGGCGTGCCGTCGAGTTCGATCATCAGGCGATCGAGCTGCGCCTGCCGCGTCTGGTCCAGGCCGATCAGCTTCGGCGCAATCAAGTCGTTCACATTGGCGACCGCTTTCAACACGCCCTTGCCGCCGTAACGTTTCTTGTCGCCGTCGCGCAACTCCAGCGCCTCGTTCTCGCCTGTGGATGCGCCGGAAGGCACCGAGGCGGACGCTTTCACGCCGTCATCGAGCGCCACGAAGACGCGCACGGTCGGATTGCCGCGCGAGTCCAGAATTTCCATTGCGCGCACGCATTTGATCTTCGGTTTAATCATTTGCCTTCTCCTTGTTGTCGCTATTGTGGCGCCGTTTTCCCGGCGGCGAAATCCGTCAAGCAATTACGCAAAAATGTAAGGCGTTCCACGTCGCGCTGCACGGCCTCCGCCCCCTGCGCGCGCAATTCCTTCGCCGCGTCGAGCGCGCCCGCCGCCGAGCCGACGACTTCGCGCAGTTGTTTGCGGATTTCCGCTTGCAGCCGCCGCCGGCTTTCCAGCACGCGTTCGTTGAAGTCGCCCTCGATGCGGCCGGCGTTGGCGTTGAGCAGCCGGTGCAGATAGGTCCCGATTTCGCGGTCGAGGACGCGCAATTGGCGATCGCGGCAGCGCAGCACGTCGAGAATCCAGGCGGCGGGCGTTTGACCGGCCCAGGCCATGACGAAACCGTAGAACAGCCGGCTGCGCACGCGGAACCCCGCCTCGGAATTGAGCGCGCGCGGCAGTTCCGCCGGCGCGCCGTCGCCGGAAGCGGCGAGGCGGTTCAGCAAGTCGTTCGTCAGATCGACGAAGCGTTGCGTCGTTTCGATGTACAAACTCTCCGCCGTCGGCTGCACCACTTTGAGCCAGTCGTTCAAGCGCTTTTCGGCGATGTCGTAGGCGAGTTCGATGGCCTGCTGCCGCAACGCCGGCCCGTAGCGCGCCGGAATCTCCGGCAGCGCCGCGGCGAACTCGCGCTGCGTTTCCGGCCAGGCCCCGTCAAGAAAACGCTCTTTCAAGTCGATGAATTTTCGGCCCAGCCGCGCTTGTTCCGCCGTGAACAGCGGGTCGAGGTCGGACAGCGACCGCTCCGCGTCGTCCGCGCAGGCGCGCAGCGCCGCGACGCGCCGCTCGGATTCCGCGACCGGGCGTTGCAACGCGCCGTACTCTTCGTCGAGCAAACGCTGCAGGCGCGCGGTCAACAGCGCCAACTCGCGTTTCTCGGCGGCCTCGACCAGGTCGCTGCCCGATTGGCGGGCCAGTTCTTCCAGGGCGGCGAGCAGCCCCGGCCATTCCCGTTCGCCGTCGCTTCCGGCGAGGCGTTCGGCGGCGCTCACGTTGAAAATCGGCGGCGGCGCGCCGCCCAGGCGGTCGGCGAGCACCTTCATCGTGAAGCGGCGGGCTTCCTGCTGCTCGCGCTCCGACAGTTTGTCGGCTTTGTTCATCGCGACCAGCAGATGCCGGCATTGCCCGGCGATTTCCGCGACCAGGGCGAGTTCTTCCGCCGAAATAGGCGGATCGGCGCCGAGCACGACCAAGGCGGCGTCGATGTGCGGCACAAAGGCCTTCGTCGCCGCGGTGTTGCCGACGAACACCGACCCGACGCCCGGCGTGTCCACCAGACACATGCCGGTGGCCAGCAAGGGGCTGGGCATGAACACTTCGACCGCCGCGACGCCCTTCGCGTTTTCGGGGTTCTGGTCCTCCGAGACGTAGGTCGCCAGCGCGGCGAGTTCGATATTTTGCCAGCGGCCCGACTGGAAGCGAAGGCGCGCGCCGGGCGCCTCGCCGTAGCGCACCACGGTGACCACGGCCGTGATCGGCAGCACCCCGACCGGCAGCACCGGCGCGCCGACCACGGCGTTGAGCAGGCTCGATTTGCCGCGTTTGAATTGGCCGACGCACGCCACGTAAAAGAGCCCGTCAACGACGCGCTGGGCCAGCCCGCGCGCCTCGTCGGCGAGCTGCGGCGCCTTCGCCTCGGCGGCCAGCCGGGCAAACGTTTCGATGCCGTCGGTCTTCGCCAGCGCCATGCGCCTCTCCCGCCTTACCGCATAATCAGCACGGCGCAATGCGCGTGGTGCGCGATCTGCACGCCGGTGAAGCTCGCCACGCGGCGGAAGGTCCGCGTATGGCCTTCGCCGCCGAGTACGATCAGGTCGGCCTTTTCCCGTTCCGCGACGGTCACCACGGTTTCCACAACGTGCCCGGGCCGGACGAGACCGGTAATCTTGAGCCCCGCTTGCTGGGCCTGCGCGATCAGCTCGCGTTGCAACGTCGCGTAGTGCCGCTGGCCTTGTTCCAACATCTCGTCGACGCCGGTCATCGATTCCTCGGCATAGCGCGGCAGGTCCTCGATGATCGACAACAGGAGCAGTTCGGCCTGAAATTTCCGGGCTAGGTCGAGCGCCGACGCAAAGGCGCGTCCGCCGGCTTCCGAACCGTCAAAGGCGACCAGAATTTTACGAAACATGACCGCTCCTTTCGGGATGGGGAACGACAAACGACGGGGCCGGCGGCGGCTCGTCCGCCACGCCGAGCAAATGCCGCGGCAGAAAAGCGAAGTTGGCGATCATCGTGGGAACCACCGCGCTGGCGATGACCACCGCCACCAGAATGGAATATTGCTGCTGCGTGACGATGCCGTGCGACAAGCCGTACATGGCGGAGATCGTGCCAAAGGTCAGGCCGGTCGACATCAGCAGGGTATAATACCAGCGCTCCTTGCGGTTGCGTTTGAACTGATTTAGCACGGGGTAGATGCCGAAGATCTTCGAGGCGAGCTTGCCGCCGAACAGCAGCAGAAAGACCACGGGCGCCGTGACCAGCGCCGGCAACGACACGAGCGATCCAGCGCGCAGGAAATAGAACGGCGTCAGAAACCCGATGGTCAGCGTGCGCAGCCGGCGGGCGAAAAACGGGTCGCCGCCCATCGTCTCGGCGAGCAGCATCCCGACGATGTAGGCCGGCAACACGGCTTCGCTGCCCGACCACAGCGCCAGCGCGCCGAGGCCGAAGAGCACGAACAAAATCCACTTCGTGCGGATCGCGGCCGTGCGGTTGCCGTACAGCGCCGTCAGCTTCTTGGTGGCGAACGGCAGCAGGGCGAACGCGGCGAGGCTGACGACGATGAAGATCACGGTGCGGATCGTGAACGGCGCGAAAATCAAGCCCAGGGCGATGACCGTGCCCAGGTCGTTGATGAAGCACGCGCCGAGCACGCCCTTGCCGAAATCGGTCTTGTTGAAGCCGTACTCCAACATGACGGCGTAAACGACGGCCATCGACGTCGTCGACAGCGCCACGCCCGCGAGCAGGCTCGGCCGCACGTCCCAACCGACAACGTATCGCGCCACGGCCGCGCAGCCGAGGAACGGGGCGATGAAGCCGACGGCGCCGACGATCCAGACCTCTTTCCACTTGGCGCGCAGCGAGGCCGGGTCGAGTTCGGCCCCGGCCAGGAACGTGAGCAGGATCGCGCCCGTGCTCGCGACGAATTTGAGCCAGGGCAGGTTCGCGCCCATCGCGTCGTCGCCGAACGAGCGGCTGATGAAGAACGCCGCGAGCACGCCGATGACGATTTCCACGAGGGCGATCGAAATGCGCAGGCGGTTGGCCAGCGCGGTGGCCACGATGGCCAGGCCGAGCCAGAGGGTCGCGGTGGCGAAGGTCCCTTCCATACGAGAACGCTCCTTTCCGGTTATGCGCCGCTAGTTGTCAGGAGCCGCCTTCGCTGGGTCAGGCGAGGCTCCTACGGTGTCAAGAAACGCCGCAGGAGTCATTGGCCACGCGAGGTCACGGGCGGTTGTCGGTGAACTCCACCACCATCTGGCGTGACTTTTATCACCGGCCGCCCGCCCGGGCAAGGCGCGTGCATCGCTGCTATTCGCGCGCCGGCCGCTGTGCCATAATCGCCGCGCCTCGCCCCCGAATAAAAGGACTGCCGATGCGTCTGTGGTTGCGCGCCCTGCTGCTGTTTGTCTTCGGCGCGGCGTTGTTTTCGTTTCCGGCGTGGACCGTTCGCGGCCACGCCGCGGTGGGCGCGGCGCGGGGTGAGGTCTGGCGCAACGTCTGGCTGCTGTGGGCGGCGCCGCACGCGTGGTTCGGCGGCGGGCCGCCGCTGGCGCGCTTCGCCCTGCTTGTCGACCCGGCCGGCGCCAACTTGTGGCCGCACGTGCGCAACCTGGTCTGGCCCGCCGCGCTCGCGCCGGTCACGCTCACGCTCGGGCCGATCGCCGCGCACAACCTCGGCCTGGCTGTCGCGCTGTTTCTGAACGCCTTGTGTTCGTGGCTTTTTCTGCGGCGCGTGCTCGATTCCGCAACCGCCGCGCTGCCGCCGGCGATGGCGCTGGGTTTCGGCTCCGTCGCGCTGAACGAGGCGGCTGCCGGCCGCGCGGCCACCGCGGGCTTTTTCGTCGTGCCGCTCGCCGCCTGGGCCGCGCTGCGCGTTTGCGAGAAACGCACGTTTGGCCGCGTCGCGGCGCTGGCCGCGGCCTTCGCCTTCGCCGCTTTGTGGGATGTCTGCTTCGCCTTGAGCGCCGTGCTGTTCGCCGCCGCCGTCGCCGGCTGGACCGTGCGGACAAACCCCGGCAAAGGGCCGCTTGTCGCGGTGGGCGGCGCCGCGCTTGCCGCCGCCGTTGCGTGGCTCGCGGCGATTTGGGCGTTGACCGGTTCGCCGCCCGCGCCGGACGGGGCCGCGGGGGCGTTGCCGCCCGGCGCGTCGCTCGATCTGCTCGAACCGGTTTTCTTCGCGCGCGCGTACGCCGATGCGACGCCTTATTTTCTGATATTGGTTGCGCTTCTGGCGCTGTTTCACACCGACAAACGCCAGATTTTGTGGTGGCTCGGCGCGGCGTTCGTCTTGTTCCTGTTGACGCTCGGCCCCGACATCCGCATCTGGGGCCGGCCCACCGGCTTCCCCGCCGGCTGGTGTTCGCCCATTTGGCGATGGCTGGGCTGGCCGATCCGCTTTCTGCCCGCGGCGCACCTCGCGCTCGCCATCCCCGCCGGCCTGGCGCTGCGCACCTTGCTGCAACGAATGGAGCTCGACGGCCGCGAGTCGGCGGTCGTCAGTTCGCTCGTGCTGGCCGCGCTCACCGTTTCGTTTTTTCGCGTGCCGCTGCCCGCCGCGACGAGCGGAAATGCCGACGCGCCGCTGCTGACGCTCGACGAGCCCGGCGCCGTGCTGGCGCTGCCCGCGCGGCCGGAGCCGGCGGCGAATGCGCGCTATCTGTTTTTCCAGACGCTGCGTCCGCGGCCGGCGTTGGTCGCGCAATTCTTCGACGGCGCGCCCGCCGGATTTCCGCCGGCGGCGGTCGCCGCCGCGCCCGTGCTGGCGGCGCTCGGCCGGTATCCGCTCGACCCGGCGGCGCTGGCGGCGCTCGACGCCGCGCGGCTGCGCGCCGATCTGGCGGCGCTCGGCGTGCGTTACGTGGCGCTGCACACGGACGATCTGCCCGAGTTTTCGCGCGACGAAATCTGGTTCTGGCATCTCCAGGCGTTCGGGGTGCCGGAATTTCAAAGCCGCGCGATGACCTTGTTCCAGGTGCGCTGATGTCCATCCGGCTCGACGGCGTGACGCTGACATTGACCGGTTCGGAAAAATCGCTGCGCCGGCGCATTGCGGCGCGGTTGGCGGTTCCGGTCGGCCGCGTCGTTTCGTACAAAATTCTCCGCAAATCGCTCGACGCGCGCGACAAGCAAAAAATTCGCTGGGTCTACACGCTGCAGCTTGAGGCGAGCGACGAGGCCGCGCTGCTGCGGCAATGGCGCGACGACCCGCAGGTGCGGCCGCTGCTCGAGGCGCATCAGTCGCCAGCGGGCGCCCCGCTGACGCGCGCGCAACGGCCGGTGATCGTCGGCGCCGGCCCGGCCGGTTTGTTCGCCGCGGATATCCTGGCGCGCCGCGGTCTGCCGCCGCTGGTGCTCGAACGCGGCCGGCCCGTGGCCGAGCGCCATGCCGACGTGGGGGCGCTGCTTGCGCAAGGCGTTCTCGATCCGGAAAGCAACATCTGCTTCGGCGAGGGCGGCGCGGGCACGTACAGCGACGGCAAACTGACGACGCGGCTCAACGACCCGCTGGTCCGCCACGTCAACGAGACGTTCGTCGAACTGGGCGCGCCGGGCAGCATCCTCTACGACGCCGCGCCGCACCTCGGCTCCGACAAGCTGCCGGGATACATTCAGGCCTTCCGCGAGCGGCTGCAGGAGCGCGGCGTCGAATTCCGCTTCGGCGCGCGCGTCGCGGACATCGTCATCGAAGACGGCCGCTTGCAGGGCCTGCTGCTGGCCGGCGGCGAACAGGTGCAAACGGACCTCGCGCTGCTCGCCATCGGCCACAGCGCGGCCGACCTGGCGCGCGCGCTGCACGCCCGCGGCGTCGCCGTCGCGGCGAAGGCCTTCGCGGTCGGCGCGCGGATCGAACATCCGCAGGCGTTCGTGGACCGCGCGCAGTACGGCCGCGTCGCCGGCCACCCGAAGCTGCCGCCGGCGACGTATCGCCTGACGCACCAGGGTCCCGAGCGCCGCGGGGTCTACTCGTTTTGCATGTGCCCGGGCGGCATGATTCTGCCGAGCGCGACCGACGCCGCGCACTTGACCGTCAACGGCGGCAGCGAAGCCGGCCGCGCCGGGCGGCTCGCCAACGCCGCGCTCGTCGCCGCCGTCGGCCCGGCCGACTTCGGCGCCGACCCCCTCGCCGGCCTGGCGTTTCGCGAAGCAATCGAAGCCGCGGCCGCGCGGCTCGGCGGCGGGCCGTGCGTCGCGCCGGCGCAGCGGGCGAGCGATTTCCTGCGCAACGCCGCCAGCCGCAGCCTGCCGGAAAGCTCGTACCGGCCCGGTCTGACGCCGGCCGATCTGCGCGCCGCCCTGCCCGATTTCATCGCCGCCGCCCTGGCGCACGCGCTGCACGCGTGGGGCAAACGCCTGCCGGGGTTCGCCGGCGAGCAGGCGCTGCTCGTGGGGGTCGAGACGCGCACCAGTTGCCCGTGGCGGCTCGTGCGCGACGAGCGTTTTCAGGCGGCGGGGGTCGCGGGGTTGTACGTCGCCGGCGAAGGCGCGGGCTATGCGGGCGGCATCGTCAGCAGCGCGATCGACGGCGTGAAGGCGGCGCTATCGATTGAAGATGATAATTGAACGTGAAGCCGAAGTTTCCGGCCAAGAAACTAATAAGTGGCTGATTATTCAGGGAAAGTGCAGAAATCGGCGTTCCCGTTACTGGCTACACCTGCAGCAATTCGCAGGCGCGTTGCTGCAGGGTCGTCGGTTCAGTCAACTGTTCGAAGGTCGGCGCATCGGACGCGGTCTTGATCCGGCAGCGGTTGCGGCACTGGGTGGCCAGCACGTTCAGCAACGTGTGGAAGCTATGAACGGGCAGGCCGTCAGGCGTGCGCTTGGTCCATTTACATGGGTACATTTGGCGCGGTTCTTGGAGGAACATCTCCTGCCTTATCAAAGAGATATCACGGTTCCATGCCTTAAAACTTACGGGAACTTCGGACTAGTCCAGGATAGCCGCCGGCCCCCCCTCCCCGGTTACTTTTTCGGCTTGCCTTCGAGCGTCTTGCAGCACCGAAATCCGAGGTGGTAATTGGCGTGGCTGTCCGCCGCCATGACGCGCGTGCCGTGCCAGAACGGCGCCCGCCAGCGGCACCAGTCGTCGTGCGCGTGATACTGATCGAAAATGAACCAACTGCCCTTCATCTCGGTGTACCCGAGTTCCTTGCTGCCGCGGCTGGCCATCTGACTTTCGTTGAGCGGCAAGTTCATGTGCTCGGCAGCGTTGCCGTTCAGATCGTAAACGCCCAGCGAGCTGTGGCAATCGGGAAACGAGCCGTCGGGAAACGTGTTGGAGCCGCAGCCGGTCCAACTGCCGCCGTTGCAGCCGGGCGTTTTGTGGCTGGACGCCCCGCAGATGCCGGTTTTGTAGGTCGGGCCGTAGCTCCACGATTTGGTCGCTTCCCACTTGCGGTTGTGCGCCGAGCGCATGGCGCGGATGGCCGATTCCGGGTCGCGGCCCTTCGCGAGGTCGAATCGGTAATCCGGCGGCAGCAGCGCCCCTGCGCACGCGCCTTCCCATTCGTGCGCGTCGCACATCCGTTTGCCGACCGCTTCGCAGATTTCCGCCGCTTCCCGCGCCTTCACCCAAATCACCGGATACGCGCACGGAATGTCCGGAAATTCGAATTGGTCGATGCACGCCGTCGCGTCTTCGGCCTTCTCGACGGCCGGATTGTAGAGCGGCGCCATGTATTTCGCGCCGCAGATTTTTTCGAAATCGGCGTTTTCATACTTGGCGCCGGCCTTCTCGGCCTTTTCGCGGCATTCCTCGGGCGTCAGCGGGTGTTCCGTGACCGCCGGATTCCCCTGGCCCATGATCGGCGAGCCGGCGAAGATCCCGCGCACCGCCGTCATCTGGGCGTCGGTGTAACCGTGGATGGTCTTCAATTGGCCGAACAGCGTCTCGCGCTGGTCGGCGAGCGACTGGGCCGGCGCGGAGCGCGCCAGATGGACGCCGGCGACGACGCAAAGCAACGTCGCCAGCAACAGCACGGTCGTACGTTTCATTTGCTTGTCCTTTCCAGCACGTAAAAGAAGTCGCGCGCGTCGGAAAAACCGACGAACCGCGGCAGGATCGCCGACCCGGTTCCGGCCTTGTCCAGCACGTTCATCCCGGTGATCAGGTGCTTGACCGCGAATTTCTTCCCCGACTCCGGATAGATCGCCAGGTAGGTGTACTCGAGGGCGTTCATGTCCAGCAGCATCGCATACTTGACGTCGTACGCCTGATAAACGCGCGCCAGGGCCGACGGCGTCGCGCTCGAAAAATAGCCGTAGATCAGGTAATTGGCTTCGCCGTTCACCTGCCACGCCAGCGAACCGCGCAACGTGCGATATTTCTTGTCTTGCGAGCCGGACCAGTTGCCGTCCGGCCAATTGTTGACCAGCGAGCCGACCGTCGAAAAGAAGGTCTTGGGATTGAAGTCGATGATCGGCACGCCGTTTTGCCGCGCGTGGCGAACCTTGGCGAGTTCCTCGTTGTCCTCGGCCGTCCAGGTTTTCAATTCGATGCGGCCGTCTTCCCACGTGACAAACGTCGCCAGGCCCGGCCAGAGCTTGCTCATGACCACGCCGTTTTCCACGAAACCATAGTGCGAGCCGTGGTTTTTCGCGGCGAAGGCGCCGTGGCGAAACGCGCCATGATAGCGTTTGAAGCCGCCGACGAACGTGGCCACGGCGCGGTCGGCGTTCACCGGGTTCAACATGCCGGTGTTGACGACCGGATCGGCCGTCGCGATGCCGTCGGGGCCGGGCAGTTTGTTGTTGTGCATGTTCGGCGGAATTCGGTCGGACCATTCCAATCGTGGGTGCTCGGTGCCCATTGCGTAACCGACGTCGAATTGGTCGAGGTCGAAGGCCACGAGGTAAACCAGGGCTTTTTCTTCGACCGCGTCGAGCGCCCGCACCAGCTTCTTCTGGCCCTTGATCACTTCTTCCGAAACCATCTCGGGCCGGATTGCGCTGAGATAAACGCCGGGCGTGCCGCTCACCTTGTACCAGCGGCCGGGCGTCAGCTTGTTGTCCTTCGCGTCCTCGAGCGGCAGGCCCAGCGCTTCGGGGACGATCGTCGCGCCCTGAAATTTGGGCGCGATCAGGGCCGGCGCCGGTTCGTCCTTCCACGCCGTATCGACGGCCGGTTCGGGCGTTTCGTCGGTCAGCGCCACCTTGCCCATTTGGAGATAAGCGTCTTTATAAAACTTCTCGCGGATGAACGTGACGATTTTCTCGCCGTGCCAGACGTAGTCGCGCAGCAGGTCCGTCACCCATTCCTTGTTCGTCTTGTGGCCCTTGGTCTTGTTGCGCAGATACAGCCGATTGCCGCACAACGGCGCGTAGGGCGTACCCGCCGCCGCCGCCGCCGCGAGGCTGCCTTTCGCTTCGCCGGACCACAAGTCGCACGCCACGGGGCCGCCGCCGTTGACGATCACCAAGCCATAGGGATTTTCCGGATCGAGCTGGATGTGCTGTTTCTCGGGCCGCGCGTTCTCAATGTGGTAAACCCCGCCGTCTTGATGGTCGTTCCATTCCAGGCGCAGCAAGTGCCAGGCGTTGACCGTCGGGTTCAGGTTGATCAGGCCGGCGACGCCGGGGCGATGATTCTTGTCGTGGATTTTGGCGACGGTCAGGCGGCGAAATTGCTGCAGTTCGATGATGGTCTTCGGCGCGTCGGCATTGTACTGGTCGATCTGCACTTGCGGCGGCCATTCCTCCTCTTTCTCAGCAACGGGAGTCGGCGCTGCTGGGGCCGCGGCGGGCTCCGTCGCGGCGGCAAATTGATGGAGATGTTCGAAACCGGGCCAGGACATAGCGCGCGACGCGCGCTCGCCGAGAAAGAGCGGCACCCGCCAGCCGTTGCGGTCAAACCAAAAAATCGCAATCGACGCCGCCAGCAGGACCAGCAGCATCGCAAAGCGTAGGAACTTTCGCCACATGGTCGCTTGTCGCCCCGGACAATTTGCACGGGCCGCCGCCTTTTTTCAGGCTCGCGCCGGCAACCGTGCGCCAATTCGCGAGGATAGTAGCACAATCGGTTGCGGTCAATTACGTTTCTTTCGCCACATGTTGTATTTTTCGCCGCGGCCCCGTGCGGTTTTCGGCCGGCGAGGCCGGCCTGGGCCGGCGGAAAAACCTGTTGCCAAACCGGACGCATTCATGGTAGCAATAACCGCTTTTTGGCATGCGGGTGTAGCTCAACTGGCAGAGCACCGGTCTCCAAAACCGGGGGTTGGGAGTTCGATTCTCTCCACCCGTGCGATTGCAAGGCCCTGAAATCACATAAGATTCAGGGCTTTTGTTTTTCCTGGATAACTGTTGTGAAATACGAGACATTTCGTTGAGCGTCGCATGAACAAAATCCTCGCCGCTCCTTCTCCCACTCGGCGACGATTCCCGGAATTTGTTCTCTGGCTCACGCTTGGTGCATTGTGGTTGACCGTCTTCGGGTTGCGATTTTTCGAGCGCGGCGGCGCCTTCAACGCCGACACGGGCATGTACGCCACCGGCCTGGCGGACGGCCTCGCCTCGTCATCCTGGAATTATGCGTTTGGCGGCACGACGGGCACATTGGTCTTCGGCGTTCTGTTGCTCCCGATTTATTTGTTGTTCGGTTCCTCCCTATTATGGATTAAATTGCTGGGCGGCTGTTTTGTCGCCGCCGGGTGCGGCCTATGGGCCGCGTCCATCCGGCGCGCCTGGGGACTGCAAGCCGCCGTCATCTTCTTCGTCTGGACGATGTTCCCGCCGCCGTTTCTGGAATGGAATTATCATCAGGTCTGGGCGAATCACACGGAAAGCCTTTTCTTCTCGGGTCTGTTGCTATTTCTGTTTGCCCGTTTGCCGTCCGCGCCGCCGCGCTTCGCCAATTCTCTGGTTCTCGGGTTCGCGGCCGGTTTCGCCGCGTTCTTTTACGCGGAAAATCTGCTGCTGTCGGCGGCGATCGCGATCGTCGTCGTCTGGCGGTGGCGCGGCCCGGGTCTGCGGCGGCTGCTCGGACCGGCGACCGCCGGCTTCCTGGCCGGCTTCTCCCCCACTTTCTTCGCACTCGCCTCGCGAGCCTCCGCCGGCGTTGCTGTCCGCCGCGACTTTTACGTCCATTGTTGGCGCAAATGGTCCGATCTCTTGCTGCATGTTTTCCCGCGCGCCGCCGGTTACCCGGGCGTCGTCGGCGCCGCGTTGTCGATCGTCTGGGCCGCGGCGGTCCTGTTCGGGGTGGCGTGGGCGGTTCGCGATATGGCGGGCGGCGATGGCGGCGCGGACCAGAAAGATTGGTTGTCGCGCATCCTCCTATTGCATTTTGCGTTCTTTACGGCCGCCTACGGGTTCATCGAAGTGGAAGTGGCGGCGGCGGATGACTTCGTCGCCGACGGGCAGTTGTACTTTCTCCTCGTGCGCTATTTGGCCGCGATTTCGTTCACGATGTTGGCCTTGGTCGTAAATCCTTGGCGGCGGCGCGTCCCCTGGAATTGGCTGATCGCGATCCCCTTCCTCGCGGGCGGCTTCGTCAACGTCGCGGAGCGCATTCACGACACGCCCGGGCCGGCGAGCGAACGGCTGCGCGAAATGCGGGCCGCCCGCGGCGACGATTATCACGAATATGTCTATGATAAGTTTCGCGCCGGTTGGAAAAGCGACCGCGACGGCTTCGCGGCCGTCCCGAAACTGCCGCGGCGCTGGCGCGGCGAAGGGTATGCGAGTCTCGCCCTATGGCTGTATGACCAATGGGCCCGGACGATGGACTGCGAGGCGGCGGCGCCGCGCGAAGGTTGCCGCGGCCGCGGTCTCGCCGAAATGGCGATCTGGCTCCGTCCGAGGGATGCGCTGTACGCCGTGGCCGGCGGCGCGGGGGCGGCCGAGGTGCGGCAAAATCTCGTCGCGGGCTGGGGCGTTGCGCTTTCCCGCGAATGCTTCGGCGGGGCCGGCAAACCGCTCGACCGGGAAGTCCTCGACCGGCGGGCGCATGCGTTCTCGGACCTGAAAAACCTGGACCAGGCCGCCGGAACAATATTTGCGGCCGGCCTGGGTTACGGCTTCGAAGAAGCGCTGGCGCAGCGGCGATCGTCGGCAAGAAACCGCAACCGTGGGCGGGAGCTGCCGGCAAGCCCAGAGCAAACGCGTCTCTTGCGCAGTCTGCTGCCCCAGCTCGACGACAGCGAATTTCTTCTCGCGGTGCTGCGAGGCGCCGCCGCCGCGCAGGGCGAACGCCTGGGAAGTTACCGCCTGAGCTGGCGCCCGGATTACCTGGAATTCGCGAACGTCCTGTCGGCGTGGGCCGGCGATGTCCCCGCGCCCGCCGGCGCGGCGGCAAGGACGGCCGTGGAAAAAGGCTATGCCGAGGGATTGGCCAAGAGTCTGAGGTCGGACTTCACCCGCATCGTCGTCGGATTTGAGGGCGGCGAGGCCGACGCTCTTCGCGAGGCGCTTGTGGCGCAAGGTCTGAAGATGCGGCGGCGCGGCGACCATCCGGACGAGTACGATTTGGAGCCGCTGGATTGACGCATCGCCGACGGGACTCGGCATCGGGAAAACAGGTCCGATTCTTGTCGGGCGCGCCCGTGCGCCGTCCCTCATGTGCGACAGCATCCGGACAGTTGACGATACGAATTGTAATCTGCGATTTCCTGGCGCCCGGCGCCCCCGGCTCCTGCGCGTTCGCCGCAAAAATGATAACTATCTGACATCACAGCTTTTCCAGCCGCATTCCGTTTTTGGCGCCGTCCTTGCGTCGTCCTCTCGCGGACCTCAAACGCGGAGGTAGGTCGGGTCGCGAAGTCCGGGTATGATCCGGCGATCGGCGTTGCTGCGGCGGTCGTCAAACGGCGAGTCACGTAGTTTCGCCGTTTCGTTGACGCTTGGCGCTCGTCACCGTCATGGACGGTGACCGGCGCGGGCTGCGCCACCGGCGGCAGCGCGCCACTGGCGCGACCGCGGGTGCGCGGCTCGCGCCCGACATTCGGCAAACGCCGGCAACTTTTCGCCGGAAAGGAGGAAATGCAGGAACGCGGCGCCTTGAGTTTACGAAAAGTAACTGCGGATTTCGATTCGATGGCGCCCGGTCACGTATCGAATTGAGAAGGTTGAATGTAACTATTTGAACTTATTGAAGTTAATTATCGGTGTTTGTTGGCCCAATCTTTGAAATACGATTGCTTGCGGTTTCGTCTTGAAAAGAAAACGCGTGTTGAAAAAGGCTCTTCGAGCAAGGAAATGAAAATGAAGAAGATAACTCGGCGCACGCCCAAACCAATCGGGTTTCGCATCATCGAGGCGATCGGAATCCTAGCGGTCCTGATCGACCTGATCGCGATCTCGTATCCGCATTTCGTGCGCGCGGCCGACCTGGTGCGCACCACGGCCGTGCTGCGTCAACACCGCGGGTCCGCGGAGACGACGTTTGACGTGCTCGCCGCCGGGGCGGCGCGCGACATCATTGCGGCCGAGGCGCTCCTCGCGAATGAAGCCGGCGAACTAGCGGGCGACTGGATCGAACTCATTTCCGCCGCCCGCCTCGCGCCGGCGCCGGCGCCGCAGCGCGCCGAGGCCCCGGCCCCGGCGAGCGCCGCGCCCGACGCGGCGAAAGCGATCCCGCCGGCGCCGCTGAAAGCCGTCAACGCCGCCGACATCAAGGCGACGATCGGCGCGTACACCGGCCGCGTGAAGTTCTGCTTCGCCAAGAAGCCGGACGCGGCCGGCGTCGCGACGATCCGTTTTGTCGTGCATCCGGACGGCGGCGTCACCGACGTCAACCTGGCGCAGTCGACGCTCGGCAGCGCCGACATCGAACAATGCCTGCTGCGCCACGTGTCCGTCATGCGCTTTCCCGCGTTCGACGGCGCGGCCAAGACCATTACGGTGCCCTTTCGCATGGATCAACGCTCGGCGCCCGCGCCGGGCGGTGCGACGACGGCGCAGCTTGACGCGGGTTCTTCGGCGGCGTCGCTGCCGATCGCCGCTGCCCGCCGGCAGTGAACGGCGGTCGGCGAAGTCGGCGGGGCCCAGCGCTGGGAATATTGGGATTTCTGGGAATTATGGGAAGCCTGGGAATAAGGAGAACTATCGGGTCGTCGTGGGAGATCGCGCGATTCCCATAGCTCCCATCATTTCCATGATTCCCCAGGCTATGCGCGCCGTCGCCAGCCGCCGTCACCCGATCGGCGCGAACAAGCTGATCGCCGTGCCGGCGCCGGGGGCCGTGACGATCTCGTAGCGGCCGCCGATCCATTGCAAGCGCTCTTGAATGCTGAACAGCCCGAAACCGCTCTTTGAAACGTTCGCGTCTTTCGCGAGATCGGCGTCGAACCCCTTCCCTCGGTCGCGGACGACAATCGCCAGGCCGCCGTCGTCCGCGCGAGCCAACACCACCTCGGCGCGATCCACCCCGGCGTGCTTGACGACGTTGAACAGAAGTTCGCGGATGATCCGGAACAGCAGCACGCGGATCTCGTGCCGCGCGTCGACTTCCTCGTCGAGGTGCAACTCGACATTCAGCCCGTGCCGCTCGCGCGCCCAGCGGGCGATCCAACGCAAGATGTCCGTCAGGTTGCCGTCCTGCAGGACCGGCGGCGAAATTTCCGCCGTCAACGTGCGCGACGCCGTGAGCGACCGGTTCAACAGGTCGACGCCTTTTTCCAGCGATTGGCGTACATGCGCGTCGCCGCCGGCGACTGCCGCGGCGGCGGCCACCGCCAGCTTCGCCGCGACCAGCAGTTGCTGGAGATCGTCGTGGAGAAATTGGGCGAGGGTTTTGCGTTCGTCGATTTCGGCCTGGCTCAGCTTGTGCGCCAGATCGCTCAACTGTGCGGCGCGTTTCTCCAACTCCACCGTGCGCTGCCGCACCCGCGCTTCCAGTTCGGCGTTCGCGGTCTTCAACGCCTGCTCCGCCTGCCGCCGCTCCAACTCGCCGGCGACGCGCGGCGCCACGAGTTGCAGAATCGACTCGGCGACGTGCACGTTCGCGCAGGGTTTCCGGCTGCCCAGGGCGATCAGGCCCAGCGGCTTGCCGGCGAAATCCCAGAGCGTGGTCCCGATGTAACTGTCGAGCAGCAACCGCTGGAGCCGCTCGTTTTTCGGGAACGCCTCGCGCACCCCGGTGGGAAAACTGCGGCTCGTCTTGCCGACGACTTCGCCGCAGGGGGTGTCCGGCAACGGATAGGTCATGTTCTCGCGAAACTCGCCGTCATGGAGCAAAGCGACGGTGTGCGCCGACAAACCGTCCGCCGACAGGCGGTCGATGCAGATGCTGTCCATCGCGAGCGTTTCGGCGAGGTGCCGCGCGAGCGAACGAAAGAAATCCTCGTCCGTCTCGCCAAAACCGCGGCGCGCAAGGAACAACTGCGTTTTTTCGATCAGCTTGCGTTCGGTGATGTCGACGAAGGACCCGGCGAAACCGATCGTCGCGCCGGCATCGTCCTTCACCGCACTGCCGGACGCTTGCACCTCGAATTCGGTTCCATCCGGCCGGCGGGCCGTCAATTCGCCGAAATAAGAGCCGGTCGCGCGCAAGGCGGTCCCTGCCTCGCGAGATTTCACGTTGCCGGCGAAAAAGTCCGCAATCGGCTTGCCGACAGCGTCTGCTTCGCTCGCAATGTTCCACAATTTCGCAAAGGCAGGATTGATATACGTAACTCGGCCCTGCAGGTCGGCCAAATGGATGGCGTTGATCGAGCCGCGCACCGCCTGTTCTTTCACCCGCAGTTCGTCTTCGGCGCGCTTGCGCTTGATGATTTCCCAGACAACGTCGGCGACGAAAGAAACGGCTTGGACGTCCGCGTCCGTGTAATCCGCGGACTTGTTGCCGACGCCGAGGATGGACACGATCCGCCCTCGTTTCGTCACCGGCACAACGAGTTCCCGAATAACCGGAGCGTGGCCGGGCGGCAGGCCTTTGCGATGGGGCAACGAGGCATAGTCGTTGTGGATCACCGGGCTTTTCGTGCGGACGCAGTCCGTCCAAACGCCGGCCTCGTCGATCCCGTAATGCCGGCCCTTGCCCTCCGCCTTGCAGAATTCGGCGACGGTGCGCGTCGACCAGGCCTGCAGCGTCAGCGATTGCTGATCGGCGTCGACGAAGTGGTAAAAGCCCACGGGGCTGCCGGTCAAGACGCCGGCTTGATCCACGGTTTCTTGCATGAGCTCGTCGAGGGAATGCGATGTCGCGAACTCCAAAAGCGCCAGACGCGTGCGGGTGAAGACTTCCGCGCGCCGGCTGTCCGTGATGTCGATCGCGACCGCGCGGCAGGTTTGCCCGTCCTCGACGGCCGCGGCCTCGATGCGCACCACGCGTTCGCTGGTCGCGTCGACCGGCCGGGCCAGGACGCCGGCGATGTCGATCAAGACGGCCTCGCAGGTTTCCTTCGTTCCTTTGGCCTCGCCCGCGAAGATCCTCGTCAGGAACGCCGTGAAATCGGGGCGGTGGGGCCCGGAAACAAAGGCGTCGAAGCGCCGGCCGACCAGTTTCGCGCGCGGCAAACCGAGCAGGTTGGCGCCGGCCAGGTTCGCCTGGCGGATTGTGCCGTCCGGCGTCAGCGTGAAATAGCCTGCCGGCGCAAAGTCGTACAGGTCGGAGTACGCCGCCAGCATGGCCTCGGTCGCCGCCCGCGATTGCGTCAACTCCTCGTTCTGCATCTCCAGTTCAATCTGGTGTACGTGCAATTCGTGGACAAGCCGTTTTGTTTCTGCCTCGTCAGTTGACCGGGCCGCCTTCGCCTCTTTCTCGTTCAGCTCTTGTTCGGCCCGATCGCGCAGATTGGCTGGCGGCGTCTTTTTTCTTTTGTTATTTTTCATTTCGCGCTCTCCGCCTGTGGGACCGTCATGCGACCCGCGTCTTATTTTTCTGCGTTGCCGATCCGAGATTCGCCGTGACCGAATGGCCCAGGTGTGGCACTCTCATCAAGAGTGTAAGACACATTCTCAACACAAGCCACTACCCCGCCACATCCACAATCGCCTTGACCAATTCCTCCATCGGCCCGTCTTTCACCAAATAGCGCACGGCCCCCGCCGCGCGCATCTGCGCCGCCATGTCGTCCTCGGCGTGCATGGACAGGCCGATCACGCGCACCGCGGGCATTTCGGTGGAAAGGACGCGCGTCGCCTCGACGCCGCTCATGATGGGCATGGTGACGTCCATCAGCACGACATCCGGCCGCAATTGCCGGGCCTGCTCGACCGCCTGCCGGCCGTCGGCCGCCTCGCCTACGATCGCGAGCCGCGGCTCCTTCTTGAGCAGTTCGACGAGGCCCTTGCGGACAACGGTGTGGTCGTCCGCGACCAGGACGCGGATCGCCCCCGGGGCCGACGCGGGCGAAATGGCCGCCGCGGCCGAGGGCGGCGCCGCTTCCGCAGGTTCGGCCGCCACCGGCGCCGGAAGAGGCGCCGTCAGGATGAAACGCGTCCCCTGGCCGGGCGCGCTCTCGATTTCGAGGCGGCCGTCCAGGAAGGCCAGCCGCTCGCGGATATTGAGCAGGCCGAAACTGCCGGGAGCGTCGCCGGCGGCGTAGGCGGCGGCGTCGAAACCCCGCCCGCGGTCGGACACGACGATGCGCAGGTTACGGCCCTCGTCGTGGGTCATCGCCACCCGGGCGCTGGCCACCCCGGCGTGCTTGACGACATTGAACAGCAGTTCCCGCACCGCCTGGTAACTCATCAAGCGCAGCGCCTCGGGCAGCGGCACGGGCAGATCGTCCGCCGAAACCTCGACCGTCAGGCCGTGTTTGTCCCGCATCCAGCGGGCGAGCCACATTAACCCCGCCGCGAGGCCGGCGTCGTGCAGCACTGGCGGCGAAAGTTCCGCGGTGAGCGACCGGCTGGCGTCGATGGATTGCCCGAGCAGGTCGAGCACGCGTTGCGCCTCGGCCTTGAGATTCGGATCGACGGCCTGCTGCCGCAGCGACGACGCGCCGAACTTGGCTGCGACCAGCAATTGCTGGAGATGGTCATGGAGCACCTGCGCCAGGCGCTTGCGTTCCTGCTCTTCCGCCTGCGCCAATTGCGACGTCAAGGCCCGCAATTGCAGGGCCCGCCGTTCCAGTTCCGCCGTGCGTTCGTGCACGCGCCGTTCGAGCGTGGCGTTCAACTCCCGCAACGCTTCTTCGGCGCGCTTCCGATCGGTGATGTCGCGCGCCACGACCACCGACCCGACGATGGCGCCGTCGTTGCCGCGAATGGCGCTGAAGGAGTAACTGCCGACCCAGGCTTCGCCGGTGTCTTTACGGCGCAGGCCGTATTCCGCGTTCGTCACCGTTTCGCCGCGCAGCGCCCGGGGCACGGCCCACATGTCGAGCGGCGCCACGTCGCCGTTGGGCAGGAAGACGTCGATGATATCCGGGTAATCGGCAAACTGTTTGGCGCACTCGGCCTTGGTTTTGAAGCGGTGGAACGTCGCGAAGGCGTCGTTGAATTCGATGAATTGCCCGGCGTCGTCGGAAATGAACACGGCGTCGGTCATGCTGGCCAGCGCCGCGTCGAGTTTCGCGCGGCTGGCGCGCACCTCTTCCGCCGCCCGCTGGCGCTCGCTGATGTCGTTGAAAATGATCGCGACCTGGCGGTCTTCCGGCCGGCCGACGCGGTACGCGGAGACTTCGTAATAACGATTCAACGCCTTGGCTTCGTTCAGAAAGTGCAATGGCGTCCCGGTTTTGGCGATCTCTCCGTAGATCTCGAACCAGTGCGCCTCGTGATCCGGGGCCAGCGATTTCATCAATTTGCCCTCGGCGTCGTGCAGCCCGGTCTGTCTTTCGAACGCCGCGTTGATCCTCAGGAAGCGGTAATCGATCGGCCGGTCGGCGGCGTCGAAAATCACCTCGATGATGCAGAACCCTTCGTCCATCGTGTTGAACAGCGTGCGATACCGCTCTTCGCTTTCGCGCAACGCCGCCTCGACCCGCTTGCGGTCGGTGATGTCCGTGAGCATGCCGAGCGTGCCGGCGAAATTTTCTTCTTTGTCATGCAGCGGCGAGGCCGTCGTCAGCGCCCAGACGACCGAACCGTCCCGGCGGCGGTATCGTATTTCGGAAGTGTCCACGGACCCTTGCCGCCGGCGCTCCAACCGCTCGAGCACGAGGTGCGCCTCGTCCTCGTCCAGGAATTCCGCCGTCTTCCGCCCCAGCATTTCTGCGGGCTCGTACCCGAGCATTTCCGCCATGCGGCGGTTCACGTACGTCGTCTTCGTCTCCGCGTCCACGGCCCAGACGCCTTCGTGCGCCGTTTCCACGAACTGCCGGTACTTTTCCTCGCTCTCGCGCAACGCCTCCTCGGCCCGCCGCAGGTCGGTGATGTCGCGAATGGCCACCACGCAGCCAACGACACGGCCGGCCGCATCGCGCACCGGAGCGGCGCTGTTGAGGACGAAGCCCCGCGACCCGTCGAACCGCTGGATTTTCACCAATTGGTCTTTGACAGCGACGCCGCTTTGCGCCGCCCGCGGCGCGGCCCACTCCTCGGGCTCGACGGGCCGGCCCGTGTCCGGCCACCAGGCCCGGTACGCGGCGTGGTCGGCGTAGGAATCGGTCGGCGGCGGCTGACCCCAGATTTCCTGGAAGGCGCGATTCGAACGGACGACGCCGCCCTTGTCGTCCAGAACGGCCAGGCCCGTCGGCAGGGCTTCCATTGCCGCCTCCAGCCGCCGTTTCTCGTTCTCCGCCGCGGTCCGCGCCGCCTCGACCTCCGCGGACCGCTGGCGCAAGGCCTCTTCCGCCAGCTTGCGCTCGGAGATGTCCACGAACACCACGGCGAAACGGCCGGGCTCGGTTCGAAAGGCGGACACCTCAAACCAACGATCCAACGGACCGAACCGGGCTTCGAAATGCGCCGGCTCCCCGGTCAGCGTCACTTCGCCGTACCGATCGAGCCATTCGCGCTCCGCGTCGGGGAACAACTCCAACGTGGTGCGGCCGATGAGTTCCGCCGCTCTGAGGCCGGTTTGGCGCTCGAACGCCGGGTTGACGGCCAGGTAACGAATGTCGGCCGGCCGGCCGGCGTCGTCGAAAACGATCTCGTCCAGCGAAAAACCTTCGGTCATCGTGTCGAAAAGGGTCCGGTACCGCTCTTCGCTTTCGCGCAGCGCTTCCTCGGCGGCGCGCCGCTCGGTGATGTCCTGCACGGTTCCCAGCAGGCCCACGATGCGGCCGGCGGCGTCGCGCACGACCTCGCTGCGCGTCGTGATCCAGATCGGCTCGCCGTTGCGCAGCGCCGGCACGTCGAGTTTGTAACCAACGCCCGTCCGCATTGTTTCCTGCACGGCCGCGTTGACCTGCTGCCAGCTTTCGTGCGGGTACAGGCGCCCGTCCTGGTCGTTGAAGTCGGGCATCGGCTGCGTCGCCGGATCGAGGCCGTAAATGCGCAGCAATTCGTCCGTGCCCGTGGTGACATCGGTCGCGGCGTCCCAATGCCAACTGCCGATGTGGGCGATGCGTTGCGCCTCGGCCAGTTCCGCTTCCTTGCGCCGCAGCGCCTCTTCGGCCAGCCTGCTTTCGGTCAAATCCAGCGCGGCCGTGTAGACGCCGACAACCTCGCCGAGCGCATCGCGCGCCGGCACGACGGTCAGATCGAAATAACGCCGCCGGCCCGGCGACCCGGTCAGCCAGAACGGCCGCCGCGCTTCCCGGCCCGTCTCCATGACCGTGCGCTTGAATGCCACGAGCGCCTCGGCCTCCTCGGGCGGAAAGATTTCGGCGTCCGTCTTGCCGATCGTCCCCGTTGCTGACGGCACGACGCGGGCATTATGGTTCCAGACCACGTGCAGGTCGCGATCCTGCGCCGTAAGCGACACCGGCGAGTTCAGGAGGGCCAGGCGAAAGCGTTCCTCGCTATCGCGCAGGGCGTCGGCGGCCCGCTTGCGTTCGGTGATGTCGATCGTGGCGCCGAGCAGGGCCGGTTCGCCCGCAAAATCGATGGCGTGAACCGACGTCGAGCCCCAAATCGGCGTGCCGTCGGCCCGCTTGAGTCTGACCTGGTAATCGCGGACGAATCCTTGCGTGCGCACGATGCTCAACAGCTTCGTCCGGTCCGCGGAATCGGCATAAAAGTCCGGCGCGTGCCGGCCTTCGAGTTCGGCGCCGGTGTAGCCGAAGGTGTCGTTGTAGACCCGATTGGTGAATAGAATCGCGCCGTCCGAGACGCGCATGAGCGAGATGGGAATCGGGGTCGCTTCCGCGATCGTCCGCAGCAACGCCTGACTCTGGCGCAGCGCCTGCGCCGCCTTTTGTTCGGTGATGTCGCTGATCACCGCGCGGCAGATCGGCGCGCCGTCTGCATCCTGCGCCGCGGTGGCCTCGATCCGCGCCCAGAACGGCGCCGCGCCGGCGCGCAGCATCCGCAGCTCGCACACGTGCGGCGAGTCCGCCTCGCAAAGCTGGTGGAAGTTGCGGAAGTAGACATCATGATCTTCGGGAGCGACGAAGCGGAACAGCGGCTTTCGGACCACCGCGCTGCGCGTCACGCCCAACAGGGCGGCGGCGGCGAGATTGGCCTCGCGGACCAGCCCCTTTTCGCCGAGCGTGAGGTAGCCGATGGGGGCCATGTCGTAGAGATCGAAATAGCGCGCCCGCGAGGCTTCGAGTTCCGCCTGCGCCGCGCGCAGTTCCTCGTTCTGCATCTCCAATTCGATCTGGTGGACCTGCAGTTCGTGAACGAGGCGCTTCGTCTCGGCCGCGGTGAGCGGCGCCGCCGGCGTCTTTTTGTCTTTCAGCTTCGCTTCGGCCCGCTGGCGCAGGCCGTTCGACTTGGCTGACGGGGTCTTCTTCGCTGGCATGTCGTCCCCCCACAGTGCGCGCCGCAATCCCAGCCTCGAAGAGGCTCAAACCCACGGATAAAAAGCCTGTCGATTTTCTGCGTAATCCACGTTGATCGTTCTACCCCACGTCACGGGAGTCGCGCCCCGTGATTCGTCATTCCCGCGGCGGCGGGAATCCAGAAACATCCGTTGCGCCTCACGCCACGACGGTCGCGCCCCTTGATTTGTCATTCCCGCGGAGGCGGGAATCCAGGAACATCGGTTGCGCCTCGCGCCACGACGGTCGCGCCCCTTGATTTGTCATTCCCGCGCAGGCGGGAATCCAGAAACATCGGTCGCGCCTCACGCCACGACGGTCGCGCCCCTTGATTTGTCATTCCCGCGGAGGCGGGAATCCAGGAACATCGGTTGCGCCTCACGGCGCAACAGCCGCCGACTTCCGCCGAGATACGGTAAGAGCGCCCCCGCCTTCGCGGGGGCAGGCTTTTCCGGGGCGATTTCTTCGATCGCGCCCGGAAGGGCGCTCTTACATGCCTGGATTCCCGCCTCCGCGGGAATGACGTTTTAAGGGGCGAAGCCGCGTCATCGTGGGGCGCAACCAATCTTGTAGTTCGCGAAGAAAATCGGCGTTGTGCATCGGCGCCATGAGCTCGGCAAATGCCATAGGTCGCATAGGTCCTATAGGTCGCATAGGTCCTATAAGTCCTATAAACCTCACAAAACCAGCCGTTTGCCGACACAACCCCCTCGCGCATTGCACGGCGGCGGCAATGGGCAATATCCTTTTCCCAGCGATAAGTCACCGGCCGCCGCATTATTCCTTCCCGCCTTCCGGCGAATCATCGCCGGGGCCGCACTTCGCGCGCAGCTTCGCTTCCAGTTTCTTGGCCACCGTGATGTCGACAAATGTAATCACGACGCCGTCGATCATGTTCTCGGCGGTGCGGTACGGCATGACGCGCACGGCGAACCAGCGGCCGTCGCCGGTGGCGATCGATTTTTCGCGGAAAGCGAGCGTCCGCAGGACCTCGCGTACGTCGGTGGAAAGTTCCGGATACAACAGGTCGGTGGCGAGATCGCTCAGCGGCCGCCCCACGTCGCCGGGAATGAGCTTGATGATCTTGGTCGCCTGCTCCGTGAAGCGCCGCACGTGAAGGCGGTTGTCGAGAAAGACCGTGGCGATGTCCGTGCTGTCCAGCAGGTTTTTCATGTCATTGCTGGCGCGCGTCAGGTCGTCCACCTTCGCCTGGAGTTCGTTGTTGACCGTTTGCAGTTCCTCGTTCATCGACTGCATTTCCTCTTTCGAGGTCGTCAACTCTTCGTTGGTGGACTGCAGCTCTTCGTTGGTCGATTGCAGTTCCTCGTTGGCCGACTTGAGCTCCTCTTGCGAGGTTTGCATCTCTTCGCGCGTCGTTTGCAATTCCTGCCGCGCCTGTTCGAGATCGCGTTCCAATTCGGCGACCCCCGCCGCGCGGACGGGCGCGCGCCGCAGCCGGCCCAGCGCCGCGGGTTCGGGGACGGCGGCCACGTCGTCGAAAACGATCATCACCGTTCCCTGGAGCGCCTCGGGTTTCGTCAACGGCTGGATCGTGATGTCCACGGCCTGCGTCCCGCCGTTGGCGGCCACCTTCAACCCCCGCAGCGTGACTGCCGCCTTTTGCCGCAGCGCTTTGTGGAAGCCGCTGTTCAGTTCGAACCGCAGCCCCTCGCGGGCCATGGCGAAGATGTTCCAGTTGGCCTTCCCGGCCGCCGGCTCGAGATATTTGCCCGTGTGCCCGCTGACGTACAGAATGTCGCCGTCCTCGCCGGTCAGCACAGCCGCCGGGGCGTATTGCTGCAACAGCAGTTGGTCGGCCAGCGCCTGCAGATTGGGGAGGGGAACCTTCGTTCGGACCGCGGCGGCCGGCGCCTCCGGCTCGCCGTTGGCCAGCGCGGGCGCGAACGAGGCGGGGAATTCGACCGGCGCCGCCGCGCGGTCGGTGTCGAGCCGCCGGTACAGCCGCGCCTTGCTGTCCAGCATGGCGAAGAGGTCGGTGAAGGCGCCAATCGTTTCGGCGCTGCCCAGAAACAGCACACCGCCCGGATTCAAGCTGTAGTGAAAAAGCGGCAGGAGCTTTTTCTGCACCGTCGCGTCCAGGTAGATCAGCAGGTTGCGGCAAACCAGAAAATCGAGCTTCGTGAACGGCGGATCCATGATCACGTTTTGCGGCGCGAAGACCACCGTCTCGCGGATCTCCTTGGCCGCGCGCCACCCGCGTTCGTCCTCGACAAAATACCGGGCCAGGCGCTCGGGCGGCACGTCCGCGGCGATGTTGGCGGGATAGACCCCGGCGCGGGCCCGCGCGATCGCGTCTTTGTCGAGGTCCGTGGCGAAAATCTGCAGCGCATAGCGGGCGGCGGGCTTGATCGCGCTCAGCGCGTCCTTGAACACGATGGCCAGCGAATAGGCTTCTTCACCGGTGGAGCAGCCGGGAATCCAGGCGCGCAACACCCCGCCCGCCGGCCGCGCCCGGAGCATCGCCGGCATCACCGTGGCCGCCAACTGCTCCCACGCCGCCGGATCGCGGAAAAAGCTCGTGACGCCGATGAGCAATTCCTTGAACAGCAAATCGGCTTCCTGCGGGTTCTCGCGCAAAAATCGCACATAATCGGCCAGCCGCGCGATCTGGTGCAGGCCCATCCGCCGCTCGATCCGGCGGTAGACGGTGCTTTTCTTGTACAGCGAGAAGTCGTGGCCGGTCTGCGCCCGCAGCAGGATCACGACCTTTTCCAGCGCGCTCTGGGCCTTGCGCTCCAGCGCTTGGGCCGGCTCGGCGACGATCGCGGCGTGCTGCAGATAGGCGACGATCTTGCCCGGCAAGTCCTCGACCGGGGCGATGACGTCGGCGAGCCCGGCGTCGATGGCGCTTTTCGGCATGCCGTCGAACTTGGCCGACGACGGCGCTTGCACGAACACCACGCCCGTTTTTTCCTTGATGGCCCGCAGGCCCAGCGTGCCGTCGGAACCCATGCCGGAAAGGATGACGCCGATGCTGCGCTCGCGCCGGTCGTCCGCCAGCGAACGGAAAAAGAAATCGATCGGCAGGCGCAGGCCCCGCGGGGCGACGGGCGCGAGCAGGTGCAGCGCGCCGTGCAGCATCGACATGTCTTTGTTCGGGGGAATCACGTAGACGCAATTGGGCTCGACCTTGAGGCGGTCTTTGGCCTGGACGACCGGCATCGCCGTCGCGCGTTGCAGCAACTCGACCATGATGCCCTTGTGGGTCGGGTCCAGGTGCTGAACGATGACCAGCGCCATGCCGCTGCGCTCCGGCACGTGCTTCAGAAACCGCTCGAGCGCCTCCAACCCGCCGGCCGAAGCCCCGATGCCGACGACGGGAAACGGGGGCGTTTCGTCGCGGCCCGCCCCGGCGGGCGGCGCGGCCTTGACGGGCTTGGATGCCCGGCGACCGGTTTTCGCAACTTGTTTCATGGCTCTTCTCCCTCTCCCAGGCGGGGCGACGCGCGCTGCACTAACGTAACTCGACCGAAGCGGTCCAGACCGGCGATGACGAAAAAACCCCTAAATAAACTGCATCGATTCAGGCGGCCAGAATAGAAAAAACGGGGGGGCGTGTAAATGGCCGCCGGCCCAATTAAATCCGCGGCGTAGAGGTCGGCGTGGGGGTCGTTCGGGACGTCGGGGCGGAGCGCCGTTACGCCGCGCCCTCCCGTTCCAGCACCTGCGCGGCGTTTTCGCGAAAATCGTCAAGGGAAACGAATTGCTTGTCGGCGGCGCTCGTGATCCGCTTACGGTCTTTGCTGCTGAGGTTTTCGAATTCCTCGTGGACGATGAAACTCTTGAATGGCAGGCGATTCCGTTGAAATTCCAGACAAGAGATGGCGGCCAGCCGCGCCTGGGCATTGTCCTTGACGCCAAACAAATAGATCGGGCGGGGCTTGACCGCAAATTCGAAATCCACCTCCAGATCGTCGCGGGACGGCACGGGGAACACAGTCTGCCGCGGGTTGTACTTTCCGAGATTTTTTTCAATGAATTCGGTCAGCAATTCAAAAAACATGCTTTGGATGACTTCCCGTTTATACAGTTGCATGTTGCCGACTTTGGCCACCGTTTGCGCGAATTGCAAAATGGCCGGATACAACCCGGAATAATCCGTGTCGACGAACAAGTTTCCCTGGTCCTCGTTCACTCCGTTCTCGGCCAAGATCCGCTGAAAAATCCGCTCCTTGTTCGGCGTGTCGATCTCGAACGAATAAGACAAGCGCATTAACGTCATGCCGTGATCGCTGATGCGGACGCCGCTCTCTTTTCCGGCGACGGCCTCGAGAAAGATATCCACCATGTCGCCATCTTCGTGGTAAAGCGGCGCGACAAGCTGCGCAATGCCGGCCCGACGCTCCCTCACGGAAACCTGGCCGTTGAATTGTTTTTTCAGCAAGTCCGCATAATTCATTCTTGCGGCTCCTTGCGCTCGTCCAGCGCCAGCGCCATTTGGCGTAAATCCGGGAAATATTCGTCCATATTCGTCACCCCGATGGTTTCGAGGAAGACCCGCAACGCGTCGCGATAAGACGCGTATTTGTCGGTCGGTTCCGCGCCGCGTTCCGGCCGCATTCCGGCTTCGATGTTCTCGGCCTTGGCCTTGTGAATGTGATAACGAAAATGCACGCTCGGCGCCGAATCGCCGCCGATGAATTCGCCGTGCGGCCCGTTGCAACGCAACAGGCAGAAGGTTCCCTTCTCCTCTTTCGGATTGTATTCCAAGCCGACAGAAAAGTTCTCTTCAAAATCGACGTTGACCCGGATGAAAACAGTGAACTCTTTTTTGTCGGCCGTGGCGACGAGGGTCATGTCCTTTCGTTTGCTGCCGCGTTCGATGCGCCACTCTTTCTTGGGCGGCTCCGCGATCTGCTTCGGGCATGTAATCAGTTGCTCGATCTCTTCCTGGGTATACGTCCGCATTTTAAACCTTCACCCGAACTTTCTCCCGAACGGCGAGGGAGGTCAATACCTCAGCCCCAGCACGCCCATGCCGACGACGTTCGCGGCGGCGGCGAGCGCGTACAGGCTCGAAACGGCGACGACCTTGGCGCGGATCGTCTTCAGCCCGAGCACCAGGATCATCGCCACGTAGAAGTGGAAGTAGCCGAACAGGAAGATCAGCCAGACGCCTTTGAACGACAGATTCCACCATTCGTATTCCCAGACGAGATGGCCGCCGAGATTCAGCAGGCATTCGACGAACACGCAGAAGGCCGAGAAGCCGATCGCCCAAAACCACTTGTTCGGCAGGCCGAGGATTTTCTCCTGCGGGTCGGGCGAGAGCGAATAGTAGTAGATGAGGCCGCCGAGCGAAAACATGAACATGATTTCGAGGTTCCAGCCCATCATCGTGCGCAACGCCGTGTCGCCCGGCGTCGTCCACAGCGCCGAACGCTGCCCGATCGCGAAGACCCAGCCGTTCCACGTTTCGTTGACGAAGTCCATGCCGAATAGCGTCAGGCCGCAGAAGATCGCATCCCAGTTGCCGTTCCGCCGCGCCTTGTGGATTTCTTTGGTCCAGATGTAGAACGTCACCGCCAGCAACGTGACGGCGTACCACTTGATCGTGTGCAGATCGCGCAACCCGATCAACGCTTGTCGCGACGCTTCGGTCATGGCATTTCCTTATTGAATTTGCACCACAGAGACACGGAGGACGCAGAGTTTTGCCTTCTGCTTTTTCCCCGTGATCTCTGTGACGCTGCGGTGAACATTATCAAAATACGCCCATATTCGACAGTTCGCCGTACAACCGGTCGGCGAGATCCTGGTACGCGTTCGGCCGCGGGTGGCCGTCGGGAAACTCGAAGCTGTTGCGGTCCGGCGTGCCGCGATAGAGCGCCGAGTAGTCGAGCACCTTCACGCCGCAGTCGTCTTTCATGAAGTAGTACTTCATCTGCAAATGCAGGCCGGCGTTCGGGTAGGCCAAAACGAAGAAACCGGTCGACTCGAACTGCCGCTTGAACGCACGGCACGCTTCCTCGAACATGCGCGCGGTCAACTCGATGTCGGCGGCGCGGATCTCGGCG
>Ga0181520_10001488_pt1 | contig 47333 bp, 37 predicted proteins | sample PEATcosm2014_Bin_29_FD_132451 | JGI IMG/M metagenome (GOLD analysis project Ga0181520, IMG submission 132451) | Peatland microbial communities from MTU Mesocosm Facility, Houghton, MI, USA - PEATcosm2014_Bin02_30_metaG | ecosystem: Environmental > Terrestrial > Soil > Wetlands > Peat | place... | reverse complement strand
TGAACTTGCGATGGTTATCCCATCCCAATGCACATGGATTCATGGCTGCCTCCTGGGGTCGAGATTGAGGGGTCTCAACCACCCAATCTAGCCCCGGCGAGGCAGCGTTTCATCCCATTACAGCCCGTACCGCTCGCGCAACACCCGCGCGAGGAACAGGGGGTTGCCGAGCAGATAACGGCGGGCCTTGAGCGCCGGCTGTTGAAAGAGTCGCCAGATCCATTCGTGTCCCAACCGCCGCAGCCATTGCGGCGCCCGGCTGACGTTGCCCGCCCAGTAGTCGAACAGTCCACCGATCCCCAAGCAGACGCCCACGTTCAACTCGGGCAGGTGCTGCCCGATCCACTGCTCCTGGAGCGGATTGCCCATGCCGACCAACAGTGCGTCGGGCCGGGCGGCATTGATCTGGGCGATGGCCGCCCTGTTCACCCGCTCATCGGCCAGGTAGCCCTGATGGCAGCCGGCCTGCCGCCAGCCGGGAAAATTGCGGCGGGCGTAGTCGGCGGCAATGGCAATGGTTTTGGCATCCGCGCCCAGCAGGAAATAGGAATAGCCGCGGCCGGCCGTTTCGCGGAACAGCAGGGGAACGAAATCGGTGCCCACCATGTTTTCCAGCACGCGAACGCCCTGCAGGTGCGCCGCCCAATCGATGCCGGTGCCGTCGGCGAAGACGAAGTCGCCGCCGTTGAGCACCTGGAAATAGGCCGGATCGGCCGCCGCTAGATTCAACGTGTGGGCGTTCACGAAGAACGCGCTCCGCGCGCGGCCTTCGCGCCGGCGCACGCAGCCTTCCAGCAGTTCGACCGCTTGCCTTCGCGTTACGTTGTCGATCTCGACGCCGAGGACCGTAAACTGCATGATGCGCTACAAGGGAGGCTCAGAACCGCACTCTAAGCAACCATAGCTGCGCCCGGTCGGGTTGCAACCGAGGGGCCAACGGTAGAATGCGCAAATTCCGGGCAATCGCACCCCGACGGACCGCAGAGACCCACCGACGGGCCTATCGGCTCGACGAATCGCCGTCGGGCACCGGTCGCAGCCAGCATTCACGCCAATAGAGAGGATTGCTCCGCGGGCAATTCTTGGCACACAGCCCCTCGCAGGTGACGCCGTCGAGGGCCACCGTGTGCGTCAACTCGACCATGGCGCCCGTCTCCTCCGAGATGATTTTCTGAATGGGAAAGGAGACCCGATAGCGGCGGCCGCAATGTTCGGCCATATCAGGTTCGAAGGAGAGGCCGCCATTCTTGCCTTGCGGATTGAGGGTCTCGGCGATCTCCGGGGGAGTCAGGATCTCGACCCAATCCCCGGGCCGCAGGTCCCAATCGCCCTTGGAAGCCTTTTTCTTCGCGCCCCGCAACGAGCCGATCTTCCCCCGACCGAACAGAACGAGAAGGCGATTGACGGCCATGCGGGATACGATCCGCACCAGACGGAAAAACGTCAGTTCCCCATGGAGCATGTCCCGGAAGAAATGGGCAACATTCCACCGCGACAAAGGAGACGTGGCCCCGGCCAACTCCGTGGACTGGCAAAAGTACCGGCCGTTCCTGCGCGTAGGGGGAACTTCCTCCGGACCTTGGTCGCCGGCCGCGGAGGGCGAGGCACCGAGTCCGAGGTCCCCGGCATCGACCGGTTTGAGCCAGGCCTCTTTCCAGAAGATCAGGCAGTGGCGCTGGCAACCGTCGTGCGACGCCCCGTCACAGCGAACGCCTTCGAGGAAGACGGTGTCGCGCATGCGGCGCACGCCATAGCCCTCGACGCACGTCTTGTCGGCGCGGCGGAACACGCGAAAGCGACGGCCGCAGCAGGGCACCATTTCCGGCATGAAGGGCACGCCGTCCAGCTTGCCTTCGGAGTCGAGCGTTGCCAGGATCTCACGGTGGCCGCGGACCTCGACCAGATCGCCGCGATAGTAGCGAGATTTCTTCCGGAACATCAGGAAACCTCATCGTTACGCCGGGGCCGGTGGGCCCGATCAATGCGAAGTTGTTTCTTCGCCAGGGCCATGGCGAGCTTCACTGCATAGCGGGTGTTGCGAACCAAGTATCTCCGCCACAGCCGTGTGGGCTCCGTGGCCAGCCGGTGCAGCCACTCCAACCCCAGTCGGCGCATCAACGCGGGGGCGCGCCGCTTGGTTCCGGAGAGGAAGTCGAAGGCGGCGCCCACGCACAACTGCACGGCCTGGATCCGGTCGCGATGGGCGATGGCAAACTGGTCCTGCTTGGGATAGCCCAGACCGACGAAGACCAGCCGCGCGCCGCTCTGGTTGATGCGACACACCGTCGCTTCATCCTCTTCCGCGCTCAAGGGGCGAAAGGGGGGCGATTCGGCCCCGGCGATGCGGAGCGCGGGAAAGTCACTCTCCAGTCGCATTCGCAACTTCTCCAAGGCCGCCGGCGAACCGCCGTAGAGATAGACCGGCACGCCGGCATCGGCCGCCCGGCGGCAGAGCATCCACATCAGGTCCGATCCGCATACCGGATGTGGCAGGCGCAAGCCATGGAGGAGGTTGAGCGCCCAGCGCACGGGCTGTCCGTCGGGAGCCACGATCTGGAAACGGTTCACCTGTTCCCGCAAGGCGGGCGCATCGCTGGTACCCACCAGGGCATCCACGGCGTAGAACGAGGCCACGGCCGGCACGCCCCGCGCGGCGGCTTCGAGGATGACCTCCAGCGTCTCGTCGTACGTCGTCGCGCTGACCTGGACGTCGAAGAGGTCGTATTTCGGCGGCCAGCAGAGGCGATCCGTGGCGGCCGGTTCGCTTCCCGAATCGTTGACGCAAGTACCAAGCACGATTCCCCCTCCATGACTCATCGGGCCGGGCCTCCGGCAGGCAGATTCCACGCAGGCGGACGGGAAGAGGAGCGCAGCATGTCTTCCTCGGTGATCCGCGTCCCCGCATCGCCAAGTGCCCGGGCATAGATGGTCATGAGTAGCTGATAGTTCGACTCGGCAGTGTATCTTGCCTCGTATTCCTCCCTTGCCGCTCGGCGCATTTTCAGGGCGGGAACATCCGACACGAATTGTCGGACGGCCTTTGCCAAGTCTTCCGGATCGCCTGGGGTGAAGAGGAGTCCGGTGCGCCCATGGTCGACGAGCTCGGCCATGGCGCCTAGGCGCGAGGCGAGGACCGGCGTGCCCTTGGCGTAGGCCTCGATGATGGTGCGGCCAAAGGACTCGTAGCAGATCGAAGGCATCACCAGGAACGCCGCGCCGCCGATCACCGCGAGGACTTCCGCAATGGGTTGCCGGCCCAGCCACTGAACGCCGGAGGAACCGGCGGCGGAAGCCTGGACTTGCTCGCGCAAGGGGCCGTCGCCGACAATTTTCAAGGGCACCTGTCCCGCCAGTTGCCGCCAGGCGGCCAGGAGCGTGGCGATGCCCTTTTCTTGCGAGAGGCGGCCGACGAAGACCGCGTAGCCCCCTTGTCCGTCTCCGGGGCCCGGATCGGGGACGACGCAGTTCGGCTTGACGGCGATCCGCCCGGCGGGCAGACCGCCGCGGATGAACTTCTGGCGGGCGAAATCGGACAGCGCGATATAACGGTTCACCTGGCGGGTCCAGGTGCCCAGCAGCCAATGGGTACTGAGCATCGCGGTCACCACGGCGCTGGCTTTCCAGTCCTTGCGGTAGCATTGATGAAGAGTGCCCGGCCACGCGACGACCCTTCCCAGGCAATCCTCGCACGGCTTCCCCTTGCGCAACAAGAGTGCCGACGGACAAAGCAGGCGGAAATTGTGCAGCGTTTGCACCACCGGAATGCCCTCGGCCCGCGCCGCCGCGTAGCAGGAGGGAGAGATCAGCGGAAACGTGTTGTGGCAGTGCATGAGCGCCGGGCGCTGCCGGCGGATGAGTTGCCGCAATTCCCGGTAGCTCTGCCGGTTCCAAACCGTCTTGCAGGCGAGGTCCCAGCGGCGCATGCGATCGACCTGGCGGTTATGCAACGTGTAAGGAACGACCTGGTGCCCCCGCGATTCGAGCAGCCAGGCCTCGTCGGCGAAGACCGGGTCTTCGCCGCCAGCCTGCTGGTAATAATTGTGACAGAGCAGGACTCGCATGCGGGCCATTCCTAACCGGTTTGAGGGGAGCGTGCATCGAGAGCGGCGCCGATCGCGTCGACGATCCGGTCGGCGGCATAGTGGGCGGTCAGGTGCGTGACGCGCTCGCGGGCCGCCGCCCGCATTTCATCGAGCCGATCCACGGAAGTGTTCAAGGCGGCGTCAAGGGCATGCTCCGTCTCGCCGGGGACGTCGGGGCGGAACGTCCAGCCCGTCCGGCCGTCCTCGCACAATTCCTCGACGGCCTGGCTGTAGACGCTCCCCAGAATCGGCAAGGCCGAGGCCATCGCCTCGTTCACGACCAGCCCCCATTCGTCGGCCAGCGTGGGCAGCGCGAAGATGCCCGCCTGCGCGTAACGCTCGGCAATTTCGCTGGGACCGAGACGTCCCAGCCAACGCAGGCGGACGTTGCCGGGCAGTGGCAGCGACCGCAGCTTGCCTTCCAGAGGGCCGGACCCGACCAGCCAGAACTCGACCTGCCGGGTCGGATGCGCCTCGGCCCAGCGGGCCATGGCCTCGACAAAGGGTACCAGCCCCTTGCGCTCGATGAACTGTCCGACGTAGAGCAGGCGATGCGCCGCCTCCGCGCCGCGCGTCGCCGGTCCCCGGGCGGAGGACTGGGGCAGCGTGACGTAGGGCGTCCAGAAAATCCGCGCCGGATCGGCTCCCAGGCCAACCACGTAGCGGGCCGTCGCCGAGCCGTTCACGGCGATCACGTCCACCTGCCTGAGCAGCCAGCGGCGGAGCACGTTCCGCAGCCGCCCGCGGCCTTGTTCCGTGTGTCCGGTCATCCCCACGGAGAGAACCACCGGCACGCGGGGCTGCTTCTTCCGCGCGTAAAGCACGCTGAGAAGACTGCGGAAGCCCGCCTCGTGGGTGAGGATCACGTCCGGCCGGAAGGCCTTGAGTTGCCCCAGCGTGTCCCAGGGAATCAGCACGACGACCTGCTCGTCAAAACGGAGGGGATGCCGCTGCGGGCGGCGAATGGTCACGGTCTTTTGCAGACAGGCGTCGAGGGAGTCCCAGTCGCTCTTTTCGATTCCGTGCAGCCCCAGCGGCGAGGAGACGAAATTCTTCAGCTTGCCCACGCGGCGCGAAAGCTCCAGGTAGATCTGCCGATCGGCCGGATGGATGATGTTTACCAGGTTGGCGACCTTTAGCGCCGCCACGCGCTGGGCGAGCCGCGTGTCGGGCCCGCGAAGAGCCACACGCATGTCCAGAAGCGGTAGAGTCATGCGATGGGAGTCCTTTACACGAGAGATGCTGGCCGGCCGCCGGCGCAAAAGCCGTTCCGCGACGTTGCGTTTCAAGTCTGCGGCCCAACTGAACCAGCCGTCCAGCTTGGCCGCCAAGGTCGCGTCCGTATCCCAGGAAAAAGCGTTGAACCGTCCCCACTGAAAAGGATCGCTCTCTGGTTCGATCAAATGACAATCCGTGGTCAACCCGCAGACCACGCCCGTCCGCCTCGCGGCCTCCACCAGCATCGGCCCCGCGAAACCCTGCCGCACACTGCCGACGGGAAAGGCGAACGCCACGTCCCTGATGCCGAACGTCGTGCGCATGATGTCCACTGACATCCGCAAGTCCTCCCCAAACGCATCGGGGTGCGAGCGGAGATCCCGATGGGTGTGGCTGTGCGCCGCCAGCTCGATCAGGCCGCTGTCGGCCATCTCGCGGCACTGCGCGGTCGTCAAAGGGCGATAGGCTTCCGGAGGCAACGCGTCGCGATACTTCAGTCCCCAGTGGTCGAAAGGAAAGGGGGCTTCGCTGTCCAAGTAGGCCGTGCACAGGAAGAGCGTCGCGGGAAGCCCCAACTCGCGCAGCACGGGCCAGGCTTGCGTGAAGACGGTCTGAAAGCCGTCGTCGAACGTGAGAACGATGGTCCGCGGGGGGAGTGAAAGGCCGCGATTGCCGTGGTCGAGAACCTGCGCGAGCGGCCAGACGTTGAATCCCCGCGCCAGCAGGCCCCGCAGATGTTGACGAAACCGCTCGGGGGTCACGTTGTGCGAAGGCGGCGGCAAGCGCGGAGGCTGCGGGGCAATGCGATGATAGGTGAGCATGCCCAGGCGGCCCGCCGAACGCGGGCCGAACAGGCGGTCCAGTCCAACGGCAAGCCAACCGGCCGCCCTTATCCCCACGGCGTTAAGGAGTTGCTGCCATCGCGGGTCGGTGGGAGCGAAGGTGATGGGCAACGCAGCAGCTTTGGGCGTTGCCCAGGGTTCCCCGGTCAAGTCGGCGCGTCGCAAAGTTTCGGGCATGTTGTCAAGACACTTCTACTAGGCCATGAATGATTTTCGACGACGTGGAAGGGCAGCAGCCCCTTTACCGGTGCCAATCTCCGTAGCTCGTTGCGAACAGGCCCCGCGCCCTCCGGTAGGCCGCACGGACCGGCTGGTGAAAACGGGAGGACTCGATCCACTGGCGGGCCTTGAGGTACATGCGGCGGGCGGCCCGGGCGGCCACGCCGAACCCTACCGCGCCTTCGGCGACCGGCATGCCGCCCGACGCGAGGCTGGTCTTGAATTTCTCCTGTCCCCGCCCCAGATCGATGCGCGTGATGCCCATCGACTCGGCAGCCTTGGCCAGTTCCAGAAAGAAGATCAAGCCGGGCGAGTACTTGCCGAAGTCCTCCGTGTAGGTCGGAAACCACGCATGGAGGACCCCACGGTAGCGCATCCCCAGATGGACCGCAGCCAGGTGATCGCCCAGATAGACCGAGGACAGAACTCCACCAAACTCCTCGCCGCGGCGCGCCAGGAGACGGTCGATGAGCGCCAAGGTCCAGGGCTTCGTCAGATAGTTCTCCGACCGGATTCGCTGGTACTGCCGCGATTTCCACTCCATCAGCGACCGCAGGACATGCGGCTCATCGCTGTGGGCTACGAACCGCACGGGTCCCACTTCACGGTTGGCCTTGCGCGACTTGTCTTTGATCCGCGAGAGCATGGTGCTGCCCGCCTCGCGCCGGCCCTGCCGATAGGCTTCGAAGCCGCCGCGCAGGTCCAGGAAGACCGAGTCGCCCGCGTCCCAGTGGTACGGCCGGAACGCCTGCTGCGAGGCAAGCAGGCGGTGGAATTGCCAGGACGACAAGCCGCAGTCGTGAATCAGCCGCAGCGGGTCCACGACCAGACCGGGAGCGGCAATCACGCCCTGGAAGTCCGACAAGATGCCACCCACCGAAGTGCCTCGCCCGCCCGGACCGCGCTGGAAGGGGAAGAACCCCACCGGTTGCTCGTCGGCCGCCAGCACCGCCACTTCGACGTCGTCGCGAACCGCGGCCACGTCCAGGATGAATTCGGGACAGAAGAAGGGGCTTTGCAGATCGGGATTGGACTGCTGCAGCAGCTTCCACTGCTCCCGATGTGCCTCGCTCAGGCGGTTTGCCGGAATTACGTCGATTCGCATACGGCCTCCTTTTGCGGGGTCGGCGGTAATGGGCCGCTGCAGCGCCACAGGATCGCCATGAACCAAAGCAAGGTGAGCGTGTCGGGAACCCGATTCAACATCGGCGTGTCGGCGAAGCCCAACACGAGAATGATGACCAGGATCGTATCGGGAAAAATGCTCGGGCTTCGGAAGAGTCCGGCCGCTTGCGTCAGCATCATGGCCCCCAGGATCATGCCGCCGACGATACCGATATTCAGGGTGGTGTTGAGCAGCAGGTTGTGCGCGTGGGTGATGGGATACGCCTCGTACTCGCACATGGGGAAACGGACGCAGCCGCAGCCGTAGCCCGTCAGCGGTCTCTCACAAATCTTGTCGACGGCATAGTGCCACACGTCGGTGCGGCCAGTGAACGTATAGAGTTCCTCCATTTCGCCGGAACGGGAAAAGGCGCCCAACAGAGTCACGTCACTGCCGACCACCATGACGGCGGCCAGTGCCCCCATGAGGGCCAGCATCGCCCAGCCCTTGCGCATGATGACGTCGAATCCGACCTTCCGCAGAAACAGGAATCCCGCCACGGCCGCTGTGGCGACCATCGGCGTCCGGCTGTTGGTGAAGGCCAGGGTCACCAGCGCCAAGACCAGCCAGGGGAGCAGGGCGCGCCAACGCACCATCTTTTGACTGCCTAGCAGCAGAACCATCATCGTCATGACCGACATCTGGCGTCCCAAGCCGTTGGCGTGGTTCAATCCGCCGAGCCGGCCGACGACTTCACCGTCCGGGTTCAAGAATTCCGTGCGGCCCACCGACGGCACGGCGAAGTACATGATCCAGGAACCGACGGCAAATGCTGCCAGACTCGCGAGAACAACGATCAGCACACGCCGTAGCCCCAGATGTTGCAAGGCCGCAGGGGCGAACAAGATCACGCACCATAAGCAGGCACACGACGCTACGGCATAAGGGATATCGACCGCAAACGGCACGCTGACCAACGACCAAGTCCCGAAGGCAACGATCAAGTTTGCAGGGAAGCGTTCAAGTGCCTGTACCGCAACACGAAGGTGAGCAAGTCCGTAAATCCCGCACGCGCCACAGACGGCCAGTCGCAGAAGAACTTGCCAGTCGAGAGAAGACTCCTCCGTGGGAGGAATTCGAAACGATGCCTCGTTGATAAAGACGACCGCGGCCACCAGCAGCGTGGCGACGGCACCTGACTCGAGTCGCCCGCCGGCTGCCGATTCCTCCTCGGGCGCGGTCCAAGAGTCCGGCGGTACCCCATCGCAAGCTATCGTTGCTTCCGCCATGGTACCACTCCTAGGAGGTTTGATCGGGGGCTGTAGCGGCCCAAAAGGGTCGCCATCCGGTCTGCCGCAGGATGGCCGCGCCGATCCACAAGGCGCTCACCGTATTGCCCGCCGTGGCGGCCAAGGGGACGGCCAATGCGCCGTAGGGCTTGTAAAGAAAAACGGCGCAGCCGGCCATGGCGATTGCGCCGACCGCGCGGGCGCGGATGCCTGCGCCGGCCTTGCCATGGCCGCGTAGATAACCGTCGGCCACCAGCGTGCATCCCTGGAAGAGCTGCCCCGGCAGCAAGATCATCGCGAACCGCGTTGCCCCCTGGAAGGCCGCCCCATAAACCAGGGTAATGAGCCGGCCGAGAATCAACGAATAGATCACGGCCGCCACCACCTGGAAGGCCAGCAGCGCCGCGGCGATCCAGACCATGCGGCGGGCGTCATGCGTTCGCTTCGACTTCACTCCCGCATTGAAGGCGAACAGCGCCAAGGCTTCCGGCGCGACCACCAGGAGCTGCACCGCCGGCACGGCCGCCGCGTAGTATCCCTGCTGCGTCAGGTTCGCCATCCAGAGGATCAGCAGCGTGTCGAAGCGATTGAACAGATCGCTGGCGACCACCGAGGTCGCGTAGGGCAGCCCCTCGCGCGCGAGGACTCTCGTTGCCGGCTTTCCGGCCAGCCAGGGACGGCGATCATCGCTCCAAGCCAGCCGAAATGCGAGGCCGATGAGGGTGGCCGGAATCAACAGCAGGGTCGCCTCGCGGACCGACAAGCGTCCGAACACCAAGGCACCGGCCAGAAGGAGCGGCAGGGCCGCCGCGGCGACCAACCGGCCGGCATTGAAACGTCGGAACCGGCCGCTCCCCTGGTCCACCGCCATGAGGTTCAAGCGGATATGCTCCCAAGGCAAGGTCGACGCACACAACACGGCGAGCCACGCCAGGTGCTGCTTTCCGGGAGGGAGGGCGAACAGTGACAGCAGGGACACGACAACCATCGTTCCCAGCCCCGTCAACGCGCCCAGCCGCACGGCGGCGCGTGAGATCCCAACCAGGTTCCCCTCGGCCAAAGCCGCCCGGCGGACGATGGCGAAATTCGCCCCCAGCAGTCCGATAAAGGTGAGGATGCGAGTATAGGAGATGGCAGCGGCATACTCGCCCCGCGCGGCGGGACCGAGCGACCGGGCCAGCAGGATGGCCTGGGCCGCGGTGATGCCCACCAGCAGGAAGGAGGTGCCGACCGTGGGCGCCATCGCGACAATCTTCTCCCCGGCGCGGGAAAGGCCGCGGCGGCCCTTTGCCGCCGCCGCCGTCCGCGTCCACAGGGACGCGGGCTGGCCGGCCAGGGAGGTGACGCACGGCTGCATGGGCTCCACAACGGGTACGCTCGGCGAAGATTGATCCATGCGTGGAGCCCGCTTCAGCTTGCACCCCGGCGAGATAACACGGCCGGTACGGTTCGCAACAACAGCGAGATGTCTTGTCGCAAAGAACGAGAGTGAATGTACCGGATGTCCAGCCGCATCCATTCGATAAAGCCGATGGCGGAGCGCCCCTCGACCTGCCAGAGGCAGGTCAAACCGGGAGTCACGTCCAGGCGCCGGCCCTGCCAGGACTCGTACTGCCGCACTTCGTTGGCCAGCGGCGGCCGGGGCCCTACCAGTGACATGTCGCCCTTGAGCACGTTCCAGAACTGGGGCAATTCGTCGATGCTGGTCGAGCGTAACAGGCGCCCCAAGGGGGTAATGCGCGGATCGTTGCGAATTTTGAACACCGGCCCCTGTTGCTCGTTCAGCGCCATCAGCTTCGCCTGTTGTTGTTCGGCCTGCACGACCATGGTGCGAAACTTGTACATGATGAAGGGCTTGCCTCCCAGCCCGATCCTCCGCTGGCGGAACAACGCCGGACCGGGCGACGTCAACCGGATCGCCAGGGCTGCCAGTGCCAGCAGGGGGGCCAACAGCAGCAGGGCGAACGACGCACCGGCCACGTCGACAAGCCGTTTCCAAAGCGGTAGCCGCTGCACGAAAATCTCCTCCATGGCGCCCACCGGCGGGCCGGCCTCCGGCGTCTCCGCACGCTGCTGTCCGTTGCCCTGAGAATCGGCCGGCCGATCCGAGGGATAGCAGTAGACGCGGCACAACGGCAAGGGCAGGCCGGCGGGTACGCAGACGCACACGTCGTCCACGACGGTCCACGCCCCGGCCGCCGGCGTGGCCGGGAGCACGACGCCGATCTGTTCCGCGTCCCATCGCCCTGCGTCGTCCGTCAGGCGCAAGCGGCGCTGCAGGATGCGGGCCAAATGCCCCAGCGTTTCAGCACCGGACTGAGCGGAACCGACGGAAAAGATCACCAGGGAGAATACTTCGCCCGTGCGGTCGCTGCGGGCCCGCTCGCGCTGCAGAACCCGCAGAAACTGCTCGCGGGAGAGCAGGCCGAACGAGGCCGCTGGGAAAGAACGTCGTACGAACCTTCTCGCTGCACGAACGATTTTTGCCATTACCATGATCTCGGCCTCCGGCTTTGAACATGCCCGTTCCAAGTTTCGTGGCCCACGGCACGTCGACCACTAAGTTAGCCCGAAGCCGCCGTGCCGGCGGCCGCTACACACGCTGTCTACGTTCCACGACGATCGGCCTAACTTTTCCCGACGCCGACCAGTTGCTTGGGTTTTCGCGCTGTGGCGACTGCTGGCGTGGCCGGCTGCGGCCCGTTCTGCCCCCCGGCGGGCGGCGGCGCCGGGCGGCCACCGAATTGCTCCACCACCAACGGCAAGGCCAAGCCGCCGAACAGTCCCGCGCCAAGCCCCAACAGTAAATTCACCATCCTCCGCGGACGAATCGGCCGCGGCTCGTAACTGGCCGGCTGCACCACGCCCACGTTCGATATGTGCTCTGCCTCCAATTGCCGATCGATTCGCGCTTGCTCCATGTTGGCCGAGTACTTGCGGTAGTCCGTCTCCAGCAAATCCACCTCGCGCTGCAGCGCGGCGAGCCGCATTTCGTGCTCGTTGAGCGTCGCCAATTCCTGCCGCGCGCCGAGCAACTGCTTGTGCAACTGCTCGGCCTGTGCCTGCAACGAGGCCAGCGCCGGCTCGTCATTCAGCAGCGTCGATTCGGCCTGCTGGTACAAGCGGGCCGGCTCTTTCGTGACTAGTTTCCGGTTCCGCTCCTCGGCATCCAGAACAGCCCTCGCGGTGGCAACCTGCTCGCGCATCTGCTGCATCTTGGGGTGCGCGTCGGTGAATTTCGCCTGCGCCTCTTTCTCCCGCACCTGCAACGCGAAGAACTGCTCGCGCATGAGATTGGTACCCTCATTCGTGAAACCGCTGGTCTCGTTCGTTACCTGGGTGTTGGGGAGCGAGGCGAGCTTCTCGCGCAACTTCTGCACCTTGGCCTGGGCCACGGCCCGCGCGGTCTCCGCCTGAAGCAGTTCGTCTTGCAGCCGGCCGAGGCGGGCGACGATCAGTTGACGCTGGGCGGCGGGCGAGGCCAGCCCCGTCCGGTCCTTCAAGTCGCGCAAATCCCGTTCCTTCCGCGTCAGCTCATCTTTCAGCCGCCGCGTCTGAGCGACGAAGAACTCGTGCGACCCGCTGGTCCGGTTCAGCCGCAGGTGCTCATCGAGAAAGGCATCGATCAGCTTGGTGACCACCGCCTGGCACTTTTCCGGCGTCGGCCCCTCGCAAGACACGTCGACGACGTTGGAGCGCTTGGCGGCCTCGACCTTGATCTTCTTGGCCAACTGCAGGATGGCCCGCTCGCGGTCGCTCAGGCCGGCGCTGGAACTGAGATTCGCCAGCAGGCTTGCCCCTTCGGCACAGATTTCGTTGATGTGGAGTTGGGCGAGCCCTGCCCAACTCGGCTTGGCCTTCGCGCGCAGCCCGCTTTTCTCGTCCTTGCCCGCGGCGCGGGAAGGACTTTCCGCTTTGCCGGGCTGAGTTGCCCCGTCCCGGTTGGCAGGACCATCGGCGCCGCGCCGTGATTCCGCGGCCGACCACGTTTCGCCAGCGGGAGTCAAAATGGCAGCCGGCCCCAGCCGGTCAACCACTTTTTCCAGCAGCGCCCGGCTCTGCATGATCTCGACCACCGAGTTGATTTCATTCTCGCGGGATTGCGGAATGGCCACGATGGGACTTTGCCCCAGCGTTGCCGCCGCGTCGAGCATGGCGTTCTCGCGGCCTAGCCGCACAAACAGCTTTGCCGTCGAGCGGTACTCTTTCGGCAAGAGCAGAGTGACGGTCGCCACTGCCGCGACGACAACGACGAAAAACAAGAGCGATTTTCCCTTGTGCCGCAGCAGGGCCACACGCAATTCCCGGACGCTGCCGCCTGGTGTAGCGACGCTCGACATGACTGAACTCCTCTCTTGAGGGTTAGGCACTTCCGGGCGCCCATGCACAACGCACCAGCCGGGTGCGTTAACTTCGGGATGTTTTTCAAAAACGATTATAGCGCGATGTCAAGATGAGATTAAAAAATACAGGGTGCTCCGGCATTCCCGCGAGCAGACACCTTGCAAATACCGGAGATGTGACGTGGACCTCTGGAATATCTGCGTAAGCGTGCCTAAACAAGGGATTTATTGGCTACCTTGCGGTTTCGTTTGAAGATTAACGGCTCGAAACTCGATCTAAATACCGAACTCTCGATGTCTTTACCCGACTTTCGCCCCGTATAGCCACAAACCGATGATTTCCAAACTTCCGATCCATCGCAGTTTGCTTAAACTACTCTATTGCTGGCAACCTGTCCAGACGGTGGAACAGGCGGCTGGCGAGGTAGCCAGACAGTGCCGCGATCCGCTTTGGCAACGGGTATATCCTCGTACGACTGACATGAACGCGGCCCAGATTAGGGGATACGTGAGGGCCCAAGCAGCCGCGTCGGTGGACAGAGAAGTGGATCTGGCGGTCTGCCGGCGCCATCTCGCCCCTTCGCTCCATGGCGAAATCAGGGAGACGGCACTCGCCCTACTCGTCGGTGCGATCATCCACGATATGCTCAGCGGCGAACTTCCGGCCGGCAGGAGAACTCTGGCGGCCTGACCAGCCGACCAGGTAGATGGCGACCCGACCGGGCAGGTTATGCTTCAGCATAACCTATGCCTATATCAGGACTTACGTGCGTTGGTCATGCTTCAGCACGACTCTTGCGACTGGTCGCGCTTCCCGCAATGCTGACGCAAACCCGCGCGTTTCCAGCCGACACAAAAACCGTGGCCTAGGGCCGTGTCGCGGGTAGCTTCTACACTCCCCGGTGTCGCCGAGTCGGCGGACAAGCCGCGGTGCCCGCCAATACATTTTTCTCCCCAAAATCTCGCGGGCCACTTCCCCCCCGCCAGACACGATGGTATCATGTCGTTAGTAGTCGGTCAGGGGCGCGGTGAAAGGCGGACCGTTGCGTCGGCGGGCTGGACAGTTTGCGGTTCGGCCCGTTTACGGGGCTTGCCAGGAGTTGGCGGGCAGGAATGGCTACCCCACCGAACGCAGTTTTAACACCATTCCTGTATTTTTTGTCACGCGAGGAGTTTTGAATGACCCAGCAGACGAAGATTCGATTGTTGATCGCCGATGACCATGAAGTGGTCCGAAGCGGGCTGAAGAGTTTGTTGGCCAACTCGGATATCAAGGTGGCCGGCGAGGTGGCCAGCGGACAGGCTGCCGTGAAGTTCGCGTTGGAGAACGAAGTGGACGTCGTGCTTCTCGACGTTCGCATGCCCGACGGCGACGGCTTGACCGCACTGGGGCGGATCAAGTTGGACAAGCCGCGGCTGCCCGTGTTGATGCTCTCCAGTTTCGACAATCCCGCGTATATCGCGCGGGCGGTCGCCCTGGAAGCCTGCGGCTATCTGTTGAAGGGCTGCACCCGCGATCAGTTGGTCAATGCGATCAAGACCGCGGCGACGGGCGAAAACACCTGGACCCGCGAGGAACTGCGCCGCGTGACCGGGGCCCTGGCCACGCCGCGGATCACCGCCGACGTCGAGGTTCCCTTGACCCAACGCGAGAGCGAGGTGTTGCGGCAACTGGCCTACGGACTGACCAACAAGCAAATTGCCGAGGCCCTGGACATCAGCTACGAAACGGTCAAGGAGCACGTGCAGCACATCCTCCGCAAGGTCGGCGTTACCGATCGGACCCAAGCGGCCGTGTGGGCCGTGCGCAGCGAGTTGGTCTGACGCGGGTGGCGGCCGCCCCGGGGAGCTTGCCGTGAAACCGATCTACGAGAAGCTGATCGGCTGTCCCGACGAGGGATTCATCGTCAAGCAGATCGAGGGCGAGGCCTGCAACTGCTCGTGGCATTGTCACGCCGAGGTGGAACTGGTCCTGGTGCTCCAGAGCCGAGGCTATCGCATCGTCGGCGATAATATCCGCTCGTTGCAGCCGGGAGATTTGGTGCTCCTCGGCGCAAACCTGCCGCACGCCTATCAGCACACCGACCGGCTGTCCGCCGCACGGTCGCCCCCCGAGTGCATCTTGCTCCAGTTCGAAGAGCGGCTTTGGTCGGGCGTGCTGGAACTGCCCGCCATGGACGGCGTACGCCGCTTGCTGCGGCGAGCGGCGCACGGCTTGCACGTCATGGACCCGACCCGCAAACAGGTCGTGGCCATGCTGGCGGAGATGCTCGAGCTGCGCGGCCCGCGCCGCATCGCCGTCTTCCTCGCCCTGCTCGACGCGTTGGCGCAGTCGCGGCGCTGCCGGACCATCGCCAGCCCCGGGTTCACCGCCTCGCCCACCTCCCACGAAGAGCAGCGCATCGGGCGGATTTGCCAATTCATCGACGAAAACTATCATCGCCGCCTGCGGATGGCCGAAGTGGCCAAACTGATCCACATGAGCGAAGGCGCCCTGAGCCGGTTTTTTCGCGGCCACATGGGAAAGACGTTTCCGGCCTTCCTCAACGACCTGCGCGTGGGTCGGGCCTGCCGCCTGCTGGCCGAAACCGAGATGAACGTCACCGAGGTCGCCCTGTCGTGCGGCTACCGGAACATCTCCAACTTCAACCGCCAGTTTCAGCGGCTGAAGCGCGTTTCCCCGCGCCAGTTCCGCCGGCAAATGCAGCGGGCCCATTAGGGTGGGGAAAAGCACGGCGATTCTTGTTTAGCGGCCGCCGTGCCGCCGCAAGCCGCCGTACCGGCGGCTGCTAAACGGGTCGGGCGACTCTCTCGTCGATTGGCCGCCTTCGCGGGCCGCCACGCGCGCGGCGCAGCACATCAGCGACACGTCAGAAAAGTATCAGAACTTGTCGGGAAACGTGTTGCGGCTGCCGGTGCCGTGGGCTCTAATAAGACATGCTGTCGGGCACGCCCGCGACGCTCCCTTTCCCTCCCCTACCCGCAAATCCTTCCCCTGCAGAGGTAACAGCTCATGAAAACCCAGGTTACGCGCAGAAGCTTTCTTGCCACGGCCGGTTGCGTCGGTGGCGGCTTGGCGCTGGGCTCACGCTTGGCCCCCGCGCTGTTCGCGGATGAACAACCGTCGCAATTGGCGGTCACCTGCCGCGACGTCATTCTTGCGAAGGCCGGGCAGCCCGATTTGTGGTCGGCCTTGAAAAGCATAGGGGCCGAGGGAGTCGAGATCGTGGTGATGGAAGATATGAGCTTGCCGGGAATCTTCCATCCGACGAAAAAATATACGCTGGCCACCACCGAGGGCGTCGAACAACTGGCCGCCGACGCCAAGGCCGCCGGGCAACGCATCACCGGCTTCTGCCTGGCCAACCGTTTCGAGGAGCGGCCCAAGGTGGAAATCAAGTGGTGCACCCAGGCCGCCCAAGCCGCGCAGACCTTGGGCGTGCCGGCCATCCGCCTCGACGTGGTGCCGGCCCGCCTGTCGAAGGCCGACTTTCTCAAAGTGGCCGTAGCAGCGCTGCGGAAAATCATGGCCCAGACCGAGTCCACCGGCGTCGCCTTCGGGATCGAGAACCACGGCCACACGACCAACGATCCGAAGTTCCTCAACGCGCTGTTCAAGGGAGTCGGCTCGCAGCGGCTCGGGCTGACGCTGGACACGGGCAACTTCTATTGGTACGGCCATCCGTTGTCGAAGGTCTATGAGTATTTCGAAACCTTCGCCCCGCGGGTCTTCCATACGCATTGTAAGAGCATTCGTTTCCCCGCCGAGGATCGCGAACGGCAGCGGCCGATCGGCTGGAAGTACATGGAATACAATTGCCCGATCGACCGCGGCGACATCGATTTCGCCCGCGTCGTGGCCATCCTGCGTAAGGCCGGCTATCACAACGACCTGTGCGTCGAGGACGAGTCGCTGGGCAAGTGTTCCGGCCCGGCCGAGGTGACGCAGACGGTGGCCGGCGAAATTGAATTACTGAAGCGGCTGCGAAGCTAGTCGGGGCCGTTGTAGCACAGCCGCCCTCGGCTGTGCGTCGGTTGCAAGTAACTCGGCACCGCCGAGGGCGGCTGTGCTACATAACTAAGGAAAAAGCCATGATCCTCTCCGGCCATGAATGTTCCGGCCATTTTCTGCTGGCGGCGTCCCTGGGCGCCTGCCTGATGGTACTTCTGGGCTGCGTGATCCCCGTGTCGGCCGGCGATTTGCGCCTGGGCACGGCCGCGGTCAAAATCACTCCGCCGCTGGGCACGCCGATGGCGGGCTACTACAGCGCGCGGGGTGTGCAGGGCGTGCTCGACGACCTCTACGCCAAGGCGGTGGTGCTCGACGACGGCAAGACGACGGCTGCCATGGTCGTCTGCGATCTGATCGAGTTGCCGCGGGCTCCCGTGCTCGAAGCGCGGCGGATCATCGCCGAGAAGACGGGCATCCCGGCCGACAACGTGGTGATCTCCGCGACCCACACCCACACCGGCCCCGTGCTCATCGGCGATTCGGTGATGGACGACCTGACCACGGGCGGCAGCAAGCTGAGCAAGGACTACATCGAGCAACTGCCGAAGTGGATTGCCCAGGCGGTCGCCGAAGCGCACGAGCGCCGCGCGGCGGTTCACGTCTATTACGGCTCCGAGGATGAGCCGAAGCTGTCGTATATCCGCCGCTTCTGGATGAAGGACGGCACGGTCGGCTGGAACCCTGGGGTGCTCAATCCCAAGATCATCCGGCCCATCGGCATGATCGATCCGCAGGTGAATGTCGTGTATGCCGAAACGATCGGCCAGAAGCCGCTCGGGCCGGCCGAAAAGATGGCAGCCGACGGCAGCCGTCACGTGGTGAAATCCGACCGGGAGCCGCTCTTGACCTACGTCAACTTTGCCATGCACCTGGACACCACGGGCGGCATGCTGGTTTCGGCCGATTTTCCTGCGACCTTGGCCAAACGTCTCGCCGATTATAAAGGGCCCGAGATGTTGACGATTTTTGGCAACGGTTGCTGCGGGAACATCAACCATATCAACGTCAAGTGGCCGGCCACCCAATCCAGCCCGGCGGCGGCGAAGCGGTTGGGAACGATTCTCGCGGCCGACGTGCTCAAGGCCTACGCGGAGTTGAAGCAAGTCGAGGATCTCACCGTCCGCGTCCGCCGCGAAGTGCTCGAGCTGCCGCCCGCCAAACATACGGACGAGGAGCTTCGCCAGGCCCGCGAAATTGCCGCCCGGCAAGGCGCCGGGGCGTCGTTCCTCGAACAGGTGAAGGCCTACCGGATTCTGGACGTCGTTGCCCAGCAGGGCAAATCGTTCGACGTCGACGTGCAGGTGATCACGCTGGGCCGCGACATTGCCTGGGTGGCGTTGCCGGGCGAGTGTTTCGTGGAACTCGGCCTGAGCATCAAGGCGGCGTCCCCCTTCCGGCAGACCAACGTCGTCGAACTCGCCAATGGAAGGGGCCAGTACATTCCCAACCGTTCCGCGTTTCCGGAAGGCCAGTACGAGGTCGTTAGCACGCGGTATGCCGAAGGAGCGGGAGAAACGCTCGTGACCACGGCGATTCGCATGTTGGCCCAATTGCATCGCGAGGGACAATAGTCATTGGCAATGGATGCCGTTGGAGGCAATTTCTTGGACCATAGGAGTGGTTTTCAAGGCCCGCGAACGACAGATGCCTAAGAAATCACGGATGGATCGCGGGCAGTTCCTTGAACGGATTGCGCCGTGAGTGTCGGCTGACATTCAAGTTGAGCGAAGCAAGGAATCACAAGGTCCTTTCACTCTCACAAGACGCCGCTAACGAGGAGCAACGAGCCATGACCACTTGTTATCAGAGGTTTCTTAGCCTCTTGCTATTGGCGGCAATTGTCGGGGATTGCGTCGTGTTGTCGGCGATTCCCGCGTCGGCGACCGCAGGCGAGTTTCGCGTGGGTGCGGCCGCGGTGAAAATCACTCCGCCCGTGGGCACTCCGCTGGCCGGCTACTATTACCGCCGTGATTGCCAGGGCGTGTTGGACGACCTTTACGCGAAGGCGATGGTGCTCGACGACGGCAAGACCGCGGCGGCGATGGTGGCATGTGACTTGATTGGGCTGTCGCGGCCGGTGGTTGCCGCAGCCCGGCGGATCATTCAACAACAGACGGGCATTCCGATCGATCATATCGTGATTTCGGCCACCCATACGCATACGGCTCCGGTGGTCGTCGGCGACTCGGCTTTGGACGACATGACCAGCGGCGGCAGCCAGCTCAGCAAAGACTACGCCAATCAACTGCCCCGGTGGATCGCCCAGGCGGTGCAAGAGGCGTATGGGCGACGGACGCCGGCCCGCGTTTCTTACGCCAGCGAAGACGAGTCGAAAATGTCTTTCATCCGGCGCTTTTGGATGAAGGACGGCACGGTGGCCTGGAACCCGGGCGTGCGGAATCCGAATACTCTTCGACCGATTGGCGTCATCGACCCGCAAGTGAACGTGGTTTACGCCGAGACGGTGGAGAAGAAGCCGCTGTTGACCTACGTCAATTTCGCCGATCACTTGGATACGACCGGCGGCACGTTCCTATCCGCCGATTTTCCCGCAACGCTTGCCCAACGTCTGGCCGACTACAAGGGAACGGAGATGTTGACGATGTTCGCCAACGGTTGCTGCGGCAACATCAACCACATCAACGCCAACTGGGAGGCCCCACAGAGCAGTCCGCAGGCGGCCAAGCGGCTGGGGACGATTCTGGCCGCCGACGCGCTGAAGGCTTACGCCGAGTTGAAGCCGGTGGAAGACACGACGCTGCGAGTCCGCCGCGAGGTGGTCCTCGTTCCCTTGGCCAAGCATACCGATGAGGAACTCCGCCAGGCCCGTGAAATCGTCGCTCGGAAGGGCGACAATCGGCCCTTCCTGGAACAGGTCAAGGCCTTCCGCATTGTGGACGTCGCCGCGCGGCAGGGCAAGCCGTACGAAATGGACGTTCAGGTCATCGTCTTAGGGCGGGACATCGCCTGGGTGGCGTTGCAAGGCGAGATGTTTGTTGAGTTGGGGCTGAGCATCAAGGCAGCCTCGCCGTTCCGGCAGACCAACGTCATAGAACTAGCCAGCGGCGGCTCGTACTACATGCCCCACCGCTCGGCTTTTGCCGAAGGACAGTTCGAGGTCGTCAGCACGCGATATGGCGAAGGCGCCGGTGAAATGCTGGTGACGACGGCCATCCGGCTGCTGGGTGAACTACACCACGAAGCCATGACGGCGAAGTAATTTCCCTTGCGGACGCCATCCAACAGGTTGCCGTTGCCATGAATGGTTCCACGCCATCCGCCGCTGCCGCGCCGAGGCTGGCCTCGCTCGATGCCTTGCGCGGCTTCGACATGTTCTGGATCGCCGGCGGCGGCCAGGTCATCATGGCCCTGGTGACGGCCGCCAAATGCCCGTCGCTCGCCTGGGTTCCACCCCAGTTCCAGCACGTGCCCTGGGAAGGCTTTCATTTCATCGACCTGATCTTCCCGCTGTTCCTGTTCATGATCGGGGTATCGATCCCCTATGCGTTTGCCAAGCGGCTCGCGCGGGGCGACCGCCTCTGGCAGCTCTACGGCCACATCTTCCTGCGGGTTGTCATTCTCTTTACGCTGGGCATGACGATCTCGGGCAACTTGCTCACCTACGACGTTCAGAAGTTCCAGATCTACAGCGTCTTGCAGATGCTGGCCCTCGGCTACATGGTCGCCGCGGTGATTTTTCTGAACTTCCGTTGGCCGTGGCAGATCGTCGTCACCGTGCTGATGCTGGTTACATACTGGGCGCTGTTGGCGTTCGTTCCCTGCCCCGGACACGTTATCGGCGTGGTCAAAGATCATTGCAATATCGGCGACTGGCTCAACGACTGGATCGTGGGAGACTGGCAGGGCCAGTTCCGTTTGGGTTGGATTGTGGGGATCCTCGGACATGCGTCGACGGCCATGCTGGGCGTCTTCGCCGGCGAGCTGCTGCGTTCGGCGAAGAGTGAGCGGAGCAAAGTGTTTTGGCTGGTTGGGCTGGGCGTTTTTTGTCTCTTGGCCGGCCTGTTCTGGGGCGGATGGATCGCCCGGTGGTTTCCTGGGGTTGAACTTTTTGGCGAGGATTGGAGCCGCTGGCCGATTTGGTGTCCCATCATCAAGAACCGCTGGACGAGTGCGTATGCCCTGTACGCCGGCGGCTGGAGCTACTTGTTGCTGGCCCTGTTCTACCTGGTGATCGACGTCTGGGGGCTCCGCCGCTGGGCATTTCCCTTTGTCGTCATCGGGGCGAACTCGCTGGCGGCCTACATGGCCTGGGGGCTCGGTAGCTCGGCGTTTCATCACCTGGCGGAAGTGCTCCTCGGCGGCTTGGGCCGCTACACCGGGGCGTGGCAGGGAGCCGTCCTGGCGGCCGGAGCGTTCGGCGGCTTGTGGCTGCTCTTGTGGTACATGTATCGAAACAAGACCTTCATCCGCGCATAGATTGCCGCGGATGGCAGAGCGTTTTTCGCGAGGAGACGTCTCGATGTCGAAAAGAGATCATGTTTCGCGTCGGCATTTTCTGGAAAAGACCGGGCTGACGGCTGCGGCCGCATGTGCCGCCCCCGCGGCGTTCGCCGCCGATGCGCCGGCTGCCAAGCGACGCTCGCGCAAGTATGAAGAACTGCTGCCCGAACAGTTCTACGAAGAGTTCGACAAGGCGCCGATCGCCTATTGGAGCACGGCCCCGATGGAAGAGCACGGCCTGCACAATCCGTTGGGCACGGACTTCTACCAGGGCTACGAGGTTTGCCTGCGGGCGGCCGAAATCTCCGGCGGGATCGTCTTTCCGCCGGTTCCCATCGGGCCGGCAGGCCATCCCTCGTGGTCGCACAGCGAACTTCGCAGCGGAAAGCACAAGCTCATGCCGCCCAGCTTCTGGACGAGCCGCGAACTGTGCAAGCAGCTCTATACCGAGATTCTCGAATACATGGCCGAGCTGAAGTTCAAGGTCTCGATCGCGTTCGCCGGCCATTGGCCCTGCGACTTCCTGCTCCAGGAGATTCAGAAGGAGCTTGGCGGACGGGTGGGCGCGATGCGGTTCTGGGGCGGCGGCATGTGCAGCATCATGCCCGACATCATGAACGACACGGCCAAGAAATACCCCTTGTGCACCGGCCACGGCATGATGCTCGAAACTTCGCTCATGATGGCGACGCATCCCGACCTGGTCGATCTGCCGCGGGCGAAGCGGATCAAAACGCATCCGCTCGACTCGCAGTTGAAGAACGAGCCGCAGGAGCGGATCGACCGTATCGCGGCGGCCAACGCCGAATGTGGCAATATGCAACTGAACACGGCCGCCCGGCGGGCGGCGAAACTGGCCGCCGCGTTGCTTGCTTCAGCCGGCAAAACATCGTTAGCGCCAAAAAATGGTGTTTAATGAAGAGCGGTCTCAACCGTTGGGGCGGCAGTTGTACTGCCGTCCCCGATTTCGCAGGCGGGACGGGAGTACAACTCCCGTCCCAACGTGAGCCGGCAAACCGTAGTTCGTGCGAGAAATGGCCTTTCCGTGAAAGAAACTCCCCTCAGCAGCTTGCCCATGGTTGCGTCGAAAACCCACCATCGCCTTTGCGCGTTTGTCGGCGGCATCCTGCTTTGCCTGACGTCGAACACGCTGCACGCGGTCACGTTCCACGTGGCCACGGACGGCAATGACGGCTGGTCGGGCAGGCAGGCGCGGCCGAATGCCCAGCAGAGCGACGGGCCGCTGGCCACGCTCACCGGCGCCAGGAATGCCGTTCGCCGGCTCAAGGCGCAAGGGCCGCTGGCCGAGCCGGTGCAAGTAATGGTCGCGGCCGGCGTCTATCCGCTCCGCGAAACGCTCGTCTTCGAGCCCCAGGACAGCGGTACGGCCACGACGCCGATCGTGTATCGTGCGGCCGAGGGCGCCCGGCCGGTGCTTTCCGGCGGCCGGGCGATCACCGGTTTCAAGCGCGGCGAAGGACCGCTCTGGGTGGCGGAAATCTCCGATGCCGTCGGCGGCAAGTGGCAATTTCGCCAACTGTTCGTCAACGGGCGGCGGGCCTGCCGCGCGCGAACGCCAAACGAGGGCTATCTCCACGTCGAAGGGTTGGTGGAGAAGCTCGACCCGAAAAAACCCGAAACCTGGGAGCAGCCGGTCGACCGCTTCCGCTTCAAGGCCGGCGACATTCATGCCTGGAAGGATCTCAATGACGTGGAGATCGTGGTGTTCCACTCCTGGAACACGTCTCGGGAGCGCATTGCCGCGGTGGACGAGAAGGAACGCGTCGTGCGACTGGCCGGTATGCCCGTTTCTCGGCTGCTGGCCTGGGACCCGCAGCAACGCTACTACGTCGAGAATACGCGGGACGCGCTGGATTCGCCCGGCGAGTGGTATCTCGACCGGCAGAGCGGAAAGCTCTACTACTGGCCGCTGGCCGGCGAGGATCCGGCTAAGGCGGAGGTGGTGGCGCCGGTGCTCCAGGAACTGGTCCGCTTCGACGGCAAACCGGACAGCGGGGCCTTCGTCGACTACGTCCAACTCGAAGGGCTGGCGTTTCAACATGCCGATTGGACGCTGCCGGCGACCGGTTACGGCGATCCGCAGGCGGCCGTCACCGTGCCGGCCGTGGTTTCAGCCTCCGGCGCCCGCCATTGCGCCATCGAACGCTGCGAGATTGCCCACGTCGGCACGTACGGCCTCTGGCTGAGCCGCGGCTGCAAGGAAAACCGCATCGTGCAGAACCACATCCACGATCTGGGCGCCGGCGCCGTGCGGGTCGGCCAGAACTATCGAGCGCCCAGCGACGTGGCCGAATCGAGTGGCAACCTCGTCTCGAACAATTACCTCCACGACGGTGGCCACGTCTACGCCGGGGCCGTCGGCGTCTGGGTGGCACAGAGCAGTCACAACACGATCTCGCACAACGAGATCCATAGTTTTGACTATTCGGGCATGTCGATCGGATGGAATTGGGACTATACGCCCAATCGCACTCACCACAACCGCATTGAATACAACCATATCCACCACGTCGTGCGCGGAGTGCTCAGCGACGCCGGCGGCATCTATACCCTCAGTCCGCAGCCCGGCACCGTGATCCGCAATAACCTTCTGCACGACATTTTCCCCTACATGGGCAATCCCGCCATGGCCTGGGGAATCTATTTCGACGCCGGCAGCAGCGAGATGCTGGTGGAGAATAACATCGTCTACCACACGCTTACCGGCGGGATCATGAGCACCTGTGCCCCGGGCAACGTCGTCCGCAATAACATCTTCGCCCTCAGCGCCTGGCAGGCCGCTTGGCGGTGGAGTTTGCCCAACAAGAATCCACGGCCCCTCTTCGAGCGAAACATCTTCTACCTGACCCAAGGCGATCTCTTCCACCTCGACGACGGCCAGAGCGACTTCAACCCGAAGTGGGACCGTAACCTCTACTGGCGGACCGATGCCGAGCCGCTGATGTTCTACGGCGACGAATTCATGGAGTGGCAGGCGAAGGGAATGGACCGGCATGGGCTGGTGGCCGATCCGCAGTTCGTCGACCCGGCGCACGGGGATTTCTCGCTCAAGCCCGGTTCCCCGGCCCTGAAGCTCGGCTTCCAGCCGATCGACACCAGCCGGATCGGGTTGCAGGGACCGCCCGAGTGGGTCAATCTGCCGAAGAGCGCACGGTTTCCGCCCGCGGTCTTGCCGAAGGGCGTTTCGGCCTGGCAGCCGACGCCCATCGACGATGGATTCGAGACCACGGCCGAGGGACAGTTGCCGGCGATGGCGACCGTGAGCGAGGAAGGGCGCGGCGATTCGATTCGCGTCACCTCGGAGACGGCTGCCACGGGCAAGCACAGCCTGAAGTTCACCGACGCCCCGGGCCTCCAATATTCCTTCAATCCCCACCTGTTTTACGCGCCGCATTTCAACCACGGCCGGGCAATCCTCAGCTTCGACATCCGACGGGAGCCGGGGGCGATCGTGGGGCACGAATGGCGTGACGCCGCCAACCCGTACCGCGTTGGCCCGTCGCTGCGGATCGACGCCGACGGCAAACTCTCTGCCGGGGGAAGACCCATCATCGATCTTCCGGCCGGGAAATGGGTCCACGTCGAGATTGTCTGCGTTTTGGGGAGACCGTCCCAAGGCGTGTACGATCTCAGCGTGACGCTCCCCGGCCAACCGCCCAGAGTCTTCGCGAAGCTGCCCTGCGGCTCGGCCAACTTCCGGCGACTGGAATGGCTTGGTTTTACCAGCCTGGCGACCGAGAAAACCGTATTCTATCTCGATAATATCCGTCTCCACTGATCGCGGTCAACGAATCTGAACAAATCATCACAACTCAATCACGAGGAAGGAGTTCGTCCATGTCATGTGCTGCGAGTAAATCAGGACAATTGGCCATCGATGGCGGGCCCAAGACCGTAACCAACAAGCTGGTCGGCTGGCCAAACTTCGATGAAAACGCCATTCGCGCCGTGGAAGCCGTGCTGCGATCGGGCAAAGTGAACTACTGGACCGGCCCGCACGGCATGGAGTTCGAGAAGAAGTTCGCCGAGTGGCAGGGGAGCAAGTATGCGGTGAGCGTGGCCACCGGCACGGCGGCCCTGCACGTCTGCCTTTCGGCGCTCGGCATCGGGCCCGGCGACGAGGTGATCGTGCCCAGCTACACCTTCATCGCCACCAGTTTTTCGGTGGTGCAGGCCGGCGCGGTTCCCCGCTTCGCCGACGTGAACCTGGAAGACCATTGCATCAGCATCGCCTCGGCCGAAAAATTGGTCACGCCGCGCACCAAGGCCATCATTCCTGTGCATCTCTACGGCAACGTGTGCGACATGGACCAGATCGCGGCCTTTGCCAAGAAGCACAACCTGATCGTGATCGAGGACAATGCCGAGGCCTTCGGCGGTTCCTACAAGGGGCAAAAGACGGGCACCATCGGCCGTATGTCGGCGTGCAGCTTTTGCCAGAACAAGACCTTCACCACCGGCGGCGAAGGGGGCATGGTCACCACCGACGACGAAGACCTGGCCTGGGAAGCCCGCAGCTTCCGCGACCACGGTTACGACGTCAAGGAGCGGCTGAACCTGCTGGCGCTGGAACAGAAGCTGCCCTACATCCACAACCGCGTGGGCTGGAATTACCGCATGACCGAAATGCAGTCGGCCATCGGCCTGGCCGAGATGGCCCGCATGGACGATTGGAACATGCCGCGACGGCGCCGCAACGGCCGCATCCTGTTGGACGCCCTGGGCCAGTTGCCGCAGGTCAAGTACATGCCGATCGACACGCCGGAGCGGCAAAACGGCTGGTACGTGTGCGCCTTTTCGCTGGACATCGAAAACATGAACTGCGACATTCAGAAGTTCGTGGCCGCGGCCGCGGCCGAGGGCTGCCCCTGCTGGAAGGTGTTCTGGCCGCAGTGCCACACCGAGCGGGCGTTCACCGAGCATCGCGGATTCGGCAATTCGGGCTTCCCCTTCACGTCGAAGGAGTATGCCGATCCGAAGAGCGTCGACTACAGCGCGGTCGAGGTGCCCCACGCCCGTTGGCACGAATCGCACACGTTCACCTGCTTCGCCTATCCGACATTTAGCGAGGAGGACATGAAGCAGATCGCCGCCGGGTTGGTCAAGACGATCAAGGCGTATTCCTAACAAACCATAACCTTTCGATGGTTGGGGCGGCAGTTGCACTGCCGCCCCCAAACAACGCAAGAACTTAGGGGTGGCAGTGCAACTGCCACCCCAACGCAAGTATTCCTGACAAACCATAACCGACGGGTTGAATCATGGCACGTAACTATGTCAAGTTTGGCGTGATCGGCGCCGGCGGCATCGCCCGCCGCCGCACGATTCCGGGAATGCTCAGGGCGAAAAACTGCCGCCTGGTCGCCGTGATGGACACGGTGGACCCCGACGGCGTGGCGGCCGAGTTCAACGTCTCGCGGGCCTATCGCCGCGAGGCCGATCTGCTGGCCGATCCCGAGGTCGAGGCGGTCTACATCGCCTCGCCGGCCTATTGCCACGCCCGGCAGATCAAGTTGGCGGCCGAGGCGGGCAAGCACATTCTGTGCGAGAAGCCGCTCACGCTGCGGCTCGATCAGGCCCGCAAAGCCGTGGCCCTCTGCCGCCGTCGGCGGGTGTTCCTGCAAGAGGGCTACATGATGAAGTTTCATGGCGCCCACGTCCGCATCAAGCAACTGATCGACGAGGGCCGGCTGGGCCAGGTCGTCTATCTGCGGGCCCAGTTGTCGTGCTGGTATCCGCCCATCGACGGCGCGTGGCGGCAAGACCTGCGGAAGGGCGGCGGCGGCGCGCTGATCGACATGGCCTCGCACCTCTACGATCTGATCGAGTATTTTGCCGGCCCCATCCGCCGCATCGTGGCCATGACCGGCAACCTGGTGCAGGATTATTCCTCGGAAGACGCCTCGACGACGCTGGTGAAGCTCGAATCCGGCGCCCAGGCCACGGTGGATTGCTTTTTCTGTATTCCCGACGAGGCAAGCCGCACGCGGTTGGAGATTTACGGCTCTCAGGGGGCCGTGCTCGCCGAAGGAACCATCGGCCAGAGCCAGGCCGGCAAAGTGGAAGTGATGCTCGGCCTCGGCGGCGCGGGCTACGACGCCGTCCAGTCGAAAGACGTGGTGCGGAAGTTCCAGCGGCTGCCGTTCCCGGCCATTAATCCCTACACGGCCGAGTGCAGCTACTTTGCCGACTGCATCCTCCGCGGCGAGCCGCCCGTGATCAACGGCGCCGCCGGGGCGTTGCGGAACATGGGCCTGATCGAGAAAGCCTACGAGTCGTCGAAGCTGGGACGGGCGAAAAAGACATGACCTTGAGATTTGCCACGCTCGCCGCACGATGGGCCGCGCTGCTGTTTTGGACCGCAGCGCTGGGTCAGTCTCCGGCCGTGGCGATGGAGATCGTCAAGTCGGGCCGGCCCGCCGCGACGATCGTCATTCCCGACGCGCCCCTGCCGGCCGTGACGGCCGCGGCCGATGAGCTGCAACATCATCTCCGCAAGGCCAGCGGCGCCATATTCGACGTGGTTAAGGAGAGCACCGCCCCCAAACAAGGAGCGAAATTGTTCTTGGGCGCAACTCGCGCCGCTGCCCAACACGGCCTGAAGATCGGCAGCGACACCGCCAACGCTTTTCGCATCAAGCTCGTGGGCGGGTCGCTGTTTATTCTGGGCGACGACAGCGACGGCCCGGTGTTCGGCCTGCAACAGAGCAATTACACCCGTGTCGGCACGCTGTTTGGCGCGTACGAGTTCCTGGAAAAGTCATTGGGCGTGCGATGGCTCTGGCCCGGCGAGTTGGGTGAAGTCATTCCGCCGGCCAACGATCTCTCGCTCTCGGTCGAGCGGTGGGACCAGACGGGGCAGCCCGTCTTCATCCACGCCCGCTGGCGCGACGCCGGGGCGGCGACGGCCGCGCCGGAGGGATGGTCATCGCCGGCGGCGCGGGCAAAGTATCTGCGCGAACTGAGCCGCTGGCTCCGCCGGCACCGCTTTGCCATGGGCGTGAACATGGACATGGCCCACTCGTTCACCCACTGGTGGGACCGCTTCGCGGCGGATCATCCGGAGTATTTCAATCTGCTCCCCGACGGCACGCGGCGTTCCGATCCGACCTACTGGCATGGGCCCAAGACGTTGGTCTCGATGTCGGTGGGCGAGCCGGGCCTGTGGCGGCAGAAGGTCGCGGATTGGCTGGCCCATCGTTCGCCGCAGGCGCCGTACATCGACGCCTCGGAGAACGACACCGACGGCCGTTGCGTCTGCGAGAAATGCCTCGCCCTGGACGAGCCAGACCCGGCGGCCGAGGCACCGTTCGATCACCGCGTGGCCGTCGCCCGTGGGCGGCTGGCGAAGAAGGATCCGCACTGGACCGCGGCCCTGGGTTCGCTGTCCGACCGCTATGCCCGCTACTATCTGGCCGTGCAGCGGGAGGCGGAAAAACATGATCCGCGGGCGGTCGTGATGGGCTATTCGTACGCCAACTACGTCAAGCCGCCGCGGAACACGAAACTCAACCAGCGGATCATCATCGGCATCGTGCCCGCCCTGATGTATCCCTGGACCCAGACGAAGCGCGATGCCTTCCGCGTGCAATGGGACGGCTGGGCGGCCGCCGGGGCCCGCTTGTTCCTGCGGCCCAATTACATGCTCGACGGCCACAACCTGCCGATCTTCTTTGCCCGCAAGCTGGGCGAGGATTTTTCCTATGCCGCCCGGCATGGGCTCGTGGGCACCGATTTCGACTCGCTCACCGGCCAATGGGCCGCGCAGGGACCGAACCTCTACGTGCTGGCCCGCTTGCACGAGTGCCCGCGAATGGGCGTGGCCAAGGTTCTCGACGAGTACTACGGCGCCTTTGGTCCGGCGGCCCCGGCGGTTCGCGGCTATTTCGCCCATTGGGAAAAAGTCTCCGACGCCGTGACCGACGAACTGGCCAAGGAGGCAAAACTGCATTGGGCCAGCTTCTATCGCGACGCCGACCGGATCTTCACGCCGGCGGTGCTCGCCGCGGGCCACGCCCTGTTGGAAAAGGCCGCCGCGGCCGCACGAGGCGACCGACTGGCGGAGGCGCGAGTCGCCTTTCTGGGCCAGGGGCTCACCCACGCCGAGCTGACGCTGGCCGTCCAGCGGGCCTATCGCCAGTACCAGCAAAAAGGCGACGCGCAGGCATACGCCGCCGCGCTGAAACGCTTGGATCAATATCGTGCACAGGTCGAGGGTTCTCTGCTGGCCGACATGGGCTACCTGCGCCAGTATGAATACCGGACCTGGAATCGCAAAACAACACTACTTTCCCTGGACCACTAACCGCAACACCGGGAGACAGGTGCGATGCAGAAACAGAACCACCTCGCAGCGCAGGAGCGGCCTTCGCGCCGCGATTTTCTCCGCACCTCCGCGTTGCTTGGCAGCGCCGCGTTGGCCGGCCCCTTGAGCATCGCCCGGGGCGCCCACGCCGCCGGCAGCGACGTGATCAAGGTCGGGCTCATCGGCTGCGGCGGGCGGGGCAGCGGGGCGGCCGCCAACGCCCTGAACGCCGGCAAGGACGTGCGGCTGGTCGCCATGGCCGACATCTTTGCCGACCACCTTGCGGACAGCCGCCAGCGGCTCAGGAACATGTATCCCCAGCAGGCGGTCGTCGTCGATGCCCACTGCTTCGTCGGTTTCGACGCCTACCAGAAACTGATCCACTGCGGGGTCGACGTGGTGCTGATCGCCTGCACCTCGCACTTCCACCCCGCGTACCTCAAGGCTGCCGTCGACGCCGGCAAGCACGTCTTCTGCGAGAAACCGCACGGGTTGGACGTGCCCGGGCTGAAGATGGCGATGGCCGCTGCGGAGGAGGCCAAGAAGAAGAACTTGTGCCTCGTCTCGGGATTGTGCTGGCGGTACGATGCGGGAGTCCACGAGACGATCCGGCGAATCCACGACGGCCAGATCGGCAAGATCCTTGCCATCCAAGCGACGCGCGTCGGCGGGCTTTACGATCGCCACGAGCGCAGGCCGGAATGGAACGAAATGCAGTTCCAGTTGCAAAACTGGTATTACTTCGACTGGCTTTCCGGCAACGACAACGCCCAAACGTTGATCCATCAGATCGACAAGGCCTCCTGGGCGCTGGGCGACGTCCCGCCGGTGAAGGCCTGGGGCATGGGAGGATGCCAGGTTTGCGTCGAACCCAAGTACGGCGACGAGTTCGACCATCAAGCCGTCGTCTACGAGTATGCCAACGGCGTGCGGCTGTTCGGCTACTGCCGCCATAGCGCCGGATGCTACACCGCGGCGGCCGTCGTCGTCTTCGGCGCCAAGGGGCGTGCGTTCATGCCCGACCAACCCCACATTGAAGGCGAGAAACCGTGGCGCTACAAAGGCCGCACGCCGAACATGTACGACGTCGAACACAAAGAACTGTTCGACGCCATCCGCGTCGGCCAGACGATCAACAATGGCCACTACATGTGTCTCAGTTCCAAGCTTGCGGTTCTCAGCCAGATGGTCTGCTACACGGGCCAGGAGATCACCTGGGAGCAGGCGGCAACGTCGCAGTCGAGCTTCGCGCTGCCGCGCTACGGCTGGGACGTGGAACCGCCGGTCAAGCCGGGTCCCAACGGCCAGTATCCCAGGGCCATGCCGGGAATCACGCAGTTTCGTTGAGGCGATCGAGCCGCGCCGCATGGCCGCGCAAGCGTGGCCATGATACCCGCCACAGCACCGCAACCAATGCTCTAACCAGAAGGAAAACGTCATGAATGTGCCCAAGTATGGAGCCGCCTTTGCGTTGGCGGCTGCATGTCTGTTCTCAGCCCGCCTGTGGGCCGGCGAACAACAGCCCACCTGGAGGCCGCTCATGGACGGCAAAACGCTCGCCGGCTGGCACAAGGTAGGCGACGGCCAATGGACCGTCGAAGACGGGGCGTTCGTCGGCCGAGCCGACAAGACGAAGCTCTACGGCCTGCTGTTCAGCGACAAGTGTTTCCAGGACTTCACCGTAAGGTTCAAGTACAAGTTCTTTTCGGGTGACAGCGGCTTTTACATCCGCACGATCTTCAAGGAGCCCGACGAGTCGCACGGTTTGCAGATCCAGGTGGGTGAGTTGGGGAGCGGCGTGGGCGGGATTTATGAAAGCTACGGCCGCGCATGGGTTTCCCAGCCGACCGTTGCCCAGGAAAAAACCTACGTCCGCGAGAACCAGTGGAACGACATGGTCATTGATGCCCACGGCGGCCACGTCACCGTGAGCGTCAATGGCATAAAGAGCGCCGAGTTGAAGAATGACGCGGGCCGCGCGGCGGGGCATCTGGCCCTGCAAATGCACGCCCAAACCGTGATGCACGTGATGTTCAAAAACATTGAAATCCTGGAAGGAGACAACCATCATGTTACCGAAAGGTGATTCCCAGAAGAGTTCGTTGTCGTCGCGGCGGCAGTTTCTGCAACGGGCCGTCGTCTCGGGCGCGGCGGCCTATGGCGCGCTCGAGCTATCGCGGAGCGCCCACGCCGCCGGCAGCGACGTGATCAAGGTCGGGCTGATCGGTTGCGGCGGCCGAGGGAGCGGAGCGGCCGCCAACGCCATGAACGCCGGCAAGGACGTGCGCCTGGTGGCCATGGGCGACGTTTTCGCCGACCACCTGGCCAGCAGCCGCGAGCAACTGAAGAAGATGTATCCGGAGCAAATGATGGTCGACGACCAGCACTGCTTCGTCGGTTTCGACGCCTACCAGCAAGTGATCCAGAGCGGGGTCGACGTGGTGGTGATCGCCTGCACGTCGCATTTCCATGCCGTGGCGCTGAAGGCCGCCGTCGACGCCGGCAAACACGTCTTCGTCGAGAAGCCGGTCGCCCTCGACGTGCCCAGCATCAAGCTGGCCATGGCGGCCTCCGAGGAGGCCACGAAGAAGAACTTGAGCCTGGTGAACGGGCTGTGCTGGCGCTACGACCTGGGCGTCCGCGAGTGCGTCAAGCGCATTCTCGACGGCCAGATCGGCGAGATCATCGCCATCCAGGAGCATTATCTCCGCGGCCCCTACGGACTTCGCGAGCGGAAGCCCGAATGGAACGAAATGCAGTACCAGTTGCAGAACTGGTATCACTTCAACTGGCTCTCGGGCGACGATTTCGCGCAGTCGCTGATCCACAACATCTCGGTGACGTCCTGGGTCATCGGCGATATTGCTCCGCTACAGGCCTGGGGCATGGGCGGGCGGCAAATCTGCGTCGAGCCGAAGTACGGTGACGCCTTCGACCACCAGTCGGTCGTGTACGAGTATGCCAACGGCGTCCGCATCTTCGGCTATTGCCGCGACATCCCCGGCTGCTACAACGAAACCAGCGACATCATCCTCGGCACCAAGGGCCGCGCGTTCATGCCCGGCAGGCCCCAGATCGAAGGCGAGAAGCCCTGGCGCTACGAAAGCTCCGGCTCCAAAGCCAACATGTACGACGTGGAGCACAAGGAGCTGTTCGAGAGCATCCGCGCGGGCAAGCCGTTGAACAACGGCAAGTACATGTGCATCTGCACCCTGCTGGGCATCATGGCCCAATTGGCCGCCTATACGGGGCAGCAGATCACCTGGGATCAGTTGATGAAGTCGCAGTTGAGCTACGCCCTGCCGCGTTACGGCTGGGACGTCGAGCCGCCGGTGAAACCGGGCGCCAACGGCCAATATCCCACCGCCATGCCGGGACTGACCCAGTTCCGCTAAATGTCGATCGGGATTGCCCCGTGGCGGCTTCCCGAAAACGAATGCCGGCCGAAATCCCCTCCCCGGTAAGGGAGGGGATTTCGACGCCGGAGAAACTTCCCCGGAAAACACACCAGTTTTTCGTCCCGCCCCACTCGCCAACAAGAGGATGAGCGAGCCATGACAGTTGTTGAGCATGAAGGCACGAGAGGTTTCCCGTTGGCAGCCGCCATGGGGAACGCTGGTGACGACGGCGATACGATTATTGTCCGACCTTCATCGCCAGGCCGGCGGCGTAACGGCCGAGCGATCGGCCTCCGTGAAATAAATCAAACCATCAACCGCAACCTCAGGACACGAACCGTGCAAGAACACAATAACTCCAAGACGCAAGAGCGGCCATCGCGCCGCGATTTTCTGAAGACCACGGCCGCCCTTGGCGGCGCCGCGTTGGCGGCTCCCTTGACCGTCGCTCGGGGCGCCCACACCGCCGGCAGCGACGTGATCAAGATCGGTCTGATTGGCTGCGGCGGCCGAGGCAGCGGAGCGGCCGCCAACGCCATGAACGCCGGCAAGGACGTGCGACTGGTTGCCATGGCCGACATCTTTGCCGACCACCTTGAGGACAGCCGCCAGCGGCTAAAGAAGATGTATCCCGAGCAGGCGGTCGTCGACGATGCACACTGCTTCGTCGGCTTCGACGCCTACCAGAAACTGATCCACAGCGGCGTGGACGCGGTGCTGATCGCCTGCACGTCGCACTTCCATCCCGCGTATCTCAAGGCTGCCATCGACGCCGGCAAGCACGTTTTCTGCGAGAAGCCGCATGGACTGGACGTGCCGGGACTGAAGATCGCCAGGGCCGCCGCGGGCGAGGCCAAGAAGAAGAACCTGTGCCTCGTTTCAGGCTTGTGCTGGCGCTACGACCCGGGCGTCCGCGAGACGATGCAGCGCATTCACGACGGCCAGATCGGCCGGATCGTTGCCATTCAAGCGACGCGCGTCGGCGGATCTTACGTGCTCCGCGAGCGCAAGCCGGAATGGAACGAAATGCAGTTCCAGTTGCAAAACTGGTATCACTTCGACTGGCTCTCCGGGAACGATCCCTCCCAAACGTTGATCCATCAGATCGACAAGGCTTCCTGGGCGCTGGGCGACGTTCCGCCGCTGCGGGCCTGGGGCATGGGCGGACGCCAGGTTTGCCTCGAACCCAAGTACGGCGACGAGTTCGACCATCAAGCCATCGTCTACGAGTATGCCAACGGCGTGCGGCTGTTCAGCTACTGCCGTCACATCCCCGGCTGCTACAACGCGGCGGCGGTTGTCGTCCTCGGCGAGAAGGGCCGGGCGTTCATGCCCGACCAACCGCACATCGAAGGCGAGAAACCGTGGCGCTATAAAGGCCGCCCGGCGAACATGACCGATGTCGAGCAGAAAGAACTGTTCGACGCCATCCGCGCCGGCAAGACGATCAACAACGGCCACTACATGTGTCTCAGCTCCATGCTCGCGATTCTCGGTCAGATGGTTTGCTATACGGGCCAGGAGCTCGCCTGGGAGCAGGCCCTGGCGTCGAAGCAGAGCTATGCCCTGCCGCGTTACGGCTGGGACGTCGAGCCGCCGGTCAAGCCGGGCCCCAACGGCCAATATCCGGCGGCCATGCCGGGGATCACACAGTTTCGCTAACGGGAAGGTCCTGCCATGACGCGGTTTCATTGGTGCTTTTGGGTGGTCTGTGCCTGGGCTACGTTGATCGCCGTGCTGGCGGCCGTTCCCTGCCAGGCAATGCCGCTCTGCAGGGATGGCAAGCCGGCCGTCACCATTGTGCTGGCTGCCGATGCGATGCTCGCGGAGCGGACGGCGGCGGAAGAACTGGCCGGCTACCTGGGCAAAGTGGGCGGCGGCACGTTCCCCGTCGTCGGCGAAGCGGGAGCCGCGCAGCAGGGCTCTCATATCTACGTGGGACCGACCGCGCTGGCCAGGCGTTGTGGGCTGGACCCGAGCGGCTGGGGCCCTGAACAGTGGGCGATGCGGACCGTCGGCGCCGATCTCGTGCTGGTCGGCGGCCACCCCCGCGGAACGCTCTATGCCGTCTACCGATTCCTGGAGGACGTCATCGGCGTCCGCTGGTGGAGCCCATTTGAGGAGTACGTTCCCAAGCGATCGAATCTGGAGATTGCCGCTTTGGACCGGCGCGGCAAGCCGCGCTTCAACTACCGGGACATCTGCCTTCTCTACGCGAATGACGACGGCCGCTTTGCCGCCCGGAACCGCATCAACGGTTGGGGGACCTTCCGTCCGAGCGGCACCAAATACGGAAGCGGCATCTACTATGGACCGCCCAACGGCGTGCACACCTTCTACCTCTACCTTCCTCCCAAAGAATACTTCAACAAGCACCCCGAGTGGTTCTCTGAGATCGACGGCAAACGAACGTCCGAGCGGGCCCAACTCTGCCTGACCAATCCGCAAGTGCGGACGCTGGTGATCGAAAAGCTGAAGGGCTACATCGAGCAAGCGCGGGCCGATGCCCGGCGGGCGGGAAGGCCTGCACCGGTGGACTTCGACATCTCGCAGAACGACTGGCTGGGGATGTGCCAGTGCGCGAAATGCCGGGCGATTGCCGCCCGGGAGGGCTCGCAGTCCGGCCTGCTCTTGAACTTCTTGAACCAGGTGGCCGACGCCATCCGCGACCAGTATCCCGAAGTGCGGATCAACACGCTGGCCTACCAGATGTGCCAGGACCCGCCCAAGACGATCCGGCCACGGCCGAACATCATCCCCCGGCTGTGCGACACCGATGCCAACCTGCTGCGGCCGATCACCCATCCCGACAACCGGCCGTTTGCCGAGCGGCTGGCCGCCTGGAGCCGCATTTGCAAGACGCTGCGGATCTGGGACTATGCCGTGACCTATTCCAACCATTATGGCTTGCCGCTGCCCACCGTCCATACCTATCCGATCGACTATCGTTTTTTTGCCGAGCACAACATCGAAGGCGTGTTCACCGAGCATGAATACGCCGTGCTGGCCGACATGCGCGATCTCAAGATCTGGATGATGATGAAGCTGCTGGAAGACCCGTACCGCGACTACGACGCGCTGCTGGGCGACTTCACCATTGGTTTCTACGGCCCGGCGGGCCCGCTCGTGCGCCGCTACCTGGCCGACCTGCAGGCGGCCGCCGAAGCCACAAACAGCAACGTCACCTGGTTTCCGGCCCGCTCGCAGTACCGCTATCTCACGCTCTGTTTTCTCGGCAAAGCCCAGGTGACGTTCGACGAGGCGGAGAAAGCCGTGGCCGGCGACGGCGTGTTGCTGCGGCGCGTGCGTCACGCCCGGCTGCCGGTCGACCGGGCGTGCCTCGTGGTTTGGTCAAAGCTGACGCGGGAGTGGATCGATGGGGGCGGCGAGCCGGCAACGGTGCCCTTGAATCGCGAGGTCATCGCCGCCCGCGCCCGCGAGACGTGGCAAGCCCAGATCGACTTGCGTTTTCCCGTCGCCGAGCGCGCGGCCGAAGTCGCGGAGATGGAGGCCGAACTAAAGCCGCTGTTGTGCCGGCCCGCCTATATGCCGCTGCCCAAGAAGTTCAGCCATCTGCCGCCGCGGGACGTGGTCGATCTGACGGCCGAGAGTTCGAACAACTGGAGCGACGACGTCAAACGCGTCCCGGATCAGGACGCCGAGTGCGGGGTCACCAATCGCCTGCAAGTGCCCGACAAGGACCTGCGGCGCTACAAGCTGCCCATGCCTTGGGGCGTCTACGATCTGGCGACCAAGCGAAATCTCGCCTCGGCGACGATCAAACCCGAGGACGTTGCCGGCCCCGGTTACCACTGGTACAAGCTCGGCACGACCAGCGTCACGCCGTCGGCCTACGCGTGGTTCTTCTGGAGTTGGGTCATCCAGTTTCCCGTGGAAATCGATTCCCGGCAGCCGCAGCAGAAGTTCGAGGTGTGGGCGCGGATCAAGTTCGAGGGGCCGGCCTTTCCGCACGGAACGGCCCGCCAAACAAACGCCATCTGCGTCGAGCGGCTGGTGCAGGTGAAGGCAACAGGGGGCAATCGAGATGCTCATTGAAAATGAGAACCGCCCGGTACGTCTGAAAAGGCAATGGCCAGGCTGGTCGCGATATTTGCCCCTGCTGCTCCTGTTGGCCGGCCCGCTGGCCGTGGGCAACGCCCAGGCCCAGGACAGCCGCGCCCGCTGGATCTGGTATCCCGATGCGCCGTCGACCTCGCTCGATGGCGCGATTCGTTACTTCCGCAAGACGTTCGAGCTGCCCAAGCGCTCTCAACAAGCCGTGTTTTGGGTCATGGTCGATGACGGGGGCACCTATTGGCTCAACGGCCAAGAACTGGGCCCTTCCACCGAACGTCGCGGCGGTTGCACGGGCTTTTCGGTGACCAAAATCCTGCATCCCGGCAAAAACGTCCTGGCCGTAAAGGTTTTCAATGCGGTGGGGCCGGCCGGCGTCATCGCCCGGCTGGTCTTCGAAGGCGATCCCGCACGGCGGCTCGGAGTCTGTACGGATTGCTCGTGGAAAGCGTCGCAACAGGCCCCCGCCGGCTGGACCGGTCTGGATTTCGACGATGCGAAATGGCTGCCGGCCCGCGAATTGGGCGATGCCTTCATCAAGCCTTGGTCGCAATTCGAGTGCTACGACCCCGCGGCGGTCGTCACGGCCGAGGAAATCGCCGCTCACAAGGCGGCCCACGCCCGTCTGCTGGGCAATCCGGAGATATTCGCCCGGCAATCGCCCGCGCGGGCCACGATAACGCATGAAAACGGTACGGCCGTGCTGACGATCAACGGCCAGCCGCGGCCGGCCGTGCTCTATCGCGGCACGATCGATCCGATGACCCCGCACGGTCGGCGGCAGATCACGAACTTCGCCGCGGCCGGCATCCACCTGTTCGTGGTCGATGCCTATTTCGATCTGATTTGGCGCCCGTCGGGCGGCCGCGATTTTGCGGCGATCGACGAAGCGCTGCGGGCCTTTTTGTCCGCCGATCCCGACGCCTATTTGATCGTCATGACCAACGTTCGTCCGCCCGAGTGGTGGCTGAACGCGCATCCGACCGAATACGTGCATTACGCCAAGACCGACAAGCTTTGCGAGGGGGACGACGCGGTCAATTGCCGGCGAGCCTCGCTGGCATCGGACGCTTGGCGCCAGGAAGCCGCCGCGGTGTGGCGGGACCTCGTCCGGCACATCGAGACGCAACCGTGGGGAAAACGCGCCATCGGCTACCATCCGTGCAACGGCATCTACGGCGAGTGGCACTACTTCGGCGGTTGGTCGGGCCAGATGCCGGACACGGGCGAGGCCATGACCCGCACCTTCCGCGCATGGCTCAAGACGAAATACGGCACGGACGAAGCCCTGCGCACGGCTTGGAACGATTCGCGGGTAACGTTCGCCACGGCCGCCGTGCCCGGCGCGGAGCCGCGGCTACAGGGCACGCTCCTGGGCATCCGCGATCCGCGGCGTGAAGCGCAGGTGATGGACTACTATCGCTGCCAGCAGCGGGTGGTGGCCGATTGCCTGGAGACTTTCGGCCGCGTGGTCAAGGAAGAGGCCGGCGGCCGCTGCCTGTTTGGCGCCTTTTACGGCTATTTCTTCGAAGTGCTGCCGCAGACGCAGGCGGGCCATCTGGAAATCGAGCGGCTCCTGTCTTCGCCGGTCATCGACTACTTCGCCGCCCCCTATGGTTACGAATGGCGGCAGATGGGCCAGGACGGCCGGCTGCGCTCTCCCGCCGTGGCGTTTGGCCTGGGCGGAAAGGTTCACATGGTCGAGGCCGATACGCGCACCCATCTGCATCCGCGTAACGAGAATGGCCGCGTGCAGAACCTCACCGAATCGTTGGCGGCCATTCGCCGCGAGTTCTCCACGGCTCTGACGGAAGGCGCCGCCCTCTGGTTTTGCGATTTCGGGCCGGGGGATGCCGGCGGTTGGTTCGACGATCCGGCCATGATGAAGGAGATTGGGCGCCTCTACGCGCTGGCCCAAGAGTTGATCCGCCAGCCCCGCCGCCGCACGGCCGAGGTGGCCCTGGTCCTGGATCCAGCCTCGGCCTACGGGCTGACGGACAGCGACGGAATGTGGACCGCCTATCACTTGATCAATGGCTTGACGACCGAATTGTACTACACCGGCGCACCGTTCGACATCATCTACCGCTCCCAACTGCCCAAGGCGGAATTGTCGCGTTACAAGCTGTTGATTTTCTTGAATACGTTGCTGGTTGACGACCAACAGGCCGGCCAGCTCGCACAACTACAAAAAGCTTCCGGCCCGGCCATGCTCTGGGTGTGGCTGCCGGGACTTCTGAGCCCGGGCGGCATTTCCGTCGAACAGGCGTCGCGGCTCACGGGTTTCGATTTGGAGCTGCTCCGCACGCGATTGCCCGGCCGCGTGGAGGTTACCGCCGGGCCGTTGGCCGCCGCGCTGCGCCCGGCCGACGGTGGGCATTTTGTCTTCAACAGTCCGGAACTTGTGGGGCCCGTCTTGGCCGCTCGCGATGGCCAACGGATGGGCTTCACCTTCGGCACGCAGCACTGCCTCTTGGCGTCGAAAGCCGCCGGCCGGCAGGTGTTTCTCGGCGTGCCCTTTGCCCCGCGGCAGTTGCTGGCGGAAATTCTGAGCGGCGTTGGCGTCCACCGCTATGACACCAACTTCGAGGACGTCGTCCGCGGCGATTCGCGCTTGCTCGCGATACACACGAAGAACGGCGGTCCTCGCGATATCCGTTTGCCCCGCCCGGCCAAAGTTTGCGATGCCCTAACGGGCGAGCCGATCGGCCAGGGCGACCACATATCCGTCAAGCTGTCTCCTTCCACAACCGCAATTTGGAAACTCACCGACTTCACCCCCTCTTTCACAAAGGACATTCAGCATGAGCACCAATAACGAAAGCAACCCCCGTTGCTCGCGACGCGACTTCTTGCAGAAGGCGGCCCTCTCGGGCGCAGCGGCCTACGGCACCTTGTCGCTCGCCCGCGGGGCGCATGCCGCCGGCAGCGACGTCATCAAGATCGGACTGATCGGCTGCGGCGGACGGGGTAGCGGAGCGGCCGCCAACGCCATGAACGCCGGCAAGGACGTGCGGCTGATCGCCATGGGCGACATTTTTGCCGACCGCCTCCAGGACAGCCGCGGGCGGTTGAAGAAGATGTATCCCGAGCAGGCGACCGTCGACGACGAGCATTGCTTCGTCGGCTTCGACGCCTACCAGAAGGTGATCGACAGCGGGATCGACGTTGTGCTGATTGCCGGCGCGTCGCACTTCCATCCCATTCACCTGAAGGCGGCCGTCGCCGCCGGCAAGCACATCTTCTGCGAAAAGCCGCACGGCATCGACGTGCCGGCCATGAAAATGGCGATGGAGGCCGCCGAGGAAGCCAAGAAAAAGGATCTCTGCCTCGTCTCCGGGCTCTGCTGGCGCTACGATCTGGGCGTCCGCGAGGCAATGAAGCGGATCCACGACGGCCAGATCGGCGACATCGTCGCCATCCACGAAACCTACATCACCACGCCCTACGGCCTCCGCGTGCGGAAGCCCGAGTGGAACGAAATGGAGTACCAGTTGCAGAACTGGTACCACTTCAATTGGCTCTCGGGCGATCAGACCGCCCAGCAGCTCATCCACAGCACCGACAAGGCCTCCTGGGCGCTGGGCGACGTGCCGCCGGTCAAGGCCTGGGGCCTGGGCGGACGCCAGGTCTGCGTGGAGCCGAAGTACGGCGACCAGTTCGACCACCACGCCGTGGTCTACGAGTATGCCAACGGCGTCCGCGTGTTCGGCTTCTGCCGCGACATCCTCGGCTGCAACAACGAGACGACCGACGTGATCTTGGGCACCAAGGGGCGGGCCTTCCTGCCCAGCAGCCCGCACATTGAAGGCGAGAAGCCCTGGCACTATCACGGCGGCGGCGCCAGCAAGGGCCCGGCGCCGAACATGTACGACGTCGAACATAAAGAGATGTTCGACGCCATCCGCGCCGGCAAGACGGTCAACAACAGCAACTACATGTTCACCAGCACGATGCTGGCCACGCTGGCCCAAATGGTTTGCTACACGGGCCAGGAGATCACCTGGAAGCAGGCGATGAAGTCGAAGCTGACCTTCCTGCAGCCGCGTTACGCCTGGGACGCCCAGCCACCGGTGAAGCCGGAGGCCAACGGACAGTATGCAACGGCCATGCCCGGAATCACGCAGTTCCGTTAATTCCGTTGCGGGATATTATCGTTTAGCCGGCGGGGCTGGCTCGCCGTGGTGCCGCGTCGAGTTTGCGGGCCACACGCATGGCGAGCAAGCCGGCTAAACGTTTTTTTGTGACGGTGTGTAGTTGGTGCGCACCGATCATGACTCATCGCACCCGCACCAGCAGCACCGCTCCCAAGAGCATCGCTACGGCGGCGTACAGAAAGCCGGCCTGCGGATTGAACGACCAGAGCAGCCCCACGATGGCGCTGGAGAGGAAATCGCCCACGCCGTTGACGGTGCCCATCACGCCGTAGGCCGTGCCGCGATTCGACTCGTCCGGCACCAGGTCGGCCGTCATTGCCCCTTCCAGCGACTCTTCAATGGCAATGAAGACGCCGGCCAGGGCGAACAGCACGCCCAGGAAGACGATGCTCTCGGTGCGGACCTGGAAGGCGGCGACGAAGCCCAGCATCACGATCGCCCCCAGCACGTAGCCGAATACCAGGATGCCACGGCGGCCAAAACGGTCGCTCAAGGCGCCCACCGGATATGAAGTGGCCGTATGCAGCGTGTTCCGCAAGGCATACAAGAGCGCGGCGATCTGCGCGGCGACCGCTGTTCCATGGCTGCCGGCGAGGAGTTGCGTGGCCGCCAGGATCAAGAGCGTGTGGGAAAAATCGCCTGCGCCAAAAACGCCCATGCCCACCAGAAAGCGGCGAAATGGTTTCGGCAGCGCGCGAACCGAGGTCCAGAACTTGACGCCGGGCGAGGCCGGCCGCCGCTTTTCTCGAACGATCACCGCGAAAGCGAGTGCCGCGCCCAACCCGGGCACCAAGGTCACCAGGAAGATGATCCGAAAAGGGAGCGAAGGATTCCCCACGGCGTAGGGCGCAAGCAGGAACATCAAGCCGGCGGCCACGAGTGGACCGAGAATGGCTCCCAGCGTATCGGCGGCGCGATGGAAACCGAACGCCTTGCCCCGATCGGCGGGCGCGATCGATTCGGCCAGCATGGCGCTCCGCAGCGGACTGCGGATGCCGCGGCCGAACCAGGCCAACATGCGTCCCAGGAGCACCAGCGGCCAACTGGCGGCCAGGGCGAACAGCCCGAGCGCACTGCCGGTCAGGGCATAGCCGGCCGTGGTGATCGCCTTGCGATGGCCCAGCCGGTCGCTCCACCAGCCGGCCCCCAGCTTGACGAAGCTGGAAAGGGCGTCCGACACGCCCTCGATGAGTCCCAGGGCGTAGACCGGGGCGCCGATCACGGCCAGGAAGCCGGCCAGCACGGCGGTGGCCATCTCGTGGCCGGCGTCGCAAAGCAGGCTCGTCAGGGCCATGCCCAGCACATTGCGGTTGAGCCAGCCGCCGGGCCGGGGCAAATCCTGGTCGTTCGCCGTCAATTCCTTCTGGCCATCCGCTTGCATTGCTTGCCATTCTCCTGTCGTGGCCATCTGCCATGCTGCGCCGTCGCCCCGCGTCCGCAGTATACCGGTCGGGGACCGCCTTTTTCCAGTCGGGACGAGCCGTAACACCACAGAGTAATCCACGCCATCCAGTAGGGTTGCTTTGGGGTTAAAATAGAGAAGATCCACAGCCGATGGCCGTTCTGCGGCGTTGTAAGGACGGCCTCAGTGCCGTTACGACTCGCGGGGCCCTGAAACGCCGCGGATGGCTTCACAGAGGCACTCGCCTTGTGGCCCCTTGCCCGTCGTGGTAAACTGACGTGTTTCTGGTCCCAAGCGCGAAGGCGGTCGGTATGAAAGAAAAGATCCATCCCAAGTACGTCGTCACCAAGATCACCTGCGGCTGCGGCAACAGCTTTGTCACCCGCAGCACGCAGGCGGAACTGAAAGTCGATATTTGCAACGCCTGCCACCCGTTCTACACGGGCAAGTTGAAGTATGTGGACACGGCGGGGCGGATCGAGAAGTTTCAGAAGAAGTTTGCCGCCACGGGCTACACCAGCCTCAATCGCGGCAAGAAGGCGGCGGCCCAGCCCGAGGCTGCCGAGGCAGCCAGCTAAGCGGCCATGCCCAATCCGCTCGACGAAAAACTCAGCCGCTTCGAAGAGCTGGAACGGCAACTTGTCGATCCCGAGGTGCTGACTAATCCTGCGCGCTTGACCGCCGTGGCCCGCGAGCACGGCTCGTTGGGCAAGCTGGCCAAGAAGTATCGCCGCTTCAAGAGTCTCAACGCGCAGATTCTCGAAGCCATGGAAATGGCCAAGAGCGGCGAGGCCGACATGCGCGAGCTGGCCGAGGCCGAGCTGCCCGAACTGAAGGCCGAGCGGGAGTCGCTCTGGAACGAGCTGCTCGACATGACCATCGGCGGCGAGGACGCCAACCGCACGCGCTGCGTGCTGGAGATCCGCGCCGGCACCGGCGGCGAAGAGGCCGCCCTGTTCGCCCGCGACCTCTATCAAATGTACAAGCACTACGCCGAGGACAACCGCTGGAAGGTGGAAGTGCTCGACATGTCGCCCACCGAGCTGGGCGGGTTCAAGGAAATCATCCTCGGCCTGGAAGGGGAAGAGGTTTACCGCAGGCTGCAATTCGAAAGCGGCGGCCATCGCGTGCAGCGGGTCCCCGAAACCGAGGCCAAGGGTCGCATCCACACCTCGGCCGCCACCGTGGCCGTGATGGCCGAGCCCGAGGACGTGGAAATCGATCTGAAATCGGACGATTATCGCAAGGACATCTTTCACGCCAGCGGGCCGGGCGGCCAGCACGTCAACAAGACCGCCTCGGCCATCCGGTTGACGCACTACGAGACGGGCATCGTGGTTTCCTGCCAGGACGAAAAGAGCCAGCACAAGAATCTGGCCAAGGCCCTGCGCGTGCTCAAGACCCGGCTCTACGAGGCCAAACGCGCGTCCGAGCACAAGAAACGCTCCGACGAACGCAAGATCAAGATCGGCTCGGGCGATCGCAGCCAGCGGATTCGCACCTATAATTTCCCCGAAAACCGGCTCACCGACCACCGCATCAATCTCACCCTCTATAAGCTCGACAGCATCGTCGCCGGAAATCTCTCGCCGGTCATCGATGCCCTGATGGAATACGAGCGGCAAGAGCAGCGGGCGGCGTTCGGAACCGTCGACTAGCGTGCAACGCAGGGAAATTGCGTGGTTTAGCCGGCGTGCTTGCACGCCGCGTGCGATTGGGAATTTGCCCCATCTTTCGCGGCGTGCAAGCACGCCGGCTAAACGCGGCCTTCGCGGGGAATTTCCCGCTGCCCGCGCTATTTCGCGGGCGACACTTCTCCGGGCGCCACAGTCAGCCGATTGCTGATCTGGTTGATGCCCGGCTCCAGTAGGACCATGTTGGCAATCAATGCGCGGTCATGCGCGGTGCCTACCGCGCCGTGCAGGATTGCCGTTCCGTTCACCAGCGAAACCCGGATGGGCCCGGAGACCTGCATGCCATGATCGCGGGCGATCTGCGTCAAGCGCTCGGAGAGGACGGGCAAGTAAACGCTGTCGAGCCGTGCGCCGACCGGGAAAACGGCGCCTGGAATCGGCGCCGCTGCTTCGGGAGACCAGCCCAACATCGCGGTGTAATCGACCGCCACACGAGTAGCGCCGCTCGCGGTCACCGTGACGCCCGGGGGCGACGGAGCGACGGGTGGCGGCTGAGAATTGTTGGGCGTCACACCGCCGCTCGACGGGGGTGCGGCGGTGGGCAAGGGCAGCGACGCCGGTTGGCCCGGGGGAGCATAGCCGGCCGCACCTTCCGGCGCAGGGGGCGTTTCCGGTTGGCCGATCGTCTCGGCCGCTGCCGCCGATTCCGGGGGCGTGGCCGCCGGCACTACGGTGCCGTTCGGCAGGATGAGATTGGGCGGGATGGCCGCCAACTGGCCATTGGGCAACATCCCGTACGCAAAGGGGAGATAGACGGGTGCTTCGGACGGCTGCCGCCACGGAGTCGTGAACATGTTTTGGCCGGCGGGGCGACCCGTGCCCAGGAACGCGCCGCTAGGGCCGCGCTGCAGGCTGTCGTCGAATTGGCTGGCGCCTGGCCGAATGGGGCTGCCGAGGACGCGTGGACCGAACAGGCCGTTGGTTTGTGCCAGCGCTTCACACGAGAGCGATAAGAACAGGATCGGCAGGAACATCCAAGTTGCAAACCGCATAGGGGTACCCTGCATCAACTGGTTTCGTTGCTTGCCCCGCTAACCGTGCCGCCACGGCCAGAGGGAAACGACGCGCAGTCGCGGTCACTTCCCCTTGAATTATAGGATTGGGTAGGGGCGGAGGAAGCCGAACGGGTCGGCAGCGTTAGGGGGGGTGCCCTGGGCCCGGAAGAGTACTGTGAGTCCGTCTGGGAGGGTCAAGATCCCAATCGGAAAAGGTGGCGGCGGGAAAGACGACAAGCCAAGGCGTCACCATGTCGCTCTACCAAGGCAGTTACCGCGGCAAGATTCAGTGCTGCGATCCTCGTCGGGGCGTGACCGGCACGCCTTCTTCTTCCGACGCACATCGGACGCACTGGGCGGCATAAGGGATGGCTTCCAGGCGGGCCTTGGGGATATTCATACCGCACTTCTCGCACTGGCCGAAGTTGCCGTCCTCGATCCGCTTCAGTGCCCTGTCGACCTGGTCGAGGGCGTCGTTCTCGCTTCCTAGCAGATTCAACGTGAGTTCCTGATCAGAGTTACCCGTCCCAAGCTCTGCCATGTGATTCGGCATACTGGTGGTGCTGTTGTGATCCTTGTTCAGGGCGTTATCTTCCATCTGCGTCATGTCGCCCTGGAGTCTTGCTCGTAGAGCTAGAAGTCTTTCTCGATGCAACGCGAAGTCGATGTTCGTCATTCCGTGGAGCCTACGAGAGCGAAGGTCTGTATGGACAGTCAGGCCAAGCACGACGAGGGAGAGCCAGTTCAAGCCGAGGAGCACAATTTGGTCATCGGCGGCTGACTGTCGATAATCTCGCCGGTGTCCGACACCGTCAGATAATAGGACAGCCCAATGCGGGGAGCAAACGTTATGGCGAAACTCTTATCCGGCTCGGGCTGCTGCCAAATGTTGACACGGTAGGCGCCGTTGTGGTGTCGGGACACCTCCACACGGTCCAGACGGGGCGGCCTGCCGATTTTCGCCAACACCTGGGACTTGATCTTTTCCGCGTGGTCCGCCGCCACCACGGGTTCTTCCTTCTTCGGGGCAGCCTTTTCAACCTTTTCCATTATTTCCTCGGTCAGTAGGAGGGGATGAGATGCTGGATCACATTATACCCGGTTTCTGTTCGGCACGGATATGACCAAGTAGAGTAAAAGTGGGGCATTCTCCAGGTTCCTGCCTCCACCATGATGTTTTCGGAGGAGACAGGGAAGGCCAGCACCTTGATACTGCTGTTGTGATCTTGCTGAGATGCCCCGTTAGCGTCATAGCCGCTAACGCAAGCAGACGGATATCTGACCTGCGGGTCGGCAGAAGACCGGGTGGAGTGGAAGAAATCCGGTCTCATCGCCAGTTCCAGAACCAGTACCAGTAGTCCTCGATGAACTGGAAGTTGGGGCTATCCTCTGAGATTTCCAACTCGGTCAGCGGCAAGTTGACCTCGTACTTCCCCTTGCGGGTCTTGCAGAAGATGCCGTCGAACTCGTCGCAGATGTCTTTGCTGGGGTCGAGCAATTCCAGCACGGTGCAGCGGTACTGCACTTCCTCAAGCGACGACCTCGGCTGCGGGTAGTGAGCGGTGAACGGAAATGACAGTCTCGCCGTGAGGTACTTAGGCAGCCCGCGGGAAATAATCTACCAGGGCTTGGGATGGATCACGAGGCTCCATTTGGGGAGGAGTTTCGAGCGTTCGAGACGCGTTGCAATGGGACGGAACTCGCGGGATGAGAGAC